>Ga0210394_10004906_pt1 | contig 15308 bp, 12 predicted proteins | sample IncBWC12MmetaG_FD_160121 | JGI IMG/M metagenome (GOLD analysis project Ga0210394, IMG submission 160121) | Forest soil microbial communities from Barre Woods Harvard Forest LTER site, Petersham, Massachusetts, United States - Inc-BW-C-12-M | ecosystem: Environmental > Terrestrial > Soil >... | reverse complement strand
GCAGACGACGGTCCGGGGAAGAGGGCGGGAAACGGTGTGGGAAACTGGGCGCAGGACCGTCGCGCGAGGCGATTCGATCATCTCGCGAGCATATACTGGCGCGCCGCGCGCCTGCCGGGTTTGCCTTCAAGACGATCTGCGATGACTCCCGAGCCCGGTAGTGTCAATCGACCCGCACTGTCTCGATCCGAGGTGTCAGCCGAGCCGTCTCGGATGCCCGCCAGGCCGATCACGGTTCAGCGTCAGTTCGACCGTCGCGCGGCGCGCTTTGCAGCCGCGTCGGCGGTGGTGCGCGAGGTCGGGCGGCGCCTGTTCGAGCGCCTCGACTATATCCGGCACGACGCGCTTGCCATCGTCGACCTGGGATGTGGGGCCGGCGAGCACCGCGATGCGCTGCTCGCGCGCTTTACCGATGCCACCTGGCTTGGCGTGGATCTGTCGCGCGCGATGCTCGCGCGGGGCCGCAACGAGGTGCCGTTGCTGACACGCTGGCTGCCGCTCGCGCTGAGGCCCCGAGCGCGCGCGTTGCGCATCTGCGCCAATGCCGACCAGCTGCCGCTGGCGGAAGGCAGCGTCGACTGCGTGTTTTCCAATCTGATGCTGAACTGGCACCCGGCACCGCACCGGGTGTTTCCGGAGATTGCGCGGGTACTGCGCGAAGGGGGCCTGCTTTTGTTCAGCAGCCTGGGACCGGACACGTTGCGTGAATTGCGGCAGGCCTGCGCCGCAGCGCTACCGCAGGCACAGCCGATGCCTTTTGTCGACATGCACGATCTGGGCGACATGATGGTCGCCGCCGGCTTCTCGTCGCCGGTCACCGACTCGGAGACGATTCGCCTCACGTACGGATCGGCCAGGCAATTGCTGGCCGAGGTGAGAGGCCTCGGCGGCAATCCACGCGACGATCGTGCGCGCGGGCTGCCATCGGGCCGCCAGGCCAGGCAACTGGTCGCAGAGCTGGAAGCTCAGCGCGACCCGCAGGGGCGGATCGGCCTGACATTCGAGATCACCTATGGGCTCGGCTGGAGGGCGCCGCCGCGCGCGCCGGCCAGTGGCACGACGACCATTTCGGTCGAGACGCTGCGCGGTGAGCTGCGGCGGCGCGGATGATCCGGAACCCACCGCAACGCGGCGGCGATCGCCGGTTCACGCGGCAGGCTTTGTTTCCGATATCTGAAACATCGCCCACAGGCTGATCAGGCTGCTCAGGATCACATAGTAGGCCGGCGACAGCGGGTCGCCGGTCGCCCCGATCAACCACGCGATCACGAACTGCGTGGTGCCGCCGAAAATGCTGACCGACGCCGCATAAGCGGTCGCGTTCCCGCAACTGCGCACCTCGCTCGGAAAGATCTCGGTCACCGCGGTCAGGGCGGCGATGCTTCCGGCCAGTCCGAGCACGGTCAGCGCGGCCGTCACGAAGACCAACGCCCACGCGCTCCTGTGGTCGACCAGAAAGACAAACGCAGGATAGATCGCGAGGATCACGGCGATGCGCGACACGATCATCACCGGCCTGCGGCCGAAGCGATCCGCCAGAGCGCCGCTCCAGAACGATCCGGCCGCCAGGATCGCGCCGAAGGTCACGGTCGACAGCATCGCCTTCGACGCAGGAAGGCCGAGCGCAGTCAGCGCGTAGGTTGTCATGTAGTTCATCACGTACGTCGAGATCGTCAAAGACATGATGATCAGAACGGCCAGTACCAGCGAACGGCGGTGCTCGCGCCACAGTACGCGCAGCACGTCGCCTGCGCCGCGTGCGCCCGGTGCGGGCAGCGTTTCCGGCAGGCGCCGTCTGATGACCAGGCCCACGGGGACGATGACCAGCCCCAAAGCGAACGGAACCCGCCAGCCCCAATCCGCCAGTTGCTCCTTGCTCAGCACGATTCCGAGCACGAGTCCGACCAGGCCCGCGGCGAGTACCGCGATCCCCTGGCTCGCACCCTGCCATCCGATGTAAGCGCCCCGCCGATGCAGCGGGGCAAACTCGAGCAGCAACGCGTTCGACGGCCCGACTTCCCCGCCCAGTGCCAGGCCCTGAATCAGCCGTGCAACGACCAGGATCAGCGGAGCAGCGAAGCCGATCGTCGCATAGGACGGCGTGACCGCCACGGCAAGGGTCCCGACTGCCATCAGCCCGATCGTCAACAGCAGCGCCGGCCGGCGACCAGCTCGATCGGCGAGGGCACCGATCAGCAGAGCGCCCAGAGGCCGGGTGAAGAATCCGACCCCGAAAGTCGCAAGCGACAGCAGAAGGCTCGCCAATTCCGAGCGCGCCGGAAAGAAGGCCTTGCCGATGTAGACCGCGAAAGCCGTGTACGCCAGAAAATCGTAGAACTCCAGCGTATTGCCGGCGATCGTTGCCACGATTGCCGAGCGAGTCTGCGCACCAGGCGCGCCCAGCGCGGGCTTGGGCCGCAGCGCGCCGCCTTCGTCCCCGGTCAGCGTGGATGCGAGTTGCATCGGCGCTGCCCTCCCATTGTCTCTCCGACCGACAATGTTCCGCCGGAATGGCTGCAATCACAATGGGAAAGGTCAGGCGCGAACCCGGAGGTGACTCCCCCTCTTGTGCTGATCTGACTAGGTGCGGTGGATCTTAAGGCGATTGCCTTCGGAGTCGATTTCTTCCAGCACGACGTCGAACTTCCACAGTTCCTTCACGAACTTGAGCACCGCATCGGTGCTCTCAGTCTCGAGCAGGCGGCCTTTTTCGACGCGGTGCTGCAGCAGCAGCGCGCGCTCGGTGTCGTCGCCCGGCCGCGCGACGACGATGCTCGGGGTGTGATACTCGAGCCGGTACTGGGCGGCGAGCGCCTGCCGCAGCTTCAGATAGCCGTCCTCGTTGTGGATCACTTCGACGTGATAGTGGCGCCGATCGTCTTCACCGTCGTTCAGCTTGAACAGCCGCATGTCGCGCATCACCTTGGGCGACAGATACTGCTCGATCAGGCTGTCGTCCTTGAAGTTGGCCATCGCGAAGAAGATCGACTCGTTCCAGGGTGTTCCGGCCAGCTGCGGGAACCACTGGCGGTCCTCGTCGGTGGGCTGCTCGCACACGCGCCGGATATCGCGATACATCGAGAAGCCGAGCGCGTACGGATTGATCCCTCGATAGGCGCGCGAGTCGAACGCCGGTTGCGCAACCACGTCGCTGTGATTGGACAGCCACTCCATCATGAACCCGTCGTCCACTTCGCCGGCGTCGTACAACTCGTGCAGCAGCGTGTAATGCCAGAACGTAGCGGCCCCTTCGTTGGCCACCTTGGTCAGCCGCTGCGGGTAGAAATACTGGGCCACCTTGCGCACGATGCGTACCAGCTCGCGCTGCCAGGGTGCGAGCTTGGGTGCGCTCTTTTCGATGAAATACAGCAGGTTTTCCTGCGGCTCGAAGACGGTCGCGGCCTTGGCTGCCGCTTCCTCGCGGCTCGGCGCGGGCGCATCCAGGTGAGCAAAATCGGGCTTGTAGTGCTGCTCGGCAAAGCGCAGCCGCTCGCGCAGGCGCTCGCGCTCACGGCGCGGCGACAGCCGGCCGGGGCGCCGGTAGCGGTCCACGCCATAGGCCGACAGCGCGTGACAGCTGTCGAGGATCTTCTCGACCTCGGGCCATCCGTAGCGCTCTTCGCATTCCTGCACGAAGCCGCGCGCGAACTTCAGGTAATCCAGGATCGCATCCGGATGCGTGAACTGCCGGAACAGGTAGTTGGACTTGAAGAACGCGTTGTGGCCGTAACCGGCGTGCGCCATCACCAGCACCTGCAGCGCCAGCGTGTTGGTCTCCATCAGGTAGGCCAGCGACGGATCCGTGTTGATTACGATCTCGTAGGCCAGGCCGGACAAGCCTTTGCGGTAGACGTGCTCCTGCGACAGCAGCTGCTTGCCGAAGCTCCAGTGCGCGTAATGCACCGGCATGCCAACGGTCGAGCACAAGTCGATCATTTGATCGGCGGTGATCAGCTCGTACTGGGTCGGAAACGTGTCCAGCCCCAGCCGTTGCGCGTGGCGCGCCAGCGCCTCGTCGAATTTCTCCAGCGTGCTCAGCGTCCATTCGCTGCCGCGCGCGATCGGCTCGCCGCTGCGCTGCGCGCCTGGGCGAGGCATCGGCACACTCGGCCGCGCCAGCAGCTTGGGCCACGGGCGCTCTCGCTCCTGCTCGGGGGCCGGATCTTGACCGTCACTCATACGGCGTGCTGGCTGTTGGCCTCCCCCTCCCATACCCATCCATGGGCTGGGGGTCAGGGGCTGCTCGGTCCTTGGTATCCAACTTTACGCGGCCTGCTTGGTGCGGCTGAACAGCTCGCGGAACACCGGCCAGATATCGCTGCGCCCGCGAACGCTGCGGCGGGCGAAGCCGGGGTCTTCGATCGCATCGTAACTTTGCCACAGATCGGACGGGCGATTGAACCAGCCGCTGGAGCTCGGGATATCGACGTAGGCGAAGTAGCGCACCTTCGGCAGCAGCACCTCGTCGACGAAAGCGGCACTCAAGCGCCCGTCCTCCGACGTGCAATCGCCGTCCGACGCCTGGGCTATGTAGACGTTCCAATCCGGGCCGCCATAGCGCGCGTCGAGCACCTGATTGGCCAGCTCCAGGGCCGGGCGCACCAGGGTGCCACCGGTCTGCGGGTCGTTGAAGAAGCGTTGCTCGTCGACTTCCTCCGCGTGCTCGGTGTGCCGGATGAACACCACGTCGACGCCGCCGTATTTGCGCTCCAGGAACAGATACAGCAATACGAAGAAGCGCTTGGCCAGGTCCTTCTTGCGCTCGTCCATCGAACCGGACACGTCCATCAGGCACAGCATCACCGCGCGCGCCGCGGGCGCGGGGCGCGCCACCCGCGAGCGGTAGCGGCGATCGACATCTTCCAGGAACGGCAGCGACTCGCGGCGCAACCTCAGGCGCGCGATCTCCTCGTCGATCTGAGCGCGGTGGTCGGCACCCGCGTCCTCGCGCTCGCGCTCGAGCTCCTCGACGTGATCGGCAATCGAGCCGCGCAGCGCGATGCGGCGGGCGATCGACATGCGCATCGTCATCGCCGGCAGCAGGCTCAACGGCGGCCCATCGCGCGTATAGCCGGCGCGCTGCGTGCGCTCCATCGTCACTTCGCCGAAGCGGGTGCGCTCGAGATTGGGCAGCTCCAGGTCGTCGAAGAACAGAGCCAGGAACTCCTCGCGCGACAGCACGAACGCGAACGAATCGCGCCCATCGCCCTCGCCCGCCTCGTCGCCGTCGCCTTCGCCCGCGCCGGACTCATCGGGGCGCGGCAGCTTGTCGCCGGGCATGAATTCCCGGTTGCCGGGAACTACGAAGTCGCGGCTGCCGGTGTGATCGTCGTGGTCCAGGTGCGGCTCGGCCAGCCCACGGCCGGGAATCGTCACGCGGCCGCCGCGGCCGACATCGGTGATCGAGCGCTTGGAGAACTCCTCGTCGGCCGCCCGCTTGATTTCGCCCTTGAAGCGCCGGATGAAGCGCTCGCGATTGACCGCGCCGCGCCCTTGAGGGTCGACGCGGCGGTCGACGATCCGCATGTGCAGCCTGCCAACCCGATCGCTCATGTCGGGCAAATTCTCCCGTTAGGCCTGGGCGCTCTTTTTGAAGTGCAAGTACCAGTCGACCAGGCGCCGAACCTGCTTTTCCGTGTAGCCGCGCGCCACCATCCGGTCGACAAACGAGCGATGGCGCTGGTCCAGCTCATCCGAGCCCTTCGCTTCGAACGAGATCACCGGCAGGATGTCCTCGGTCTTGCTGAACATCCGCTTCTCGATCACGGTGCGCAGCTTCTCGTAGCTGGTCCACTGAGGGTTCTTGCCGTGGGCGCGAGCGCGCAGGACGAAGTTGACCACCTCGTTGCGGAAGTCCTTCGGATTCGAGATGCCGGCCGGCTTCTCGATCTTCTCGAGCTCCATGTTCAGCGCGTCGCGCGAGTACTGCATTCCGGTTTCCGGATCGCGCCAGTCGTCGTCCAGCAGCCACTTATCGGCATAGGTCACGTAACGGTCGAACAGATTCTGGCCGTATTCGGAGTAAGCGTCCAGGTAGCTCATCTGCAGTTCCTTCTCCAGGAACTCCGCGAAGCGCGGGATGATCCACTCCTTGATGTGCGACCGCAGACGGCGCTTGTATTCGTCCGGGATGTCCTCCTTGGACAGCCGCTCCTCCAGCACCACCAGCAGGTTGACCGGGTCGGCCGCGATCTCGCTCGGGTCGCGGTTGAACGCGGCCGAGATCGTCTTGAAGGCCCAGCGCGTCGACAGCCCGGAAAAACCCTCGGCCGCGCCGCCGTCGTCGCGGTACTCCTTCACGCCTTTGGCGCGCGGATCCACATCCTTCAGGTTCTCGCCGTTGTAGGCGCGCAGCTTCGAGTAGACCGACGAGTTCTCCGGCACGGTCAGGCGCGACAGCACGGTGAACTCGGCCAGGGTACGCAGCGTCTGCGGCGCGCAAGGCGCCTCGGCCAAGGTGGAGGCGCGCAGCATCTTGTCGTAGATCCGGATCTCTTCGTCGGCGCGCAGGCAATACGGCACCTTGGCCAGGTACACACGGTCGATGAAGGCTTCGTTGTCCTTGTTGTTGCGGAACTTGAGCCATTCGGACTCGTTGCTGTGCGCCATGATGAAGCCGTTGAACGGCATCGCCGGCAGCGCCTCGGTGCCCTTGAAGTTGCCTTCCTGGGTCGCGGTCAGGATCGGGTTCAGCACCTTCAGCGGCGCCTTGAACATCTCGACGAACTCGACGCAGCGCGCCGAGCCCAGGCACAGCGCACCGGAGTAGCTGTACGCGTCCGGGTCATCCTGCGCGTAGCGCTCCAGCATGCGCAGGTCGATCTTGCCGACCAGGCTGGATACGTCCTGCGTATTTTCGTCCCCGGGCTCGGTCTTCACGATGCCGACTTGGTTCAGCACCGACGGCATCACGCGCACCACCCGGAATTTCGACAGGTCGCCGTTGTACTCGCGCAGCCGCTTCAGCGCCCACGGACTGGCGATCCCTGTCAGGGCGCGTCGGGGAATGCCGTACCGGTCCTCCATCAGCTGACCGTACTTTTCCCGGTCGAACAGGCACAGCGGGTTTTCCAGCAGCGGCGACACGCGGTTGCTGTCGGTATCCTTCAGCGCGTAGACGGGGAACTGCTCGCACAGCTTCTTGATCTTCTCCGCCAGCGACGACTTGCCGCCGCCGACCGGCCCGAGCAGGTACAGCACCTGCTTGCGCTCCTCCAGGCCTTGCGCCGCATGCAGGAAGTACGCATACAGCGACATCAGCGTCTCTTCCATCCCGTGGAACTCGGAGAACGTCTCCCACAACTGGATCGAGCGGTTCTGAAAGATGCGCGACATCCGCGGATCCTCGGCCGTATTCACGAGGCGCGGCTTACCGATCGCCTCCAGCACACACTCGTGTGCGGACGCGTACGCCATCCGATCGTTCTTGCAGTATTTGAGGAAGTCATCCAACCCCATTTCCTCGTCCTGCGCACGGACAAAGGATTCCCGGTAGTCGGAGAACAACGTGGAGGGCGCACTCATCTGTACCTCCTGTGCCGCCTCATCGGCCGCAACTGGCAACGCCTGTCATACACTCTGCGTCCACAAATACGAACGAAAGTTCAATGAACCCTTGTGAGCCTCCCGCCCGAGGTGAATCTGCCTGCATTGCCGATCCCACCGCAAGCGGAACACTTTCAGCTTATGCCGCGCCGACCCACACTATCGCAGCAAAAGCAGGCGATTCACAGCCCAGAGCCCTCATCCGTCGCAGCCTCTGTCCTTGCCGCATTCAACGGTCTACGGGCGGCCGGGTTGACCGATCGACTCGCCATATGGCCGATGATGCATCGCAATTGTCCAGACGCAAAATTTTGTCGCGTCCCTCGCGCGTGGCCCTGTGATATGACTCGCGTCACCTCATTGCCGCGTCGCGCTGGCGCGGGGCTCCTGTTACTACTAGTATGCCTCGTACTTGCGCACTGCACGAAGCCCCAGTTCAATAATATCGACATCAGCGGCTCCGACTATGCGCGCGATTTCGCGCTGACCGATGTGGGCGGCGCACGGCGCACCTTGGCGGATTACCGCGGTAAGGTGGTCGTGCTGTTCTTCGGCTATACGCACTGCCCGGACGTCTGTCCGACCACGATGGCGCAGCTGGCGCAGGCCCGGAAACTGCTCGGAACCGACGCTGGTCGGGTCCAGGTGCTGTTCGTGACGCTGGACCCCGAGCGCGACACTCCGCAGCTGCTGGGGCGCTACGTGCCGGCGTTCGACCCGAGCTTCATTGGCCTGACCGGCACCAGCGCGCAAATCGAGGCTGCGGCGCGCGAATTCAAGGTTTTTTTTCAGAAAGTCGACGGTCGGACGCCCGAGTCGTACACGCTCGACCACACTTCGGGCAGCTTCGTGTTCGACACGCAGGGTCACGTTCGGCTGTACGTTCGCGATGCGTCCTCACCCGAACAGACCGCGTCGGATCTGAAGCGCCTGCTCAGCTAGAGGCCTGTCGGAAGCCCGGTCAGCGCGTAACCTGGCCGGTTTCCGCGTTCACTGCCGTGCCGCTGCCGATTGAAAAGGCACCCGCGTCGGCCGGACCGATGCCGAACTCTCGGCCGACCGCGGCGGTCAGCTCCAGTTCGAACCCGAGAAACACGCTAGCGGGCGCTGCAACGTAACGCTCGCGCTCGTAGCGTTCCTGCCCCGGGTCCAACACCGCATGCGGCTGAAACGGATCGAACACGACGAGCTCGCCAATCGGGCAGGCGAGGTGCACGGCGGGATGGGCGAAGGCCAGGTTGCGGGGTGGCCCGGCCAGGTACCAGGCACCGAACAGCACGCTGGAGTAGTGCGCGTCGGTGTGGAACCCCGCTCCTCGGCAGGCGTACCACTGCAGCTGCGGCCGCAAAGCATCGGCGAAGCGGTGTGGAAGGCACGCGCTGAGCGCCTGGCGGGCTGTTTCGTCATCAAAACGCCCCAGATCGTGCACGCGACCGGGTGGACCGGGCGTTTCTTCCGCTAACTGCGCGGCTTGGCGCCCCAGCGGCACCGGAATCGACCCTTGGGCGTGCCAGATGAAGCGCGCCAACGACCGGCAACCGTCCGCACACAGCGGACTGACCGCTTTGAACTCGATCAGGTGGCCACGATTCAAAAAAAATGCCCCGCGCAAGCGGGGCAAACAATCCGCCTCTTCGGAGGAGAGGGGGAGGAGGAGAGGCGGACGATCCTGTAACCGAACACGAACCCGCAACGCAGCCGGGCTTTACGCATACTCACCCATGGTTCCGCGCATCTTTCGTAATGCTTTGGCCTCGATCTGACGGATTCGTTCCGCAGAAACGCCGAATTCCCTAGCCAATTCGTGGAGGGTGGCCGTGCCCACACTGCCGTCCGAGTCTTCGTCCAGCCAGCGTGCCTCGATCACGCGCCGGCTGCGGGGATCCAGGCTGGCCAGTGCCGCCTCGATGCCTTCGCTTTGCAGCCGATCGTAACGTTGCCGCTCGATGACGGCCTCCGGCTCATCACTGCGGTCGGTCAGGTAGTTGATCGGCGCGAACTCTTCGGCTGCCTCGTCCGACCTCGCTTCGAGCGCCACGTCGCCGCCGCTCATCCGCATTTCCATTTCGGCGACTTCTTCGGGCTTCACGTTGAGCTCGCGCGCAACGCCCTCGATCTCTTCCTGCGACATCGTGCCGGCATGCTGCTTCAGGCTGCGCAGATTGAAGAACAGCTTGCGCTGTGCCTTGGTCGTTGCAACTTTCACCAGCCGCCAGTTGCGCAGGATGAATTCGTGGATCTCGGCCTTGATCCAGTGCAGCGCAAACGACACCAGCCGAACCCCGCGGTCCGGATCGAACCGCTTGACGGCCTTCATCAGCCCGATGTTGCCTTCCTGTATCAGATCGGCATGCGGCAGGCCATAGCCCAGGTAATTGCGGGCGACCGCAACCACCAGGCGCAGGTGCGACAACACCAGCTGGCCGGCGCAGTTCAGATCGTCCCGCTCGCGGTAACCGCGCGCCAGGGCTCTTTCTTCTTCGGCCGACAACAGTGGGATCCGATTGACGGCCGTGATGTAGGCGTCCAGGTTGCCGAGGCTGCCCGGCAATACCAGGGCCCCGCCCTTTACGTCCAGCGATGGAAGCAATGTGCTTTCTGCCATGTGTTCCCCGTTACTCCTTTGGGTCCTGCCTCAGCCGGACCACTTTAGCACTCGATGATTGAGAGTGCTAGTTAGAGTGCCGCCGGGGCGTTCGGTTCAATCGCTGCAGGCCCCACTGCGCTCCTTGGCTCGTGGGCCTTTTGCGATTAGTGAGCGCACGCACCCGCATACATCTTTAGCTGATGGAGACCTTCCGTATCTGCCCGAGCAAAAGCCGGGCTCGGATCGTTCCGATCAGCAGTCCGATCGCCACGGCGGCGGCGGCGAACCCGGCAATCCATTCTGGTGGGGGCCACTGAAGCCTCGGTCCGCCTGCATACAGCTGCCCGAGGCCCGCCAGTTCCCGGTCCAGTCGCTGCCACCCGGCACGGGCCGACAGCAGGGCAATCAGCGCCACGGCCAGCGCCGTCAGGGCCGCGGCCGCCATCGGCGCGCGCCGGACCCCGCGATCATCGGCGCCAAGCATCCAAAGCAGTCGCACCCGCCGGGGGTCGATCGGACCGCTGACCACGACAGCCACCAGCAGCCAACCGACCGCATGCAGCAGCAAGGCGCCGGCCACCACCAGCAACCCTACCGCGCCGATCCGGGCCACCGCCCACAGTTTGCGATACCAGCCCAGATCGAGGTCGACTGCATCGACGCGAGCCATCTTCTTGATCGCGGTCGCCGTCGATTCGATCAACGCCGGCGCTGTCTCGGTCTTGAACGACAGCACGACGACATCGGGCAACGGATTGCCGGCCAACTGACCGATCGCTTCCCGGTCGGCCGGTGTGCGTTGCGCGATCTGCGCAAGCGCTGCCTCGCGCGGCACAAAGCGCGCCCCCGCGACCGCCGGCAGCAGCGACAATGCGTTGCGCAGGCCTTCGGCGTCGGCTGGACTCGTTCCAGAAGCCAGTACCACCGTCACGTCCGGAGCGATCGCGGTCTGATCGACCCACGGACGCGCGCTCCAAGCGACGATCGCAGCCAACAGCACGCCGCCCAGTGCAACGCCAGCCACGATGACAGCGACCGTCCACCCAACCGGGCGACGCCCGATCAAGGCCAACGCTTCGCGCCAGCGGCTTCCGCCAGGACAGTCGCTCACCGCTCGGCCCGCCTTGCCTGACTGCTACGACCAGAATTCACTGCCGTAGTTTCCCTTCGATCAGCGAAACGCGGCGCGCCACCACCTCGGACGGCAGCGCGGCCGAGGCCTCGCGCACGGCTACCACCGCTGCGACCCCGGAACTGCAAAACGGCGCCAGGGTATCGAACAGGGCCTTCAGGTCCAGTCCCGGATCAGCGCCCACGCCGGTGGCGTCGTCAATCAGGAGCAGCGCAGGGCGATTGGCCAGGGCCCGTGCCAGCGCGACTCGGCGGCGCTCGAAGGCCGCCAGCTGATTGCACCGCAGCGCGCCGAACCGTGTTGCGTCCAGGCCAACCCGCTGCAACGCGGCGCCGGCCCGACTGACCGCTTCGGACCGGCGCTCGCCGGCGATCAGAGCCGGTGCGCTGACGTTGTCGATCACGCTTCGGTCCTCGAACAGCAGCGGGTCCTGGGCCACGATGCCGATTTGGCGGCGCAGGTGCGCGCGAGCTCGCTCGCTCAGGCGTGCCACGTCCTGACCGGCGATGCTGATCCGCCCGGAAGTCGGAAGCTCGAGCGCCGCCATCAGGCGCAGCAGCGTGCTCTTTCCGGCGCCGGATGGCCCGGCCAGAACGAGCAATTCGCCGCGCGCGACCGTCAGGCTCAGGTCCGCAAGAACGAGCGTAAAGGCGCCGCGCCGGACTTCGACGTGGTCCAGGTTCAGCAGCGTTTCAGGCTCAACGGCTTCGGACACGTCAGATTCGACCCCCGCCGCCTACAATGCACCCCCGGTGCGGTCGGCGCCAAGCAAGGCCGCGCGATTGTACGTCCCAGTACATTCCGATCCGAGTCGCTTATGGAGCGGTCAGAAGGCATACCCAGTGCAGTGACGGGCCGACGGGCCGCAGGCAGCAAGTCGGAACGCTCAAAAGAGTCGCAGGTCGTGCCGCTCGCGCGGTTCCTTGACCGCGAGTTGACGCACCTGGCCTTCAACGAGCGCGTGCTGGCGCTGACCCAACGCGAATCGGTCCCGCTGGCCGAACGGTTGCGCTACGTGTGCATCGTGTCGTCGAACCTGGACGAGTTCTTCGAGATTCGCTTCTCGGGCCTGATGGGCGAGATGCGCGAATCCGGCGGCATCAACCAGGCCTCGCCGCTGTGGGAGTCGTTCGCTCACATGGCGGAGCGGGCGCATGCGCTGGTGGACCGCCAGTACCAGATTTACAACGAGCAAATCATTCCGGCGCTCGCGCGCGAGCGCATCGTGATACTGAGCCACTCGAAGCGCACGCCGGCGCAGCGAGTCTGGGTGAAGGAATACTTCGAGCGCGAGGTGCGGCCGCTGCTGTCGCCGATCGGGCTGGACCCGGCGCACCCGTTTCCGCAGGTGATGAACAAGACGCTGAACTTCATCGTTCAGCTCAATGGCAAGGACGCGTTTGGCCGACCCGGAACGATCGCAATCGTCAAGGTGCCCCGCGCGTTGCCGCGCGTGATTCCGCTGCCTTCGAAACTGACGCCGGATCGTCAGGCTTTCGTGCTGCTGTCCTCGGTGATCCGTGCCCATCTGGCCGATCTGTTCCCGCGTCGGGGCGTGGCGGGCTTCTCCCAGTTTCGGGTCACGCGCGACTCGGAACTTTGGGTCGATGAGCGCGAAGTATCCGACCTGCGCCAGGCGCTGCAAGTCGAGCTGACGCAGAGGCATTTCGGCAATGCCGTCCGACTCGAGGTTCTGCGTACCTGTCCCGATGCTCTGGAGCTGCCGTTGCGCGAGCAATTCGAGCTGCCTCCGCAGGCGGTCTACCGGGTGGCGGGACCGGTCAATCTGGTGCGGTTGAACCAGCTGGTCGACCACCTGAATCGCCCCGAGCACCGCTTCGCTCCGTTGGTGCCGGCCTGGCCCAGGCAGTTGCCTCAAGGATCGGACCTGTTCGAAGCCATACGCCGCAGCGACGTTTTGCTGCATCACCCGTTCGAAAGCTTCGAGCCGGTGGTCGATTTCCTTCGCCAGGCCGTGGCCGACCCGAAGGTGGTCGCGATCCGGATGACGCTGTACCGCACCGGTACCGGGTCGGTGCTGGTGGACCTGCTGGAAGAAGCGGCCAGACTCGGCAAGGAAGTGACCGTGGTGGTCGAACTGAAGGCGCGCTTCGACGAGGAGGCCAATATCAATGTGGCCGAACGTCTGGAGGCGGTTGGCGCTCAGATTGTGTACGGGCTGGTCGGCCTGAAGACGCACGCCAAGCTGCTGCTGGTGTTGCGGCGCGAGTCGTCGCGGGGACGCGAACGACTGGTCCGGTACGCGCACCTGGGTACCGGAAACTACCATCCGACCACGACCAAGCTCTATACCGACTTCGGCGTGCTGACCGCACATGCCGGCATCTGCACCGATGTCGAAAAGGTGTTCATGCACCTGACCAGCCTGACCCGGGTCGAAAGGCTCCGGCACCTCTGGCTGGCACCATTCACCCTTCACCAGCGCAATCTGGAGGCCATTGCCAATGAGGCTCGTCTGGCGCGCGCTGGCAAGCCGGGTCGGGTGATCGCCAAAGTCAACGCGCTCGTCGACGAGGCCACCATCAACGCGCTGTACGAGGCGTCGAACGCCGGCGTGCGAATCGATTTGATCGTGCGCGGCGCCTGTTCTTTGCGGCCCGGCATCAAAGGGCTGTCGGAGAACATCCACGTGCGTTCCGTCGTTGGTCGCTTCCTGGAACATCACCGCATCTATTACTACGGCGCCGGCGGCGACGAGCTGGTCTACCTGGCGAGCGCCGACTGGATGGGCCGCAACCTGTTCCGGCGGATCGAGGTTGCGTTTCCGGTGCTCGATCCGAAGCTGAAGCGACGCGTGATCGACGAAGGGCTGCGAACATATCTTGAGGACACCTGCGAGGCCTGGACGCTGCAGCCGTCGGGCCAATACGCGCCGCCCCGCCGGATCGCGAACGGCCAGTCGGCCCAACGCAAGTTGCTCGCGCTGCTCGCACGCCAGGACGAAGAGCGCTGAGATGGAGTTGATCCTGTGGCGCCACGCCGAGGCCGAACCCGGGGAGCCGGACCTCGGCCGACAGCTCAGCGCCAAGGGAGAAAAGCAGGCCCGGCGGATGGCCGAATGGCTGCACAGTCGATTGCCGGATTCGGCCAGAATCCTCGCCAGCCCGGCCACGCGGGCTCAGCAGACGGCCCGCGCGCTGGCCGATCTGTCGCGCAGGAAGTTCAAAACCCTGGAGCAGATCGCGCCCGGCGCCACGGCCGAGGAACTGCTGGCTGCGGTGGGTTGGCCCGGTTCGCGCTCCCCGATCGTGGCGGTGGGCCACCAGCCGACCCTGGGTCTGGCGGCCAGCCGGCTGTTGGCGGGTGCCGAGCGCCCCTGGCCCGTGAAGAAAGCGGCCGTCTGGTGGCTCAGCTCCAGCGATAGCGACGCCCTCGAGCAGGCGGTGCTGCGCGCCGTCATCAACCCCGACCTGGCCTGACCCGCCCCAGCGAGGCCGGAGGATTCGGGTTGCGGGGCTGGCAACCCGTTAGTGCCCGGAATTGCTTCCAATTCTTTCCGCTATTCGAAACGGCAATACGCCGCCAGACCGTTAGCGTTACCCCTCTGATCTAGGGGGAGCGGGGTATGCGTTTCAAAGACTGGCCCATGGCAGTGCGCATCTGGAGCGCGGTCGGGGTCACGATGGCCTCGTTCGCCGCCGCGACCGGTTTTGTCCTTTGGGCGGGCGGCTCGCTGGGCGTGGTGATCGCTTCGATGAGCGCAGCGGCGCTCGTCAGCGGGCTGGCCGGCCGGGTGGTTGCTGCCAGCATCGTCAAGCCGTTCCACAAGGCCGTCGACGTCGCCATGGCGATCGCACGCGGTCAACTCGATAACCAGATCAGCTCCGACACGCGTGACGAGCTGGGCTGGCTGCTGCACGAACTGAAGCAGATGCAGAGGAGCCTGGTCAAGTCGGTCACGGGAATCCGCTCGGCGGCCGACGCGATCAACGCAGCCGCTGGCGAAATCGTCAGCGCCAGCGCCAATCTGTCGTCCCGCACCGAGACTCAAGCGGCGTCCCTGCAGCAGGCGTCCGGCTCGAT
>Ga0210394_10004905_pt1 | contig 15309 bp, 11 predicted proteins | sample IncBWC12MmetaG_FD_160121 | JGI IMG/M metagenome (GOLD analysis project Ga0210394, IMG submission 160121) | Forest soil microbial communities from Barre Woods Harvard Forest LTER site, Petersham, Massachusetts, United States - Inc-BW-C-12-M | ecosystem: Environmental > Terrestrial > Soil >... | reverse complement strand
CGCATCCACCAACATCGAGCGCGAGGTCATGAACTATGACATCGTTATCGTCGGCGCCGGTCCCGCAGGTCTCGCCTGTGCGATCCGCCTGAAGCAGCTCAAGCCCGCGCTGCAGGTGTGCGTGCTGGAAAAGGCCTCGGCGGTGGGCGCGCACGCACTGTCGGGCTGCGTGCTCGAGCCCGGGCCGCTCGAGCAGCTGCTGCCCGGGTGGCGCGAGGAATACCCCGGCATGAAGGTGCCTGCGACCGAGGACGACTTCCGCATCCTCACGCCGCGCGGCTCCTTCAGGACGGTACCGGACTGGCTGGTGCGGCTGTTGCCGCGCTCCATGACCTACTCGACCCCGTTCAACAACCACGGCAACTACATCGTCTCGCTCGGGCAGCTCACCGCCTGGCTCGCCACCCGCGCGGAGGCGCTGGGGGTGGAGGTCTTCGCCGGCTTCTCGGCCGCGGCGGCATTGTTCGACGAGCACGGCGCAGTGCGCGGGGTGCGCAGCGGGGATATGGGGCGCCAGAAGGACGGTGAGCCCGGCGCGAACTTCACCCCGGGCGTCGACATCCATGCGCCGCTCACCGTGCTTGCCGAGGGCGCGCGCGGCTCGATCTCCAAGGAGCTCATCGCGAAATTCGAGCTGGCACGCGGGCACTGCCCGCAGACCTTCGCGCTCGGCTACAAGGAACTGTGGCAGCTGCCCGCCGGGCGGGTGCGCCCGGGGCGCATCGAGCACGGACTCGGCTGGCCGGCGGACCGGCGCACCTACGCCGGCAGCTTCCTCTATCATCTCGACAACGACCGCGTCTACGTCGGCTACATCGTCGGCCTCGACTACCAGGATCCGCGGCTGGCGCCGTTCGAGGCGTTCCAGCAGTACAAGCATCATCCGAGCGTCAAGGGGCTGCTCGAGGGCGGGGAGATCGTCTCGGCGGGTGCGCGCGCCATCGCCGCCGGCGGCTGGCAGTCGACACCCACGCTGGAGATGCCAGGCGCGATCCTGGTCGGCGATGCCGGCGGCACCCTGAACTTCGCCAAGATCAAGGGCGTGCACCAGGCGCTGCGCTCGGGCACGCTCGCCGCCGAGCACCTGGCGCACAGCGGCAGCGGCGCCGGCTTCGACGCCCGGTGGCGCGCTTCTCCCGGCGGCCAGGAGCTGCACCGGGTGCGCAATTTCAAGCCCGCGTTCAAACGCGGCCTGTGGGTCGGACTGCTGAACGCGGCCTGGGAAACTGTCACCGCCGGCAGATCTCCCTGGACACTCGCCAACAGCGCCGACTGGTCGCGCCTGGAGAAGCTCGCCGAGTTCCACCCGCCCGAGCGCCACTGGGTGGAGCGCACGCTGCCGCCGCGCGATCGCGTCTCGTTCGTATTCTTCGCCGGCAATGCCCACGAGGAAAACCAGCCGGTGCACCTGAAGGTGGCCGACACCACGATCTGCGCGCAGCGCTGCGGCAGCGAATACGGCCATCCGTGCGAGCGCTTCTGTCCGGCGGGTGTCTACGAGATGGTCGCCGACGGCAACGGCGGACAGCGCCTGCAGATCAACGCCGCCAACTGCGTGCACTGCAAGGCCTGCGACATCAAGGACCCGTACGGCATCATCACCTGGACGACGCCCGAGGGCGGCTCGGGACCGAACTACCAGTCGTTGTAGCAGCATGACGGAACTCTGGCGCCCCTCGGCGGCACGCATCGCGGATGCCAACCTGACACGGTTCATGCGCTGCGTGAATGCGCGCCGCGGCACGCGGCTGACGGCGTACGAGGACGTGTATGCCTGGTCGCTGAGCGCGCCGGAGGAGTTCTGGAGCGAGCTGGCGCGCTTCGCCGACATCCGCGCCACCTGGGGCGAGGGTCCGGTGATCGAGAATCCGCGCCGCATGCCCGGTGCGCGCTTCTTCCCCGCGGCCCGGCTGAACTTCGCCGCCAACCTGCTGCGCTACGATGACGGCAGTGAAGCGCTGGTGTTCCGCAACGAGCGCGGCACGCGCCGCACGCTGTGCTATCGCGAGCTGCGGGCGGAGGTCGCGCGCGTCGCCGCCGGGCTGCGGGCCGCCGGCGTGGCAGCCGGTGATCGCGTGGCCGGCTTCCTGCCCAACCTGCCGGAAACCGCGATCGCGATGCTCGCCACCGCCAGCCTGGGGGCGATCTGGTCCTCGTGCTCGCCGGATTTCGGTGTGCACGGGGTGCTCGACCGCTTCGGGCAGATCGCGCCCAAGGTGCTGTTCACCGCCGACGGCTATTTCTACGCCGGCAAGAAACTCGACTCGCTGCAGCCGATGGCCGAGGTGCTCGCGAAGCTCGGCAGCGTCGCTCACGTGGTGGTGGTCCCCTATGTCGAGGCGCAGCCGCAGCTGGGCGCGCTCGGCGCTGCGGCGGCGCGCGCGACCTTGTGGCAGGAGTTCGGTACGCCGGGCGCGGCGCTCGCCACCGTCGACCAGTCCTTCAATCATCCGCTGTACATCCTCTATTCCTCCGGCACGACCGGTGTGCCCAAGTGCATCGTGCACGGCGCCGGGGGCACACTGCTGCAGCACCAGAAGGAGCACCTGCTGCACACCGACCTCAGGCGCAGCGACCGGCTGTTCTACTTCACCACCTGCGGCTGGATGATGTGGAACTGGCTGATGAGCGCGCTGGCGACCGGTGCCACGCTGGTGCTGTACGACGGCAGCCCCTTTCACCCCGGCCCCGGCTCGCTGTGGCAGATGGCGGCGGCGGAGCGCATCAGCGTCTTCGGCACCAGCGCGAAGTACCTGTCATCGCTGCAAAAGAGCGGCTTCGTTGCGGCACGGGCCGTCGACCTCACCGCGCTGCGTGCGGTGCTGTCCACCGGCTCGCCGCTGCTGCCGGAGGGTTTCGACTACGTTTACGAGAACGTGAAGTCGGACCTGCAGCTCGCCTCGATCTCGGGAGGCACGGATATCGTGTCCTGCTTCGCACTCGGCTGTCCGATCCGTCCGGTGTATCGCGGCGAGATCCAGTGCCGCGGCCTCGGGATGGCGGTGGACATTTTCGACGAGGCCGGCCGGCCGCTGCGCGGTGAGCGCGGCGAGCTGGTGTGCACTGCGCCCTTCCCGTCGATGCCGCTCGGATTCTGGCAGGATCCGGGCGGCGAGCGTTACCGCGCCGCCTACTTCGAGCGCTTCCCCGGCGTGTGGCATCACGGCGATTACGCGGCGATCACCGCGCACGACGGGTTGGTGATCTATGGCCGCTCGGATGCGGTCCTCAACCCGGGCGGCGTGCGCATCGGCACCGCCGAGATCTATTCGGCGGTGGAAAGTCTGTCGCAGGTCGCCGAGGCGCTTGCGGTCGGGCAGGACTGGCAGGGCGACGTGCGCGTGGTGCTGTTCGTGCGGCTGCAGCCGGAGGTGAGGCTGGACGAGGCGTTGAAGAAGGAGCTGCGTGCCACCATCCGCGCGCATACCACCGCGCGGCATGTACCCGCCAAGATCATCGCCGTGCCGGACATTCCGCGTACGCTGTCGGGCAAGATCACCGAGCTCGCGGTGCGCAACGTCATCCACGGCGTGCCGGTGAAGAACGTGGATGCGCTCGCCAATCCGCAGGCGCTCGAGCACTTCCGCGATCTGCCCGACCTCAAGTTCTGACGGCGCGTGAGCGACGCACCCGAGAGCGCCGCGGCAGCACAGGAGCTGCGGCAGCGCTACCAGAGCCAGCTCGCCGCGCGCCACCTGCAGCGCGACCCCGCGCAGCTCGCCGCGCTGGCGCGGCTCGAGGAACTGCGCACACGCGTCCTGAGCGCCCCGCTGCCGCACCTGCCGCGCTGGGTCGCAGCATTCGCGCGCCGCCGTGCGCCGCGCGCACGCACCGGTCTGTACCTGTGGGGCGGCGTGGGGCGCGGCAAGACCTTCCTCATGGACCTGTTCTACTCGAGCCTGCCGCCCGGAGTCGGGCGGCGCTGCCACTTTCACCGCTTCATGCACGAAGTACACCTGCGGCTGGCGGCTCTCGAGCCTCAGCGCTATCCGCTCGACACGGTGGCGGGCGCCATGGCGCAGAACCTGCGCGTGCTGTGCTTCGACGAGCTGTACGTCGCCGACATCGCCGATGCCATGATCCTCGGCGGGCTGTTCGCCGGACTGTTGCGGCGCGGCGTCACGCTGCTGGCGACCTCCAACTTAGCGCCGCGCGAGCTCTACCGCGATGGCCTGCAGCGCCAGCGCTTCGTGCCGGCGATCGACCTGCTCGAGCAGCACCTTGAGGTGCTGCGCCTCGGCGGCGATACGGATTACCGGCTGCGCCAGCTGACCGCGGCCGGCACGTACCTGCCGGCCGGCGCCCCCGACAGCGCCGCGCGCCTGGCGGCGCTGTTCGAGCAGCTCGCGGGCAGCAGCTCCGCGGGCGGCGGTCGCATCGAGGTCGCCGCACGCGCGATCGAGGTGATCCGCGTGGCGCCCGGCGTGGTGTGGTTCGACTTTGCGGCACTGTGCGGCGGCCCCCGCAGCCCCGAGGACTACATCGAGATCGCCCGCGAATACCAGTCGCTGCTGCTATCACAGGTGCCGGTGTTCGACGCCGCGCACGAGGACGAGGCGCGCCGCTTCATCGCACTGGTCGATGAGCTCTACGACCGCAACGTGAACCTGGTGCTGTCGGCGGCGGCTGCACCGCAGGCGCTTTACCGTGGCACACGGCTCGGCGCGCTGTTTGCGCGCACCGCGAGCCGCCTGACCGAGATGCAGAGCGAGGAGTACCTCGCGCGCGAGCACAAACCGTGACTACAACACCCCGCGGCGGATCTGGTCCTGCTCGATCGATTCGAACAGGGCGCGGAAGTTGCCCTCGCCGAAGCCCTGATTGCCCTTGCGCTGGATGATCTCGAAGAAGATCGGCCCGATGACGTTGCGGGTGAAGATCTGCAGCAGCACACCCTCGCCCTTCGCCGGATTGCCGTCGATGAGGATGCGCCGCGAGCGCAGCGCCTCGAGCGACTCGCCGGAATCCGGCACGCGGGTGCTCACCGCATCGTAGTAGGTGTCGGGCGTGTCCTGGAAGGCAACGCCATGGCTGCGCAGCACATCCACCGTACGGTAGATGTCCGCAGTGGCGAGCGCGATGTGCTGGATGCCCTCGCCATGATATTCGCGCAGGTACTCCTCGATCTGGCTCTTGTCGTCCTGCGACTCGTTGATCGGAATGCGGATCTTGTCGCAGGGACTGGTCATGGCGCGCGACAGCAGTCCGGTGTGCTTGCCTTCGATGTCGAAGTAGCGGATCTCGCGGAAGTTGAACAGCTTCTGGTAGAAGCCCGCCCATACGTCCATGCGGCCGCGGCCGACGTTGTGCGTGAGATGATCGATCAGTGAGAGCCCGGGGCTCTCGGTCACCGCCGGCGCGGCTACCGGGCGGAAATCCACGTCGTAGATCGAGCGCTCGCCGTACAGATCGACCAGGTAGATGAGCGAGCCGCCGATACCCTCGATGCAGGGGATGTTCAGCTCCATGGGACCGGCGCTCTGCGGACCGGGCTTCGCGCCCAGCGTCAGGGCGCGGCTGTAGGCGCGGGCAGCGTCGCGCACGCGGAATGCCATGGCACAGGCGGACGGTCCGTGCAGCCGCGCGAACGCCTGGGCGAAGGAGTCGGCCTCCGCATTGATGATGAAATTGATCCCGCCCTGGGCGTGCAGGGTGACGTTCTTCGAGCGGTGGCGCGCCACCACCGGAAAGCCGAGCCGCTCGAACAGCGAGCGCAGCAGCTGCGGATCGGGCGCGGTGTATTCGACGAATTCGAACCCGTCCGTGCCCATCGGATTGTCGTGCAGGTCGCTCATCGCAAGCTCCCGGGTGCGCCGTCGCCAAAGTCGTTGCGCGGGCAATCATTATAGCCGCGCCGCCGTGCCGGCCTTGGCGCCGCAGGACCTGCCGGCGTGGCGCAGGCGGGCCGTAACCGCCCGCATGTATAATCGCGCGCCCGCAGCATGAGGGCTGCGGCGGCGTTCGATTGCACAATATGCGCCACGCGCACGCGACACCGCCGTGGTGTCCGGCAGGATGATCGGCATGCACGCGCCAGTTGCCGTTGAAGATAGCCGTCTGCTGCACAGCATACCCGCGGCGCGCGTGGCGCTGATCGGGCGCATTGCCCGCGCTGCGGCTGCCGGCCGCGGCGGCCGGCAGCGGCTGAAGCAGCGCTTCCTGCGGGCATACTTTCACGGCGTGGCGGAAGAGGATCTGGCGGCACGCGCGCCGCGCCAGCTGGCGGGCGCGGCGCTGGCGCATCTGTCGTTCGGCACCCACCGCCGCCCCGGCCGCTCGCTGGTGAGGGTCTTCAATCCCGAGGCGCGCGCGGACGGCTTCGAGTCCGCGCACACGCTGGTGCTCACGGTCACCGACGACATGCCCTTCCTGGTCGACTCCCTCGGCATGGCCTTCGGCCGCGCCGAGCTGGCGGTGCACCTGGTCGTGCACCCGGTGCTGCAGGTGCGCCGCGATCGCAGCGGCACGCTGCTCGACCTCGGCAGCAACGGCGCCGAGGCGACGCATGCGGAGTCCTGGCAGCTCTACGAGATCGACCGCGTCACCGACGCCGCCCAGTTGCAGAAGCTGCAGCAGGACCTGGAGGTCACGCTCACCGACGTGCGCCTCGCGGTGAGCGACTGGCGCGCGATGCGCGCGCGGGTGCGCGAGATCATCACGCGCCTGGAGAGCGATCCGCCGCCGCTGCCGGCGCAGGAAGTGAGCGAGGGCGCGCACCTGCTCGACTGGATGGAAGCGCGGCACTTCGTGTTCCTCGGCTACCGGCACTATCGCCTGGAGCGCGGGCGCACGGCCGACCGCTTGCTGCCGGAGGCGCGCTCCGGACTCGGTCTGCTCAGCCCGCGGCGCGGTGGCAGCCGGCCGACGGTGAAGGTGCTGCGCGGCGATGTGCGCGTGCGGGCGCGCGAGCCGGAACTGCTGGTCATCACCAAGGCGAACTCGACCGCCACCGTGCATCGGCCGGAGTTGCTCGACTACGTCGGGGTCAAGAGCTTCGATGCGCGCGGGCGCGTGGACGGTGAGCACCGCTTCCTGGGACTTTGGACCTCGACCGCCTATCACGGCAGCCCGCGCGACATCCCGGTTCTGCGGCACAAGGTCGAGCGCGTCATCGAGCATTTCGGCCTCGATCCGGCCGGGCACGACGGCAAGGCAGTGCTCAACGTGCTCGAGACCTACCCGCGCGACGAGCTGTTCCAGGCGGGTGTGGCGGATCTGATCCGTATCGTGCGCGGCGTAGTCAATCTCTATGAGCGGCGCACCGTGCGGCTGCTGGTGCGCCGCGACCCGTATCACCGCTTCTACTCCTGCCTGGTATACGTGCCGCGCGACCGCTACAACACCGAGGTGCGCCAGCGCATCGAGCGCATCGCGCTCGCTGGCTTTGCCGGTACCAGCGTCGAGAGCAACGCGCAGATCTCCGGCGCCAGCCACGCACGCCTGCACGTCGTGGTGCGTACCGACCCCAACCGCCCTCACAAGGCCGATTTCGCCGGCATCGAGCGGCGCATTGCCGCCGCCGCGCTCACCTGGACTGACAGCCTGTGCGCGGTGCTCATCGAGGAGCGCGGTGAGGCGGCCGGGCTGGCGCTCGCCAGCCGCTACCGCCATGCCTTCCCGCTTGCCTACCAGGAGGACGTGACGCCCGCCGAGGTCCTCGGCGACCTCGCCGACCTCGAGAGGCTGCGCCAGCAGCCGCGCGCCCTGCAACTGCGCCTGCACCGCCCGGCCGGGCAGAAGCCGCAACGCGTGCATCTGCGGATGCTGCGGCTCGCCGAGCCGGTGCCGATCTCCGACGTGCTGCCGATGCTGGAGAATTTCGGCCTGCGGGTGATTTCCGAGCGGCCCTACCAGCTTGCCTGGCCCGAGGGCGGCGCGGCCTGGATCCAGGACTTCGAGCTCGAGCATCGCGATGCCCTGGGCCTCGATATCGCCCGCGTCGAGCAGAACTTCCGCGAAGGATTCGCCGCCGCCTGGAGCGGCGCCGTCGAGAACGACGGCTTCAACCGGCTGCTGCTCGCTGTCGACCTCAGCCCGCGGCAGATCGTGGTGCTGCGGGCTTTCTGCCGGTACCTGCTGCAGACCGGCGTGCCCTTCAGCCAGGCGTACATGGAGCGCGCCCTGGCCGCCAATGCGGCGATCGCCCGACTGGTGGTGCGCCTGTTCGAGACGCGCTTCGATCCGGCGTCCGCCGGCGCGCGGCGCGGCGAGCGCGGCGCCGAGCGCGCCGCCGACACCATCACCGCGCAGATCCGCACCGCACTCGACGGCGTCGGCAGCCTCGACGACGACCGCATCCTGCGCGCCTACCTGCCACTGGTGCAGGCGACGTTGCGCACCAACTACTACCAGCGCGGCGCGGACGGTGAGCCGAAGAGCTACCTGTGCTTCAAGCTCGACCCGGCGAAGATTGCCGATCTGCCGTTGCCGAAGCCGAAGTTCGAGATCTTCGTCTACAGTCCGCGCGTCGAGGGAGTACACCTGCGCATGGGCGAGGTGGCGCGCGGCGGCATCCGCTGGTCCGACCGGCGCGAGGATTTCCGTACCGAGGTCCTCGGTCTCATGAAGGCGCAGAACGTCAAGAACACCGTCATCGTGCCGGTCGGCGCCAAGGGCGGCTTCGTGCCCAAGCGGCTGCCCGCCGCCGGCAGCCGCGACGAGGTGCAGACCGAGGTGGTCGCCTGCTATCAGACATTCATCCGCGCACTGCTCGACCTCACCGACAACATCGTCGCGGCGCGCATCGTGCCGCCGCCGCAGGTGCTGCGGCGCGACGGCGACGACCCGTACCTCGTGGTGGCGGCCGACAAGGGCACCGCCACCTTCTCCGACATCGCCAACGCCATCTCCGCCGACTACGGCTTCTGGCTCGGAGACGCGTTCGCTTCCGGCGGCTCCGTCGGCTACGACCACAAGAAGATGGGCATCACCGCGCGCGGCGCGTGGGAGTGCGTCAAGCGGCATTTCCGCGAGATGGGCATCGATACGCAGAAGATGCATTTCACGGTGGCCGGTGTCGGCGACATGTCGGGGGACGTCTTCGGCAACGGCATGCTGCTGTCGCGGCACATCCGCCTGCAGGCCGCATTCGACCATCGCCACATCTTCATCGACCCGGACCCGCACACGGTGGTGAGCTTTGCCGAACGCGCACGGATGTTCGCGCTGCCGCGCTCGAGCTGGGACGACTACGACCGCAGGAAGCTCTCGCGCGGCGGCGGCATCTTCGCGCGCTCCGCGAAGTCGATCCCGCTCTCCAGCGAAGCGCGCGCGCTGCTCGGGCTGGACACCCCGAGCGCTGCGCCCAACGACGTCATCCGCGCCATTCTGCGCCTGCCGGTGGATCTGCTGTGGAACGGCGGCATCGGCACCTACGTGAAGGCGAGTGGTGAGCGCAACGCCGAAGTCGGCGATCGCGGCAACGATGCGCTGCGCATCAATGGCCGCGAGCTCAAGGCCAAAGTGGTCGGCGAAGGCGGCAATCTCGGCTTGACCCAGCGCGGCCGTATCGAGTACGCCCTCGGCGGCGGTCGCCTCAATACCGACTTCATCGATAACTCCGCCGGAGTGAACACCTCCGACGTGGAAGTCAACATCAAGATCCTGCTGAACCCGCTGGTGGCCGAACGGCGCCTGACCCAGGCCGACCGCAACCGGCTGCTGGTGCGCATGACCGCGGAGGTGGCGGCGCTGGTACTGCGCAACAACTACCTGCAGGGCCAGGCGATCAGCACGCTCGCGCTGCAGGCGGCGGCACGGCTGCCGGAATTCCAGCATCTCATCCGCGCGCTGGAGCGCTCCGGCGACCTCAACCGCGCGCTCGAATTCCTGCCGAGCGACGATGAGATCGCCGAGCGGCGCAAGAACGGCGCCGGCCTCACCCGTCCGGAGCTCGCCATCCTGCTCGCCTACAGCAAGATCTGGCTCTACAAGCACCTGCTGGCCTCCGACGTGCCGGAGGATCCGTACCTGTCGACCGAGCTCGAGCGCTACTTCCCGGCGCCGGTGCGCGAGCGTTTCCCGCGCGCCATCAGCCGTCACCGCCTGCGGCGCGAGATCATCGCCACTGCGACCACCAACAGCCTGGTGAACCGCATGGGCCCGAACTTCGTGCCGCGGGCGCAGGAGGATCTGGCCGCGGAGCCGGCGCAGATCGCGCGCGCCTACACCGCCGCCCGCGAGATCTTCGCGATGCGCGAGGTGTGGGAGCGGATCGAGGCGCTCGACAACATGATTCCGGCGAAACTGCAGTACGAGGCCGCCTTCCAGACGAGCCGCCTGCTGCGGCACGCCACCTACTGGCTGCTCACCGCGCGCAGCCGCGGACTGCAGGTCGACGCCGCGGTGCGTGAGTTCGGTGCCGGCGTACGGCAGCTGCAGGCGGAGATCGCCGGGCTGGTGACCGGTGCGGAGCTCGAGCGCTTCGCGGAAGGCTGCAAGCACTACGGCACCGCGGGGCTGCCGCCGCCGCTGGCGACGCACATCGCGAGCCTCGAGGCGCTCAATGCCGCGCTCGACATCGTGGAGATCGCGGCCAGCCATCGGGTGAGTGTCGTCGAGACCGCGCGCGTGTATTTCGAGGTGGGCACGCGGATCGGCTTCGACTGGCTGCGGGCGCGCATCGAGAAGCTCGCCGTCGACGGCCCGTGGCAGGCGATCGCCCGCACCGGACTGCGCGATGCGGCGCTGCGGGTGCACCGCCGGCTCACCGAGCGGGTACTCGCGCGGCGCGACCGCGGCAGCGCGCAGGCGCGCGTCAACGCCTGGGTCGCGACCGCCGGCAAGGACCTCGCCCACTGGCAGCGCACCCTCGCAGACATGCGCGCCGCCGGCGCGGGTGACTTTGCCACGCTGACCGTCGGTGTCGAGGCGGTCCGCAAGCTCGCCGGCTGACCATGGTCGGTAAACTGATCCTGGTCCGCCACGGCCAGAGCGTCTGGAACGTCGAGAACCTGTTCACCGGCTGGACCGACGTGGACCTTGCGGCCGCCGGCCGCAGCGAGGCGGCCCAGGCCGGGCGTGAGCTGCTGGGGCAGCAGTTGGCGGTGGACATCGCCTTCACCTCGGTGCTGAAGCGCGCGATCCGCACGCTATGGATCATGCTCGACGAGATGGACCGCATGTGGATCCCGGTGGAGCGCAGCTGGCGGCTGAACGAACGGCACTATGGCGCGTTGCAGGGCCTCAACAAGGCGCAGACGGTGGCGGCGCACGGCGAGGCGCAGGTGCAGATCTGGCGGCGCAGTTACGACATGCCGCCGCCGCCGCTGGCCGCGGATGACCCGCGCCATCCACGCTGCGACCCTCGCTACGCGCAGGTTGACCCGCGCGAGCTGCCGGCCGCCGAATCCCTCAAGGACACGCTCGCCCGCGTGCTGCCCTGCTGGCACGCGCGCATCGCTCCGGAGCTGCGCTGCGGACGCAATGTCATGGTGGTGGCGCACGGCAACAGCCTGCGGGCCATGGTGAAGATGCTCGACGAGGTTTCCGAGCAGGACATCGTCGGGCTCAACATTCCGACCGGGGTGCCGTTGCTGTACGAGCTCGACGCGGCGCTCAGGCCGACCGGCAGCCGCTATCTCGGCGACCCGGCCGCCATCGCGGCGGCCGCCGAAGCCGTGCGGCGCCAGACCGAGAAGCGCTGACTCACGCCGCCCAGCCGTCGTAGCGCCCGCTGAGCTCGGTGGCGAGCGCCGTCAGGCGCCGGGTCACCTCCTGCATATCCGGCACGATGAGGCGCATGCTCTTGGTGGCGTGCAGGCTGAAGGCGAGCTCGGGGTCGTTCGGCAGCGGCTTGACGTCGACACTGAATTCCGGCTCGAGCCGCGCACGAGCTCCCTGGCAGGCCGCCTCGTCCGGCAGGGCGAGGAAGAAATCCACGCGGTAGTCGTTGAACGGCGCGTAACCCTGCGAGCGCAACCGCCCGATGATCTGCTCGTCCCACGACTCGGCGCGCGACTGGCGGACCGAGCGCAGCTTGACGTAGATGCGCGCTACGATGACGCCCAACGCCGCCAGCAACGCAAGGAAGAACCAGCTCATGACGCCGCGGCAGCCTTCAGCGCGATTGCGGGCCGGAAAACCGCGGCTTGCGCTTCTCCAGGAATGCGCCGATGCCCTCGGCCCCTTCCGCACTGACCGCGTGCGCGGCGATGGTCTCGCTCTCGAGCACCATCTGCGACTCGAACGCGCCGAGCGAGTGCGCGATCAGCCGCTTGGTGGCGCCCAGCGCGGCGCGCGCACCCTGCGCCAGCTGCTCGGCCAACTCCAGCGCGCGGCCGAGCAGCTGCTCATCGGGCAGCACCTCGTTCACCAGTCCCCACAGCAGCGCCTCATCGGCGGGGAGCGAGCGGTTGAGCAGCAGCAGCTCCATGGTGCGCTTGGTCCCCAGCGTGCGCGGCAGCAGGAAGGTGGTACCGGCGTCGGGCGTGAGCCCGGCGTTGGTATAGGCGAGGTTGAAGCGCGAGCTGCGCGCACACAGCGCCAGGTCGGCCATCGCCACCAGTCCCACGCCCGCGCCGGCGGCAGTGCCGTTCACCGCGGCGATCACCGGCGGGTCCATGCGCACGAAGTGCGATATGGCCGCGTGCAGGTAGGTAGTGAGCTCGCGGATGTAGTCGGCACCGGCATCGTCGCGCGAGGCCATGGCGCGCAGGTCGCCGCCGAAGCAGAAGTTGCGCCCCGCGCCGCTCAGCACCACCGCGCGCACCGCGGCGTTGCGCGCGCAGGTCATGGCCGCGGCCAGCAGATCCATGGCCATCTGCAGGTTGAGCGCGTTGCCGCTCTCGGGACGGTTGAGCGTCACCAGCGCTACCGCGCCGCGCGTCTCGACCTGTACGGTGGGTGCGGACATCAGCTACTCGTCGGGCGCGATCTGCACGCGCAGCCCGGCGAGCTCCGCGGTAAATTCCACCTGGCAGGAAAGGCGCGAGTTCTCGCGGTAGTGCGTGAGCTCCGACAGCAGCTCGCGCTCGTCCGACATCATCGCCGGCAGACGCGCCAGCCAGCCCGCATCGACGTACACGTGGCAGGTGGCGCAGGAGCACATGCCACCGCAGATGGCCGCCACGCCGTAGTCGAGCTCGCGCAGGTTCTCCATCACCTTCATTCCCGTCCGGGCGTCCACCTGGTGCTCGACTCCGTCACGATCCACGACACGCAAGAGCGCCATGCAGTTAACCTGGGTGACCCTTTGAATTGTTCGAGGCGCACGCGCCCGGGATCTGCTAGTTTGCCGCTTCGCCCAGCGGGCCGCCAGCTCAGTGCCGGCGGTGCGCTTCAGGCCGCCGACAGGGGTCCGAGCACCTTCATCACGAACACGGCCTTGTCCGAACGACTCCCCAGCGCCTCGAAGGTCGTGCGCAGCTCACGATGCAGCGCCGCCATCACCTCCTCGTACGCGCCGAACACCTGCGTGCTCATGCTGTTGGTCACGATGCGCAGCCGCGGCACGCGGTTGAGCCGCTCGAGGAACTCCCGAATGATGGGAACGAAGTCCGCGTGCAGCGGATACAGGCTGATCTCTACCCCGATGTCCATGTCCGTCGCCTCCGCCGGCAGCTGCGCGCCAGTATTACACGCCGGTGCGGCTATGATCGTGCCCGGCGCTAGAATGGGGTACCGGGCGCAATTGGCGGACTTCAGCAGATGACGCGCAAGATCCAGGTCCATCAGGTCGATGCCTTCACCCGCGAGCCGTTCACCGGCAACCCTACCGGCGTGGTGCTCAACGCCGATGCGCTCTCCGAGGCGCAAATGCTCGCCATCGCGCGCGAGCTGAACAATGCGGAGACCGCCTTCATTCTCGCGCCCGACGCCGACGATCACAGCGTGCGTGCCCGCTTCTTCACGCCGCGCAGCGAGGCCGGCTTCGTCGGTCACGCCACCGTCGCGGCGCAGTACGTGCTGTCGCGGCGGCACGATGCGCCGCGCTGGCAACGCCAGAAATCCAAGGCCGGCATCGTCGATATCGAGGTGCGCGGCAGCGACGAGGACCGGCGCATCGCCATCCGCCGCAGCCCGCCGCCGCTCGGGCGCGAGCTCAACGACCGCGAGCGCCTCGCGGTGCTCGACGCGCTGGCGCTCGCCACCGAGAGCCTCGACACGCGCATTCCACTGCGCATCGTGGGCGCGGTCGGCACGCGGCTGCTGATCGGCGTACGCGGCCCGGAACCGCTGAAGCACCTGAAACCCGATCTGGCGCGTCTCACCACGCTGTCGGCACAGATCGGCGCCGCCGGCTACTTCGTCTTCACCCTGACCCCGGACGCAGCCGATCACCTCACCGAGTCGCGGATGTTCTGTCCGGCGCTCGGCATCGCCGAGGATCCGGTGAGCGGCAACGCTCACGGGCTGCTCGGGGCGTATCTGGCACGGCTCGGCCTGCTGGCGCGCGCCGGCGAGCGTGCGCGCTTCTCCGGAGTCCAGGGGCACTCGCTGCATCGGCCCGGGCGCGTCGAGGTGGAGCTGGAGTTCACCGGCGATGATGTGGCCGGGGTGTGGATCAGCGGCCAGGCGGTGTCGATCTTCCAGACCGAGATTGTGCTCTAAGGGCGCCGTGGCGCAATTCACCGCGGTCCTGAAGCTCAGCGAGCTCGCGCCCGGAAGCATGCGCGCCTGCATGCTCGGCGATCACGAGATCGTCGTGTGCCACACGCGCGAAGGCGTATTCGCACTCGACAACATCTGCACCCATGCGCACGCGCGCCTGTGCGAGGGGCGGCTGCGGGCGACGCGCCTGGTGTGCCCGCTGCACGGCGCCTGTTTCGATATCCGCGACGGACGCGTCCTCGGACCTCCCGCGATCGCGCCGCTGCGGGTGCACACGCTGCGCGTGGTGGAGGGCACAGTCGAGGTGGCGCTGAGCCCGGCCGCCGCGGCGCCGTGAAGACCTTACGCCGCGGCGCGGCGTGCCCTGCGCACCAGCCACGCCGCCGGCAGGGTCACGCACGCGCCGACCAGGAACGGCGCCGACGGGCCGAACGCGACGTACAGGAAACCCGAAGTGAAAGGACCCAGCACGCGCGCGAGGCTGGCGCTCGCCGCGTAGGTGCCGAGCACCGCGCCGCGCTCGTGCGGGCCTGACTGCCGGGAGGCGAGCGCCGCGGCGCTCGGGTTGTAGGCACCGAGCCCGATTCCGCACAGCAGCAGCCCGATCACCGTCCCCGGGAACACCGCCGCACGGCCGAGCGTGACCAGGCCGGCAACGTAGAGCAGCGCCCCCGCGCTCGCCAGCCGTGCTTCGCCCACGCGCGGGGCGAGCAGCCGCACCACCCCGCCCTGCATGAGCAGCGCCGGCAGCGCGATGGC
>Ga0210394_10004904_pt1 | contig 15315 bp, 13 predicted proteins | sample IncBWC12MmetaG_FD_160121 | JGI IMG/M metagenome (GOLD analysis project Ga0210394, IMG submission 160121) | Forest soil microbial communities from Barre Woods Harvard Forest LTER site, Petersham, Massachusetts, United States - Inc-BW-C-12-M | ecosystem: Environmental > Terrestrial > Soil >... | reverse complement strand
GTGCAGCCATAGCCCACCAGCTGAAAGCCGAGCTCGTCCAAATACTTTCCAAGCCCCGCGGCTGCAAGATAATCCGTCACCACTTTCGAGCCGGGAGCAAGGCTAGTCTTCACCCAGGGCTTGCTGTGCAAGCCGCGCTCGATCGCCTTCTTCGCCAGAAGACCCGCCCCCAGCATTAACGAGGGATTTGAAGTGTTGGTGCAACTGGTGATTGCGGCGATGACAACCGAGCCATTCGAAAGCTCGAATTTGTCGCCATTGTTGCGTACGGCGACGTGCTTTTGCGCTGTGCCCTCCAGCGACTTTTCGAATGACGCTTTCGATTGCCGCAGCGGCACGCGATCCTGCGGGCGCTTCGGTCCAGCCAGCGTCGCTTCGACCGTCGCGAGATCGAGTTCGAGCTTGTCAGTGTAGACCGGGTCCGGCGTGGCGTCGGTGCGGAAAATGCCCTGCAACTTCGCGTACTCCTCGACGAGCCGCACGCGGGAAGCATTGCGGCCCGTAAACCGCAAGTACGAGAGCGTCTCGGCGTCGATAGGGAAGAAGCCCATCGTCGCGCCGTATTCGGGCGCCATGTTGGCGATAGTCGCGCGGTCCGGCAGGCTCAGGCTGGAAAGGCCCGTGCCGTAAAACTCGACGAATTTGCCGACGACGCCTTTCTTGCGCAGCATCTCGGTCACGACCAGAACGAGGTCCGTTGCGGTCGTGCCCTCGGGCAAGCGGCCATGCAGCTTGAAGCCGACGACTTCCGGGATCAGCATGGACAAAGGCTGGCCCAGCATCGCCGCTTCGGCTTCGATCCCGCCAACGCCCCAGCCGAAGACTCCGAGGCCGTTGACCATGGTGGTGTGCGAGTCGGTGCCAACGAGTGAATCGGGGAACGCATACGTTTTGCCGTCCACCGTCGCGTCAAAGACCACGCGCGCGAGATATTCAAGATTGACCTGATGGCAGATCCCCGTGTCCGGAGGAACCACCTTGAAATTGTTCAGCGCTTCTTGGCCCCATCTCAGGAAAGCGTAGCGCTCAACGTTGCGCTGGAATTCGAGTTCGGCGTTGAAGGCAAATGCCATGTCCGACCCGAATTTGTCGACCTGCACCGAGTGGTCGATTACGAGTTCGGCGGGGAGCAGCGGGTTCACTTTTTTCGGATCGCCGCCGAGGGCGCGCATCGCTTCGCGCATCGCCGCGAAATCGACCACGGCCGGCACGCCGGTAAAATCCTGCAAGAGCACGCGCGCGGGCATGAAGGAAATTTCCTTCTGCTTCGCGGCCTTGGGATCCCATGCGGCGAGCGCCTGAATGTCTTCGGGATGGACGAAGCGGCCGTCTTCCTGCCGCAGGAGATTTTCGAGGAGAACGAGGAGCGAAAAGGGCAGCTTCGAGATGTGCCCCACGCCTTTTTTCTCAAGCGCGCTCAGGCGAAAAATTTCATAGGATTTGCCGTCAACTTGAAGCGTTTCGCGCGTGCCGAACGAATTCTTCGATACTGGGGACATACGGATACTGTTCCTTTCTCATGTGCTGCAGGGTTCCAATCATAACGCATCCCGGAGCCGCGTGCAGCCCTTAGCAACCTGGCTTTGCGCCGGGCCACCGAGTTTCCAAGCGGGAATTTGGCAATCCGCGCGGATACCGTAAATTCTGTACAGGCACATAATTCTCGAACTTGTGGATCGCCCGGAACGTAATTGTGATACCATCCCCGGCGGTCCTCTAAAAAAGGAGACTTTCATGAAAAAATTGATTTTTGCGGTTCTGGTTGCTTGTGCATTCACGATTTCCATGGGTACCAGCGCCCAGGATGCTCCCAAAGAACACAGCATGACCGGTTGTCTGCGGGCCGGCGACGCGCCCGATTCCTACATGCTCTCGGACCTTGAAAAAGGTCCGAAGTCTGTGGGAATTGTTTCGTCCACTGCTAATTTGAAGCCGCACGTCGGGCACAAGATTGAGATCACCGGCACAGCGGTTGCTCCCGCTGACGCTGAGGCCATGAAGGGCGTACCGAAGTCACCCCATTACATGAAGGTGACTGCCGTCAAGATGCTTTCCCCAACCTGTCCGTGAGAGTTTGAAATGACGGATATCCCGGACGCCGGGAACGTTGCTTCCTGACGCCCGTGATAGTTCAAGCGGTATGCCTCGTCCCGCTGGGTGCAGCCGGAGGGACGAGGCATTTTTTTGCATTCGCGGTTCTTCAGGATTTGGATTCGATTAGAATCAAGATTGGCGCGCGCCGCTTCGGATGAACATTCTTCTCATTTCCACGTATGAATTGGGCAGGCAGCCGTTTGGCTTAGCTTCGCCGGCGGCGTGGCTGCGCGCGCGCGGGCATGAAGTTTCCAGCGTGGATTTGACGCGCGAGGCGCTCGATGAGGGCGGGGTCCGCAACGCGGCGTTGATTGCCTTTTACGTGCCGATGCATACGGCCACGCGGCTCGCGGCGCGTCTGCTGGAAAAAATTCGTGGGCTGAATCCGAGCGCGCATTTGTGTTTCTACGGCCTCTACGCTCCGGTGAACGAAGATTATCTACGCGGCCTGGGCGTGGGCACGATCCTGGGCGGGGAATTCGAAGAGGGGCTCGCGAGCCTGGCGTCGCGTCTGGCCGCCGTGAATGGAAACGGGATCGTCAACGGCAACGGACTCTCGAACCAGCCTGAGCCTGTCATTTCTCTCGCGAGGCAAAACTTTCTGGCGCCGGATCGCGCCGGCATGCCCGAGCCGGGCAAATATGCGCGCGTCGTGATGCCCGGCGGCGAACAGCGCATCACCGGCTCAACCGAGGCGACGCGCGGCTGCAAGCATCTCTGCCGCCACTGCCCGATCGTGCCGGTCTATAACGGCGCGTTTCGCGTAGTGGAGCGGGACGTTGTTCTTGCGGACATCCGGCAGCAGGTCGCGGCAGGCGCGCGGCACATCACGTTCGGCGATCCGGATTTTCTGAACGGACCTTCCCATTCGATCGCGATTGTCGAAGCGATGCATCGAGAGTTTCCGGAACTGTCCTACGATGCGACAATCAAGATCGAGCACTTGCTTAAACACGATGCGCTCCTGCCGGCGTTGCGCGATACCGGCTGCCTCTTCGTTACGAGCGCGGTGGAATCGGTCGATGATGCGGTGCTTGAAAAATTTGACAAAGGTCACACGCGCGGCGATTTTCTCGCCGTGGTCGCGCGTTTCCGGGAATTGGGCCTGACCCTCCTCCCTACATTTGTGCCCTTCACGCCGTGGACGACGCTGGAAGGGTACGCGGACTTGCTGGACGTGATCGCGGCGCAGGGTTTGTGCGAAAATGTCGCGCCCGTCCAACTCGCGATTCGTCTGCTGATCCCGGCCGGCTCGCGTCTCCTCGAATTGCCGGATGTGCGGGCGATGGTCGGGCCATTCGATTCCGCCGCACTCGTTTTTCCCTGGAAACACGAGGACGCGCGAGTGGACGCGCTAGCAAGCGAAATTTCTGGCCTGGTGCAACGGGGAGAGAGCCTCAAGCTTTCACGCACGGAGATTTTCTCTCATATTCGGCGCGCAGCGTACGCCGCCGCAGGAAAGCACGCGCAGAATGGGAACGGAGTCCCAATCGCGAACAGCGCTCAAGTGCCATATCTCAATGAGCCCTGGTACTGCTGCGCCGAGCCGATGGACATTCAGTTCGTGTCCATAGGCAGCGCGAGCGAGCGCGTAGCCAAAGCAGATCAATTCGTGTAAAAGCGCGGATGCACGCTGCGCCCTGCTGTAGCCTGGGTCTTTAGACCCGGGGAATCTATTTCAGCTTGGGAACGACGCCCGCTTCCTAATCGGTGGGCTACAATGAACACCGGAAACTAATTCATGAGCAGACTCCTCATTCTCGCAAGCAAACTGGGCTACCAGGCGCGCAGCTTCGCCGACGCCGCAAAGACTCTGGGCGTAGACGTCGCGTTTGCCTCCGACCGCTGCCACCGCATCGAAGACCCCTGGGCCGACGGCGCGATCGCGGTCCGTTTCGATGACCCCGAAGAAGCGGCGCGGCGCATCGTGCAGCAATCGCTCGTGCGCCCTGTCGACGGCGTGATCGCACTGGGCGACCGGCCAACGTCCACCGCCGCGTTCGCCGCGCGCGCCTTGGGCTTTGCCTACAATTCGCCGCAATCGGTGGAAAACTGCCGCAGCAAATTGCGCCAGCGCGAAATCCTGCGCGACGCGGGCCTGCCCGTCCCTGGATTTTTTTCCTTCAAGCTCGACAAGCGCGTGGAAAAAATTCTGCCGCGGGTGCAGTTTCCTTGCGTCATCAAGCCGCTGCGCCGCGCCGCGAGCCAGGGCGTGATTCGCGCGAATTCGCCGGAAGAATTTCAGGCGGCCGTCGAGCGCATCAAGAAACTTCTCGAATCGCCGGAAGTGCAAGTCGAGCGCGAGCCGGAATCGGACCGCCTGCTCGTCGAACGCTACATTCCCGGCGCCGAAGTTTCCGTCGAGGGCCTGCTCACCCGCGGCAAGCTGCGCATTCTAGCGATTTTCGATAAGCCCGATCCGCTGGAAGGGCCATACTTCGAGGAGACGATCTACGTTGCGCCGTCCCGCCTCCCGGATGAAGCCTACGACAGTGTCATCGAATGCGCCGAGAAAACCGTCGCGGCGCTTGGCCTCTCGCACGGCCCTGTCCATGCCGAATTTCGCGTCAATGACGACGGCCCGTGGGTGCTCGAAGCGGCGGCGCGTCCGATAGGCGGCTTATGCGCGCGCGCAGTGCGGTTCGGGCCGCAGCGCATGCCGCTCGAGGAACTGCTCGTGCGTCACGCGCTCGGCATGCCGGGAACCGACGTCGATCGGGAAGACGATGCTTCCGGCGTGATGATGATTCCCGTACCAAAGTCAGGCGTGCTTGAAACGATCGAGGGAGAAGAGCAAGCACGCGCGATTCCGGGCGTCGAAGGCGTGCAGATTACAGCCCGCCTGCGCGATTTCATCGCCGCCTGGCCCGAGGGGTCTTCGTACCTGGGATTCATTTTCGCGCGGGGAAAATCACCGGCCGAAGTCGAAGCTGCGCTTCGTCAGGCGCACAGTCAATTGAAATTTGAGATTGTCGAGCGGCTGCCGGTGGCGAATCCGGTGACGGGCGCGGTACCGAGCGCCCAGTAGCGCACGGTTTCGAGCCTGCGGAAAGAGTCCCCAAGACTGTCATTCCGAGCGAAGCGAGGAATCTCTCTGTTCTCGCGTCTAAATCGAAGAGAGAGTCCTCGCTTCGCTCGGAATGACAAAATTTGAGTTTTCACAAGCACCAGAGTTCGCGCTACTTACCCCTTCGCTCTTGGCGGGACGTACCCTTCCGGCAGCTTCGCGCCTTCCCCGAAGAAGAACTGCTCCAACTGCTCTTCCATGATTTTCTGCGATTGCGGGTCGAGGGGATTCAGGCGGTACTCGTTCATCAGCATCTTGGAATATTCAATCCACAATTTCCAGGCTTCGGCGGAGACGTTGTCATACACGCGCTTGCCGATGTCGCCTTTCCACGGCACGCGCTCGAGCCCAGGCATATCCTTATCGAATTTCACGCAATGCACGATGCGCTGTCCGGGCTTTGCCGGCGCGCTCGCAGCCGCGGGCTTTTCCGGTCCGCAGGATTCATCCGCCATCTGTACCCTCCACCTTGGAACTGAGCAGTTTCGATCCCATCTACCATACTGCAATACGCCAGGAAAACCAATTCTTGTGGTATAACGCCATCCCTGCTGAAAGAGAGTTGGGCGTGCCGAAGATGGAGACCATGCCGGCGACTCGTTCATCGATTCCCGCGCGTCACATCGCCGCCGTGGTCGCCGGCAACGCGCTCGAGTTCTACGATTTCCTGACCTACGCGTTCTTCGCGGTGTACATCGGAAAAGCCTTTTTCCCATCGAGCACGCCTTCAGCGAGCTTGCTGGCTTCGCTCGCCACATTCGGCGTAGGGTTCGTCACGCGCCCGATTGGCAGTATCGTGATCGGTCGAATGGGTGACCGCCTCGGACGCAAGCCCGCGATGATCCTCACGTTCGCCCTGATGGGAATCGCGATCACCGGCCTCGCGCTGACTCCGCCCCACTCGATGATCGGAATCGCGGCGCCTATTCTCGTCATTTTCTTTCGAATGCTGCAGGGCTTTGCCCTGGGCGGCGAAGTCGGTCCCACGACAGCGTTCCTTTTGGAAGCGGCGCCGCCGAAGCGTCGCGGATTTTATACGGCATTCCAGTCCTGGACGCAGCACCTGGCCGTCCTTGTGTCGGGGTTGGTTGGCTTTGCCCTGGCGAATCTCCTGGACGAACGGCAATTGCAGGATTTCGGCTGGCGGATTGCATTTTTGATTGGCACGCTCATCGTTCCTTTTGGGCTCATGGTTCGGCGCAGCCTGCCCGAGACGTTCCCCGCGGCGGAGGGCGCCCCGCGCGAGCGTGTCCCGCTGCGTCCTTACATCCCCATCGCGCTGATCGGCGTGATGCTTCTTGGGAGCGGCACCATCGGCACGTACATCGGCAACTACATGACGACGTACGCGATCGCGACATTGCATATGTCCGCGAAGATCGCCTTTGCGCCGACGGTCGTGTTTGGCCTCTGCGGCGTTGTCGTCGACCTCGTGAGTGGCGCGCTGTCTGACCGCGTGGGCCGCAAACCTGTAATGCTCGTCCCCGGCGTCCTGTTGCTCGTCTCGATTCTTCCGGCCTTTCAGCTGATTTCCCGCGTCCGCTCGACGGCAGCCCTCGTGGGAGCGACCGCGGTGCTGGCCGTTTTGCTGGACGTCTCGGTGATTCCGATGATCACCTGGCTCACGGAATCTCTTCCCGCGGCGATCCGTTCCGCTGGTGTTGCCGTGGTGTATGCGTGCGCGATCGCGACATTCGGCGGGACGACACAATACGTCGTGACCTGGCTCATCAAAGTGACCGGAAATCCGATCGCGCCTGCGTGGTACTGGACGGGAGCGGCGGCCGTCGGCCTTGTAGGCATACTCCTCACGCACGAATCGGCGCCGCGGAAGGCCGCTCGTCCCGAGGCGCTGTTGGTCCAGGCGCCGGAAAATCCCACCTGAATTTGCCGCTCGGGCGCGCTTCGGCGTCGGGAGCGGCGCCAGCTACGCCGGCACACTTTTGAACGGATGAGCGTTTTGCGGTCCGCTCCATTACAATACTTTGGCCACGCGGTCGGTTCTGAGGGGGCGCGATGCCGGACGTAACGGCTTTGTTCTGGGATGTAGGCGGCGTCATTCTGTCCAACGGATGGGACCGCGCGGCGCGCTCGGTTGCGGCCAAGAAGTTTGGGCTCGACTGGGAAGAGTTCCAGGACCGGCACGAGCTTGCCAGTCCCGCCTTCGAGACCGGCCAGATCACCCTTGAAACGTACCTTCAGCGCACGGTGTTCTACCGCAAGCGCAGTTTCACCCCCGAGGAGTTCGTCGATTTTATTTTCGCCCAGTCATCCGAGCTTCCCGACTCCCGCGCCGTGGTCGACGAGATTTCCAAGACGGGGAAATACCTTCTAGCTACCATCAATAACGAGCCGCGCGAACTCAACGAATACAGAATCCACCGCTTCAATTTGCGCCGCGAATTCGACGGATTCTTCAGCTCCTGTTATTTGGGAGTCCGAAAGCCCGATGAAGGCATCTATAAGTTGGCGCTCGAAGTGACCCAGCGCAGCCCCGAAGAGTGCCTGTTCATCGACGACCGCGAGCTGAATCTCGAATGCGCCCGGCAAATGAACATGACGACGATTCACTTTCAAAACGCGGCGCAATTGCGGCGTGACCTGGTGGCAAACGGCGTGAATATCTCGCAATCATAGAATCTGGAGGTATGAATGGAACTCGGAATGGTCGGGCTGGGGCGCATGGGCGCGAATATGGTCGAGCGGCTCGTGCGCGGCGGGCATCGCGTCGTCGGCTACGACCGCGATTCCGGCGCCGTGGCGCGCGTGACGTCCGCCGGCGCAGGCGGCGCGGACTCGCCTGCCGCGCTGGCGGGAAAGCTGACGCAGCAACCGCGAGCCATCTGGATCATGGTGCCGTCCGGCCCGCCCGTGGACGAGACGATCGCCGCGTTCATTCCCCATCTTTCGAAAGGTGATATTCTCATCGACGGCGGTAACAGCAATTACAGGGACACGCAGCGCCGCGCCGCGAGCCTGAAGTCGCAGGGATTTCAATTCGTCGATGTGGGCACGAGCGGCGGAATCTGGGGCCTGAAAGAAGGGTACTCGATGATGGTCGGCGGCGACGAATCGTCGGTCGATTATCTGCGCCCTCTGCTCGAAACCCTCGCACCGGGCAAGAATTCGGGTTGGGGCCGCGTCGGGCCTTCCGGCTCAGGCCATTTCGTGAAAATGGTTCACAACGGCATCGAGTACGGAATGATGCAAGCGTACGCCGAGGGCTTCGCCATCCTGAAGAAGAAGAACGAACTCGGCCTCGACATGCATCAGATTTCGGAAATCTGGCGCTCTGGGAGCGTCGTGCGTTCCTGGCTGCTCGATCTGTTGAGCCAGGCGCTGAAGGACAATCCAGAGATGGCGGGCATCGCTCCGTATGTCTCCGATTCGGGCGAAGGGCGCTGGACTGTCGCGGAAGCCATCGATCTCGATGTCCCGGCTCCAGTTATCACCCTGTCCCTGTTACAGCGCCTGGCCTCCCGCGATACCGATTCCTATTCCGACAAGCTGCTGGCCGCGATGCGGAACCAGTTTGGCGGCCACGCCATCAAAGCGGCCGCGAAAAAGTGAGGGCCCGAACATGTCTGCGAGCAAGAACGCCATCATGGAAGTTGACGCTCCCGTAAGGCAAGCCTCGATCTCACCGGCCGAACCCTGCACCATCGTCATTTTCGGAGCTTCGGGCGACCTCTCGCGCCGCAAGCTGATTCCCGCGCTGTACGGCCTTGCCGCGCAGAATTGCCTGGCGCGGCGCTTTGCCATCATCGGATTTGCGCGCACCGCGATGGCCGACGAAGCGTTTCAGAAGACGGCTGTCGATTCCGTGAAGAAGTTCGCGGATGCTGCGACCTTGCGCGAAGAGGAATGCAAGGAATTCGCGGGCGCCCTGGCGTATGTTTCCGGCGAATATCACAATCCGGAGGCCTTCGAGAAATTGAAGAGCCGCCTCGAGGAACTCGACCAGGAGCACGACCTGCACGGGAACCGGCTGTTTTATTTGGCCACGCCTCCCGAGATCTACCCGGTTGTCATCGAGCAATTGCATCGAGCGGGCCTCGCGAAAAATCCGAACGGAAAATCGTGGACGCGAATCATTATCGAGAAACCTTACGGCCGGGACCTGGCCTCTGCCCGAAAGCTGAATCAAACCGTCCTTTCCGCATTTGACGAGTCCCAGGTCTTCCGCATCGATCACTACCTCGGGAAAGATACGGTCCAGAACCTGATGGTGCTGCGGTTCGGCAACGGAATTTTCGAGCCGTTGTGGAACCGCAACTACGTAGATCACGTGCAGATCACCGCGGCCGAAACCTTAGGTGTGGAGCAGCGTGCCGCCTTTTACGAGACGGCGGGCGCGACGCGCGACATGATCCAGAGCCACGTGTTGCAGCTCACTTCACTGGTAGCCATGGAGCCGCCGGCGGCCTTCGATGCGACCGCCGTACGCAACGAAAAAATCAAAGTCGTGCAATCGATCCGGCCGTTTACCCCGGAAAGCATCGCGAAAGATGTTGTCCGGGGGCAATACGGTCCCGGGAGCTCGCTCGGGGATTCCTCGAAGCTCGCCGGATACCGGGAGGAACCCGGCGTCGCCAAAACTTCGGCTACGGAAACTTTCATGGCCGCAAGCCTGCAAATCGACAACTGGCGCTGGGCCGGCGTGCCGTTTTATCTGAGAACGGGCAAGCGCCTGCCGAGCCGCCTCACCGAAATCGCGATCCAGTTTCGCCGCGCCCCGCATCTGGTATTTCGCGGACAGGACCTCTCCTCCAATGCGCTGGTCCTGAACGTCCAGCCCGATGAAGGAATTTCCATTTCCTTCCACGCCAAACTCCCCGGCCAGGAAATGAAACTGAAAACGGTAACCATGGATTTCAGCTATCAGGCGGCGTTTGGCGGCGGCGAGCGATCGGCGTATGCTACGCTGATCAACGATTGCATGCGCGGCGATGCGACGCTGTTTGACCGCGCCGATGGCGTCGAGGCGGCATGGTCGCTCGTCGACCCGATCTTGAGTTACTTTCAATCGCACAAGCCCAATTTCCCGAACTACGCGGCGGGCACGTGGGGCCCACGCGAAGCCGATGACTTACTGGAGCGCGATGGCCGACACTGGCGGAACTCATAAAGGCGTTTCCACGGAAATTGTTCCCGGCGTGCAGGTATTCTCCGATCCGGCGGAGGTTGCGCGCGGCGCGGCGCGCCTCTTCGTCGACTATGCCTGGCAATCGATCGCCAAGGATGGCCAGTTCATGGTGGCGCTCTCCGGCGGCAATACGCCGCGGCAGATGTTCCAGCTGCTTGCCTCAGACGAATTCCGCGGACAGGTGGATTGGGCGAAGGTGCACTTTTTTTGGAGCGATGAGCGCGCCGTTGAGCCCACCGATGCCGAAAGCAACTACGGAATGGCGAGGCGCGAGTTGCTCATCCGCGTTCCGATTCCCGAAGGCAACGTGCATCGCATGGAAGCGGAGAAGGCCGGCATCGGCCGCGCCGCCCACGAATACGAAGAAGTTTTGCGGAAATACCTGGAATTGGACGACCGCGGATTTCCGCGATTCCATTTGATTTTTCTGGGTCTGGGAACGGACGGGCATACCGCGTCGCTCTTTCCGAGCGGGCGTGTCACACGCCAGACTTCGCGCTGGGTCAGCACGCCCATGGTGACGAAGCTGAATATGCGCCGCATGACGCTGACGCTGCCCGTGCTCGATGCGGCGTTGCGCGTCGTTTTTCTCGTCGTGGGCGCGGAGAAAGCCCAAATCCTGCGCGAGGTTTGGGAAGGCAAAGCCGATCCTCCCTATCCCGCGCAACTCGTGCAGCCGCGCCATCACGGAATCAAGTTGTTCCTGGTGGACAAAGCGGCCGCGGCGCTGCTTACGCCTGACGGCTCCGCGAAGTCTTCATCACACCAGAGCAAGCCCGCTGGGGCAGCCCGCGGCGGATCGGGGAGAAGGACGTGATTCTCGCCGGAGACATCGGCGGAACCAAATGTAATTTGGCGCTTTACGAGATCCGAGGAAGTTCCCGGAAGAAAACTTTCGAGCAGCGCTACGAAAGCCGCGCGTTTCCCGTCTTTGACGAAGTCATTGCAAGATTTTTGCTCGATGCCCGCGCCGCTCTGACAGAGTCCGCCGCACCGGGAATCGAGGCGGCGGGATTCGGCGTGGCCGGCCCGGTAATCGATCAGCGCGTGAAGGCGACCAACCTGCCGTGGATCGTCGATGCCGCCGCGCTGGCCGCGCAACTCAAAACAGAACACATAGTTTTGCTCAATGACCTGGAAGCGACCGCCCACAGCCTGGCCCATCTCGCGCCCTCCGAACTTTTAACTCTCAATCGAGGAACGCCGGCTCCGCAAGCCACACGCGCGCTGCTCGCGGCGGGCACGGGCCTGGGCGAAGCCATCTTATTTTGGGACGGCGCTCGCTACATCGTCGCGGGCACCGAAGGCGGGCACGCGGACTTTCCGCCGCGGACCGAACAAGAGATCGAATTTTTGCGTTACATGAAAAAGCAGGATCCATACGTCAGCGTGGAGCTGATTCTTTCCGGCCGCGGGTTTCGGGCCATTCATCTCTTTCTCGATCCTTCGGTGCAGCATCCTTCTTTTGCGTCGGCGTCACCGGACGACGCCGCTCCAGAAATTACGCGGCTGGGGCTCTCAGGGCAGTGCCCGGTATGCGTTCAGACGCTCGATCTTTGGGTTTCGATCTACGGCGCGGAGGCGGGGAACCTGGCGCTGAAGACGCTTGCACGAGGCGGCGTTTGGATTGCCGGAGGGATCGCGGTGAAAATTCGCAAGAAAATGGAAGACGGAACGTTCTTTCGCGCGTTCTGCGAAAAGGAAAAATTCGCCGCGCTCCTCGCGGAAATCCCCATCCAAATGGTGCTGAACGAAGAAGCGCCGCTGATCGGCGCGATGTCCAGGGCGATGCGTGCCGCCGGAATGCATCTTGAGTGATCTCCTGCTTTCGCGTCATTCGGAGCGAAGCGAGGAATCTCTCTTCGATTTAGACCTCAGAACGGAGAGATTCCTCGCTTTGCTGGGAATGACAAAAACCAGGTAATGAGTCATTGCGCGGCATTTGCGCTCTCGATTCGGCCGGTCGCGTGAATATCAATCTCGACCTTATCGCTCGCGCGCAACAAGAAGTTGCTGGGGTTCTTCAGTCCCCATTCGACGTACGGAATCACGAGGTGCATCGACATCTGCAGCTTCGGGCCGTCGGCCACGACCTCGACGGGCAGCGTCACGTCATGATCCCGCCCGTGAAGCCGGAATTTTCCTGAAACCTCCACGGTCGAGGATCCGCTGGAAGACACCGCGCCCTTGATCTGCGCGGGCGTAAAAACGATTTCCGGATACTTCGCGCTCTCGAGGATTTCGCGATGCATGCGTGCGTCGCGCCCGCTGTTGCCGCTCTCGCCGCTCGTCGCATCCACCACGATCGCGCCGCTGATATTTCCGCTGGCCGGGTCGAACCGGATCGAGCTGCTCTTGAGCCCGAATTTTCCATGGACGGTGTGCAGCGTGCTGTCCAACGAAAATTCGATTTTCGTCTGCGCCGGGTCGACTTGCACCGCCGAACCTTGCGCGCGCAACGCGGGTGAGGCGAACAGCGCGGCCATGCATGCGATGCACAAAACCGAGCGAGCTGCCGCGAATCGAGCGCCGATTTGGGAATGTTGTTTCATGAGTGTTGGGGTTTGAGAAATTGCCAGCCGAAGTTCGCGATTTCACCGATGCCGACCGAGGAGAGCGGCGCAGCCTCGGTGTGAATCGCCAGCATTCTGGAGAAAAGACCCGGCGAATTTTGAAACAATCGGATCGTTCTGCGGCGAATCCAATCGCTGCCGCTCATCAAAAGCATGAGCCGCGTCATGAGAACTGGAACCGCGGAAATTTTCTTATGAGCCGCGCGATACAGCGCCAGGTCGCCTTGACGCATGGCATCGGCCAGAGGAATGGCCTGCTGAAACGACAGGCTGAGCCCATGCCCGGTCAAGGCATCCACCGTTCCAGAAGCATCGCCGATCAGCGCCACGCGCCCTCGCGCCACCGCTGGCAAAATCTTCAAGCTTGTTGTGTCGCCGGCCTCTCTTGTAGTCGGTTTCGCGCCCCGTAGTTTTTCCGCGAGGGCCGGGAACCGCCGCAGCGCCCCTTCCATCCGCAGCCCGGAATCGCGCGAGAGCACGGCAACCCCGACTTCTTGCCCGCACATCGGTGTGACAAAAATCTGGCAGCCCTTCGTCCAATGCACTTCGGTCATGTTTGACCATGGGGCTGTGCCAAAGTGGGTGCAAAAACCGAATCGCCTGCTCCCCGCTACCACCGAATCGAGCCCCGACCATTTCCGGACGTGCGAATTCTGGCCATCCGCTCCAATGAGCCAGCGATAAGAAAACGCCTCGCGCGTTGTCGTCACCTTAGCATCGTCGATCTTGACGACTCGCATGCCCCAGCGAAGCTCCACGCCGGCCTCGACCGCGCGGTCGATCAGGAACTGATGCAGCTTCACGCGGCGCATGGAGAAGCCGGTCGCGCCCGAAAAGTCCGCGCGCGCGGAACGCTCCGCATCCACAAATCGGATCCCGCGAAATGGAAACGTGGATTCGGCGGGCAGGGATATCCCCAGCGCCCTCAGAGCCGCCACGCCCTGAGGCAAAATGCCCTCTCCGCACGGCTTATCGATGGGAGGGATGCGAGCGTCGAGAACGGTGGCATCTAGGCCACGTTTGCGCGCCGCGATGGCGGCGACGAGGCCCGCAGGTCCCGCTCCGACAACGATGACCTCGCGGCTTTTCATCGATCGAGAACCATTTTTCGTTTATCAGATGCGGGGGCTGCAGTCGAAGTTGTTTCCCGAGCCCGCATCCGCTGTAAACAATTCGTCGTGGCGATAGGACCGAACGGTGACAAGAACGCTAAACCTAGGTTTCCCGTTCGAGAGCAATCCTCGCGTTCTTGAGCTCTTTTCGTTTCTTGGCGTCGATTTTGGGAAACGAGACGTCCAGGCGCTCCAGCGCGTCAATGACGACTTCGGCGACCACGAGCCGCGTGAACCACTTGTGATCGGCCGGAACGACGTACCACGGAGCGCGTTTCGTGCTCGTGTTGCGAATCATGTCCTCGTACGCCTGCATATATTCGCCCCAATGCTTCCGCTCCAGCGCGTCGCTCATGGAAAATTTCCAGTTCTTATCAGGATCCTCGAGCCGCTCGAGAAATCGCTTCTTTTGCTCTTTCTTCGAAAGGTGAAGAAAAAACTTCAGCACCACGAACCCGTTTCGTGTCACGTAGCGTTCGAACGCATTGATGTCCTCGAAGCGGTTCCGCCAGATGTCGTCCGAAACGAGAGTTTCGGGAAGTTTTTCGGCATCGAGAAACTCAGGATGCACTCGCACCGCCAATACTTCTTCATAGTACGAGCGATTGAAGATGCCGATCTTCCCCCGCTCCGGGAGCGACCGTGAGGTGCGCCACAAAAAATCGTGCTGCAACTCGTCCGCCGATGGCGACTTGAACGAGTGAACGTCACAGCCCTGTGGATTCACGCCGGACATGACATGCTTGATCGTGCTGTCCTTTCCCGCGGCGTCCATGGCCTGCAGGATCAAAAGAATGCCCCAGCGATCCTGCGCGTACAGCTTTTCCTGCAGATTCGCGAGGTGCGCGATCCCGCGCTCCAGCGTTTCCTGCGCCCGCTCCTTTGACTTCAGCCCAAGCGTGTCAGCCGGATCAAAGTCCTTCAGGCGGAAACCGGATCCATCTGTGATCTCGAATGGCATTACGTACTCACGCAATTTCATGGAGGGGCCGCGTCCTTCCGGCGGACATTTCCGCCTCTACTTCTGCCTGGCAGGGAGCCGGACGGTGAGCCCGTCCAGTTCCTCCGTCATTTTAATCTGGCAACTCAGCCGGCTATTTGTTTCGGGGCCCTCGGCGGCAATGCTCAGCATGAATTTCTCGTCGTCTACGGCGGGCGGAATCCGCGCCAGGTAATCCGGATCGACGACGTAGACGTGGCACGTCGCGCACATGCAATTTCCCCCGCACTCGCCCAGGATTCCCTCGATCTTGTGATTCAGTGCCGCCTGCATGACCGACATCCCGGCGGGGACTTCCACACTTCGGGAATTTCCACTCGAGG
>Ga0210394_10004903_pt1 | contig 15316 bp, 15 predicted proteins | sample IncBWC12MmetaG_FD_160121 | JGI IMG/M metagenome (GOLD analysis project Ga0210394, IMG submission 160121) | Forest soil microbial communities from Barre Woods Harvard Forest LTER site, Petersham, Massachusetts, United States - Inc-BW-C-12-M | ecosystem: Environmental > Terrestrial > Soil >... | reverse complement strand
AATGACGCCACGATGGCGAGGCCAAGCGAGGTCAATAAGAGCCCGCCGAGCAGCTCGACCACGTGCAGCGCCCGGCCGCTCAACTCGACAATCGGCGGCCAGGACGGCAACGCGGGGGCATCCGAGCGGATCAGCCAGATAAGATAAGGCAGCGCCAGTACGGCGATCACCAAAAGCGCAAAGGCGGCATCGAACGAGATCAGGATGCGGCGGCCGCGCGAGGTGGCCAGCGCAAACCCGACCAAAGACGCCAGCAGCACAATCCCGGCGGAGGTCGTCAGCAGCAAAAGGCCGGCTTCGATCGACCAGGTGAACCAGGCATTACGCCGGTTCTGACCGATCAGTTGCCAGGAATGCAGCAGCAGCAGCGCCCACAGCGGACGGGCCAAGACCTGGGGGCCGAACTCGATACCGGGGGAACTGAACGCCAGCACCGTCATCGTCAGGAGAATCGCAAGCACCGCCTGTTGTCCGCCGACGATCGCGCGCGCCAGAAGGTATAGCGTCCAGAATGTCGCGATCGAACATAACTGCGCCAAAAGGTAGACGCCGAACATGTGATTGCCGGCTGCGCGGAAAGCGATATCGGCGAGCCAGAACGCCAGCGGCGGGCCGAGGTCGGTTCCGACCCGGTATTCACGGCCAAGCGCAAGCACGGTGGCGAGATCGCCCGGAGGGCTGCGATACAAAAGCAGCGGCACCAGCAGCCACAACAGCGCCTGCAGCACCACCACGAGCCACACGACGAGCCTGGGCCGGGCGCGGATCAATTCGATAACCAGAGAGGTGAAGCGCATGTGGCGGCCGAATCGCTCTCAACAGAACAGACCTGACCAGCGGCACCGCCGCTCAATCCTGAACGGCGACGTCTCATCCTGGCCAGAGCATGGTCTTAGAGTGCGTCAGACGCGGAGGCAACTCTCGTCAAATGGCAGCGGGAATCGCCGCCACAGTCTCAATTCCGAACAGATCGGCCTCGCGCGTTATCGTCCATGGCTGGTGTTTTTCCCGGGCTGCAACGACCGGTGCAAAGAAGGTGCGGTGGTGGACCGAGGGGCCCAGCCGATCGAGCGCCGCAAGGTGCTCCGGCACCGCGTACCCCTTGTGGGACTCAAATCCGTAACCGGGGCACCCCTCGGCCAACGCACACATCAGCCGATCGCGGGTCACCTTGGCGATGATGGAGGCCGCCGCAATCGATACGACAATCCCGTCGCCGCCAATCACGGCGTCGCAGTCGCAGGAGGTGTTCAGCCGGTCACGGCCGTCGACGAAGACGTGCCTTGGCATTTCCGGCAGGCTCTCCACCGCGCGCTTGAGCGCCCATAACGAGGCGCGCAGAATATTGTCGCGATCGATCCGCGCCCGCGAAGCAACGACGACCGAAAAAGATGCCGTCGCACAGATCTCCTCGAACAACTCCTCGCGGCGTTCCGCCGTCAGCCGCTTGGAATCGTCGATCCCTTTCGGAATCCGCTTCGGGTCGAGCACGACGGCCGCCGCCACCACCGGACCCGCTAGCGGGCCACGCCCAGCCTCGTCGCAACCGGCGACCGGCCACACGCCGCGCTTGATCAGCGCGCGCTCACGGCGAAAACTCGGCGGCGCAACCGCGATGACGCCCTTGGGCAGTTCAATTTGCTTCTTGCCAGACTTATCCCGAATCATGGGAGGGATCGTGCGCAAGCATACGAAGCTCTGCAACCCGGAACTTCTATGGGCTGGAGCCCTTCACCGCTCTCAACAGCAGCTCAACTGTCCTTTGATCTGGCAGATGCACGCGGCGATCTTCTCCGACCTCATATTTGGCGCGGCCATGACTTCCCAGGGATGGTTGTCCGGATCGCCAAAGTATCCGGAATAACCGCCATAATCCGATTGTGCGCGGGCTTCGCTCCTAGAAAAGACTTAGCTGCTGCCCGCTGCGTTTCGGCCGCGCGAAATGATCCGTCGTCAGTTTCGACCGCCGCTTGTTCAATCCGAGTTTTTCGCAGGCGATCTCGAATCTCCGCCCGATCATCCAGGCCATCGGACCTGTACCCTTCATCCGCGCCCCCCACTGCGAGTCGTAGTCGCGCCCGCCGCGCATATCGCGGATCAGGGTGAAGACGTGGCGATACCGATCGGGATAGTTCGCCATCAGCCATTCACGAAAGAGATCGCGGACCTCAAGCGGCAGGCGCAGCAAGACATAGCTTGCTTCCTTGACGCCGGCGTGGGCGCCTGCATCCAAAATGCGCTCGATCTCGCTGTCGTTCAGCGCCGGGATCACCGGGGCGACCATCACGGTGGTTGGAATTCCGGCTTCGGAAAGCTGCCGCAGCGCCTCAAGCCGCCGTGCCGGCGTCGATGCTCTCGGCTCCATGGTGCGGGCAAGCTGCGCATCCAGCGTCGTCACCGAAATCGCCACCTTGGCGAGATTGCGCTTGGCCATCCTCGCCAGGATATCGATATCGCGGGCCACCAGCGCCGATTTTGTCACGATGCCGACCGGGTGCGAGGCGCGCTCCAGCACTTCGAGAATGCCGCGCATAATTTTCCGGTCGCGCTCGATCGGCTGATACGGATCGGTGTTGGTTCCAATCGCGATCATGCGCGGCGCGTAATCCTGCGCGGCGAGTTCCTTCTCCAGAAGCTGCGGCGCATCGGGCTTGGCGAACAGTTTCGATTCGAAATCGAGCCCCGGTGACAAGCCGAGAAAAGCATGCGTCGGCCGGGCGAAGCAATACACGCAGCCGTGCTCGCAACCGCGATAGGGATTGATGGAGCGATCGAAACCGATATCGGGGGAATCGTTGCGGGTAATGACCTTGCGCGAGGTATCGAGCGTCACCGTCGTCTTGAAGGGCGGCAGTTCCTCAAGACTCTGCCATCCGTCGTCGAACGCAACGCGCGCCTCAGCCTCGTAACGGCCGCTGGTATTGGATTGCGCGCCCCGGCCACGCCGTCGCCCGCGCTCGATGGCGACCGCGAGCTCGGGAAAAGCCGAAGGCGCACCCGCCGGTTCGGAGGGCGCCGTGACCGGCGGGTGCTTGAGCGCATGTGAGGATGCTCGGCTCATGGTTCGAACATAACATCAAATGAGAACAAATCAAGAACACTCTTTCGCGATCCACACCCAAATCGGCAATCGTCGGTCAGACCTGTATTCGCCGGCATTTGCTGCAAAAAGCTGCAAGCGGCCCGGCTGATTTAAATGTGACAAGGTGATAACGGTTCCGTCGTTTTTGGCCGTTGAGAGATCATGCTGAGCGTCATTATCCCGACAGAAGGAGCCGAACATCCGGCCGTCGCCACGCTTGCGGCGCTGATACCGGGCGCCGCCGCTGGCGTAGTGCGCGAGGTGCTCCTGGTCGATCGGGGCGATAGCGGCGTCATCGAGCGGGTCGCCGACGTCGCGGGATGCCGCTATCTCGCTTTCGAGGGATCGCGCGCGGCGGCATTGGCCGCGGGCGCTCGCCAGGCGCGCTCGCCCTGGCTGATGTTTTTGCACGCGGGCGCGGTTCTCGATCACGGCTGGATCGAAGAGACCGTGCAGTTCATTCAGCGGGTTTCAGGCAGTGACCGGCCCCGCGCCGGCGTCTTTCGTTATGCGCGCTCACCTTATTCCGAGCGAAGCTTGCGCGACGGCCTGAACGCCATCGCACGAGTGATCGCGGGCCCCTTCATCGACCAGGGCCTGTTGATTGCCCGCGACCATTATGAGCGGCTCGGAGGCTACTCAGCCGACGACCGCGTCTCCGAGGCGCGGCTGCTGCGGCGGCTCGGCCGCTCCTCCCGCACGCTGCTGCGCAGCCGCATCATCATGTCGTGAAGTGCCTCCGATATACTTGCTAAAGTCAAATAATTATTTGACAATGGCAAGTACCGGAGGTGCGCCATGCCATCCCAGACTTCGCTTGCCAGGTCCGAGCTGGAAATCGCGGCCTTTCGCGCCTTCAACCGTTTCTACACCCGCAAGCTCGAGGTGCTCGACCGGCATCTGCTCAAGACCCCGTTCTCGCTGAGCGAGGCGCGGGTGATGTTCGAACTCGCCCATCGCGGTGAACTCTCGGCCAAGGAGATTGGCTTGGAACTCGGGCTCGACCCCGGCTATCTCAGCCGCATCGTCCAGAAATTCGACGAGGACGGGCTGATCAGCCGCATGCCGCTCCCTTCGGACCGTCGGCAATACCAGCTCAGCCTGACGGCCAGGGGCCGCGCCGCCTTCGCCAGGCTCGAGCGCATCTCGCAGGATCATGTCGGGCTGATGCTGGATGCGCTGGCGATCGAGGACCGCAAGCGGCTTCTCGGCGCCATGGAGATCATCGAGCGGCTGCTCGGCGCGGCGCGCACCCCTTTGCCACCGGCGATCCTGCGCGACCCGCGGCCGGGCGACATGGGCTTTGTGGTGCAGAGTCATGGTGCGCGTTACGCCAGCGAATATGGCTTCGATGCCTCCTTCGAGGCGCTGGTGGCGGAGATCGCGGCGAAGTTCATCGCCTCCTTTGACGCCTCGCGCGAACGCTGCTGGATCGCCGACATCGACGGACGACCGGTCGGCTCGGTGTTTCTGGTCAGGAGCAATGACGAGGTCGCAAAACTCCGCCTGCTGCTGGTCGAGCCGAGTGCGCGCGGCCAGGGACTGGGACAACGCCTCGTCGCCGAATCCATCTCCTTCGCGCGCGCCTGCGGCTATCGCCGGATCACGCTATGGACGCAGAGCATTCTGACTGCCGCCCGCAAGATCTATCAGGACGCCGGCTTTGCGCTCGTGAAGAGCGAGCCGCATCGCAGCTTTGGACAGAACCTGATCGGCGAGACCTGGGAACGCGAACTGTGACGCAGTCGCGTCGCATCACGCCGGAGCTGATGGCATTTTATAAGAAAAGGGCGCATCAGTTACGCGCCGAGGCTTACCGGAACATGGCGTGCAGTCTTTGGCGGGCACTCAAGAAAATCGTCCGGCGGTGTTGACCGCCATCAGGCGACCTGCGCTTCCGCCGGCCCTCTTTCAATAGGCGCATCCGACGCGATAGGATGCCCGCCAAATCCAGCCAAGAGGAAGCGCATGAAAGCGCTGCCGCTCGTTCGACCGATATCCATGATTGCAATGGCCGCCCTGGTCCTGAGTGGGGCGGCATCTGCCGCCGACGTGCAGGTCATGATCTCATCCGGCTTTCACGGCGCCTATTCCGAGTTGGGGCCGGCCTTCGAGCGCGCCAGCGGCCACCACCTGGTCACGACGCGCGGCCCCTCGATGGGGGATTCGCCGGAGGCGATCCCGGCGCGGCTTGCGCGAGGCGAGAGCGCCGATGTCGTGATCCTCGATGGGGGCGCCGCCGACGAGCTTGGCAAACGCGGATTGGTGCGCACCGAAAGCAAGGTCGAACTGGCGCGCTCGTTGATCGGCATGGTCGTGCGCGAAGGCGCACCCAAGCCCGATATCGGCAGCGTCGCGGCGTTCAAAAACACGCTGCTTGCGGCGAAATCCATCGCATATTCCGATAGCGGCAGCGGGACCTATCTGTCGACGACGCTATTCCAGAAGCTCGGAGTTGCGGACGAAATCGCAAGCAAGAGCCGCAAGGTGCGCGGGCCGCCGTCCGGCGAGCCGGTGGCAGCCGTCGTCGCGCGTGGCGAGGCGGAGATCGGCTTCCAGCAGGTTGCCGAGCTTATCCATGTTCCCGGCATCACATTTGTCGGCGCGCTTCCGGCCGAGCTCCAGCCGATGTTTTTCTTCGCCGGTGTTCTCACCAAGACGGCGCATGAGGCGGACGCGGCGCGGGCGCTGTTGATATTTCTTTCCTCGCGCGAGGCCGCTCCCGTCATCACGAAGGCAGGATTGATGCCGCTGTCGGATCGGTAGCCGGCGTCGTGGCTTGCGGAAGAAGGGTGAGAAATTTGATGCCGTAGGTCTTGCCGCGGCGCCAGACGACTTCGCACAGCTCACGCTTGGGATGGCCGCGAACGAGCATCAATTCGAATTGGTCCCTCACATCCATTGCATCGTCCATCGCGATCCGCGCGCCGCCCGACGACAGGTCCAGAACATGGCACTCGTGCTCGGTCACGCCGCTGTCGGCCGTGATCCAGGCCAGCCGCTTATGCAGTTGCCGACGTGGTTCGCGTTGTACCTTCGCCCTCGACTCAACAACAGTCATCAAGATCACCAGCCGTTGCACGCCCGATAGCCCCGGCAATGATCGAGGCAGGCCGAGTTTCGCGGTGACATCGTAAGGTTTCGTTAGCTCATTGCCTTGAAATTTATCGATCAACCTTGACGGCCTTCAGGCCGAGGCACCGCCCGCTTTCGGCCGGCGAAGATGCTCGTCCAGCCGCGGCATGATCTCGACAAAATTGCAGGGCCGGGTGCGGTAATCGAGTTGGGGGCTAAGAATGCCGTCCCAGCCGTCGCGGCAGGCGCCCGGCGAACCCGGCAGGCAGAAGATAAAGGTCGCACCCGCAACGCCCGCCGTCGCCCGGCTCTGGATCGTCGACGTGCCGATCTTGGCATGGCTCAACATGTGAAACGCGATTGCGAAGCCATCCATCCGCTTTTCAAACAACGGCTCGATCGCTTCCGGCGTCACGTCGCGGCCGGTGAAGCCGGTACCGCCGGTGGTTATGACGACGTCGACGCCCGCCTCCGCAATCCATCGCTTGACGATCACGCGGATCGCCTCGACGTCGTCGACGATGATCTCGCGCGCGGCGAGCTTATGGCCCGCGGCGACAATCCGCTCCGCCAGCGTGGCGCCGGACTTGTCGTCCGCCAGCGAGCGCGTATCCGAGATCGTCAGCACCGCGATATTGAGCGGCACGAACTGTTTGGATTCGTCGATCGAACTCATGGCCTATCTCTACTTCACAGCGAGGCGGCACTAAACGTATCGCATGCCTTCAGGGTTCCCTGCTGATAGCCGTTCATGAACCATCGCTTGCGTTGTTCCGCCGAACCATGCGTGAACGAATCCGGCACCACCCGCCCCGTCGATTGCCGCTGCAGCGTGTCGTCGCCGATCGCGGAAGCGGTCGCCAAAGCGCCGTCGATATCGCCCGGCTCGATGAATCCCGGGCGCTTCTTCGCTTCGTGATTGACCCAAACGCCGGAGAGGCAATCCGCCTGCAGTTCCACCTTCACCTGCAAGGCATTGGAGGCCGGCGTTCTGCTGCCGGCCGCCTGCTGTTGCGCCGTCACCTTTGGCAAGATGCCGAGCAGGTTCTGGATATGATGTCCGGCCTCGTGGGCGATGATATAGGCCGCGGTGAACTTGCAGGCTGAGCCCTGACAGCCGTGAAACCTGGTCTCGACTTCGCGGAAAAACCCGGTGTCGAGAAAAATCGTTTTGTCCGGCGGACAGTAGAATGGCCCCATCGCCGACTGTGCCATGCCGCAGCGGCCGCCATTGGTGGCGTTGCGAAACAGCACGATGCGCGGCCCGGTATAGGTTTGGCCTGCGGCCTGGAAGATTTCACTCCAGCGATCGTCGATCTCGCCGAGAATACCGGCGATCATGCTGCCCATCTCGTCGGTGGGCGCGCCCTTCTTCACCGCCCCGGGACGGCGATCGGTCTGAAAGGTCGACGTCTGACCGCTGCCGCCGGTGAGAATCTCCGCGCCGCCGATCAAGAGGCGCGGATCGATGCCGAAGGCGTAGCCGACCAGACCGAGCACGATGATGGTGCCGATGCCGAGCCCACCGCCGCCGCCGATCGGCAGCCCGAGACCACCGCCGCCCAGCCCGCCGCCGCTGTCGTCGCGGCGGTCCTCGATGTCGTCGCTGCGGCGAAAATCATCGTAACGCATGGCCCGATTTCCTCATTCCAATTTGTGCCGGCTTTCCCCCCGCGCTGCGCGGCGAGCAGGCAAAACTTTCATGTTTTGTCTATTAACCCGCCCGGCAAAAATTGCCTAGCGTGAAAGAATTGCCCGGTTAAGTCGATTTTTACTTTGACCCGTCAATGTGTCGCCAGTCGGTTGTTTGGTCCCGCGTCGCCGACAGCGTCGCCTGAGTCAGAGTATTTGAGTCATGGTTGTGTCGCGTCGCGGGGCGTCTGCAAAGGCGCCCCGCACTAAATTTGAGTCCCAGAAAGATAGCCGTATCATCCTGGGCGATTGCGTCGCTGAGATGTCAAAATTGCCGGCTGGCTCCGTCGATCTGGTGTTCGCCGACCCGCCTTACAACCTTCAGCTCAAGGGCGATCTCAAACGGCCCGACGAATCCCATGTCGATGCCGTCAACGACGACTGGGACAAGTTCTCGTCGTTTACCGCCTATGACGACTTCACCCGCGCCTGGCTGCTCGCCTGCCGCCGCATCATGAAGCCGGCCGCGACGATCTGGGTGATCGGCTCCTACCACAACATTTTTCGCGTCGGCGCGATCATGCAGGACTTAGGCTTCTGGGTTCTCAACGACATCGTCTGGCGCAAGACCAACCCGATGCCGAATTTCCGCGGCCGCCGTTTCACCAACGCGCATGAGACCATGATCTGGGCCGCGCGCGACGAGAAGGCCAAGGGCTATACCTTCAATTACGAAGCGCTGAAGGCCGCCAATGAAGACGTGCAGGCCCGCTCCGACTGGCTGATCCCGTTGTGCACCGGGGAAGAGCGCCTCAAGGGCAAGGACGGCAAGAAGGTGCATCCGACCCAGAAGCCCGAAGGCCTCCTGGCGCGTGTCTTGCTGTCGTCCTCGAAGGTAGGCGATCTCGTGATCGATCCGTTCAACGGCACCGGCACCACGGGGGCGGTCGCCAAGCGGCTCGGCCGCCGCTACATCGGCTTCGAGCGCGACAAGACCTACGCGGCCGCGGCCGAAACGCGCATCGCCACCATCGAACCTCTGCCGGAGGCGACGCTCGCGCCGTTCATGACCGCGCGCGATGCGCCTCGCGTGGCGTTCTCCGAACTGATCGAGCGCGGCATGATTTCGCCCGGCACGAAGCTGGTCGATGCGAAAAAGCGCCACGGGGCGCTGGTGCGCGCCGACGGCGCCATCATGCTGGGCGACAAGGTCGGCTCGATCCACCGCATGGGCGCGGTGGCGCAAGGGGCTGAAGCCTGCAACGGCTGGACCTTCTGGCATGTCGAGACCAAGCAGGGTCTCAAGCTGATCGACGAACTGCGCGCCGAAATCCGCAGCCAGATGGCGGTGGGGTAGAGTTTCTTCTCTCGTCATCCCCGCGAAAGCGGGGTATCCAGTACGCTGCGGCCCTTCTGTTCAATCACGACTGCCTCTGGAATACTGGGTCCCCGCTTTCGCGGGGACGACGGCCAGGATGTCCAACAGCCTCACATTTTCAAACAGCCACGCACGCTTACCAGTTCGAAGACCGTCATCACCGGGCTTGACCCGGTGATCCATCTTCCTTGAAAAAGCCGTTGCGAAGATGATGGATGCCCGGATCAAGTCCGGGCATGACAAGATCGCTCCCGCGACGTGAAACGCCCGAGTTGATCACCGAAGCTCCCGCCCTCTGCCATCAGAGGGCGCAAGGAATGCCGGGCGCTCGATGCGCCCGCAGCCTCGCATGCAAAGTAAAAACAAGCATACGAGTGTAGTCACCACGGTCACACCGGATAACGCCCGGCATTCCCCGCGCGATGGTTTTAACGGTTTCCTTCGCGCTCTCCCCGGTGACCGGGCTTTCTTGCCACCGTCGCTTGCAGCTTTCGCCGCCAACCTGATGCCAGCGTCGGGGCATCAGGACCACACGACTTCGCCGTCCGCGCTCGCCTCCACACAAAAGCCACTCGGGGTCCTGGTACCAGTCCCGCCGAAGCTTCAGCATAGGCGGATCAGCGCCGCTCGTCTTGCTGCGCCGCCGCGTCCACCGCATCCCGCCCCGCGTTCGTGACGATCGCGAGCCGCCCCTCCAATGGGACGGGACGGGGCAAGTTCGTAAAGGTGATTTGCCCGACGGGAAAAGCGAAATTTTTTCGCGAACGGGACTAGACAGGCCACAATCACAACGCGAACTGATTTGCCCGTCGGGCAAATCAGGTCAGTAGGGCGGATTAGCGTCTTCGCGTAATCCGCCGTCACGTCGTCGAGATGGCCGATTACGCCTTACGGCTAATCCGCCCTACGCCTTCTCGCCACAAGCCCTTCACAAACTCGTCGCTTGCCCTTTGCCGCAAAATTTGCGCAAGAAATGCCTGTCCGCTGGCCTCGGCCTGCGTCCACCATTTTGCGGCAACGACAAAAACAGGGAGATTTGAATGCTAAAATTCTATTTCAACGGCGCGCCGAACCCCAACAAGGTCGCGCTGTTTCTGGAGGAAACTGCACTTCCTTGCGAACTCATTCCGGTCGATACCCGCAAGGGCGACCAGTTCAAGCCGGAATTCCTGAAAGTCAATCCGAACGGCAAGGTGCCCGCGATCGACGATGACGGCGTGTTCGTGTTCGACAGTAACGCCATCCTGCTCTACCTCGGCGAAAAGACCGGCAAGTTCATGCCGGCCAACACCCCGCAGAATCACGCGCAGCTTTATTCCTGGCTGATGTTCGTTGCGACCGGCCTCGGCCCGTATTCGGGACAGGCGGTGCATTTCAAACACGCGGCGCCCAAGGACCTCGAATACGCGCATAACCGCTACCAGTATGAAGCGCATCGCCATTACAAGATCCTCGACGACCATCTTGCCAGGAGCAAGTACATGGTCGGCGACACCTATACGATCGTGGACATGGCGTTCTGGGGATGGGCGCGCATGGCGCCGTACGTGCTCGGGGACGACGTCTTTACCAAATATCCCAACGTCAAGCGCCTTCACGATGAAATCTCGGCACGGCCGGCGGCCGCGCGCGCCATTGCACTGAAGGACAAGTTCACCTTCAAGGCCGAGATGGACGACGAAGCGCGCCACATCATGTTCGGCCATCTCAAGACCAAGGCGGCGTGATCTACACTGTCATTCGGGGATGCGCCGAAAGGCGCAGACCTCAGATGCGCAATTGCGCATCGGGGAATCCATAGCGCCGCAACAATGCTGGGAAAAATGGATTCTCAGGTGCGCAATTGCGCACCGTAGTTCGCGCTAACGCGCGTCCCGGAATGACAGACCCACCAGATTCGTTTCTAACCGTCGATCGCCGCGATCACCTCGATCTCGATCAGCCAGCCCGGCCGCGCCAGCCGGCTGACGACGACAAGCGTGCTTGCCGGCGGCTTGACCGTGTTGAGATGGCGGTCGCGGATCGTCCGTAATTTCGCGACAGCGTCATGGCTGACTTCGGCGACCAGATAGGTGTTCATCTTGACGATGTCGGCCATGGTGGCGCCCGCCGCATCAAGTGCGAGCTTGAGGTTCTTGAACACCTGCTCGACCTGCGCTTCGAAATTGCCCTCGCCGACCAGCCTGCCCGACGCATCGCTCGACACCTGGCCCGCGATATAGACCAGAGTGCCTTTGCTCACCTTGGCGATATGCGAATAACCGACGGGCGGCGGCAACGTCGCCGGGCTGAATATCTCCTTGCTCATGGCAAACTTTCCTTTCATTTCCCGCCAGAACGGCCTGCCGATCTCGTCGGCAATATCCGTCCGGCAGATTCCCATATCCTGCAATTCGCGCGCATTCATGACAGCGAGCTGGCGCCGCACCCGGCTCCGCTCGCACCATGACTGAAAAATCGTGAGGATCGATCGGCCGATGGCAAGCGTGGAATCCCGGAGCGGCCACCAGCGGCGCTGGCAGCCTTCCGCAGGAACGCTGCTCAATGGATCAGCCAGCCGCCAGCTTGCGCGCTTCCGGAAACGGTCCGAGCACACGCTCGACCAGCGCGGAATCGCAATATTCCTTGATCAGCTTGATCTTGCCGCTCTCGACGCGCCACACCATGCAATATTGGTTGTCGTAGCGTAGGCCTGCCTTGGTAACATTGTCGCCGCGGGCCTCGACCACGACATAGTCGCCCTCGGCGATGAAATTGAATGCCACGGTGCGCGGCCGCACCGCGAAGAACGAGCGGAAATGGCCCATCAGACCGTTGAGGATGGCGTCCTTTCCCTTGAATTCGTGCGACCACGAATATTGCCCGGTGACGATCCAGCTCGCATCGTCGGCGAGATTATCGGCGAAGGTCGTGCCGCTGCGATTGGCGGAGTCGGTATAGACCTGTTGCACAAGTTTCTTGTTGGCTTCTGCGCTCATGGCGGCCTCTTTCGTCGGTGAAATGTCCCGCCAATCATCGCAAGCCGCTCATCATTCTTCCAATCGATATGAAATATGATATCTATTCACTTGATGAATTTGAATTCGCTTGACCTCAATCTGCTGGTGGCACTCGACGCCCTGCTCATGGAAGCGAGCGTCAGCCGCGCGGCGATGCGGATCGGCCTGTCGCAACCGGCAACCAGCCATGCGCTGCAGCGGCTGCGCGAGGTGATCGGCGATCCGCTTCTGGTGCGCACCGGCGCGCGCATGGAATTGACGCCGCGGGCGCAGGCCCTGCGCGGCCCGCTGGCGCAGACGCTCGATCAGGTGCGCGGGCTGTTCACGCCGGATGAATTCGACGCCGGCCGGAGCGAGCGGCACTTTCGCCTGATGATGCCTGATTTGGCTGTCGAGCTTTTGATGCCGCCGCTGATGGAGAAGGTGACGAAGCAGGCCGCAGGCGTGACCATCGACGTGGTGCCGTGGCGGGGCCCTGCGATCTTTACCGCTGAGTTTGCGCGCACCATCGATCTCGTTATTTCAATCGGCGACGCCTTCAAGGGCTTTCACCGCCAGCGCCTCTATACCGACAGCGATGCCCTCGCCGTGCGCCGGGGTCATCCGGTCGGTATCAGATTGAGCAAGCGCGAGGCCTTCCTCGGCGCACGGCATGTCGCCGTCGTCATCCGCGGCCAGAATGAGGACCTGATCGACCGCTGGCTGCACACCAAAGGCATCGCGCGGCGGATCGCGCTGGTCGTGCCCGGTTACATCGAGGCGCTGCATGTGGCGGCGCGCACCGACCTCGTCGCCTTCGTGCCGCGCCGCCTGATAGCGGCGCTGGCGAAGCAACTGTCGCTGAAAGCGATCCAGCCGCCGCTCGATCCCGGCATCGACGAACAGCACATGTTTTATCCCACCCGCGCGCAGTTCGATCCCGGATCGATCTGGCTGCGCAAGCTGATGCTGGAGACCGGGCGCGAATTGGATGGGCCGAAGCGGCGGGCGGCCTAGAGCGTGATAAAGTAAGGTCGAACTACCACCGCGATAAAGGTGCGCTCCCTCTCCCCTTGGGGGAGAGGGGTGGGGTGAGGGGTTACGGTCTATCGATAGAGAAAAACCCCTCACCCGGATCGCATCTGCCGATGCGATCCGACCTCTCCCACAAGGGGAGAGGTGAACCGAGCCTGCCTGTAAGGCGATTCAACTAAATCTCATCGCGCTTTTCGCTTAGGTGCGTGCTGCGAAATGTAGCGAACTTCGGATTCGGGACACTAGTTGGCCTCTGATCGGCAGCGGGATAAACTGCAACCCGGCGGCTCAAGCGCGCCAGAACGGCTTGCTGATCTCGTTTGAGATCGACGACTGGCTCGCTCCTATATCCTGCAATTCACGGTCGCTCCGCGCGGCGAGCTCTCGCCGAGAGCGGGCGCGCTCGCGCCAGATTTGCAGCATCGAGAGCACGTTCAAAGCTAGAGCAACAACAAGGCTCGGCGGCGGGGTGTGGCGATCAGAATACGTATCCAATCCCGGCGAAGAATTCTGGCGGTCGGGCACTGTCCTGATCATGGCGGTCCTCCGTTCCGCCCGGCTTTAACGCAGGCCTGCTGACAGCATGGTGTCAGCAGCACGCAGAACGTTGCCGCATTTTTCGCAATTGCCCGCTGCCGCCCCTCATGTCATCACGCGCTGTGATGGGAGGCATCAATGATCATGATACATAAATGGAGATGGAAGCGGTTGCGGCCACGTGAACAACAGCGAGGACGAATGCGATGAAGGAAACTACGGAAGGGATCCTTTCGTTCGCTAATTCGATCGGGATAGCGTCGCGTGCTTCCCGCCGAGCCCGTGCGCGATCACCTTGCGCATCACATTCGGCAGCGCCTCGCCTGTGAGCGTTGCGATCGGCACCCAGCGCATGCCCTTGGGTGCGGCGGCGCGCGCCGCCACGCTGGCGGTGTAGACCACAAGCTGCAACGGAAAATGCGTGAACACATGGTTGACCGTGCCCGCCCGGCGCTGCCAGCGCGCGACGCCTTTTAATGCCGGGGCCTGCTTCAGCGCCGCCTTCTCGTCCTGTGCCACAAGCCACTGCGAACCCGGCACCTCGGTCATGCCGCCCAAGAGGCCCTTTTCAGGACGCGTGCGCAGCAGAATTTCATCGCCGCGCCTGACCACAAAGGCCGCGCCTTGCCGCAGCTCGCCGGTTTTTTTGCGCTCTTTACGCGGAAATGTCTCCTGATCGCCGCGCAGATGCGCCGCACATCCCTCAAAGAGCGGACACAGGCTGCAGGCCGGCTTTTTCGGCGTGCAGATCGAGGAACCGAGATCCATCAGCGCCTGCGCACTGTCGCCGGCGCGAGACTCCTCGTCGCCGGCGCGGGAATTACCAAGCAACGTCGTGGCTAGCTTTTGAATGACGGGCTTTGCCTGCGGCAACTGCTCTTCGACCGCATAAAGCCGCGACACCACGCGTTCGATGTTGCCGTCGACCGGCATGGTCCGGCGATCGAATGCGATCGCGGCAATCGCCGCCGCCGTGTAGGGCCCGATCCCCGGCAAGGCGCGCAAGCGTTCCTCGGTGTCCGGGAACACCCCGCCATGATCGCGCAGGACCGCCGCCGCGCAGGCATGCAGGTTGCGGGCGCGGGAATAATAGCCAAGGCCTGCCCACATCCGTAAGACGTCGTCGAGCGAGGCGCGGCCAAGCGAGGCGACATCCGGCCAGCGCGCCATAAATTTCTCGAAATAGCGCCCGACCGTTTTGACCCCGGTCTGCTGCAGCATGATTTCCGACAGCCACACCGCGTAGGCCTCCGCCCGCCTTCCCTTTGGCGGCCGCCACGGCAGCACCCGGCGATGGCGGTCGTACCACGCCAGAAGCAGCGCCGGACGCGAAGCCACCACCGGTTGCTTTACCTTTGCAGTTCCAACAGGACTCATGCAGGTCTTTTAGCCCAACTCTCTCCACGTCATGCCCGGGCCTGTCCCGGGCATCCACGTCTTTCTTTGCGGCGGCCAAGGCGTGGATGGCCGGGCATAGGCGAGCGGAAGCGACGCCGTTCTTCGAACGGCTATGCCCGGCCATGACGACGGAGCGGGTGCTATCGCGCTTCGCCATATGATATTAAAACCCATGGCCAAGCCCGGTCCGAGCTTCGCAAA
>Ga0210394_10004901_pt1 | contig 15318 bp, 11 predicted proteins | sample IncBWC12MmetaG_FD_160121 | JGI IMG/M metagenome (GOLD analysis project Ga0210394, IMG submission 160121) | Forest soil microbial communities from Barre Woods Harvard Forest LTER site, Petersham, Massachusetts, United States - Inc-BW-C-12-M | ecosystem: Environmental > Terrestrial > Soil >... | reverse complement strand
TTGAGCATTGCTTCATGGCAGATAGTCCCAGTACTGCTTCAGGTCCCAGTCGGTCACGGTCGACATGAATTTCTCCCACTCGTCGCGCTTGTAGTGGGTGAAGACCCGGTACATGTCGCCCGGCATGGCCGCGCGCACCACGTCGTCGCGCTCCAGTTCGGTCAGCGCCTCGCCGAGCGACATCGGCAGCTTCTTGACCTTCTTGCCGGCCGCCATCGCGGCGTAGATGTTGCGTTCTTCCGGTTCGCCCGGATCGAGCTTGTTCTTGATCCCGTCGTCGAAGGATTTCAGGATCGCGGCCGCCATCAGGTACGGGTTCACGGTCGAGTCGACCGAGCGGTACTCGAAGCGGCCCGGCGCCGAGATCCGCAGCGCGCAGGTGCGGTTCTGGTAACCCCAGTCGGCGTAGACCGGCGCCCAGAAACCGGTGTCCCACAGCCGGCGGTACGAGTTGACGGTCGACGATCCGATTGCGGTCAGCGCGCCGACGTGCTTGATGATGCCGCCGACGCAGTGCAGGCCGATCGGGCCCGGTTTGGGATCGCCGGCGAGCGGCAGGAATGTGTTCTCGCCGCCGGTCAGGTACGTGAAGTTGCCCTCCAGGCCGGGCAGCTTCTCGTGGCCGAGCAGGTTGACCGATTCGCTTCCTCCGCGCCACAGCGACAGGTTGTGATGGCAGCCCGAGGCCGACACGCCCATGAACGGCTTCGCCATGAAGCAGGCGATCAGCCCGAACTCGCGCGCGACCTGGGCGCAGATCTGCCGGTATGTGGTCAGGCGGTCCGCGGTGCGCAGGGCGTCGTCGAACATGAAATTCAATTCGAGCTGACCCGGCGCGTCCTCGTGGTCGCCCTGGATCATGTCCAGGCCCATCGCGCGGCTGTACTCGATCGCGCGCATGAACACCGGGCGCAGCGACTCGAACTGGTCGATGTGGTAGCAGTTCGGCTTCGTGACTCCGCCCGCGGGCAGTCCGTCTTCGCCCTTCTTCAGCCACATCATTTCCGGCTCGCACCCGTGGCGCAGGTGCAGGCCGCCGTGCGTCTTCTTGAATTCCTCGTGGATGCGCCGCAGGTTGCCGCGGCAGTCGGACGTCAGGAATCCGCCCGGGTTGTCCTTTTCCTCGCGGTTGCGAAAGCAGGTGCAGAAGACGCGCGCGACGCGCTTGTCCCACGGCAGCTGAACGAACGTCTCGGGGTCCGGGATGCCGACCAGCTCGGAGGCCTCCGCCCCATAGCCGATGTAATTGCGATGACGGTCGACGAACAGGTTCGCGGTCGAACCGTATACGAGCTGGAAGCCGCGCTCGGCGGTGCGCTCCCAGTGATCGGCCGGGATGCCTTTGCCGACGATGCGTCCCGTGACCGAGACAAACTGGTAGTAGATGTACTGGATCCCCAGCTCGTTGATCTTCTGCCGGACCTTCTTTACGAGCTCGTCGCGGCCCTTGGCGCTCACTTGGGCTTCAAGATCGGTCATGTCCCCCTCCGGGCTTCTGGTGTCGCTTTGAATCCGCCGTCGATCGCCGCTGCAAACCGTCTCCCGCCTCGATCAGCTCCACGGGAACGGGCTGTTGGAAGTCGGGTGCAGCCTGCCTTCCGCGAAGCGCGAGAAGCGGAACGGCTCGAGCAACTCGCTCGACCGGCCGCAGATGTCCTCGGCGACCAGCTTGCCGACGCCGATCATCTTGTAGCCGTGGTTCGAATCCGCGATCACGTAGGCGTTTTGGCAGAAGCGGTCGAAAACCGGGAAATTGTCGGCGGTGAAACTGCCGATGCCGCCCGACGGCTCCTTCTTGTAAAGGGGGGTCTTGCCCTCGAAGCGCTTCTGGCAGTGCGCCAGCGCCGAGCACCACATGCGGGCGAAGTCGTCGCCGACGATGAAGTCGGGCGACTCGGGCCCATAGGGGTCGATCCGCACCTGCGCCGGGTCGGTCTCCACCTTGAACGGCATCGCGCCGCCCTGCACGCCGCCGAAGTGGAAGTCCGGCTTGTAGTAGATGCCCCAGAGGCGGTCGGTGATCACCGAACGGTCGACGTCCGAGTACAGCGTGGCGTCGGTGTCGACGTGGATCACCGGCGGCATCTTGCCGTCGTTGGTGCGCTGCAGTTGCGGATCGACGCCCAGCGTTCCCTCCTGCAACGACCAGAACGTCCACATCGGCACGTTCTCGTGCACCTTGCCGTCGCGACCCTTGACGGTGATCGCCGCCGGCAGGCCGAGCATGTCCCAGATCTGCTTGACCCAGGGCCCCGCGCCGACCACCACGGTCTCGCAGTCGATGCTGCCCTTGTCCGTGACGACGGTCTTCACGGTCCCGGAGTTGTCCTTCACGAAACCGGTCACCTTGACGCCCGTGAGGATCCGCGCGCCCTCGTGCTCGGCCTTGCCGGCCAGGCCACGGATCGAGGCGGTGTTGTTGGCGTAGCCGCCTTTCTTCTCGTGCAGCACCGAGGTGATGCCCTGGGCCTGCCAGTCGTCGAACAGGCCCTTCATGTACGTCATCGAATCCTTCGCGCCCTCGATGAAGACCGACTCGTAGCCGATTTCCTTCTGCTGCTTCGCGATCGAGGCGACCTGTTCGTGCATCACCTCAGGGCTGATCTGCATGTAGCCGACCGGGTGGTAGCTGAACGCCTTCGGGTCGCTCTCCCATACCGCGACGCTGTGAGCCATCAGGCGTCGCATCGCCGGCTGGAAATAGTTGTTCCGGATCACTCCGCACGCGATTCCGGAGGCGCCCGAGGCGATGCCGGACTTGTCGATGACCAGGATGTCCTTGCCGCTGCCGCGTCCCGACTTGCGCAGCGCCTCGCCCAGATGCCACGCCGTGCTGAGGCCGTGGATGCCGGCGCCGATGATCAGAACCTTGGTCCGGGTCGGGAACACCATGGATCACCCCTCCGTGGAAGCTGCGCGGAGCCCCGTATCGTCCGCGGGGCTTGACGCGGCGGCCAGATGCTGGCACAAATCTCATCCAATTTCAAACCAATTTTGATCCAATCAGGCTAAGAGGCTCAGTTATGGCCAATAGTGGTCAGACCACTACTCCGACCGCTACCACGGGCATGCCGGACCCGGTGCGGGGCTCGGCGTGGATCACCACCCAGCTGCGGCAGGCGATTCTCGAAGGGCGCTACGCGCACGGCGAGAAGCTGCCGGCCGAACGGCAGTTCGCCTCGGCGTTCGGCGCTTCGCGCGCGACCATCCGGTCGGCGCTGATCCGGCTCGAGACCGAGCGGCTCGTCACGCGGCGCCTCGGCGCGGGCACCTTCGTCAATTACGAGAACCCGGGTGATGCCGAGGACGTCGCCGAGCTCACCAGCCCGCTCGAGCTGATCGACGTGCGCCTCGGCGTCGAGCCGAACATGGTGCAGCTGGCGGTGCTGAACGCGACCGGCCGCGACATCGAGCGCCTGGCCAATGCGATCGCGCGGATGGAGCAATCGAGTGTGGACAGCGAGACTTTCACGCTCTGGGACCGCGAGTTCCACCAGCTGATTTCGGAGGCGACCCGCAATCCGCTGATGGTGTGGGTCTATCGGCAGATCAACTCGGTGCGCACCCACGGCCAGTGGGCTGCGATGAAGGACAAGGTTCTGACGCCGGAGCGGATCGCCGAATACAACCAGCAGCACGAGGCGCTGTACGAGGCGATCCGCTCGCGCGACGTGGAGTCGGCGGTCGGGATCATCACCAGGCACCTGCATTACGCCCGGCGCCAGCTGCTGGGCGCCAGGCCGGGCGGCGACGAATGAGTGCACACCCTCTCCCCCGGCCCCTCTGCCACAAGCGGGAGAGGGGAGGAACTGCTCCCTGCGCTCGCGATCAGCCGTTCACGTTGGCTGGGGGGAGCACGAGGGGGCCAGCCCAGCCCCCTCGTTCTCTTCCTTCTGCTTTTCCGGCCGCAGGCCGGAAAAGGGTGGTCGCATGAGCGCGGTGCCCCCACTGCGCGCAACCGGCGGCTGCCTGTGCGGCGCGGTCCGCTACGAGGTGCGCGGTCCGCTCAGATCCGTGGTCGCCTGCCACTGCACGCAGTGCCGGCGCATGACCGGGCACTTCCTGGCTGCGACCGCTGCGCGCCAAGGCGACCTCGCGATCACGCGCGCCGCCACGCTGACGTGGTATTCGGCGTCGGGGGGCGCGCGGCGCGGCTTCTGCGCCGGCTGCGGCTCGACGCTGTTCTGGCACGGCAGCGGGCGCGATTACGTCGCGATCGCGGCCGGCAGCATCGACGGCGCCACCGGCTTGAAGCTGGTGCAGCACATCTACACCGCGGACAAGGGCGACTATTACGAGCTGGGCGACGGCGCCGCCGAGTCCGCCCGGGGCCTGCCGCCGGTCTGCCTGGAGTGGAGCTAGCCTCGCATGGACCGGTCCGCGCCAGGCCTCACCCCAAGCCAGCTCGAGCAATTCCGCGCCGATGGCTTTCTGATTCTCGAGCGCTTCCTGAGCGCGGAAGAGGTGGAGCTGGCGCGGTCGCGTTTCGAGCCGTTGTTTCGCGGCGAATTCGAGACCGGGCTTCATCCGGACGAGTGGAACTGGTGCGAGGGACGCGATCCGCCCGATCGGACGCGGCAGATCTGCAATGGCTGGAAGTCGGACCGCACGATAGCGCGCATCGTTCTAAAGGAAGAAATCGGCCGACTGTGCTCGGCGCTGGCTGGCTGGACGGGCGCCCGGATCGGTCAGGACAACGTCCTGTGGAAGCCGCCGGGCGCCAAGGCGCTCGGGTTTCATCAGGACGACAGCTACTGCGGGTGGGTCATCCCGCCGGGCTTCACGACGTGCTGGATGACGCTGGACGACACCACCGCGGCAGGCGGCACGATCGAGTACGCGCGCGGCTCGCATCGCTGGGGCGTGTTTCCGAAGATCGGGCAGTTCCATGCGCCCGATGACTACCGCGAGGCGCTCAGGATCGCTGCGCATTCCGTCGGTGCCAAGGTTGACCTGGTACCGATCGAAGTGCCTGCCGGCGGCTGCGTGATCCATGCCGGCGGAACCTGGCATGGCTCGGATGTCAACCGCACGAGCCGGCCGCGCCGTTCGCTCGTGACGCATTGCCTGAGGTCCGAGGCACGCTTTCATCCGACGCAGGTCAGTGCCATCTACAGCCGGTATCGCCGCGTCGGCGATGACACGATGGACGAAAGCTTCTTCCCGATTCTCTGGACGCAGTCGGGCCATCGCACGGCCTGCCTCGATGCGGTCCGTTGACGCCGTATGGCCGGCTCCAGTTACAGCAAGTTGTCGTTGGCGGATCGGGGGTTGCCGCGGTTCAGGGCCCACACCGCGGCTTCGAGTCGGCTTTTCAGGTTCAGCTTGCGCAGCAGGTTCTTGATGTGGACCTTGACGGTCGCGTCGGAAATGCCGAGCTGGCGTGCGATCTCCTTGTTGCTGTGCCCGAGTGCGAGGCTGCCCAGGATCTGGTTTTCCCGCTCGGTGAGCTCGGCCTCGTCCTGGCCTGGTGGCGCGGCCGAAGCGCGAGTCAACACCGCCGCGATCCGGCTTTCCAGCACGACGCTGCCCCGGGCCGCCAGCTTGAGCCTGGAGCACAGGTCCTCGGGCTCCAGATCCTTCAGCAGGTATCCGTCGGCACCGGCGCGCATCGCCTGCAGCACGTCCCGTTCGTCGTCGGACACGGTCAGCATGATGCAGCACGTGCGCGGGTTCGACTTCTTGATGCCCTGCAGGGTGGCGATGCCCGACAGGCCCTTCATGTTCAAATCGATCAGCACGATGTCCGGTTCGACTTCGCTGGCCAGTTCGATGCCGCGCACGCCGTCGCAGGCCTCGCCGACGAACTCCAGTTCCGGATCCGACTGGATCAGCTGCGCGACGCCGCGGCGGAACAGCGCATGGTCGTCGATCAGCAGGACGCGAGTGGACATAGGCACGCGAGCGGACACCCTCTCAACTGTCACCTCGAGCGGCCGGCTCCGGCGTCATCCGATCGGGCGCAAACGAGACCGAAACGCGCGTCCCGCCGCCCTCTCTGGGCTCCAGCGCCAGCTCACCGCCCAGGGAATTGGCCCGCTCTCGCATGATACTCAATCCATAGTGCTTATCATCCGACTGCAAGGCCGACAGGCCGCGGCCGTCGTCTTCGATCACGACGCGGACGCGCAGGTCCTGGCCGTAACTGAGCGCGATATGGACCTTGCTGGCGTCGGCGTGCCGGACCGTATTGGCGATCGCCTCGCGCACGATCTGCAGCACGTGAAACTCCTCGTTGATTCCCAGGCGGCAGCCCGCCAGCTGGTTGTCCAGCGATACGATCAGGTCGTTGCGATGAGAGAACTCGCTCGCGATGTCCTGCAGCGCGCTGGCGATTCCGCCGCGTCCGACCTGCGTACGAAAGGCGCTGATCAGCTCCCTGACCTCGCGATACGCGCTGTTCACTCCGTCCCGCAATTCCTGGGCCGTCGCGCCGACGGCAGCGGGCGACGCGCCGGAATCCAGGCTGTGTTGCAGCCGGGCCACCTGGATTTTCATGTAGGCCAGCGACTGGGCCAGCGAATCGTGCAGCTCGCGTGCGATCGCGTTGCGCTCTTCGAGCAGGGCGACCCGCTGCGCTTCGTGACTGTGCGTCACGGTCGACAGAGCCACGCCGAGCAGGCGCGCGAAGCACTCGGCGAACTGGACCCGGGTGTCGTCCATGGCGGCGGTGGAGTCCAGTTCGGCCGCCAGCATCCCGACCGCGAAGTCGCCCCGGCGAACCGGGATCAGGAGGCTGCGCGTTGTATTTTTGTCGCGCGCGGGCACGAGGCGGGCCGTGATATCGGCGGCCACCGGTTCGGCCGCGGTCTCGCGCAGGATATCCGGCACCGCGCGGGTCGAGAGAGTCTCGGGCGCGCCCAGCGCGACGCGCACGGTCTGCGTCAGCCGCAGCCCGACGGTGCGGGCTTGCAGCGTCTGCTCCAGGATGCCCAACGCGCTGACGACGTGCAGTTCCGAAATATCGCTTTCCCCGAGCAGTTTTGCGGTCCGGCACAGATTTTCCAGCGCGGTGGCTTTTGCCCTGAGCAGCTCGCCGCTGGCGTGCCGCAGCCAGCGCCCTTCCGCTTCGAATCCGGCCTGCCGTCCGGCCAGGTCGCGCAGGCTGGCCACCAGCCGTTCGATCTCGTCGCCGGGACGCTGGCCGATCAGCGGGGCCAGCGGGGCCAGCAGCGCCAGCGCCGCGTCGGCGCGGCGAATCAGCACCTGGCGCGCCCCCGACAGCAACAGCAGCGCACCGGCCACGGCCAGCACCAGGCATCCGCCCTGCAGCAGCAGCATCACCGGCTGGCGTTCGCGCCAGGTCCTCTGCAGCGCCTGCACGGCCGAGCAGGCAGCGCCGGCCGCCTGACCCGGCAGCGGGCACGCCTGCTCGATCGCGCTCAGATCATCCGCGACGGAGTCCTCGAGCACCACGGTGCCCCAGAACATCAGAATGCACGCCAGCGCCATGCCGACTGTGATGGCCGCCAGCCGAGTGAAAAGCGGATACCGTTTCAGGCGCCGCGGCGCGAACACGGAAGGTCCCGATGACGCTTTATCTGATTTCAACATGGGCGCTGGTGCTGCTGTACTGCGTCGTGATCGGCGCCTGGACTGGCGGCCTGACGGCACCGGCGCTCGGCATCAGCGCGCTGCTGCTCGGCGGCATTGTGCTTCAGGCGGCCAATTTCGGTCGGATCCGGCGCCGGGCCCGGTCCCCGATTGCGGCCGATCCGGCTGCCGAGGCAGCTGGCTTGTGCGACGCGGTATCCACTCCGGCGGCGGTTTGCGTCTCGGGCCTGGTGCGCGACGCCAATCGAGCCTTCCTGGCGTTGCTGGGCTTCGGCGGACGGCGGGACGAGGTGATCGGCCTGCCGATCTCCAATCTGGTTCATCCGCTCGATCAGGGGTGGCTGGCGGCTCTGCTGTCCCCAGGGGCGCGCCAGGACGACGCCGACCGGGCGGCCACGCTGCGGATGGTCAAAGCGGACGGCAGCTCGGTGAAGGTTCAGGCCTGCGCCTCGCTGCTGGGCGGAGCGCCCGCCTTCGCCGCGTTCGCGGCTACGGCGGGCAAGCCGGCCGCGGTGCTGCTCCAACTGGATCTGGACGCGCCGCCGGCTCTGGCCCCAGCGGGATCCGATATCTCCAGCGTTGTTCTGCGCCAGCTCGATCTGGTGGTCGTCTCGGTCGATTCCAGCGGCGCGATGACGTATGCCAATCGCGCCTGGGAACGGCTGGCCGGCGATCTCCAGGTCGATGCGCGCGGGCGCAAGTTCCGCGCCTACCTGCACCCGGAGGACCGCGACCGGATCGAATCGGATTTCGCGCGCTTGATCAACGGACGGCTCGGTCACCTGGTCTGCGACGCGCGCCTGATTTCGGCCGATGGCAGCGTGCGCTGGATGGACCTGCGGGCGGACCCCTGCGTGCTCGGGGACGGCGAGGTGATCGGCGTTCTGGCCACGCTGCATGAAATCACTTCGCGCAAGAGAGTCGAAGAGACGACGGCGGCCGCGCGCCGGCTTCCGACGACTTTGCTGGCGAATTTCCCGGGCATGGTCTATCGGGCCCGCAACGACGCCGACTGGACGATGGATTTTGTCAGCGACGGAAGTCTGGAGCTGACGGGCTTCGAGCCGTTCGAGCTGGTGAAAAACGCCCGCACCTCGTACGCCCAGCTGATCCATCCCGACGACCGGGAGTTTGTCCGCCAGCAGGTCGAATCGAACCTGGCGCAGCGCAAACCTTTCCGGATGACCTACCGAATCGTCGATGCCCAGGGCAAGGAATGCTGGGTGTGGGAGCAGGGCTGCGGCGTGTTTTCCTCCACCGGGGAGGTGCTCGCGCTGGAGGGCTTCATCACCGATGTGCGGATGCGCGCCAGCGCCGACGAGCAGGCGTTGCGGCGCCTGGGCATCGAGCCGGGCGTCGGTTCGGCCGATGAGCCGCACTTGAGGCAGACGCTGTCGTACGTACTGCATCACTCGGCGGTGGCCCGCTATGCCTGCGCCCTGTTCTGGATCGACATCGACGACTTCGAGCGGGCGTGCGAGCAGCTGGGCACGCGCGGCATCGATCAGGTGGTCGCGCTGCTGGCCGATCGTTTCGACGCCGTGCAGGCTCCCGGCACCACCGTGGCCTGGCTGGGCTCGGGGCAGTTCGCGCTGCTGCTGACCGATTTTCGGCTGGGCGGCGCGCCGCGGGCAGTGCCGGACGACAAGGAGATCATGCCGGCCTGTTCGAATATCGCCGCTTCGCTCGCGCGCGCGGTCGCTTTGCCGCTGCCGCTGGACGACGGACCGTGGTCGGGGACCGCCAGCATCGGGGTGGCCATCAGCAACGCGCGCTACCAGTCGGCTGACATGATGATGGCGGCCGCGCGCAAGGCGGCGCTGGAGGCGCGGCAGCGACTGGGGCCCGGCCATTGCGAGTTTGCCGACGAGTGACTCCGGCTCGGACTCGGCCAGGCGACCCGCGCAGGACGGTCGCATCGACGCCGGGTGCACCGTTCAGCTCGCGCGTCCTTCCGGGTGGGTGCGTAGCCGCAGCGGATCGTAAAACGGCGTGCGCACCACGGTGGCGGCCCGATCGCCGGTCTCGGACCGCACCGACACGCGCGTGCCCAGGTGCGTGGCTCTCGGCACCAGATGGACCATCGCCAGCGATTGCATCAGGAAGCGGCTGTAGGAACTTGATGTGACGAGGCCGACCTTGTCGCGCCCGATGAAGATTTCGGCGCCGGCCGGCACCGCGTCGCTGTGCTCGACTGCGAGCCCCGCCTGCCTGAAGCGCTCGCGCCCGCGCAAGTGCAGCACAGCCTTTTTCCCGGTGTAATCGACCGTCTTGTCCGTGTCGACGGCCCAGTGCATGTTCACCTCCCACGGCGTGGTGTCGCCCTCGGGCATGTCGAACGGATAGAACAGCAGCCCCGCTTCGACCCGCGTCAACTCCAGCGCTGTCCAGGAAGCGGCGATGACTCCGGCGGACTTTCCGGTCTCCAGGATCGCGTCCCAGATCCGGACCGCATGGCGCGAGGCGCAATAGACTTCGTAGCCGCGCTCGCCCGAGTAACCGCCGCGCCCGATCACGGCCGGCAGGCCGAACAGCGTCGTGCTCTGATGGCTCATGTACGCCAGCTCGGCCAGCGCGTCCGCGCAGTGCCGGGCCAGAACGCCCAGCGACGCGGGCCCCTGCAGCGACAGCACATGCACATCGGGATCCGGTTCGATCGTCACGCGCTTGCCGTGGGCGAGCTCGGCCAGCGCGGCCGGCGTGCCGCCGCTGCCGTGCGAGACGCGAAATACGTCGGGCGCGTCGCGGATCAGCATGATGTCGTCGGTCAGAGCGCCGTCCCGATCGACTTCGGCGCCCAGGCGCGCACGGCCGGGCTTCAGGCGCGCGACGTCGATGCAGACCAGCCGGTTCAGCACGTCCTGCGCGTCCGGCCCGGCGACGTTGATGAGGTTCAGCGCCGAAACGTCGTACAACGCGGCCCGCGTGCGCGTTGCGATCACCTCCTCGTGCGGGTCGGTGCGGTAGCGCCACGGCAGGGCCATCGAATTCCACAGCTCGCCGTCCATGACCGAGCCCAGCTCGCGATGCCTCGCGCTCAAAATCGACTGACGTTCGATGGTTCGCGTGTCCATGGGTTCCAGTTGCGGTTGCGGCACCTGTTTATGCCGTTGGCGCGGTATCGCGCACTCGTGCTCGAGTCGGGGACATTCTGTGCTGCGTGGCGCGCCGATAACAATTCTCACGACGAGTTACCACCAAGGAGGTAACGATGCGGCGCACCAAATTGGGCGCACCGCCCGGCATCGCAATGCACCATGAGCGACAGGCGGTGGCCGCTTCCCGCCGCCGCTAACACTTTGGTGGTAACCCCTCATGAGCATTGTTCGATGCGCGAACGCGTCTCGATAATCGCCACAGATCAGAAGGGGCAATGGGCTTCGACAATCGACGGGGGCGATCAGATGGCACGCGATCCGAAACACGACGTTCTGTTTCAACCGATCAAGATTGGCCCGAAGACGCTCCGCAATCGCTTCTACCAGGTCCCGCACTGCATCGGCGCTGGCTCCGACAAGCCGGGCTTCCAGGCCGCGCATCGCTCGTTGAAGGCCGAGGGCGGATGGGCTGGCATCAACACCGAGTACTGCTCGATCCATCCGGAGTCGGACGACACGCACCGGCTGTCGGCCCGGATCTGGGATCAGGGGGACGTGCGCAACCTGCGCGCGATGACCGAGCACATCCACAAGTACGGCGCGCTGGCCGGAGTCGAGATGTGGTACGGCGGCTCGCACGCGCCCTGCATGGAATCGCGCGCCACGCCGCGCGGTCCGAGCCAGTACGCGTCCGAATTCGAGACGCTGACCTATTGCAGGGAAATGGACCTGTCCGAGATCGCGATGGTCCAGCAGTATTACGTGGATGCGGCGCTGCGCTCGCGCGATGCCGGCTTCGACATCGTGTATGTGTACGGCGCGCATTCGTACCTGCCGCTGCAGTTCCTTTCGCACTATTACAACAAGCGCACCGACCACTACGGCGGGCCGCTGGAAAACCGCGCGCGCTTCTGGCTGGAGACGCTGGAAAAAGTGCGCCGCGCGGTCGGGCATGAGTGCGCGATCGCCACGCGGTTCGCGGTCGACACGCTGTACGGCCCGAGCCAGCTCGAAGTCGAAGTCGATGGGATGAAGTTCGTCGAGATGGCCGACCCGCTGGTCGATCTGTGGGACGTCGACGTCGGCGACATCGCCGAATGGGGCGAGGACGCGGGCCCGTCGCGCTTCTACCAGCAGGGGCACCAGGTTCCCTGGACCAAGTTCATCAAGCAGGTGGCAAAAAAACCGGTGCTCGGCGTGGGCCGCTTCACCGATCCGGAGAAGATGACCGAGATCGTGACCAAGGGCATCGCCGACATCATCGGGGCCGCCCGGCCGTCGATCTCCGATCCTTTCCTGCCGAAGAAGATCGAGGAGGGTCGGATCGATGACGTGCGGGTGTGCATCGGCTGCAACGTCTGCATATCGCGCTGGGAGATCGGCGGGCCGCCGATGATCTGCACCCAGAACGCGACCGCCGGCGAGGAGTACCGGCGCGGCTGGCACCCCGAGCGTTTTCCGAAGAAGGGCTCGGACGACTCGATCCTGGTGATCGGCGCCGGTCCCTCGGGCGCCGAATGCGCGCGCGTGCTGCTCGAGCGCGGCTACACGGTCCACCTGATCGATCAGGCCGAGAAGATCGGCGGCCACATGAACAGCGTGATGACCTTGCCGGGGCTGGGCGAGTGGGGCTACCACCGCGACTACCGCGAGCAGCAGATCGCCAAGCTGGTCAAGAAAAACAAGCAGTCGCAGGTGATGCTGGGGCAAAAGCCGGTCAGCGCCGACCAGGCGCTGAAGTACGGGGCCGAGAAGATCGTCGTTGCGACCGGGTCGTCCTGGAACACCGACGGCACCAATTGCCTGAGCCACGAGCCGATTGCCGGCGCCGACGCCTCGCAGCCGGACCAGTTGACGCCCGAGCAGGTGCTCGCGGGCAAGAAGAAGATCGGCCAGCGCGTCGTGATCCTGAACGCGGACACGTATTTCATGGCGCCGAGCCTGGCGGAGAGGCTGGCGCTGGCCGGGCATCAGGTGACGATCGTGACCGGCGTGCACCTGGCCAACTACATGCACTTCACGCTCGAGTATCCGAACATGATGCGCCGGATGCACGAGCTGCACGTGAAGGAGGAGCACAACACGTTCTGCTCGCGGATCGAAAAGGGCCGCCTCGAGGTGTACGACATCTGGGGCGACGGATCCAAGCGCAGCTATCGGGGCCCGGGCAAGCTGCCGCGCGAGCAGAACAGGACGCAGCGCTGGGTCGAATTCGACTCGCTGGTGCTGGTGACCGGCCGGCACTCGGACGACCGGTTGTATCGGGACTTGAAGGGGCGCGAAGGCGAATGGGCCGCCCATGGCGTGAAGGCCGTGTACGTGATCGGTGACGCCGAAGCGCCCCGGCTGATCGCGGATGCGACCTTCACCGGCCATCGCCTGGCGCGCGAAATCGAGGAACCCAACGCTCAGTACCCGAAGCCGTACCGACGCGAAGTTGCGGTGTGGGGCGCGCCTCATATGCCGGGAGGTGCGGTCGAGATCGTTTATCAGGTTTGACCGCGGGCCGCATGAGCGATGCGAATGTCGGTTCCGGAGCGGTTGCGCCGGAACAGATCACCCGGATTCTGTTCGAAGGGTTCGCGCCCGCCGCGGTGGCGCTGTTCTATGCGATCGCCTGGGCCGCGATCGCCGCGTTTGCCTGGGGCTGCTATGTCCAGGTGCGCAAGGTCCGGCGGGGCCGGCCCGACCCGGAGGCGACCACACATCTGGGCCGGCGCCTGCTGCAGATGGCGTCCGTGGTGCTGTCGCACCGCACCGTGGCGCGGCGCGACGCCGCCGCCGGGGGTGCGCATCGGCTGATCTTCTACGGGTTCGCGCTGCTGTTCATCGGGACCTCGATCATCACGCTGCAGGTCGACGTGTCCGATGCGTTGTTCGGCTGGAAGTTCTGGTATGGCGATTTCTACCTGGTCTTCTCGCTGGTGCTCGACCTGGCCGGCGTCGCGCTGATCGCGGGCCTGATTTACATGATGGTTCGGCGAGGGTGGATGCGGCCGCCCAAGCTGGATTACGAGCGGCCGGATCGCCAGCCTGGCGACCCCGACGCCGACCGCAGTTTCTACCGGCGCGAGGACTGGGCGTTTCTGTGGACCCTGTTCACGATCGCCGTCACGGGCTACGTGCTGGAGGCGGCCCGCCTGATCTGGTTGCAGGATCGTCCCGGCGTCTGGTCAACCCGCATGTGGTCGCCGGTCGGCGCCCTGGTCGCCGAGGCGCTGAAGGGCGGCGGATTGTCCGGCGCCGCCGCCGGCACGCTGCGCGACGCGCTCTGGTGGTTCCACGGGATCCTGGCGCTCGCATTCATCGCGCTGGTGCCGCGCACCAAGGTCAAGCACATCTTCACCGCGATGGGATCGCTCGCGGTCCGCGATCCGCTGGCCGCTCAACGTCTGCCCAAGCTGCAGCCGGATTCGACGCAGATCGGATACGCGCGCATCACGGATCTGACGTGGAAGCACCTGCTGAACCTGGACGCCTGCACCAAGTGCGGTCGCTGTCACGAGGCCTGCCCCGCGCGCGCCGCCGGCGCACCGCTGTCGCCGCGGGATCTGATCCTGTCGCTCCGGGAACATTCGAACCGCTCACTGGAGCGCAATCTGATTCCCGGGGACGCGGACCTGGACATCCACGGCGGTGGGATCGGCCAGGTTTCGCAGGAGACGCTGTGGTCGTGTCGGACCTGCATGGCCTGTGTCGAGATCTGTCCGGTCGCGGTCGAGCATGTGCCGATCATCGTTCAGATGCGGCGCCGGCTGGTCGAGGACGGAAAAATGGATCCTTTGCTGCAGAAGACCTTGCAGACCATTCATAAGTCGGGCAACTCTTTCGGCGAATCGAAGCGCAAGCGCGGAGCGTGGACCAAGGCGCTGCCGTTCCCGGTCAAGGATGCGCGCAAGGAACCGGTCGACCTGCTGTGGTTCGTCGGCGACTACGCCTCGTTCGACCCGCGCAACCAGAAGGTGTCACAGGCCTTTGCGCGCCTGCTGCATGCGGCCGGCGTCGATTTCGGCATCCTGTACGACGCGGAGAGCAACGCCGGCAACGACGTGCGGCGGGTCGGGGAGGAGGGCCTGTACGAACATCTGGTGGAATCCAACATAGCCGCCCTCGGGAGTGCCAGCTTCAAGCGCATTGTCACGACCGATCCGCACTCGCTGAACACGATCCGCAACGAGTACCCGCAGTTCGGCGGGACCTGGCAGATCGTCCATTACACGACGCTGCTGCTCGAGCTGGTGCGCCAGGGGCGGCTTCGATTCGAACCGAGCCTGCGATGGCGCGCCACGTACCACGATCCCTGCCATCTGGGGCGTTTCAACAAGGAGTTCGACGCCCCGCGCCAGCTGCTGCAGGCGACCGGCTGCGAGCTGGTCGAGATGCCGCGCAGCCGCGACAACTCGTTCTGTTGTGGCGCCGGCGGCGGCCGGATCTGGGTGCCGGACCCGGTTGGCAAGGAAAAGCCGGCCCAGATCCGGATCCGCGAGGCGGCCCAGATCGAGGGGCTGGAGGTGTTCGTGGTGGCCTGCCCGAAGGATCTGACGATGTTCGAGGACGCGGTCAAGACGACCGGTTACGAAGGCAGCATCGTGGTGAAGGAACTTCTCGAGTTGATCGAGGCATGCATGACGAGCGAGCTTGCACAGCACGCGGTCGCGTAGCGGCT
>Ga0210394_10004898_pt1 | contig 15325 bp, 15 predicted proteins | sample IncBWC12MmetaG_FD_160121 | JGI IMG/M metagenome (GOLD analysis project Ga0210394, IMG submission 160121) | Forest soil microbial communities from Barre Woods Harvard Forest LTER site, Petersham, Massachusetts, United States - Inc-BW-C-12-M | ecosystem: Environmental > Terrestrial > Soil >... | reverse complement strand
TGGAGGGCAAGGCAACCCATATCCCCGACGTTCTGGCCGATCCCGAATACAGCGCGGCTGGCTATCAGCGGGCATTTGGGTTCCGAACCATCCTCGGCGTGCCGCTCCTGCGTGACGGGACGACGATCGGCGTCTTTGCGCTCACCCGCGACAAGGTGAATCCATTCAGCCAGCAGCAAATCGATTTGGTGACCACTTTCGCCGACCAGGCGGTGATCGCCATCGAGAACGTCCGGTTGTTCGAGGACGTGCAGAAGCGCACCGAGGAATTGAGCGACGCGCTGGAGCAGCAGACCGCGACCGCCGACGTGCTCAAGGTCATCAGCCGCTCGACGTTCGATCTGCAAACGGTGCTCGACACGCTGGTCGAGTCGGCTGCTCGGCTCTGCGAGGCTGAAATGGCCTCAGTCAATCGACAGACGGGCGACGTCTATCGGCAAGTTGCCAGTTACGGCTACTCGCCAGAGTTCAAGCAATACATGGAAACGCATTCTCTGCAATTGGGAAGCGGCACAGTCGCGGGGCGAGTCGTTTCCGCAGGTAAAGCCGTGCAAATTGCCGATGTACTTGCCGATCCGGAGTACGAGTTCAAAGAGGGAGCAAGAGTTGGCGGAGTGCGCACGATGCTTGGCGTTCCACTTTTGCGAGAGGGAACGCCCGTTGGCGTGATTGTTTTATCACGCCGCAAGGTGCAGCCGTTTACCGACAAGCAGATCGAGTTGGTGCAGACCTTCGCCGACCAGGCGGTCATCGCCATCGAGAACGTGCGGTTATTCGAGGCCGAGCAGAAGCGTACCGAAGAATTGAGCGACGCGTTGGAGCAGCAGACGGCGACCGCCGAGGTTCTCAAGGTCATCAGCCGTTCGACATTCGACCTAAAATCGGTTCTGCAGACGCTTGTCGAATCTGCGGCCAAGCTCTGCGACGCCGATAAGGCAACCATCACCCGACAGATTCAGAACTCGTTTTTCCGTGCCGAGGCGTTCGGCTTTTCGCAAGAATTCGTCGATCTGATGCGAAGCCGACCGGTTGATCCGGACCGCAGCACGATCACCGGGCGCGCGTTGCTCGGTAAGTCGATCGTCCATGTTCATGATATTACGGCCGATCCGGAATACAGTTGGGATGACGCTTTGCGGGTCGGGCAGTTCCGCACGATACTGGGCGTTCCGATGCTGCGCGAAGACGAGCCGGTCGGCGTGCTCACGCTCACGCGCTCGGAGGTGCGGCCTTTCACCGACAAGCAGATCGAGCTGGTGCAGACCTTCGCCGACCAGGCCGCCATCGCGATCGAGAATGTGCGGTTGTTCGAGGAGATCCAGGACAAGAGCCGGCAGGTCGCGGAAGCGAGCAAGCACAAATCGCAGTTCCTCGCCAATATGAGTCACGAGCTGCGCACGCCGCTCAATGCCATTCTCGGTTACACCGAGCTCATCCTCGATGGCATCTACGGCGAGGCGCCGGACAAGATGCGCACCGTGATGGAGCGCGTGCAGTCGAACGGCAAGCATCTGCTCGGCCTGATCAACGACGTGCTCGATCTGTCGAAGATCGAGGCCGGGCAGCTCGTGCTGTCGATCCAGGATTATTCCATCAAGGACGTGGTGCACGGTGTCTATAGCGCCGTTGAGCCGCTGGCGAGCGGCAAGAAGCTCGCCTTCAAGATCGACGTGCCGCCGAACCTGCCGCCGGCCCGCGGCGACGACCGCCGCCTGACCCAGGTGCTGCTCAATCTGGTCGGCAATGCGATCAAGTTCACCGACGTGGGCGAGGTCGCCGTCAAGGCCGCGGCGTCGAACGGCGCCTACACCATCTCGGTGCGCGACACCGGCCCGGGCATCGCCGAAGCGGACCAGGCGAAGATTTTCGACGAATTCCAGCAGGCCGACAGCACGCAGACCAAGGCCAAAGGCGGCACCGGCCTCGGTCTGTCGATCGCAAAACGCATCATCGAGATGCACGGCGGCAAGTTGTGGGTCGAATCCAGCCTCGGCGCCGGCTCGACCTTCTCGTTCACGGTGCCGTTGCGCGTCGAACACCAAGCGGGGAAATCATGAGCAAGCGGATTCTCGTGGTCGAGGATCAGGAGGACAATCGCCAGATCCTGCGCGATCTCCTCGCCAGCGCCGGCTACGCCATGAGCGAAGCCGGCGACGGCGAAGCAGGGGTCGCCGCGGCTAAGACGGAGCGCCCCGATCTCATTCTCATGGACATTCAATTGCCGCTGCTCGACGGCTACGAGGCGACGCGGCGCATCAAGGCCGATCCCGATCTCAAAGCCATCCCAATCATCGTCGTGACTTCGTACGCGCTGAGCGGCGATGAGGCCAAGGCGCGCGCCGCCGGCTGCGACGCCTATGTCACAAAGCCGTATAGTCCCCGTCAATTATTGGCAAAGATCAAGGAGTTTTTGCCCGCCTAGGATTGCCAACCGCTTCGCCTCAACAACCGAATCATCGATTGCAAGACGAGCATGAACAATCCCGCCCTCATCCTCGTGGTCGACGACAACGAAACCAACCGCGATATTTTGATTACGCGGCTGGAGAAGCATGGCTATCAATTGCTGCAGGCCGCCGATGGCGAAGAAGCGCTGGCGAGCGCCAAGCAACATAATCCCGACCTGATCCTGCTCGACGTGGAAATGCCGAAACTCGACGGCTTCGAAGTCTGCCGCCGGCTGAAAAACGATCCGGCGATGGCCTTTATCCCGATCATATTGGTGACGGCGCGCGCCGCCAGCCAGGACGTGGTCACCGGCCTCGACGCCGGCGCCGACGAATATTTGACCAAACCGATCGATCAGGCGGCGCTGGTCGCGCGCGTGCGCTCGATGCTGCGCGTCAAGGCGCTGCACGATCAGGTGCAGGCGCAAGCCGCCGACCTCGCCACCTGGAATCGCACGCTCGAGCAGCGCGTCAACGAGCAGGTCAGCGAGCTCGACCGCATGAACCGTTTGAAGCGCTTTCTGTCGCCGCAGATCGCCAAGCTCGTGGTGTCGTCGGGCGACGAGAAGCTTCTGGAAAGCCATCGTCGCGACATTACGGTGGTGTTCTGCGACCTGCGCGGCTTCACCGCGTTCGCCGAAAGCGCGGAGCCGGAAGACATCATCGCGGTGTTGCAGGAATATTATCAGTGCCTCGGCCAATCGATCGACCGTTTCGAGGGCACGCTGCAGCATTTCGCCGGCGACGGCTTGCTGATCATCTTCAACGATCCGCTGCCCTGCACCGATCCGGCATTGCGCGCGGTGCGCATGGCGGTCGAGATGCGCGGGCGGGTCGCGGCGCTGGTGGAGAAATGGCGCCGCTTCGGCCACGAGCTCGGCTTCGGCGTCGGCATCGCCTCCGGGCATGCCACTTTGGGCAGTGTCGGCTACGAAGGCCGTTTTCACTATTCGGCGAACGGCACGGTGGTCAATCTCGGCTCCCGCCTATGCAACCAGGCCGCCGCCGGACAGATTCTGATCGACGGCCGGGTTCAGCTCGCCGTCGAAGCGATCGCCTCTACCGAGCCGATCGGCGATCTCGACTTGAAAGGCTTTCATCGCCCCGTCCGCGCTTTTAATGTACGCGACTTGATGGCGTAATGGATGTGCCGGCAATCGCCGAAAAACGCCACAACGAGGGGGGAATCGTGCCCGAGAATTTGACCGACCTGATCGCGGAGCTCGCGCTCGCCAACCGCATTCTCGCCCATGAAGGCGTGCTCGACGCCTTCGGCCATGTCAGCATGCGCCATCCGTCCGATCCCGGGCGCTATCTGCTGTCGCGCTCGCGCTCGCCGCTGTTGATCGAGCCGGGCGACATCCTGGAATACACGCTGGATTCCACGCCGGTGCGGCCGCCCAAGGTGCATCTCTATGCCGAACGCGTCATTCACGGCTGCATCTACCAGGCGCGCAGCGACGTCATGGCGGTGTGCCATCACCATGCGCCGGCGGTCATGCCGTTCTGCATCGCCGGCAAGCCGATCGTGCCGGTGTTTCATCTCGGCGCCGCGATGGGCGAGGAGGCGCCGTTCTGGGATCAGCACGACGAATTCGGCGACACCAATCTGTTGGTCGTCAAGCCGGAGGAGGGCCGTTCGCTGGCGCGCACGCTCGGCCGGCACTCCGCGGTGCTGATGAATCGCCATGGCGCCACCGTGGTCGGCGGCGGATTGAAGGAGCTGGTCGCGCGTTCGATCTTCATGTGCCAGAACGCCGAGTATCAGATGCGCGCGCTCTCGCTCGGCGCGGCGCCGCCGCTGCATCCCGGCGAGACCAGGCTCGCCGGCGTCATCAGCGCGATGCCGAACGTGGTGAGCCGGACCTGGGAATATTGGAGCTTGCGGCTCGCCGCGGCCGGCGCCATGCCGCCCCGGCGCGGTGCGAAGAAATCCGCCCGGGGCAGCGTTAAAGCACGCAGCCGGCGATGACGCCTTCGGCGTGGTTTACGCCGAAAGCGTCATCTTATCGTAGCGGCTGGAAAAGGCGGCGCTTAGCGCCTTAGGCTTATTTCTTACACGGACCGTCGTGGATCCAGATCGCGCGGGCGTTCTCGGCCTGGCAATTGTTGGGGTAGGTCGTTCTGGCGTGCGTCAGGGGATCCATCCCGCACAGCGGCGCTGTGATAAGTGTAGGGCCGAAGCCCTGGCAGAATATGACGCAGGCCCCAAGATGCGTGACTTTTGTGCCGTCGGCCTTGGCCGCGCAGGCGCTGTCGTAAGTCTTCGGGCCGTCCGCCTTCATGCCGCAGACCGGCCCGCCGGAACAGGCCTTCGCCGCGAAGGCGCTGCCGCCGCTCGCCGCAACCGCGGCAATCCCGGCCAGTACCGCAAGACATGAGAGATTGGTTCGCAAACTACGCATATGAGCCCCTCCTGGATGGCGTGCACAGGCACCCCTCGCGAAATGTTAGCACAATTATCCGCGGGCGATAGTGCATTAAGAGGCACGCGACGCATCAATGCCGATCGCGCGCCGCCGCGCTGATAGCGCCGAGCATCGTCGCGCGGTCCTTGGTGAGCACGCCGCGCACGGCTTGCTGGCTGCCGATCTGGCCCATCTCGCGCTGCCGCTTGACCGTGGCCGCTGTCATCAGCGGCTCGACGCCGAGCTCGCGCAGCGTGTCGGCGACCTCTTCCATTTCGGCGGCGCGGCGCTCGCCGTGGCTGGCCATGCGCTCGAGATTGTAGGGCACGATCTTTGCCCAATCGAGGCCGGGATAATTGTTCTTCATCGAGGCCGCGACCTCGTCGATGACGCCGGCGCGGGACGCTGCCAGAAAACACTCCAGTGTCAGCGCCTCGATGCCTTTGATCATGACGCTGCGCACCATCTTGATGGCGGCGGCGGCGCCGGTCTCGGTGCCGGCAATGCTGACGCGCATGCCGAGCGCGGCGAGCACGGGCGCGATCGCGTCCGTGTACGGGCCGGCAAGCAACATCGGCGTTTGATGCCGCGCCGGATAAATCGGCGCCAGCACCGCGACGTCGACATAGCGGCCGGCATTCCCGAGAAGCTTGGCGGTGTCCTGCTTGCGGCCGGGCGAGACCGAGTTGATGTCGAGAAAATATGGCGCGCCGGCAAGATGCGCCTTGACCGCCTGCGCCGCCTCGACGCTCGACGCCGCGGTGACCGCGGAAATGATCAGGCCGGCGCCGCCGACCGCGTCCGCGGCCGAACTGGCGCAGCGCACTCCCGCCGCTTCGGCGGCCCGCTTGAGCTTTTCGCCCGCCGCTTGCCGAAACAGAATGTCCCATGCCGACATCGTCTCCACGTCGGCCTCGCGCAATCCGGCGGCGATGGCTTGGCCGGCTTCGCCGAAGCCGATGAATGCGATCGATGGCTTGCCGTTTGGCATGGCGACGGCTCCCTTAAGTCTATCGCGAATGATGGCAGTTTCGGCGCGCGCATTGCAATGGCGCCGGTTTGCATCGCCACGCCTGCCCGGTAGGATACCCGCAAAATAACCGGGGAGGAGGATCCGTCATGACGCCGATCGTCGATCGGGCGACCAGCCGCCGCCGCTTCATTCAGTTTCTCGCCGCAAGCCCGCTGTTCGCCGGCACCGGCCTTTCGGCGCTCGCGGGAGAACCGTCTCCGCAGCTGCCGGCCGATCCGTTCGTCTGGGCGCCGCGCGACTACGACCATCTGATTGCGAGCCCCAAGGAAGCGCTCGACGTGTTCGATTTCGAGCCGGTGATGCACAAGAACGTGCCGCCGGCGCATTTCGGCTACATGGCCTCCGGCGTCGACGACGACGTCACGCTACGCGCCAACCGCGCAGGTTTCTTGAAATTCCAGCTCCGGCCGCGCCGGCTGGTCGATGTCAGCAAGATCGACATGAGCACGGAAATTCTCGGCCAGCGCTACGAAACGCCGATCATCATCGATCCGACCGGCGGGCATAAGGCCTATCACCCCGATGGCGAGGAGGGCGTCGCGCGCGCGGCCAAGATTGGCGATCACCTGATGATCCTGTCGACGCAGGCCTCGACCTCCGTCGCCGATGTGATTGCCGCACGCGGCCGGCCGATCTGGTCGCAGCTCTATGCCACCAACAAGTTCGAAGTCGCCAAGCACCACGTCGAAAGCATGGAGCGGCAGGGCTCGATCGCCATCGCCGTCACCGTCGATCGCAACGGCGGCCGCAACCAGGAGGTCGCGCTGCGCATGCGCCGGCTCGATACCCGCGAGTGCTCAGCCTGCCATGATAATTCGAGTCTTGAGGCTTCGATGCGGCACGATCCGATCTACGAGGGCGCCGATCTGTCCGGGCTCAAGAACATCCAGTCGTCGGCCATGTCGTGGGATTACATCAAGCGGCTGCGCGACGTGGCCAAGACCAAGATGGTGCTCAAGGGCATCCTCGCCTGGGAGGATGCAAAAATCGCTGCCGAGACCGGCATCGACGCGATCATTGTTTCCAACCACGGCGGCCGCGCCGACGAATCCGGCCGCTCCACCATCGAGAGCCTTGCCGAAATCATTCAGGTCTCCGGCACCATGCCGGTGCTGATCGATTCCGGTTTCCGCCGCGGCACCGACATTGTCAAAGCGCTGTGCATGGGCGCCAAGGGCGTCGCCGTCGGTCGGCCCTATCTGTGGGGCCTCGGCGCGTTCGGCCAGCCGGGCGTCGAGCGCGTGCTCGATATCCTGCGCACCGAGCTGATGGTCGCCATGCAACAGATCGGCGCGCCGTCGCTCAAGGACCTCAAGCCGTCCATGGTGGTGAAGGCGTAAAGGTCATGAAGCAAGCGTCCTGCCGCGACCGCCTCGAACAGGCGCTGGCGCGCATTGCCGATCCGAAAGGCGAGGGCGCGCGCGCTTGCCTCACCGTCTATGCGCAGGCGGCGCGCGGCGCGGCCGATGCCGCCGATGCGCGGGCGGCGCGCGGCGCCTCGCTCGGGCCGTTCGACGGCACCATCGTCAGCATCAAGGATCTGTTCGACGTGGCCGGCGAGTTGACGCGGGCCGGCTCAAAAGTTCTCGCCGAGGAAGCGGCGCCGGCAAAAGCCGACGCGACGATTGTGCAACGGCTGCGCGCGGCGGGCGCCGTGATTATCGCCAAGACCAACATGACCGAATTCGCTTTTTCCGGCATCGGCGCCAATCCCCATTTCGGCACGCCGGGCAATCCGCGCGACCGTTCGCGTGTGCCCGGCGGCTCCTCGGCCGGCGCGCCGATCAGCGTTGCCGACGGCATGTGCGACATCGCGATCGGCACCGACACCGGCGGCTCGGTGCGCATCCCGGCGTCGCTGTGCGGCCTGGTCGGCTTCAAGCCGAGCCGGCAGCGCGTGCCGACCGACGGCGCGTTTCCGTTGAGCACCACGCTCGATTCCGTGGGCCCGATCGGCAAGAGCGTCGCCGACTGCGCCGCCGCCGATGCGGTGATGGCCGGCGAGGACATTTTGCCGCTCGAGCCGATTGCGCTCGCCGGCCTGCGCTTCGGCGTCGCCGAGGGGCTGCCGCTCGACCGGCTGGATGACACGGTCGCCGCGGCGTTCGCCTTGGCGGTCAAACGGCTCGACGATGCCGGCGCGCGCGTCACCCACGAAACGCTGGCACTGTTCGACGACATGGGCGAGATCAATGCCAAAGGCGGCATCTCGCCCTACGAGGCCTGCGCTATCCATCGCGACCGGATGAACCGCCGCGCCGCCGATATCGATCCCAACGTCCGGGACCGCATCGCGCGCGGCTGCGCCATTTCGCCCGCGGATTACGCCGATATGGTGCGCCGGCGCGGCCAGCTTGTGCATGCCATGGACGCTCGGCTCGCCACGCTCGATGCGCTCTTGATGCCGACGACCTCGATCGTGGCGCCTACTATTGCAGAGGTGGCGGACCCGAAAATCTTCGCCGCGCGCAATGCCGCGGTGCTGCGCAACACCGCGATCGTCAATTTCTTCGACCTCTGCGCCATCTCGCTGCCGCTCAAGGCCGCGCTGCCGGTCGGGCTGATGCTGATCGCACGCAACGGCCATGACCACCGGCTGTTACGCATCGCTGCGGCAACGGCGCAGCTTTTCGGCGCGTGATCGCGCTTGCCGCCGCCGCAACAGTTTACTAGCGTTTCGTCAAATCCTGGGAGGATATTGCCGTGAATAGCACACACATGCTGCCCAACCGCCGCCACCTCTTGGCCGGCGCCGCCGCCACTGCCGCCACTGTCGCCGCGCCCACCATCCTGCGCGCCCAGGGCGGCCCCCTGAAAGTCGGCGTGATACTGCCGCGCTCGGGCTATGAGGCCGGCATCGGCCAGGACTGCCAGCGCGGCGTCGACATCGCGCCCGGCGTGCTCAAGGCGCTCGGCATGCCGGAACTGACGATCATCAACGGCGACACCGAGTCGAACGTCGACACCGCCCGCGAGCACGCCGAAAAGCTGATCAACGACGGCGCCCAGCTTCTGATTGGCGCCTTCGATTCCGGCCAGACCACGGCGGTCGCCCAAGTCGCCGAGCAGAAGGGCATCCCGCTCGTCATCAATGTCGCGAGCGCCCCTGAAATCACCGAGCAGGGCTACAAGTTCGTGGTCAGGAACTTCCCGACGGTCCAGATGCTGCTCAGCGACGAACTCGACAGCCAGAAGGAAGTGTTTGAGATCGCCGGCGCGGCGCCGAAGGCGGCGGTGTTCATGCACGTCAACGACCTGTTCGGCACCGGCATGTCGAAGGGCCTGCACGGCATGATGCCGAAATACAATCTGCCCTATACGATCGTCGACGAAATCTCCTACGATCCCGCCGCGCGCGATCTTTCTGTCGAAGTGACCAAGGCCAAGGCGACTAACGCCGAAATCATGCTGGTCGTCGGCCGTCTCAACGATGCCATGCTGCTGACGCGGGAAATGATCAAGCAGCGCTGGACGCCGCAGGCGATCCTGAGCATGGGGCCGGGCTGGTACGAGAACCAGTACACCAAGACTCTGGGCAAGATGTCCGACGGCCCGATCAGCCTGGTGCCTTGGTACGATCCGAACAAGAAGCTCAGCCAGATGCTCGAAGCGGCGCTCGCCAAGGCCTATCCGGACTTCAATCTCAACACCAACCACGTCTACACCTTCGAGGCGCTGCTGGTGGCGGCCGATGCCTATAAGCGCGCCGGGTCGGCCGATCCCAAGGCCCTGGCCGAAGCCCTGCACGCGACCAACATCACCGACAACGCGACCATCGGACCCGGCATTAAGTTCGACGCCAAGGGCCAGAACACCGGCGTGAAATGCGGCGCCATCCAGAATCGCGCCGGCAAGCAGGTGACGATCGCGCCGAAACAGGCCGCCAACGCCAAACTGGAATGGCCGATGAAACCGTACCAGGATCGCGCGTGACGCGAGCGCTGGATCCCGTCGGTGCCGTTTGACGTCTATCTGAATGTCGCTGTCGCCGGCGTCTTGACCGGCCTCGTTTACGGCCTGATGGCGCTCGGGCTATCGGTCATTTTCGGCGTGGTGCGCGTCGTCAATTTCGCCCACGGCGAAATGATGTCGATGGCGATGTATATCGCGGTCGTATTGTTCTCGAACTTTCACCTCGATCCGCTTGTCATGCTGGTGCCGATCGCGGCGGTGATGTTCGTGTTCGGCTATGCGCTGCAGGCCGGCCTGATCAATCCCTTCATCACCCGGCCGGAGCACAGCCAGTTCCTCCTGGTCGTGGCGCTGGCGATCATCATCGTCAACGCGCTGTTGATCATTTTCGGTCCCGACGCACAGACCGTGCAGACGTCCTACGCCTATGACAGCTTCGCCTGGGGGCCGCTGATCGTCGATGCCACCAAGCTCTATGCCGGCGCCGCGGCGATCGTGGTCGCCGCGGCGCTGTTCGCCTTTTTCCGCTTCAGCCTGATCGGCAAGGCGATCCGCGCCTGCGCCGACAATTACACCGGCGCGCTGGTGGTTGGATTGAATGTCAATCGGCTTTACGCGCTCACCTTCGGCATCGGCGCTGCCTGCGTCGGCGCCGCCGGCACGATGATGACCTTGATCACCGACGTAACGCCGGCGCTAGGCCCGGGCTACACGTTGCTTGCCTTCGTCATTGTCATCACCGGTGGACTCGGTTCGATGCCCGGCGCGCTGCTGGGCGGCGTGTTGATCGGCTTGACCGAAGCGATGGCAGGCTTGCTGTACACGCCGTCCGCCAAGAGCATGTTCTCCTTCGCCATTCTGGTGCTGGTGCTGCTGTTGCGGCCGCAGGGCCTGCTCGGCCGGAGGGTGGCATGAACGCCACTTGGCTCGCGGGTCTGTCGCCGCGCCCCATGATTTTTTTCGGCGTCGCATTGGCAGCGCTGCTGATCGCGCCGTGGCTGGTCAACGACTATCTGCTCACCGTCCTCATCATCATTTTGTATTTTTCTTACACCGGACAAGCCTGGAACATCATGATGGGCTTTGCCGGGCAGCTCTCGCTCGGTCACGCGATCTATGCCGGGCTCGGCGGTTATGTGGCGGCCGTGCTGTTCACCCGCTACGGCGTCGGGCCATGGCTCGGGTTTCTCGTCGCCATACCGGTTTGTGCGGCGTGCGGCGCCGTCATCGGCTTTCTGGCGTTTCGCTTCGGCGTCTCCGGCGTTTACTTCGCCATCCTCACTATCGCGTTCGCCGAATTCGCGCGCATCGGCTTCGATCACCTGGACTTCGTCAACGCATCTGCTGGCCTATTTCTGCCGGTCAAGCAATACGCCTACAACGATCTGTGGCGGCTGCGCGGCAGCCCGAGGATGTTCTATTACGTGATCCTGGCCGCGACGGTCGCGGCGGCGGTACTATCGCGCTTCCTGCTGCACAGCCGCATCGGCTATTTCTGGCTTGCCATTCGCGAGGACGAACCGGCGGCGCGTGCCGCCGGCATCGATACCTTCCGCTACAAGATGTACGCGGTGATGATCTCGGCGGCTGTGACGTCATTCGCCGGCGTGTTCTATGCGTTCTTCTACAACAATCTGTTTCCCGAGCAGGTGTTCAACATTTCCCGCTCGATCGAGATGATTCTCGGGCCGGTCATCGGCGGTGTTGGCACTTTGTTCGGGCCGATCCTCGGAGCTTTCGTGCTCACGGGGCTTGCGGAGTCGGTCACCTCGGCGATGTCGGCGTTCGGCCTCGATCTGCCCGGTGCCAAGCAGATTTTTTACGGGATTTGTCTGCTGCTCGTGGTCGTTGCGCTGCCGGAAGGCATCTGGCCGTGGCTGGCGCGCCGGCTCGGCATCGCGGAGCGCGGCCGATGAGCGCCCTGCTCTCGGTGACCCGCGTCAGTAAGCGTTTCCGCGGCCTCGTCGCCGTCGATGCGGTCAGCTTCGATGTGCCGGAAGGTGTGATCTTTGCCGTGATCGGCCCAAACGGCGCCGGCAAGACGACGCTGTTCAATATGATCGCCGGCGCCATGGCGCCGGACGAAGGAGCCATCGCGTTTGCCGGCCAACAGATCGGCGGCTTGACGCCGGACGCGGTGTGCCGGCGCGGCGTGGCGCGGACCTTTCAGCTGGTGCGGCCGTTCCCGGCATTGAGCGTCGAGGACAACGTCATTGTCGGCGCCTTGCTGCATCACCGCGACGTCGGCGCGGCGCGCGAGCGCGCTTTGGCCGTGCTCCGCCGCCTCGATTTGTTCGACAAGCGCCATCAGATCGCCGCGACGCTGACCTTGCCGGACCGCAAACGGCTCGAAGTCGCGCGTGCGCTGGCGACCGAGCCCAAATTGTTGCTGCTCGACGAAGTGATGGCCGGACTGCGGCCGACCGAGACCGACCGCATGGTCGCGACCTTGCGCGCGATCAATCGCGAGAGTGGATTGACCATTCTCCTCATCGAGCACGTCATGCGCGCGGTGATGGCGCTCGCCGCCCGCGTGCTGGTGCTCGACCACGGCGTGGCCATCGCCGCGGGCGCGCCCGAGGACGTGGTGCGCGATCCCGCAGTGGTGCGGTCCTATCTCGGCGCCGAGGCTTTGTGATGCTGCGCGTCGAACACCTCGATGTGTTCTACGGCGACGTCCAGGCGCTCAACGGCGTTTCGCTCGACATCGAGGAGGGCGCCATCGTCGCCATCGTCGGCGCCAACGGCGCCGGCAAGACGACGCTGATCCGGGCGCTGGCCGGGATGCAGCAGCGCTTGCACGGACGCATCGTCTATCGCGGCACCGATATTTCCGGCTGGCCGAGCTACCGCGTTTGCAATCTCGGCATCGGCCAGGTGGCAGAAGGGCGACAAGTCTTTCCGACGCTGACGGTGGCCGAAAATCTCGACATTGGCGCCATGTTGCCGCGCGCCCGCGCCGCGCGCGTCAAAAACAAAGAACGCGTGCTGGCATTGTTTCCGGTGCTCGCCGAGCGGGCGCGGCAGGCGGCCGGTACGCTGTCCGGCGGCGAGCAGCAGATGCTCGCCATCGGCCGCTGCCTGATGGGCGCGCCCGATCTCATCATGTTCGATGAGCCGTCACTGGGGCTGGCTCCGACCATCATCCGCGATGTGCTCAACACCATCCGCGAGCTCAATCGCGACGGCATTACCTGCTTGCTGGTCGAGCAGAACGTCGCGCAATCGCTGAAGCTTGCGAGCCGCGCCTATGTGCTGGAAAACGGCCGTGTCACGCTCTCGGGCAGCGGCGCCGAGCTGTTGGCCGACGACCGCGTCCGCAGCGCCTATCTGGGGCTATAGGGCCGTTCAGACGATACGGCGCAAGCGGTCCATGAGGACGCCGAGCGCGGCGACCCGCGCGGTCAGCGGCGCCAGCGGAAAAGCCTGACGCAGGCGGTTGTAAACGTCGGCCGCGGTCGGCGCCTCGATATCCGAAAGCGCGGCAGCCATGGCGCGCGCCATCTCCGCCTCGGGCCGGCCGCTGAGCGGCGCCGGCACCATGGTGACGTCTCCGAACGGAATGGGGGGTTCAACGCGTAAAGTAATCCGGCGGGCGCCCATAAATCAGCTCCAGTCCAAAGCCCGGTCAAATGACCGTGGCTCCACAACGCGCCAACTTTATTCGAGTTCCCCCCGACTGGGGCGGCAGCCGACGGGCTCGGCAAGCGCTTCGACTGGCTCGACAAGCAGGTCGCCGGCAAGCAGTACCTGATGGGCGACAAGTTCACCGTCGCCGACGCCCATCTGTTCACGGTGCTGCGCTGGTCGCCGCGTATCGAGATCGACCTGGCGAAATGGCCGAACGTCAAAGCCTATGTCGATCGCGTCGGAGCGCGCCCGAAGGTGCAGGAGGCGCTGAAGGCGGAAGGGCTGGTGCAATAGTTGTTCTTTTTCCTTCCCGCTTGCGGGGGAGGAGATTTACTTCAACGGTGGCCCGATCGTGACATTGAGCGTACCGACGCCCTCGACCTCGCACTCGATCTTGTCGCCGGCGACGGTGGCGGCGACGCCTGACGGCGTGCCGGTCATGATGATGTCGCCGGCCGCGAGCTCGACCATCTCCGAAAGTTTCGAGATGATCTCCGGCACGTTCCAGATCATCTGATTGAGATCGCCGTCTTGGCGCACCTTGCCGTTGACCTTGAGCACGATGCGGCCTTTCGACGGGTGGCCGATCGCGGAGGTCGGCTTGAGCGGCCCGCAAGGCGCGGAGTGATCGAATGCCTTGCCGATCTCCCACGGCCGCTTGATGTCGCGCGAGGCGATCTGCAAATCGCGACGGGTCAGATCGATGCCGACGCCATAGCCGTAGATGCAATCGAGCGCGTTTTCAGTCTTGATGTTGCGGCCGCCGCTTTTGAGCGCCACGACCAGCTCGACCTCGTGATGCATGTCCTTGGTCAGGGACGGGTAGGGCACCGTGCCGCCGTCGGGGACGATGGCGTCCGCGGGCTTGGCGAAAAAGAACGGCGGCTCGCGCACGTCCTGGCCCATCTCCTTGATGTGCTCGACGTAATTGCGGCCGACGCACCACAGGCGGCGGACCGGAAAATATTGCTTGGTGCCGGCGACCGGAATGGACGGCTGCGGCGGCTGCGGAATGACATAGCTTTTAGCGTCGGTGCTCATGAGGCCGTTTCGTGTTTGAAGGAACGCCGGGCTTATAGCCCAGGCGGCGCCACGGTCAAAGCGATCTCGGCAAAACTTAAGCGATAGCGGTGACGGGTTCGAGCGCGGGGGACTGCTCGCGAAGCTGCAGCCGGTAGAACGAGGCATAGCGGCCGCCCTTGCGCAGGAGCTCGTCGTGGTGGCCGGATTCGACGACGAGACCGCTCTCGACGACAAGAATGTTGTCGGCGTGCATGATCGTCGACAGCCGGTGGGCGATGACGATCGTGGTGCGCTCCTTGCAAAGCTCGGCAATCGCCTCCTGCACATGGCGTTCGGATTCGGAATCGAGCGAAGCGGTGGCCTCGTCGAGCAGGATGATCGGCGCATTCTTGATCAGGGCGCGCGCAATCGCGACGCGCTGACGCTGCCCGCCCGACAGCTGCAAGCCGTGCTCGCCGACCGGGGTGTCGTAACCCGCCGGAAAGCTCGAGATGAAATCGTGCGCGTGCGCCGCCTTGGCGGCGGCCACGATCTCCGCGTCGCTGGCGCCGAGTTTTCCGAGCGCAATGTTCTCACGGATGGTGCCGCGGAACAGATGGGTGATCTGGCCGACATAGGCGATCGACTGGCGTAGCGAGCCGCGCGATACGCCGGCAATGTCCTGGCCGTCGATCACGATGCGGCCGGAGCCGACGCTGTAAAGCCGCAACAGCAAATTGAGCATCGTCGATTTGCCGGCGCCCGAGGGTCCGACCAGCGCCGTGACCTTGCCGCTCTGGGCGACAAAATTCATGCCGCGCAGTACCGGCGTGTCGGGACGGTAGGCGAACCGCACGTCTTCGAAGGCGACGCGCGCCGCCGTCAACGTGAGC
>Ga0210394_10004897_pt1 | contig 15327 bp, 13 predicted proteins | sample IncBWC12MmetaG_FD_160121 | JGI IMG/M metagenome (GOLD analysis project Ga0210394, IMG submission 160121) | Forest soil microbial communities from Barre Woods Harvard Forest LTER site, Petersham, Massachusetts, United States - Inc-BW-C-12-M | ecosystem: Environmental > Terrestrial > Soil >... | reverse complement strand
CTTTGCATACCCGAATTCCCTTCCCACTCGACTTTTCCGGCCCTCGGGGTATATTCAAAGACACGAGGTTTTATGGGTCAGACATCGAATGTTCCCACTACCCCAGGTCCCCGTAGACGGAGCCAGCGGGTGCTCATGCAGGTGGGTGTACGGATTCGCGGCACGGATGCGGAGGCCAAACCTTTCTCCGAAGAAACCGCCACTTTGGCGATCAACGCACACGGTGCGCTGGTCCTGATGCAGGCGCGCATTACCAGTGGAAGCAAAATTCATCTTTTTCACAATCGCACCCAGGAAGAGCAGGAATGCTACGTTGTGTTCCTCGGACCTGTGCGCGCGGGAAAATCCGAAGTTGGCCTGGAGTTCTCCACCCCGTGCCCGAGTTTCTGGCGTGTAGCGTTCCCGCCGGAGGACTGGTCTCCCAAGCATCCGGAAGCCAGAAACGTTATTTCCACGACGAAGAAATAGCTGCTGCAGGTTTAGCTTTTCACTCCTCTGTTAGACTCTTTTCCCATGTTCCTCTGGATTGTTCTCGTCAGCTTAACGTCCGGTGGTTCCAGCCAGTGGTGGTCGGTGAAAACCAGCGGCATGGACACCAATCTTCGCGGCGTGTCGGTGGTCCGTGAGAGTGCGCTTTCCGCCGTGACCATTGTGTGGGCCACCGGTTCACACGGCGTGGTGCTGCGTTCGGCCGATTCGGGGAAGAGTTGGCAGCGTTTGCCTATTCCCAACGGCGAATCACTGGATTTTCGCGGGGTTCAGGCGTTCGACGAAAACGTTGCGTACGTGATGGCCAGCGGCGAAGGAAACAATTCCGGTATCTACAAAACTTCGGATGGCGGCAAGACCTGGGCTAAGCAATACTCCGATCCACGAAAGGCATTTTTTCTTGATGCCATTGCTTGCAGTGACCCGGCGCACTGTTTCGCTCTTAGCGATCCGGTAGACGGTAAGTTTCTTGTAGTGGCTACCGAAGATGGACAGCATTGGAAGGAAATGCCTGGCGAGAATATGCCCGCGGCGCTGCCCAGCGAAGGCGCTTTCGCCTCCAGCAATTCTTCGTTGCTGTTACAGGGCAAGGATCTTTACTTCGGAACAGGTGGCCCTGCGGCACGCGTGTTTCATTCCGCCGATCTAGGGCGCAGTTGGAGCGTCGCGGCAACGCCCATCTATAGCGGCAAGCCTTCCGCGGGAATTTTTTCGTTGGCTGTTGACGGCGATGTGATTCTGGCCGTCGGCGGAGACTATCAGGATCCGAAACTGGTGAAGAATCTTGGGGCCGTTTCCCACGACGCCGGGAAAACGTGGCAGGTCGCCGAGAAAATGCCAGGCGGTTACCGGTCGTCGATTTCCAAGTGCAGCAGCGGCTTCGTCGCAGTGGGTCCGACCGGCGCAGACATTGATTACGTCTACGGACGATGGACCCCGGTGAGCCAGGACAATTTCAATGCGCTCGCGTATTCAAAGGGTGAAGTCTGGGCCGTCGGGCCCAACGGTTCGGTGGCGCGGTTCGTCGACCGCACCAAAGTACTGCTCTAGCATCCTATTGCGATATGGATTGAACTCGTCGCGCCAAATGCAGCGGACAATTATTCGTAGCGCAGGGCTTCGACGGGATCGAGCTTGGCGGCTTTCATGGCGGGCCAGACGCCGAAGACCAGGCCTACGCCTACGCTGAAGACAATTCCTGCGACCGCGGCCCACAGTGGAACTGCACCTTGCCAGTGCAGAGTAACGCGAATCAGCAGCACCAAGCCATTCACCAGGATCAGCGCGATGATTCCGCCGATGCCGGTTAGGGTCATGGCTTCCAGCAGAAATTGCCAGGTGATGTCGCCACTTCTGGCGCCGATGGCTTTGCGGACGCCGATCTCCCGCGTGCGTTCGGTAACGCTGACCAGCATGATGTTCATCACGCCCACGCCGCCAATGAGCAACCCAATGGAACTCAACACCACGGTTACGATCGCGACCATCTGCACGATCTTGTGAAACTCCGCTACCTGTTGCTCGGCGGTTTCGATCGAAAAATTATCTTTTCCGTTATACGGAACGTTGCGGCGGCGGCGTAGCACTTCGGTGGTCTGATCGACCGCCTCGTTCAACACGTTCGGGTACGCTTGCAGACGTATTCCCACCTCGTCGGCATCGGGATAAATCTTGCGAAAAGTTCCGATGGGGATCAGCACGCGACGGTCTTCGTCACCCATCCCGAATCCACCCTTGGGCTTTTCAACAACGCCGATGACGCGAAACGCGGTTCCATCGATCATTACGTCCTTGCCAACAGCCTGGCCCTCGGGAAACAGTACCGGTGCGACGTTTTGCCCGAGCATAACTACTTTTTCCTTGTGCAGGTCGTCGCCTTCGCTGATGAAGCGGCCTTCCTTGGTGGTCGCGTTGGCATAAACGATTCCAAAATTGGCCATCACGCCGCGAAAGTCGATAGCGGTTACCTCGCCGGCCTTGGTTCGAACGCTGTGGCTGTGCCCCCACCCGGTTTGCAGGAACGCAGTGACGTTTTTCACTGCCGGGCAGCTCTCCAAGATGGCTTTGGCATCTTCTATGGTCAGCGGCTTGCGCTGGATTTCCTCTATCGGAGGCGGTCCGCCATGGCGGCCCTGATCCCACTTGGTGATGAAAGCAGTGTCCGACCCGAACTGCTTCATTTCTTCCTGCACAGCGTTATCGAAACCAGCGATAAGCGCGGTGACCAGCATAATCACGCTCACACCCAGCACGACGCCGAACACGGTGAGCGCGCTGCGTAGTTTGTGGGACTTCAGGGTGTCCAGCGCTTGCCGTAGATTTTCCCCGTGTGCTTGTGCCATCGCGCCTCGCTATCCGTCGGCCCGCAAAGCTTCAATAGGATCCAGCTTGGCGGCGCGCATCGCCGGGAAAATGCCGAAGAATAATCCAACTCCGGTAGAGAGGCACAGCGCCAGAATCACGGAGCTGATCGGCGTTTCCAACGGAAGAGTCAAGGTAGCGCGGCCCACGAACACGACCGCATAGGCGAGGGCAATTCCGATGATTCCGCCCACCGCCGCCAGTACCGCCGATTCGGTCATGAACTGCATAAGAATATGTTTCTTGCGCGCGCCCAAGGAACGCCGCAAACCGATTTCGCGGGTGCGCTCGGTGACACTGGCGAGCATGATGTTCATGATCACAATGCCACCGACTACCAGGAACACGCTGACCAGCGCTACGGCCACAAACGCCAGGTTCCCGGTAAGGTCGTGCCACAAAGCCATGATGGAATCCGATCCGAGGATCGCGAAATTGTCTGGCGCGTCATATGGGACGTGGCGCCACGCGCGAAACAGCATGCGCGCTTCATCTTCGCTGGCACTCATGAATTCCGCGCTGGGAGCTTGCACGAAAATCGTGAGCCAATCACTGGGGCGATGCCAGCCTTTGCGGTAGGTCCCCAGCGGAACCATGATGTAGTTGTCCTGCGATTGACCGAACGCGGTGCCAATGGCTTCGGCAACGCCGATTACTTCGTAACTGTGGCTTTTGGCCCGGATGGTTTTTCCAATAGGGTCGCTGTTCGGAAAAAACTTCTTGGCGAGATCGGCTCCGATGAAAACGACATCCGCGCGATGGTCGTCATCGGAGGGGGTAAAAAAGCGGCCCTGTTCGACGTTGATGTTGCGCACGTCGGCAAAATTGGAAGTGACACCCATTATCGCGGTGTTCTCCATCAACAAATCGTTGTAACGGACCGCCGCGTTCTGATCTTCTTCCGCGGCCACGGCGGAGGCCACCTTCATGGTGTCTCGAATGCGCTCGTAATCGTCGAGCGAGATCAGCGGCCGCTTTTGCGCTTTGATGAAGTCATCTTCACTGGTGAGGATTCCAAAGCGGTCGATGATAAAAACGTTGGCACCCAGGTCGGCGATGCGCGTGGCGACATAGGTGTTGAGGCCGGCAATAAAGCTCATTACCACGACGAGCGTGGTTACTGCGAGGATGACACCCAGCAAGGTGAGGAAGCTGCGGAGTTTGTGGGCGCGAAGAGCGTCCAGCGATAGCTTGAGCGTCTCCGTGAAGGTGACCCAAGTTCCAAGGAAGCCACGGGTTCTGGCGGAGGACAAGCCAGAGCCAGCCGCAAGCGGCGGCACTCCGGTCAGCCCGTCCATGGGGGTTACGCCCAACAGAATCTCCTTGCTACTTGTATTACGTGCGAGGTAGCGGAATCGTTCCTATATTAGACGCAGGCAGGTTGCCTTTGCTTTCACTAGCGTGCCGTGTGTACTCTGGAAACCTTGTGAACTGTTGCCATTGTACCCTTCGGGGAGCAGCCGGAACATGCTTTTGCCGCGGATAATCGACCGATCGAGGAACGTCGAAAAGTGCTTGGAGTCCAAGTTTAACTTCCTGTTTTCAATGATTTACACCTACGGTGGTAGGCTGACTGGACGCTGCACATCCTTACGTTCCTTGCTTCTGGTTGCGGTCTTGGTGCTCTTGGTGGCCAAGCCGGTCCAGTCTCAAGAGCCGGCTGCGACCGTGGCCCACCCGGTGCCCACGGATGCGCCGACTTCCGCTCTCTTCCGCAAAGTGTTGGACAATCAGAAACGCATGGACCTGGCGATGGAGCAGTTCCAGCGCACCGAACGCACCGAAATTCGCAAGGTCGGCAACACCTCCGCGCCATCCGAAGTGAAGGTCTACCGCGTTTTCCCTGCCGGGACCGGCATGGATAAGATGCCGCTGTCTTCCGACGGCAAACCCATCAACACGCAGAGCTATATCGCCGATCTGGAGAAGCTGGAGAAAGCGCTGGTCTGGGCGGCCCAACGGGGAGCCGCACAGGAAGAGGCGTATGCCAAAGCCGAACGCAAGCGAAAAGAGCGCAACGATTTGCTGGACGCCACCCACGAAGCATTTATCTTCACGCGGGTTGGCGAAGAACTTCGTAGTGATCGAAAGCTCATCAAATACACGCTAGTGCCAAATCCGGACTACAAAGCAACAACCCGTAACACCATGATTTTTCAGAAGGTGCGGGGCACGGTGTGGATTGACGAGGCCACGTCGCAACTTGCGCGCATCGACGGCTACGTGACCGAGGATATTTCCATCGCGCTTTTTGTCGCTAAAGTCTATAAAGGCAGCCACTTTATGCAGGAGCGGTACGAAGTGGAACCGGGGCTTTGGCTGCCGTCGTTTCAGCAGTACGACTTCGACGGGCGGAAATTCTTTGTTCCGATCGCGATTCACGAGCGGACATTTTTTAGCAACTACCAGCGCGTGGGTCTCCCAAGCGAAGCAGTGGCGGCGGTACGTGCCGAATTGGGCAAATTGAAGGCGAGTCCTGCAGACCCGTGAGACTTATTCTTCTATAGTGGGTTTAGGTACTAGGACTAGCCCATCGACGGAGGAACCATGCCGCGTCGGCTCTTATTCACACCCGTTTTCTTCCTTTTGGCGGCGCTGCCCGCGACAGCACAGTCCGATCCAGCTCCAACCGCCGCGCCGGATGGCAACACCGCTCCAGCGAAGAAGGTCTGGACCAATGAAAATCTCAACGAGGCTCGCGGAAGCATTTCCGTCGTGGGCGACAAGCGCAATCCAAAATATTCCGCGACACTGAACAAATCAGGAGATCCCGGAACCGGCGCCCAAGTGCGGCAAGATTTGCAGAAACTCCAGGCGCAACTGGACGACGTCAACAAAAAGCTCGCGTTGTATAAGGCCTTTGAAGATGGCGAACCGGTTTCCACGAATCAACGCGACTTCGACAAAGGCGTTTCACGAGTACCTGTAGACCAACAGATAGTTAAACTGAAAGAAAAAGCGGTGAAACTGAAGCGGCAGATAGATGAACTTGTCGACGAAGCCCGCAAGAAGGGCGTTCCTCCCAATCAGTTGCCTTAGGAGCAGACCATGAAAACAGTGAGCGGCTCGATGCTGACGTTGGTATTTCTCCTGGCAGCGCTTCCGGTTCTGGCGCAATCGCAAGATTCCGGTGCAAGCACTCCGGCAGCAACAAAACCCACGCCCGCCGCGGCAGCGCCAGCGAAGGCTACCCCGGCGGTTGCGGATAAAAAGAAACCGAAGAAAGTGTGGACCAACGACAACGTGAGCTCCATTCCGGGTGGCGTGTCCGTTGTGGGCGAGGCCAATCAGGGCGACGCTTCAGCTCCCGCGCAGAAAGTTACATCGCCGGGTGCGGAAGACGCTCGGCAAAAACAGATCGCCGGGTATCGGGATCAGATTCGACAGATGCAAGCGCAGATCGACGCCGCGGACAAACGCATCGCGCAGCTGAAGAATTTCAAGGGAGAAAACAGCACTCCCTCCGGCGGCATTAACATAAACCAGGGCTACAACATGGTTCCAGTGGAGGATCAGGTAAAGCAACTGGAAGGTAAAAAGAAACAGCTACAGGGCAAAATTGAAGATGTAGAAAACGAAGCGCGGAAAAACGGCATCGATTCTGGCGATCTTCGTTGATGCCGTGCGCGTCTATTGCAGCGCGTCTTCCAGGCGGTAAAGCGCTTCGGTAACTTCTGCGGGGCCGCGTAGCCTGAATTTAGCGCGCGTAGGGCGCGGCGCTCCGACGAGCACGGGAATCCCGCGACTGGCGGCCACGAACGCCGACTCATCCGAATAGTCGTCACCGAAAAAGAAGGGGATAGTGTTGCGTTTGACGCCGTTTGCGAGGCACCTTCTAACCGCGTCACCTTTGTTGCAGGCCGAGCGCGGCATGACCTCGTAATCGCGGATATTCTCTTGCAGGCGCAGGGTTTTCTGAAACGGCCGCATTACCTGCCGGACGGTACGCTGAATTTTCTTCTTGTCCCGTGGCCTTGCTTCGCGCACGTGCACCGACAGGCTGAGTGATTTAGGCTCCAGCCACACGCCCGGCACAGCCGATAGTTTTTCGCCCAAAGTTACGCGCGCGCGCACGAGGTCAATCTGCTCTTCCAGGGGAAAATGCACCGTGCCGCCTTTTTCCCAGCCGTACAACCCCAGGTACACCAGATGTTCTAGTCCTATCAGGTGCTGGATATCCTCGCGGCGCCTGCCACTGATGATCACCACTCGCAGCCGTTCGTTGCGCGACATTTTTTTCAGGATGCTGCGCGTTTCCGGCAAAAGTTTCACCTGATGCGGCCGCCGCTCGATGTTCACCAAAGTGCCGTCGAAATCGAGGAAGATCACGGCCGACGGATGAGAGTTGAGCTTCGCGGCAATACGTGGCCAATCCAAAAAGAGATGGGGCAAATGGTTCCCGTTGGTCTTCACTGTGGATAGGCCGCCTCGGCACGCTCAGGACTTTCGACGCGGATTTCGCTCATATCGGAGATCATTGTTGCCGCCCACCGGTATACGTTGAATTCGAGAACGATCTTCCTCATGCGCCGCATGCGCGCGGTTTCTTCGTCTTCGTTCATGGAGAGTGCCTGGTTGATGGCGTTCGCTACCTGCTCGACGTCGTAAGGATTTACCAGCAACGCGTCGGTTAGCTCCTGCGCCGCACCGGTGAAGGTGCTCAGAATCAATGTGCCGCGCTCGTCGTCGCGCGCAGCGATAAATTCCTTGGCCACCAGATTCATGCCGTCATGCAAGGAAGTCACCAGGCACACGGTCGCGGCACGATAGAAGCGGTCGATTTCCTGGTGCGAGTGATGTCTCTTCAGCAAGACAATCGGTTTCCAGTTGCCGGTCTGGAAGCGCGCGTTGATTCGGTCTGTCTCCGCCGACACTTCATCCAGGAACTGCTGGTAGCGGGGGATCTGCGTTCTGCTGGGCGCACCGATCTGCACGAAGGTGAAGCGAGAAACATAAGCGGGGTAGAGATCGAGGAATCTTTCCACGCCCCGCAATCGCTCGATGATTCCTTTGGTGTAGTCCATGCGGTCTACACCCAGCGCCAGGATCGAAGCTTCGATGCCAATCTCCGCGCAAAGCGCAGCCAGTTCTTCACCCTTGCTGCGTCTGGGTGTCGCGCTCGGACCAGGCTGTGAGAACGCAACGCTAATCGGGTACGGCCGCACGCGTGTGAGATGCCCTCTGCGCAAAACTTCAAAACGATCCCAGTCGGTCAGCGCTTCCAGGGCGCGATCCACGGTGGCGAGAAAATTGTTGCAATGAGTTTGGGTATGAAACCCCACCATGTCTCCGCCCAGCAGGCCGTCCACCAATTCCGCTTGCCACGGGCAAATGCCAAACACTTCCGGATTGGGCCAGGGAATGTGCCAGAAGATCGCCACGCGCGCGTCCGGCCGGGCGTCTTTAACCATTTTTGGCAGAAGCGCGAAGTGATAGTCCTGCGCCAGCACTACTGGAGAAGGAGTGTTTTCTATTTCCTGCAGAACGGCATCCGCGAAGCGCCGATTGATGCGCTGGTAGTAGTTCCAATCCTCCGGGCGAAATACCGGTCGCGTATGCGCGATATGGCAAAGTGGCCAGAGCCCTTCGTTGGAAAATCCCTCGTAGTAGCCATGCTCTTCTTCGGGACTGACCCAAACCCTGCGCAACAAATATTCGGGGTGGTCGGGGGGCACCAACAGATGATCCTTGCTGTCTACCGTCAGGCGATCGCCGCTGCCGGAGCCACTGGCGATCCAGGTTCCGTTGCAAGCAAGCAACACGGGTTCGAGCGCGGTCACCAGACCGCTGGCCGGCACCAGCACCTGAAGGCTCTTGTTGTCATTACCATTCACAACATGCATATACGGCTCGCGATTCGATACCACGAACAACGATTTTTCCGCCAGTTTGTTACGCAGACTTACGCGCAAGCGGTCCGCTGTCCAGACCGTGGATTGGGAATCGCGCAGATGGGCTTCTTCTTCGGCCGCAGCCCGAGCGGTATGCAGTTTATCGGCGAGTTGCTGGGCCTCCGAATGAATTTGGTCGAACAATTCACCACGTGGCAAATTAGGAGGCGTACTCGCGGAGGAGTTCTGCAGCGTACGCAGCCATTTTACCGTTCGATCCAGGGGCGCGGTAAACATCCAACGCACCAGAACAAAGGCCAAAGACACGATCAGCAGAGTCTGAATGCCGGTGGTAAACAAGGACGATCGCAAAACGTGCCAAATTCGGCCCTGGATGTAGCTGGTGCTGTAAACAACCAAGAGCGTTCCTGCAACCTGATTGTCCTTGTGCAGGGGAAGCGCATAAACAAAGAGCGGTTCACCATGCAGGTTAATGAAGCCACCAAACCCTTTGTCGGTTGTCTCCGCTCGGGTAGCCTGTGCCGGTTTAGTGAAAAAATCGGCGGGCAAAGCAGAGGTGGTGGCGACACTCTTGCCGGCATCGTTGTAGACGCCTACTCCAACAAGTTGTTCCCGCTGTCCGTATCGCTGGACAATACGATTGAGGTTTGTGTCGCCGATGTGGCCGGAGAAGGGTTCGAGACGCTCCTGAAGGTTTTCGGCTAATACCGCGGCGCGTTGCGAAAGGTCATCACGCAGATTGCGGCGCTCCACGCGCACCTGGTGCACGGTATAAAAGAGCGAGATGCAAATGACACTGATCGCCAGCGGCAATATGAGCTGGAACGTCCTGCGCATTAACCTTCCTCCTGAGCCTGAGGAAAACGAAGAGTGGCGGCCTTAGCCCGGGTCTTCCGTGCTCCGCCCGCAAATTGTAGACGCGTCCGTTGTCGCTATCTAGTCGGAGGGCGTCGCATCCTGAGATCGCAGCGCCCTCATATGTACCATACGGTTTCGATCCGCGGGTTGATTGTTTAGCGCGACCGAAGACCGGAGGTGGGAGTGACTATGATATGGATCGCGATGTTCTTACCGCTATCCAGTTTGAAATCCACGGTGGCTTGCGCTCCCACGCTCAGCTGGCCGTCCACTTTGGTGTTGCTGTCGATTAGAAATTGCAATTGCTTCTTGTCCTGATCCTTGCCCATGGTCATGGTGAACTCGGCGTCACCTACGGACGCGATTTTCCCGGACGCGGATTGGGTCTCCGGCATCCTGCTTGCGCCGCGCTCATCCAACGGAGAAGACCAGACCGCAACGGTAAAGCACAAAAGGAACAATGTCGCTAGGGTACAAACTGCACGGATTTTCACGGTACCAGACCTCCCAATAGAATCACTGGGCGGTGATTTTAGTGGCACGAAGCAGGCCAAAAGACCCGATTTCTGTGCAAAACCATGAAAGCAAGGCAATTGAAGAAGTTAGCAGGAGGTAAACGGCACCTTTGCGGCCTGGGTACGACCGGTACCTATGCAAATTTTGCTTGCCTGCAGCCTCAACAACCTAGGAAATAGGGTAATGGCAGGAGAGGCATAAAACTGTGCTGAATTGGTCTACAATCGCCTGCCTTCACGAATAGCGATGTCCAACGCGACCAGCCGAAGACGCTTTCTAAAAACATCGACTCTGCTAGGGGCCGGCGGGATTGCAAGCGCCGCGGCTCTCAATGTTACTTCGCCCTACATGCTGCCCGAAAAATCGCAGTTCCAGGAGAATCATAGTTTTTGGTCCGCCGACCTTCCTTCAGCCAACGCCCCTGTGCAGTGCGATCTGGAGGTGGACGTCGCCATCATCGGCGGCGGCCTGACAGGGCTCTCCTCGGCGGTGTATGTGAGGAAAAACTCGACCGGCACAAGTGTGGCTCTGCTCGAAGCAGCACGCTGCGGCAATGGCGCTTCGGGCCGAAATGGCGCCATGCTCCTTACGCTCACGGAAGATCGCTACATGCAGTCCAGTTTGGACCCTGGCCTGGACAAACGAATTTATGATTTGACGGCCGATAACATCCGGCGCCTGCAGGGATTTTCCGCTGAATATGGTGTGGACCCGGAGATCGACCAGGACGGTGCGCTGCAAGTTTGCAACACTGCCGAACAAGCAACGGAGGCGCGCCGATATTGCGAGCAAGCTCGCGCCAGCGGATTGCCGGTGGAATTTTGGGATCGCGAAAAAACCGCGCAAGCAATCGGGACGCGGTTCTACGCCGGCGCCTATTTCGATCCGCACAGCGGTCAGGTACATCCTGGAAAGCTTGTGCGGCTTTTCAAGTCGGCCGCGCGAGCAGAAGGCGCGCAGATCTTTGATCAATCGCCGGTGGTGCACATCCAGGAAGGTCCGCAAGTGATCTTGACGCTCGCGTCGGGCAACACTGTTAAATGCAAAGTGCTGATTCTGGCGACAAACGCGTACAGTTCGAAGCTTGGTTATTTGCGAAGGGCAGCGAGCCCGATCTTCGATTACGTGGCCATGACGGCTCCGCTACCGGAAGCGCTTCGTGCGCAAATTGGTTGGACTCGACGCTTGCCGTTCAACGACTGCCGCACCGAGGTTTTCTATCTCGGGCTGACTCGCGACAATCGCGTGCACATTGGCGGCGGCCCGGTGGACTATGTTTTCAATAATGGCTTGTCCGAGCCCGCCAGTGCCCCACGTCGTTTCGCCGCACTGCGCGCCGAATTGAGCCGGATCTATCCGGCGCTTGCGAATGAGCCGTTCGAGGTGACCTGGAGCGGTCTTGTGGATATGTCTTTGGATCAACGTCCAGCCGTGGGGCGGATGGGAAAGCACGAAAATATTCTTTACGCGATCGGTTTTTCGGGTCACGGAGTCAATCTGACTTCCGTGTTTGGCCGCATTCTTGCCGACCTGGTTGTTCAGAAGGACGCGTCCTGGGAATGGCTTCCTTATCTCAATCGATTGCCGGCTTATACCCCAAATGAGCCGTTCCGCTGGGCAGGGATTCAGCTCGCGCTGGGTTTTTACCGGTGGCAGGATTCCAAGTAGAAGTAGGCATTGCTGGCAGGAAGGGAACTCCGCGTCCGTGTCCGGCACTTCTTGACGGTGGACACGGGACGCGGGAAATTCCTCTGGTTCAGGGGGAGATACTCCACTAGAGAGAAGTACCTCACCATGCAAGGGCACAATCAAACCTGGATTATGGGGAACCCGGTTTGAAAGAGTGCAACTTCGCGCAAGAATGGGACTTATGTTCCGGATCGTCAAACGAACTCCGGGTGGTCCTTTTCTCAACTGTCAACTCGTTTACTGTCCGCAAGTTATAGCTTTCTATCAACCGGCAACCTGTTGTAGAATCGGTCGCATCTTTGCTAAGCCGGGGTTGCTTTGAATACCGTTACACCCCAAAATCGCCGAGTATACAAGTTCGGCCTGTTCGAGGCCGATCTCGATCAGGGTACGCTGGCGCGCCAAGGCAGCCCGGTTAAGCTGCAGGAACAGCCCTTTCGCATCCTCTCACTACTCCTGGAGGCTCGCGGAGATATCCTCACTCGAGAAGACCTGCGCCGCAAGATTTGGCCCGAAGGCACTTTTGTTGAGTTTGACGGCAGTTTGAACACGGCACTGATGAAGCTGCGGGCCGCCCTCAACGACAGCGCTGACAATCCCGTTTTTATCGAAACCGTCCCGCGCAAAGGTTATCGTTTCATTGCGCCCATCGAACTGTGCGCCACCGACGACCAGTCGATCACCACTGCTGTACATATCGCCAGCGCTGATGCGGACCTGGACGGCCTCGAATTACCTCTAGTAGAAGGCGAGCCGCTAAGCCGGACACCGGTTGCCGTCAGTCAACAACATGCCAATAAAAAAATAAGTCCGCACTGGTGGGAAGCCGCGGCGATTGTTGCTGCTGTTTGTGGACTGCTTACGTACGTGCTGTGGCCACGGACCGAAGCGCGAGTTCTTGACGTGAGGCAACTGACGCACTCGGGCCAGATTGATCCCTGGGGAAAACTGGTCACTGATGGAAGCCGCATTTATTTCGTCGTGCGAGACGTCACCGGCTGGAATTTGATGCAGACATCGGTGGAAGGCGGGAGTATTCAACGCACGCCTACTCCGTTCGACAACACCCGGATCTTCGACCTGTCTCCAGATCACGCGGAATTCCTGATTGGGCAGTTTACGCATCGTGGTGAAGAAACTCCTTTGTGGGTTTGGCCGGTACAGGGCGGGGCGCCGCGACGCGTTGGAGACATTACCGCGCAGGAAGCAACGTGGTCCCCCGACGGCGCATTCATCGCCTTCACCCAGGGAGAAACGGTGCAGATCGCGGACTCAAACGGCAACTCACCACGAATGGTCACGCGTTTTCATCCCGCGCCGCACTCGCTGATGTGGTCGCCGGATGGGAAACGCCTGCGTTTCACGCAGTCGGACTTTGCCGAAGGCACGGACTCCATGTGGGAAATCAACGTGAATGGCAGCGCGCTTCGCCGCGTTCTTCCCGAGGGCCAGCGCGGGCCTCACGAAGGCAGCGGCACATGGCTTGCCGATGGCGCTTACTTTGCATTCTCGTCGGGCGTCGATCTTCGCACCAGCCTTGCGGTAGATACGCACGCGAATCTCTGGCTGATGCAGGAAAAGCATGGTTTGTTTGGGAACTACAGCCGCGCACCGGTGCAGTTGACCTTTGGTCCAATTGCGTTCGATCATCCGACGGGCATACCGGGTGGCTCGCGAATTTTTGCGATTGGCTCTCACAACGAATATCAGTTGCTTCGTATCGATCCGAAAACATCGGTGAAGACGGCAATGCTTGCCGAATCCGGCGCCACGGATATGGATTTTTCGCTGGATGGCCAGTGGGTTGTTTATGCCGCGCGGGAAAACGGCACGCTGTGGAAGAGCCGCATCGATGGTACCAGCCGTGTACAGCTTACTGCCGGCGCCACCGGTGCCTTCGCTCCTCATTGGTCGCCGGACCAGAAACAAATACTCTTCACGGGCTTTTTGCTGGACAAGCAACCGCGGCTGTACGTTGTTTCTTCTCAAGGCGGCGCCCCCAAGAACGTTCTCCCCTCTAACAACAAATGGGCGTCGGTATCCGGGGACTGGAGAACGGATGGGCGCCAGATCGTTCTGGACGTGCAGAACACCGAGGACGGCAGCGAATCCACGATTCGTATTCTCGATCTGGAAACCGGTTCGTTGACGCAGCTTGCCGGTTCGGAGGGTTTGGTAGAGCCGCGCTGGTCCGCGGATGGACGGTACATCGCCGCGCTGCAACCCAGGAAAAAACAAATCCTTATCTATGACTGCAAGTTGCAAAAGTGGTCGGTGCTTGCGGAGGCCAATTTTCCATCGACGCTTCGCTGGTCGCCAGGAGGCGACGCGCTGTATTACCAGGACGTCGACGAAGTGGAAGAGTCCGTTTTCCGCGTACCCATGGCCACGCGAGAGTCTGAAAGGGTTACGCGGTTTGGCGATCTGCTCAGCTCTGGCGCGGCACGTTGTTACTTCACGGGATTGAGCCCGGATGGCTCCGTCTACGTCACCGTGGATCATGGCGATGTGGATGTCTACGCCGTGGATTTGAAGCTTCCTGGCCGCTAATTTTCTGTGGGCCACTCACTTCTTCTTGCTGAAGGCTTCGTGGCTGGCTGCGGTCAATTCGCCTAATTGTTTGAATAATAGATCGTCGGTTTCCTTGAAATTGAAACAGGCCATCCCCTGCATGCGCTTTCCTAATTCCTTGGGAACCGTTTTCTTGAGTTCCGGGCAGAGGTACAGTGGAACCAGGTGATAGCTTACGTACGCCTTGCCCAAAATCACCGCGCCAAACATCATTGGGTTGCCTTTGTGGCGGGCATCTTTGGTTTCCAGGTAGTAGCGCTTGGGCTGGTCTGTTTTGACGTTATAAAGCGAGTCGTACGCCTTCATCACCCCGCGCAATTGCGAAAACACCGATTCGAAATCCGCCTTCGATTTTTCCTTTTTCTTTCCACCCAGTGTTCGAGGCTTGCGCTTCACGGCCATGTTGGATGCCCCCAAAATCTACAAACCTGCGGTAAAGAAACTAACCGTCTTTCGCCGGTATGCCAAGATCCATCTTGAAAAACCTGCCTGCCCTTAATGACAGGTGCGGCCCACGAAACAATGTCCGGAGCGACGCGCGTTCCGGCGTTTCAGCCGCTAGACTATTTTGTACGGCCAGGAGCCGTAAATCATGAGACGCATTGCACTGCTAGCCATTCTTTTGAGTGTGGCCATTCTGTGGGCTCCGGGGGTGAATGCCCAGACCTCCAAACAACTCGGCACCAACCTTTCCGGCGTGGTTCTGGATGCGAACGGCAAACCGGTCGCCAACGCCGCGATCTCCTGCGAGTCCTCCGGGGGGCTTCGCCCGCGAGCAGTTCATGCGGACGCCAAAGGCCACTTTGTGATCACTGGTTTGAAGCAGGATAGCTACGACCTTCGCGCCTCGTCGAATGGGGCGTATTCCGACTGGGAAAAGAACATTCCCCTGCGCAAAGGCCAATCCAAGTCGGTTACCCTGCGCCTTTTGAACGGAAACGACGCCCTTACCGGAACAATACCGGCTAAGCAAAAAACGGCTGTTCCTGCA
>Ga0210394_10004896_pt1 | contig 15331 bp, 14 predicted proteins | sample IncBWC12MmetaG_FD_160121 | JGI IMG/M metagenome (GOLD analysis project Ga0210394, IMG submission 160121) | Forest soil microbial communities from Barre Woods Harvard Forest LTER site, Petersham, Massachusetts, United States - Inc-BW-C-12-M | ecosystem: Environmental > Terrestrial > Soil >... | reverse complement strand
AGCTGCGATTTTGCTCCCGCCGCGCGACATAGATTACCCGGAGGCCTGGCTCATGCGCGGCGAGTGCGTCGAATAGCTCTACCTGGTACGGCGAAGGTATCCAGGTGATGATAACGAGTGTCACAATCGACGCCTTGGCAATGCGGTCATGAAATCTGCGACCCGACCGTCGGTCCAAATCCTTTCTTGAATGCGCATAACAAAATGTGGCCGTGAGTCAGAAGCGGCTTGGACCACACGCCGCCGCTGCCTTTTGTCACCGGCACGAGCCAGACATGCTCGGCACCAGCCGAAAGCTGCGCCAGATGATCATAAACGCTGAACGAATAGAACAGGCCGTCGCGCTCGCTGACGTGATAGCCTCGGCCTCGCGTTCTTACGAATTCAGCCAGCTTCCATAGCCCGATCTTATATAAGGCGAGTTTACCGAGCTTGGCGATAGTGCGTCCCTGCCCGAATCGATTGCTGTCGGAGATGAACACCGCTTTGCGCGCCACGCGCAGCATTTCGGCGATGACCCGCTCCGGCCGTTCGACGTGGTGCAACATCCCGAACTCACAGACCGCGTCAAAGCTGCCATCGGGGAATGGCAATGCGGCGCCATCGGCCTGAACGATATGACCGGGCGGAATGCCTTTTTTGACGGCTTGGGCGATCTGGGCCGATGACGGTTCGGCTCCCGTAATACGGCGCCCGCTGTCGCGAAAGAATTGTATTGCGCGGCCCGTCCCGGCCCCGACGTCCAAAATGCTGGCGATCTCCTCCTTCGGAAACAGGAAATCGATCCACTGCAAGGCGCTGTGATGCTCGTCCATCGCCTGCAGGTGCCATTCATCGAAATGACGCGAGGTCCTTTCATAATAGGCCCTTTGCAGCAGCGTCGCGGCGCTGCTTCGCTCGTGAGAGCCTCGTTCTAGGTCGGACATTTCGCCCGCCCTGCCGGCGCTTGCACGGCGACCGCGCTATTCATGTCAAGCAACAATGCCCTGCTCCGGCACCGAATGAGCTTCAACAGTATCGAGAAACTTGCGTATACGCTCGCGATAGGCATCGCGGCCGAGCAAATGACGATTGGCGATGGCGCCTTGGCAAAGACCGCGCACCTCGTCGCGATCGCGCGCCAACCGGTCGAGAATATTCGCAATCGCGTCGACATCGCGAACCGGAATCTCCAGTCCGTCAATGCCCGGCGAGAAGAAGGCGCCTGCATTCGGAGTTGCCACGATGGGGACGCCGCAGCCTCTGGCTTCATAAGTGACCATCGCCGAGCCTTCGCAGACCGACGGGACCACCACAATGTCCGCCCATTGATATTGCGATGCAATTTCAGACAGCGGAACCGGCCCGTCAAACATCGCCCATGGCAAAAAGGCGCCGATGCGCTCACGGGAAATCTGCAGCGCGCCAACCAACTTGAGCTGGATTTGCGCGCTGTCGAGGCGGCGGACCGCTTCCAGCAGGTACGGCACGCCTTTTCGTAAATTGATCTGCCCGACAAACAAAACCCGCAACGGGCCGCCGCTCCTGACGTCCGTCCCGACTTTGAAGCGATCGAGGTCGATGGCCGAGGGCACAATCGTGCAACGGCTCGCAAGCCCTGCCCGCTCCAGGCAGCCGTAAACGTACTGGGAGCCGGTTACGATCTTGTCGGCCAATCGCCACTCCGCCTGCTCGCGCTGCGCAAGCGGATCCGATCCGATCGGCCGCGATAGGTCGTCCGCGGAGCTCCACTGCGGCCAGTCCTTCTCGGCCTTTTCAAGCTCTCGCAGCTCATCGTGACGGGGCGCGATGACCTGCTCGAGCACACATCGGATATTTCTGGTGCGCGCCGCCTCGAACAGCTCTTGCGCGGCGCCATTGTAAGCCCAGCAAATATCGATTTCGCGTAGGTAGGGGACGGCGCGGATGCAGAATTGCCGGTTAACCGACGCGAATAGCCGGACGTCGCCGGCCCGGACAAAGCGCGCGGCGATCGCGTAGCGTATTCCAAGCCACTGGAAAGCGACGATCCGGCGGATCGGAATGCGAGCCGAAATACGTTCGGCGACGGAACGCAGGCCCCCGATGCGCAACCGGCGCCCAAGCCATCCGATGGCGGTTTGCATCCAAGCGTGCTTGCCGACGTAGATATCGGTGACAAAGCATGCCAGCACGCCAAGCTCCTCCATAACCTCCGGCACGAGATAGCGCCGGCGGGCGCCCAGCATCGCCAACATCACGCGCATTGCAGGTTTATGCAGAACTACGGCCCAACACCACGCGCGATTGGCCGAGGCGGATCAGCGCGAAGGCCGCCCACAGGGAGAGGATGGGATAGGACAGCAGCACGATATTCACAAATCCGCGTTCCGCGCCGAACAGCGCCATCGCGCCGATGGAGTAGAGCATGACCGCGATCGACGTCGGACGATCGTCCAGTGTCTGCTCCCACCAGCGCGCCAGCGCCCCGAACAACAGCCCCGTCACGAAAACCAGGGGAAAGCCGAAGCCGGCATAGGCTTCGCCGATAACCGAGATTGTGAACGACGTATCTTCCTCACCCAACACCGAAGCCAAGTCGAAACCTCCATCGACCGGCTTGCCGGGCCATAGTACGCGAGGTATCGGCCTTACCAGCGTATAATAGAAGAACTGAAGATCCGAATACGGAACGAACGTGGGAACAAAGTCCGCAGTTTGCGACAAGCGATTGAAGTTATCGTCGACGCGAATTTCCGAGAATGTCCAATCTTCCACTTTGGCCGCGCCGAGACCGCTGCCCCGATTCTCCACGATATAGTTCATCGTCACCTGGACGGCGAAGGTGACCGCCAGGATGGTGACAATGTGAAATCCCATGACTTTTCGGCGTGTCAGCAGCGTGCAGACCAATATCGCCGAACCGAAAATGGCGCCGATCGAGGTTCTTCCGCCGCCTTGGGCGAGGAATAGCAGAAAACCTGCCGAAAGCGCCGCGCAGAAGATGGTCTTTGCACTGAGAAAACTGCGGCTTCGCATGTACATGATCGCGGTGAACAGCGGCAGCAAATAGCCGAAATAAGACAGCTGCTCGACGAACGAATCGGCATTGCCAAGCACGCCGCGCGTCCACGGCGCGTCGAATCGCGCCCGGTCGAAGAGCGCGGTGTAGATAAGGGACAGATCGAAATTCGCCATGTAAACGTAATAAAAAATTCCCGCGATAAAGCAGAACACGGCGCTCGCGAGAATCATCCGATCGGTCACTTCGACACGCGCGAGACGGCGAATTCCCGGCGGTAGCCCGATGAGGCGGAGGGAGCCGCCGAGAGAAACGGCTATGGCAAAAAGCGCCGTTGCCAAATAGGCAATTCCAATGCCCTGCGGAGTCGCCTCGATCGAATAGAGAGCCTGTATAAGGTCGCCCAAAAGCCAATAGACGATACCGACCAAGAGTATGTTTCTGATCTTCAGCGCGGCTTTGATTCCGAATTTTAACGCTTCAATGCCAGGCACGAGCAGCAAAGCAAACGCCAACGCAAGCGCCGGGTATCGCATCGCTCCGGCAGGCTGCGCATCGGCCGGAATGAGCGTGTAGCCGATCGCAGTGCCGACCAGGATGATGGAGAGCCGCATGACGGGGCCGAGCCCATCGGCCATCTTCCGGGCCGGCGGCGCAGCCGGGGCCGCAAACCTGAGCCTGCTATCCGCGATCGTTTGCAAGTGCAAAGGAGCCTTTTGCAAGAAGCGTGTCGTCAACAATTGCACATTCTACCACGGATTCCGCCCCGGATAGAACGCTAAACGCATGACGGCATCCAATCGTCAAAACCGCTCTCTCAGCCACTGGGCGCCGGTCGGGTACGCCGCCACGGCGTTGCGGATTCGGCGCCGCCACGACGGCGGCAGGGCGTGATACAAACGCACGACCGGCGAGCGGGAAGGCAATCCGGCCGCCGGCGAAGCCGAATCCGCGGAAAGCCGCGACCGGCGAATGAGGCGCCGGCATCGAATCAAATCGGCCGCCAATTGAACATATTCCTGTGCCGTCCGCTGTGCGCTGAACTGTATCCGCGCCCGCCGTGACGCCTCCGCCGACATCAGCGCCAATCGGGCTGGAGTAAGGTCCGCTATGGCCGCGGCAACGGCGTCGTGGCTCGGCGCGACCAAGAAGCCGCTTATTCCAGGCTCGACGATATCCCGCGTTCCGGACGGCACATCGTAGGCGACCGGCACACAGCCCATGCCCATCGCTTCGACGGTCACCATGCCAAATCCTTCGCCCCAGGTCAGCATCAGCAAGACATCATGGGCTGCATAGGTCGGCCAAAGCTCCGCCCTGGGCTGATGGGGCATCCACGTCACTTTCTCACCCAGGCCGGCTCGGACAAAGCGGCGCTGCAGCCACGCCGTCTCCTCGCCGATGATCGTCAGGCGAAAATCGACGCCGCGCCGGCGCAAGGCTTTGGCGATGCCGGCGAGCTGGACGCCGCCCTTAAGCCACATGTCTCCGATAAACAGCAATCGGAGCGGGCCCGCCGGTCCAGCGCGGACCGGCGCCGGCGGGTAGCCAGTGCCATTGTGGATGCGCCGGACCAGCCCCGAGAAACCGGCTGCTTGCAGGTCCTTTCGCGCCAGTTCGTAAACGTAATCTGAAATCGCAACCACGCCGTCGAGGTATTGCGCGTAAGACAGGACATCGGCGCGGAAGCGGCGCGCGCCGTCGTGCAGCACGGCCACATGCAATATGCCTTCGGGAATGTACGGGAATATCGCTTCCAAGTGCGAAACGCCGTTGGTGAGCACGACATCCTGCGGATTATCCTTAAGCCAATCGAGCACGACGCCCGCGGACGCGTTGGTTCCCGCCATGTCGAGCGCCACCCGGCGCAGCCCGCTCCGCTCCGTCGTGTCGCGCCGCGGCGAGGCATGAGTCTCGATCAAAGTGACATCGCAGCAATTCAACGCGACCGCCGCCGATGTCATCTCGAGCGCGACCGGCCCAATTCCCCCCGCCGCCGCCGTTGGAACGATCCAGGCGACGCGCGGACGGCTTTCGCTTGTCATTGTCACGGCAATCTATGCTTGAGGCGTTCTACACGCTCGGCCGCTTGGCTAGAACGACCATATCATGCGCATGCGTGACGAGGTCGTAGCCTTCGGCGGTGAGTTCCCATGCCGCTTTACGGCTGCCGGGGAAGCTTTCGTTATCGACATTGTTGATCGCAACGAACCCGCCGTCCATCAACAGACTGCCGTAGCGGATCGCCTCGTGCTTGACGTTGACATAGCCGGGCGTGGCATCGATGAAAACAAAACAGACTGATGCGGGCTTGAACTCCTTGACCGCCTCTCCCGACGTTTTTTTAATGTGGACGATATTCGCGTAAGCGCCGGTATTGGCGCGAAACAGCGCAAAATCCTCATCGGTGCCGCCATAAAGCGCGAATGGATCGACCGCGTAAACGACCGCCTTGGTGCTCTCGGCAAAGGCCCTCGTCGTCACGCCGCGATAAGAGCCCACTTCGACAATCGCCCCTGCCATCCGGCCGCACGCCAGTCGGGCGTGATATAAAAGCAAATCCATTTGCGCCGGCGTCAGCCTGGTATTTTTCCGCTCGGCGGCGAAGAATTCCGGCGTAACACTCTCCGTGTCCGCACGCGGCAGGACGATCTCCGGCAATGCATATGAGGCGTAGTTGCGCCCTGCTTCGAGCTCAATGAACCTGGCCGCGACTGTGTACAGAATGCGATAGGGATGGACCCGTGGCCAGCGCTTAACCGCAAAAGGATCGATCGCTTCGATCGAGTATTCAGCCAGCCGCGACACGGCCGCCAATGCGCCCGGCGCGCGCTTTTGTGTGAGGCCGGATTGAGTCGGCGACATTGATCCGAAATATAAAAGGTCGGGCCTAATGCTTGATCGCCATTCGTCCGGTGTAATCGATACGGAACAAAAAAATCGGCTGCTCCGCGAAGAACTCGTCGACCGCGTCTCGTGCCCCGGTGAAGTGGCCGTAATCGTCAATGATCAGGACGCCGCCGGACGATAACCGCGGCCAAAGGTGCTGCAACTCGTGTTTGGTGGATTCATACCAATCGGTGTCCAGGCGTAAAATCGCAATTTTATCCGGCGCCTGGTTCGGTATCGTGGTTTCAACCATTCCTTTGCGCAGGATCACCCGCGACATGTCATATCCCGTCGAGGCCATGTTCGCGGTGACTTCATGCTCGTCGGCTTTGGTCCAACCCCTGCCGGCCGACGCATGCCACGCTTGTTCGTCGAAAGCGGATCTCCCGGTGTAGTCGAAATCCTTCTTGCTCGGCGGTGGCATGCCGGTGAACGTGTCGTACAGGTGCATCGTGCGGCAATCTTTGACATAGAGCATCATGAGGGCCGCCGCCATTGCGCTGCCACCCTTGAAGACTCCGCATTCCACAAAATCCCCCGCGACCTTTGCTTTCGCTATGTGCTGCACGGCTTCGCAGAGACAGAACACTCTATCCCGGCTGGTTTGAGTGAGACTTTTCACCCGTTCGTAAATCTGGGGAATCCTCGGATCGATGCCGATATAGCGGTCGTGCTGGATGCCGGCGAGCTGAACCCCAATCGGCCGCAGCGCGCTATTGACCAGATGAACTCCGGCCCTGACGACTTGCTTCATCCCCGCGGCCTCATGAGCATTACTGTAAGGTAAGCACCGACCACATCTGGTCGGCGAGCACCGGCCATATATGCGTTTTGGCAATCTCGATCCGCGCAATCATGCGGTCTCGGTCATGCTCCCGTGCCGCGGCGCGTAACGCACCGACGAAGTCATCGGCGCTATCACCAATGTAGACGAGGTCGCCAAACTTCGTCACTTCCGGGATAGGTGTTGAGACGATCGGCCGGCCGGTTGCCATGAAAGTCCAAAGCCGGTTCGGGCAGGTGTATATACACAATTCATCCATCGGAACCGTGATGATCATGATGTCGCATTGCCAGAGAACGTTCCTGCTGCCCGGCTCCTTCAAGTGACCGGTCATAACCACGTTCGGCAGGCTCGAAAGATGCGCGATGGCCTCGGTGTGGTCCGGTGGGCCAGGCACGACCTGTCCCATCAATATGAAACGGAAGTCGGGTAGCCTTTCCGCAGTCGCGATGAGAAGTTCCACCCCATACTTCGGGGCTATTGTTGAATAGTGGCCCACGATCGGGCCGGTCCTGTCGCCGAATCGCTCGGCAAAACGCGGCTGCAACCGCGCCGGCCCTTCCAGCGCCGCCTCCCGAGGGCGCAGCATCGGCGGCGAGATGCCATTCGGTATGTAATGGATCTTGTCGGAAGAGGCGGGTACGCGGGTCTTGAACCAATCGGCTAGGAGCGAGCTTGTTGCAACAATGGCGGCTGCGCCCCGGATGAGCTCGTCCTCCTGCGCAGCGACAATAGCGGCGCGATCCGGCCAGAAGGCCTGATAGTTGTCGACCGCATAATACAGCGTGCGGTGAAGGCCTATTTTACGCGCGACAGGCAAAAAATAGGGGAAAGTAATCACCAGCCTCGGATTGCGCCAGCCGCGTTGCCGCCATGTCCGCAGAATCCGTCTCGCCACATTCGGCATGAACCACGGAGCAAATCGATTGGCCCAGCCCGGCGGGAATCGCCATTCCTGCCAATCAACGCCCGCCGGAGGCCCAAAACGATCAACGCGATTTCGCCCGCGCCACACATTGAGCCAATCATTGACGTGGATGAGCGACAGATCAGCCCGGTCGTGCAACGGTCCGAACAATGAAGCGATCGACGCGAACTGAACGCCGAGCACCGTGATGCCGTCCGGGGCTTGAGCGGCCTGTGGCGCGGTGGAGGTATAGATTTGCTGCTCAACAACGCTCATTGTGCCGACGCTTATAGACTTCTCTCGACGTCCGGCAGCTCAGAGACGTCACAAACATAAAACGCTTCGGCATATTGCGTGTGCGGCGCGCCGCAAGACCGAGCCCTGATCCTCGCCAGGCTGCGCGCCAGTTTGACATAGTCTATCAGCCGCATCTGGCTCATGTGGCTGCCGATGGCCTGCATCTTTATCAGCAGCGAGGAACCGATATCCACCATCCGATTGGCCGGCAGCGGACTCCAGACCTCGTAAAACCATAGCGCGATGTTCGCTCGATGAGACGCTACGAGAGCGTCTCTCAAGATGGCAAAAGTGGCTTGGTGATCCAAATGATTGTCGCGCGGCCATGGGCAGAAGATAACCTGATACTCGTTCTCTTCGATCGATTGTCTGAGTGGCCTGCTGAGTTGCGGTTGCAGGTGCAGGCCGCCGTCCTGGCCGCCGAGAAATTGCACGTTGCGCAGACGCAGCACGCGCGCCGCGCTGCGCGCCTCCTCTTGACGCTGGGCCTCGAGCGCTGCGTCGCCCGGCTGCGCGCCGCCCGTCATGAAGACCACGTCGACCGCGCTGCCGCGTGCGGCAAGTTGTGCGAGCGTGCCGCCGCAGCCGATCGACTCATCGTCGGGATGCGGACTCAAAACCAGGACGCGCTCGGGGTGTTCCGGCAGGCCGAAAGGAATTTCCGCCCTCCCCGCGGCCGCGCCAAAATCGCGCATTTTCTTCAGATGCCGATGGGTTCGAACGGCGCGTCTTAAATGGTCCGTCAGCGACAGCAAGGGATGTCTTTCCGCAAAGCCGGGCGCTTATGCCGCCGCCTGATCGCTTCGGTGCGACGCCAAAGTTCGTGTAAAACTTTGCTCAAGCCGATCGAGGAACAGCGCAACGCCGAAATTTTTCTCGACGATTTCTCGCCCAATTCTGCCCGCATGGGCGCGGCGTCGCGGATCGCCGATGAGCCGCTGCAAGGTAGCCGCTAAGGCGTCAACGTCATTCGGCGGCACCAGGAACTCGTCGAGCGGGCCGCTCATGATCTCCGGAATGCCGCCGATGCGGCTCGCGATCACCGGCCGCCCGCAGGCCAACGCCTCGGCAATGACCAGGCCGAACGGCTCGGAGTAAACCGAAGGCGCTACCAGGACATCCATTGCGTTGTACCAGCGCTCGACGTCGCGGCGCACGCCGAGAAAGGCGGCGCAGTGGGCGATGCCAAGCTCTTGGGCGAGCAGCTTGAGTTTCGGCTCCAACGGCTCGCCATGAAGCACGATATTCTGAGCGTCGCTGCCGAGAACTATAAGCTTGAGCGCGCGTTTCTCGGCAGCGAGGCGAGCTACGGCGCGGACAAGGACATCGACGCCCTTCTCCCTGATGAGACGGCCGCAATAACCGATCACAATGCAATCGTCGGCGACTTCGAGCTCGCGGCGCGCGGATTTGCGCGCATCCTCGTCGGGCCGAAAGCGGGCCGAATCTATTGGATTGTGCAGCACGTCGATGCGCTCCATGGGCACACGGAGGGTCTGCCCCCATTCGGCTGCCGTGCGGCCGGAGACCGCGATGAATCCTTCAAGCTGCTGCAGGCCCCAACGGTATTGGCGCGACAGATATTCCGGCGGCGGGTTGTGAAAGTGACAAATCGCCGGGAAGCCGCCGAGGCGCTTGACGGCCGCGGCATGCGCGGCGCGGAAATAACTGTTGCAGTGATGCAGCGCCACGCGCTCGCGTCGCGCCCACAGCACCTGCCGCGCGACCGAGGCAGCAAACCGCCAGGGATATTCCAGGCGAGCCTGAGTGAGATCGAATTGCCGGCATTCGATCCCCGCCGCTTCGTATTGCGGAACGAGATCGCCCCATTCGTGATAGGCAAGCAGGCAACGCCAGCCGCGCGCGGCCAGTCCCAGCAATGCCTCATGCAGAACCAGCTCCTCCCCGCCGTTGGAGCGGCTCGGGTTGTGATCGCTAAAGAGGACCGCGGGCGGTCTGCTCATGATGATCTATCCGAGTCCTTTTGCTCTTTGCGCTACTCTTGATCGCACGCCGGGCAGCCAGTACCGTTTCATGCGAACGGCTCAGCGCGATGGCTTGAATGGCGGTCGAAACGATTCAAGAGGAGACAGGCTCGGCGCTGCGTCTCTTCCTCAAACGGATCATGTTCCCGGGCACCAACTGGGCCAGCCGGGACAAGTCGGCATTCACCCGCACGCTGTTGGCCGGCAGCGAAGACCAGCCCATTCGAACGCTCGATTGCGGCTGCGGCAACGCCTATTTCAGCTATCAGGCCTACCTCCGCGGATCGGTCTGCGTCGGCATCACGATCCACGACTGGGAGCGCCGCCGCTGCGAGGAGATGCGCGATTATCTCGGCGTTCCCGCCGATCGCATGCGGTTTTTGGTGTCGACGCTTGCCGATTTTGCCGCCGACCCAGCGCGGCACGGCCAGTTCGATCAGGTCCTTTTGCTCGACGTGATCGAGCACATCCTCGACGATGGCGCGGCGCTGCGGCAGCTCCACACGCTGCTCGCCGACGACGGCTTTCTGTACGTCACGACCCCCGATCGGGATTGGCAGCCCATCCTGCGCGGGCCGCGCGTCACGCGTTATGAGAACGGCTGGCACGTGCGGAACGGCTACACCTTCGAACAGCTCGAGGCCGTGCTCGCCCGGAACGGCTTCGAGCCGATCGATCGGCTCCGCTTCGGCACGCTGGGCTCGACAGTGGTCATGGAAATCCAGCAAACGCTGTTCCGGCGGTGGGTCGACGAGCTGACCGTTCTGCTGTTTCCATTTCTCAAACTATTGGCCTGGGTGCTTTCGCCGTGGCGGGACACCCATACGATCTTCGTGCTGGCGCGCAAGCGCCCGGCGTGAGCCGCCTAGTCACGGCCCGAAATTATCGAGGGCGTACTCGTAGCACCGGCCAAAGCTGATACGCCTGCCGGTTGTCGCTTTTGATGCTCGTGCAGCCTGCGCCTAAGCCTTTCAAGCGGCTTTTCCAGCAAGTAATATGAGGCCAGCGCCGCAAAAACGACCATTGCCAAATCATAAGGAAATTTCAAGAACCACTCCTCTTTGCCGCCGTAAATGTCCGGCCTCGCTAAAAAGGGCATTTGCCAGACATAAAGGCTATAAGAAATCGTGCCCACGAATGCGATCGCGGGCAGATTCAGAAATTTGAACGCTATTCCATGCCGATGATAAACGAGCGACGCGATTAAGAACGCCGCGCACATCGCCTGCAGCATTGGTCCGAGCGTCACAGTGAATTTTCCGAGCAAGAGGCGTTGGCTAAAATAAATCGGCACGTACATGAGAAGCACCGCGGTCACACGCATGATTGCTGGATGCCAGTTCGCTATTCGCTCGATGTAGCTTCGGTTTTTCCAGGCTAAAATAGCAAGAACGCAACCGATCATCAGGGCGTCCGCGTTAGACGTGAGCCAGGGATAAAATCGGTGTTCCAAGAGGTATTCGGCTGCACGCGATATCGGCGCGAGACCAATGAGTCCCACGGCAAATATGAGTAGGTTTCTGGGTTGCATCGCTACGAAGGCGATGGCCCATACCAGATAGAACTGCTCCTCGACCGACAACGACCAAAGGTGACCGTCAATCCAACTGCCACACGCATAGTTCTTCGTGAAAGTTACGCTGGTGATAAAATTACACAGGTCGACTCTTACCGGCGTCAGAAACGTTAAAACGAAGACAAAAGCGATAAAAGCATATTGGACGGGAAATAGTCGCAGCATTCGCCTTAAATAAAAGTTTTTCAGAGAGACAAAGCCGTAACTCTCTCGCTCCCAAATCATCAGACTGGTTATCAAAAATCCGCTGATAACAAAAAATATTCGTACTCCGAGGTCGGCGTCGAAAATCGCGGCAATCGGCCCCGCAACGCCCATCTCAGGATGTGCGCGCGAAAAATGGCTGCCAATCACCAACGCTATACTGACAGCGCGTAAACCATCCAGAGACGGAAGCCGCTCATTGTCTCGTTTTGCATTCTGCGCGGTCAAAATCTCTCGCTGAATTCAGACGACTTGCTCATTTGGCTCGTCTGCTCGTCGCTGCATATCGCAATTTGTCGAATTCCTTCTGGGAGACGAAATCGGGATCGAACCGAACCGATTCGCGCCGGAAGTCCTTCAAGGCTCGTCGCGTGTAATACAGGCGGCGTGCGTTGTGGGTAAGAAATGGACTAACGGGGTCGAGCAGCTTGGCTTCGATCCCACGCCGATACTCACCCATATGCGAGTGCCCTTCTGTCTGCCATGCCAATTCATAGTCGGACTGTTGCGCACGGATTGTGCCTACCGTCGCGCTTTTCGCCGAGATACAAAAAATATGAAAGCTGCGTCGGTTGGGAATCGCGTTTCGCTTAGCCAGAGACTGCGGATCCGGGACTAGATACCACCGTCGAATGTCCTGCATATCCACCAGGAAAACGACCGTACCGCCAAAGCCGTTGGCTTCCGAAAATGCAGAGTAAAAGAACTCCGGTGAGAGTTGGTAAAATCCGTGGCCGGCGAAGCCGTTTGCCTGCGTTTGTATGATAACACCACCGCCTTGCGCCAGCAGACTGGAAATATTCTCGATCGCTTGAGAGATGTTGAAGATGTGCTCGATCGAGCCAAAATCGGCGAATAACGTATATTTCTCTTTCAGCGCGCCACTCACCGGCTGATTGAAATCCATAATGATCGACGCTCCCTCGTAACCGGAGGCATCGATCGATTCGATCTCGCTGGCCCCGAATTTCTTGAACAGAGACTCTGCAAACTGCCCAACGCCCACGGAGTGGTCGTAAGTCAGCGGCAGCCCGCCACGCGCTTTGATAAATGCGAAATCTTCCTCCGTGAAAAAAATTTCGTGCCGGCCGAGCGTAACCGTACGGTCGAAGTCTATGCCCCCGATTCGTTTTGCGAGACTGAGGGCGCGCAGCCCATTGATGCCGATCACCATTACAGCGTTCCGCGTGCAGATTGTCCTGAAGGGACACTGCTCCACTGAATGTCGCGCGCTTCAAGCATTCGGTCATAAATATTCCGAGCTTCTTCGCCGATGTCCGCTACGGGCGCACGCTCGATCGATACTTGGGGAGCTTGACCCATTGCAACGCGACCCTTCAGCCCCAATCGTGCAGCGATCGCATTCAGGTTAGCCTCGACATGCGTCGAAGGCTGGTCTATTGTGAACCAATAAAACTGATCGGGGAGCGAAGCAGCTAAGTCCAAAAGCCGGGTGTTGTGAACACGCCATGCGTTCAACGCCTGAGTAAAATCGAACAAGCCCCGCTCATGCTGAACAATCGAATTAGCGACTGCCGCCGGATTCCGGAAAACGCCGACTATCAAAATTGGAATATTGAGTTCGCGCGCAACGTCGAGCCAGACCGGCAGCGTCAGCGTGCCTCGCGGGTCCTTCCAGCCGCAAACGCCCTCGAAGCTGCATAGCCAGGAGAGCACCTGGGCAATCTGGGCCCGCTGATAGGCGTACACTCGAAGCTTGGCAGGCGGCACAAACCAATGGCCGCTCGATCCCCACAGGATATCGCTGTTGATGGTAACGACGCGATCGTCCTCAAAATAGCCCTGCGGATTGAACTCGTCCGGTGCGGCGTGTTCGCCCGGCAGTATCAAGCCCGCTGAAGACAACATCCGCGCAGTAAATGAGGTTCCACTTCGCGAGCAACCGACGATCATGACGATCGGAAGAATTCGGTCAGCGCACTTCTGCTTCTCCCGCGCAACCCGCTGCCATTCCGTAGGCGCGAAAACGAGATTGCGAAGGAAATAATGGAGCCCTCTATGACGCCGGATGGGGGTCATAAGAAAGTTTAGAACTTCCGTCATTGGGCGCTCAATCCTGGAAGAGACACTAGACAAGCCCGGTGTATTGTTTACGCGAGCATCGGCCGTGCAGCGGCCTCCGAGGAAAGCAGTACGGTATTATCATGAACCTTGAACCTAATCCGGTAGCCAAGCGGCCGAAGATTTTCTGCTATCCACTCGTCGGTCGGCAAAGTTTCAAGAACGATTACTGGAAGACAACGTCGAATAATATTGCGTGCGCCATTCAGGGCTTGCGTCTCGGAGCCTTCGACGTCGAGGTGAATTAACGCGACTTCCCGATCTTCAGGAATGACGGAATCGAGAGTTACCACTTGAACGCGCTCCGTATCCGGAGCCGGAACAGCGGCGACAGTGTCGCCGCTCAACAAGCGGCTGGCGCCACCAAGAGCGATCCCATCGGAGCCTTTTGTCTGTAAAGACAACGTCTCACGCTTTTCCCCGAGTCCGGCATTTGTGAGCGTAACATTGTGAATGCCATTTATTGCCAGTGTCAGCGTCGCGCAGCGATAGTTCTCGTTATTTGGCTCGAATGCCCAGACCTTTGCACCGTTCGATCGCGAACGGGATAGCGCAGGCAAAAAATCGCCGAAGAATGTTCCAGCGTGAATGAGATCGCCCTCCCGGCCATGCGACGCGAGAAATTCGATTGTCTCCCGTTCCCAAACACCTCCTGCGAGGATGGCTTGCGCCGCGGGGCGATGGAGCGATGATAGAGGGACGCAATATCCACCGTATCTGTTATAAGCAACAGCACAGCGAAGCATAGCTGGATCGAGGCCATTTGGAACGGACCGCAACCGATTTCGGCGCGCGAACGACCGATAGAGCCTTCTGGCAGAAGGCAGCAGTCGAGGCGGTATCAATTGGCGCGCCAGCTGCTTAATCAAATCGAAGTCCAGGCAACGTCATCTTGCGGCCACGACCAGGGCAATGATGATAAAGGAGCCCCCAGCCAGTCGCGATATTCAGGATGTGCAAAAAACTAAACCTTTGGATGCGTGTAGCAAAACTCGGCCCTTCCAAACACCAAGGCTCTTAGAGATGTTAGTCGCATTCTGCGGACGAGTACGGTCTGCAGATTTTGCAAGTCATGAAGGGGAACACCTTGCTCCAGTCGTTGCTTTCGTAGTCGCGCAATATCGGCCTCCGCGACATCTTGGAGCGTCGCAGTCTTGCTCGCTGCATGCTCACGGAAAAGGGCGATTTTACGCGTGTCTAAGGCGATCTTTGCACCGGGCGCCAAGCGACAATACCAATCGACGTCGAGGCAAAAGTGAAGGGTCTCGTCGAATTGCCAACCGCGGTACTTCTCGAGATTCCAGAATGTCGATGCCTGAGGAACCTCGTATCGTTTGCCCCCGATTACGAACGGCCATGGGAACAAATTCACCTGATTGAGCCACCACGAACGCCTTAGCCAGCGCCAGGACGGTGAATACGTGTCTGCTGAGCGCCCAATAAACAAATCCCACCGCAAGCGACAAAATGAATCCGCTGCACAACCCAAAGATCCAAGCAGATAGACATCGTCACTGTTGATGTAAGCGCCTATCTCGCCTGTCGCTTTTGCGAAGCCCTTGTTGATCGCATTACTTTGGCCCCGGTCGGGTTCGCTGACCCAATAGGTCAGCCAGCGTTCGTATTT
>Ga0210394_10004895_pt1 | contig 15334 bp, 11 predicted proteins | sample IncBWC12MmetaG_FD_160121 | JGI IMG/M metagenome (GOLD analysis project Ga0210394, IMG submission 160121) | Forest soil microbial communities from Barre Woods Harvard Forest LTER site, Petersham, Massachusetts, United States - Inc-BW-C-12-M | ecosystem: Environmental > Terrestrial > Soil >... | reverse complement strand
CCCGGCGGAAAACATGTCCCGGCTTTTCACTCACGGCTTCACGACCCGCGTGGACGGCCACGGCTTCGGCCTGCACAGCGGGGCGCTCGCCGCTCAGGAACTCGGCGGCTCGCTGCAGGTGATGAGCGATGGCCCGGGACGCGGCGCGACGTTCGTTCTCGAGCTGCCCTGCAGCCCGGCGGAATCCGCCCATGTCTAATGCCGCTGCGCCCGTCAATCGGCGCATTCTGATCGTCGATGACAACGCGGCCATCCATGTGGATTTCCGCAAGGTGCTCGGCCCCCAGGCCGAGCACTCCGCGCAAGCCGCGCTGGACGTGCTGGAAGCGAATCTGTTCGGCGAGACCGTCGCCGCCGCGGCACGCCCGAACTTCGAGATCGACTCGGCGCATCAGGGACAGCAAGGCGTGACGATGGCGCAGCAAGCGCTCGTCGAGGGACGGCCGTACGCCATGGCGTTCGTCGATATGCGCATGCCGCCCGGTTGGGACGGCTTGAAAACCATCGAGCGTCTGTGGGCGGCGGATCCTGACGTGCAAGTCGTCATCTGTTCGGCCCACACGGACTACGACTGGACGGAAGTCGTGGAGCGACTCGGCCACTCCGACAAGCTGCTGGTGCTGCGCAAGCCCGCCGAACCGATCGAGGTCCTGCAATGCGCCACGGCGCTCTCCCGCAAGTGGGAGAATGATCGGCTGGTCAAGGACCACGTGCTGGGCCTCGAGGAAGTGATCACGGCGCGCACGCGGGGATTGGAAGCCGCGAATCAGCAGCTGCGGCATTTGGCCACCCACGATGCCTTGACCGGTCTGCCGAATCGCGTTCTGCTGGACGATCGATTGCAGCAGGCCATCGCGCATGCCGGGCGCGACATGCGCTCCTTCGCGGTGCTGGTGTGCGATCTCGACCGCTTCAAGCTCATCAATGATTCTCTGGGTCACCGGGCGGGCGATGAGCTTCTTCAAGAGGTCGCGCGCCGGCTCAGCGCCGTGGTGCGCACCGCCGACACGGTGGCTCGCTTCGGCGGCGATGAGTTCGTGCTGATCGGCACCTCCATTGCCGACGACGAGGAGGCCGCCGACCTCGCGGCCCGTGTCATGCACGTCCTGCAGGCCCCGGTGCGCATTGCCGCCATCGACATTCACACCTCGCCCAGCATCGGCATCGCCATATACCCGGATGACGGCGAGACCGTCCAGGCCCTGCTCGCGCACGCGGACGCCGCCATGTATTTCGCCAAGCAGAACGGCCGCGGCAACTTTCGGCGCTACGTGGCGGGAATGCATGCCGGAACCGAAGACCGGGTACAACTCGAAAGCGATCTGTACGCTGCGGTGACCGGGAAGCAGTTCGAGCTCTACTACCAGCCGAAAGTCGATACGCAGACCGGCGAGGTGCGCAGCGCGGAGGCGTTGATCCGGTGGGTGCATCCCACGCGCGGCGTGGTGTCACCCGCGGAATTCATCCCGCTGGCCGAAGAGTGCGGTCTGATCGGCGCCATCGGCGGATGGGTGATCCGGGAAGCGTGCCGGCAGGCCCGGGCTTGGCAGATCGACGGCGTCCCGACGCTGCGGGTCTCGGTGAACCTGTCGGCTTCGCAGTTCCGCGACAGCGGGCTGGTCGACAGCATTCGCCGCGCGCTCGATGACGCCGGCCTTCAGGCGCGCTATCTCGAGGTCGAGCTCACGGAAAGCGCGGTCATGAGCGATCCGGAGCAATCGATCGCCATCCTCGAGCAGCTGAGTGCCATGGGAGTGCTCGTCTCCGTGGACGATTTCGGCACCGGCTACTCGAGTATGAGCTATTTGCGCCGCTTTCCCATCGACAAACTCAAGATCGACCGGGTGTTCATCAACGAGATCGTGAGCCGCCCGGAAGATGCCTCGATCGTCCGCGCCATCGTCTCGCTCGCGCACAGCCTGCGCCTCAAGGTGGTCGCCGAAGGGGTGGAAACGCCGGCGCAGCTGGATTTTCTGAAGACGACGGGCTGCGACGAATATCAGGGCTATCATTTCAGCCGCCCCCTGCCCGCGGCGGAATTCGAACGCCTCATCCGCTCGCACGCCGACGAGGATCTGAGCGAGGAGGATGCCGCGCGCACCCACAGCAAGCTCGCGGCCTACGTGCGCAAATGACCCAGGGACCGTGAAGGGTCGCCTCCAACACGCCACGTCTAGAGTTTCGCACTGTCCGGATACACCCGCAGCCCCGGAACCTCGCCGCGCTGCAATTTCTGCTGCACGTCCTGCCAATACTCGACGGTGAGCAGATCGGAGTTCTCCTCGCGAAAACAGCGGCGCGCATGCGAGCTCTTGAGCTGCAGGCCGTGTTCGAGCTCTTCGGGCAGGAAGATCACTCCCTCCTCGAAAAACCACGCCGGTACCGCTTCCTCGCCGGGCTCGCGATCGATGTTGGTTCGGATTTTCACGTCGGTCAGCTTCTCGACCGCGTCATAGTCGAAGAGGAACACCCGGCCATACCGTCCTACGCCGTAGTTCCTGGAGTCCAGATCCTTGTTGAATATATTCGTTGCGGCGTTGTTGCGGATGCAATGCCCGAGGCTGACCATCACGGCGCGGATCGCGGCATCGTCGGCGCTCTGCAAATACACGGGCAGCGGCACGATCTTCATCTGCACGATCAAGGTGCGCAAATAGACGCCCTCCTGATCCACCTGCACGCTGCCGGCGGCCTGGCGGCAGATTTCATCCAACAGCGGTGGGTCGAACATGCCGCGATCCAGCCGCAGATTGAAATACATGACATTGTCCAGCATGCTGCCGGCGCGGTTGATCTCGTGCACCGCGCGGTACTTGTCGGTGACCGCGGCCACGCCGGGATACACGCCCCACTTGTAGGAACTGGTCGGCACATCGCGGATGACTTTCAGGTGGTATGCGCACGCGTCGAATGTGAACCCCAGCGCGACTGTGCCGGGCACGCCGGGAGAGCGCTGGAATCGGTGGCCGCCGCGAACCTGCTCGTTGATCTCGTTCAATATGGCGACCTTGCCGACGTGATTGAAGCCGATGGTCGAATACTGATGCCCGAACGGACGGCGCGGCATGAGACTGAACAAGAATACGCAGGTTTGATAGTAGAGCCGGGTCGTCACGTGAAAATTGGCGAGCGCCGAGCTGAACAGATCGTGGATGTCCGAAACGCGGTGCAGAAGTGCGTCGGCGTAGATGCCCTGCGGGCTGTTCAGCAGCGCGACGACGAACGGCATCGTGCCACCGTCGGCGAGCAGCCAACGGCCGACGATGAATGCGCTCCGATCGCGGAAGAAACCGGCCTCGATGACGTCGAGGGCCAGCGCCGGGACCGCATCGGGCCCGCCGCCCAGCAAGTGTTCGACCCTGCGCAGGATCTTTTCCGCATCGCCTTGCAGATCTCTGAACGGAATCGAGAAATTGACCACCCGCAAGGCGCTGCACATGAGCTCGGCATCGATGCCGTGGCGCACCCGCAGCCGGCGATGCACCGAGGCCATCGAGTCCGCGCGCAGCTTGCTCAGGGGCGGGAACGAGTAGGCCACCGGTCTCCATAACCCGCGGCCGATGTTGCGCCGTAACGAGTGCGCGAAGCTGAAGGCGATGTCGGCGTCGTAACGATCGACGATCATCGACGTGAACAGGCGATCCACGGCCTCCCAAACGCTCAAGTCGGTGGCGAGCGCGGGGAATGCCGCGCAAACCTTGGGTCCGTGTTCCGCGATGTACCGGCTGTACAGTCCGAGCCGCTCGCGGCTGATGCGGATCGATGCGTGCGGATCCATGGTTTCGAAGGCGCGCTGCGCGCGGTGCGGGTACTCGCACAATTGGCTGTAGAAATCGTCGTAAATGGCCAAGATCAGCTGCGCCGTTGCGTCGACCTGCGCGGCGTGGTCGCCGCAGTCCGCAAGGCGGGGATACGCCTGCTCGACATTACGTTCGGTCGCGGCCGACATGCGAAGACTAGCCGCTGTTGCGCAGCGCCGTGGCGATGGCGTTGATCGACAGCTGAATGCCTTCTCTGACCCGCGGATCGGTTTCACCGGCGCGGTGACGCTTGAGCAATTCCACCTGCAGCAGATTCAACGGTTCGATATAGGGCAGCCGCAGCCGGATGGAGTCGCCCAGCGCCGGATGCTTTTCCAGCAACTGCGTTTGCCGTGTGATGGCGAGCAGGCTGTCCTGGGTTTGCAGCCAGGTATCCCGAATACGGCCGAACAAGGCGTCGGCGAGACCGCGATCCTTGACCAGGGTGGCGTAGCGCGCAGCGATGCTCATGTCGGATTTCGACAGCACCATTTCCAGATTGTCGACGGTGGCGCGGAAGAAAGGCCACGCATCGAGCATCTCACGCAGCAGCCCGGTGTCGGCCGAGCGCAGCGCCTGCCCTACTCCATACCAGCCGGGCAGCATGACCCGCGCCTGAGCCCAGCTGAACACCCACGGGATCGCGCGCAAATCCTCGATGCGCTGTGAGTTCGTGCGCGATGCCGGCCGGGAGCCGATCTTGAGTTCGGAGATTTCCACCAGCGGCGTCATCTGCCTGAAGAAGGCCGAAAATCCTTCAGTCTCGTACACCAAGGATCGATATGCGCGGAAAGCCTCGGCGGAGAGGCCATCCATGGCGGCGGCGAACCGGGCGCGGTTTCCGCTCGACAGCGAGGGATTCTCGAGCGACGCCAGCACCGTCGCCGCGGTGATGGATTCGAGATTCGCGGCGGCGCTTTCACGGGTGCCGTACTTCGCGGCGATGATCTCTCCCTGCTCGGTGATTCGAATACGGCCGCGGACGGTGCCGGTCGGCTGGGCGCGAATCGCCGCGAACGACGAGCCGCCTCCCCTGCCCACGGCTCCGCCGCGGCCGTGAAAGATCTGCATGGCCGTCCCGAATTTCTCGAACACCGAGGCGAGCGAACGGGTCGCTTGGTGCAGACTCCAGACCGACGTCAGATAGCCGCCATCCTTGTTTGAATCCGAATATCCGACCATCACCTCTTGAAATCCATGAGCCGACATGATGCCCGGAACCTCCGGCAACTCGAACCACGCCGTCATCACCTCGGAAGACCGCGTCAAATCGCCGATCGTTTCGAACAGCGGCACCGCCATGATCGCCGCGCGCGGAGACTCTCCTCCCCGGTACAATCCCGCCTCCTTGAGCAGGATATTCACCTCCAGCAGATCCGACACGCTATCGCACTTGGATACGATGTAGGTCGTGATGCAGCCGGAGCCGTAACGCCGGTGCGATTCCGCGGCGGCGCGAACGATGCCCAGCTCCGACAGGGTCTCCTGCGAGTAACTCGCATACGGACTCGCCAGCAGGCGCTCGCTGGCCAGTTCACGCCGCAACAGCAGAACTCGCTCCGGCTCCTCCAAAGCCTGATAATCCGACGACACACCCGCGACCCTGAGCAGTTCCGCAACCACTCGCGCGTGCACGTCGGCGTGCTGCCGCGGGTCCAGCGTCGCCAGATGAAAGCCGAAGGTCTCCACGGCTCGCGCCAGTCGGGCGAGCGCGCCGCCCGTGTTCAGCCCCACCTTGCTCTCGGACTTCAAGGATTGCCCCAGTACGCTCAAGTCCGCACTCAGACTCGCGGAATCCGGATACGCGTCGGCGCTGACCGAGGCGGGCCTGGGCGGAACGCGTCCGGTCATCTTCTGATAAGTGGCGGCGAGCCGCGCGTAGATGCCGGTGATGGCGCGCCGGTACGGCTCATCGGCGCGCGCGGGATTGACGTCGCCGCTGCGCCGGGCCAGCGCAGTCACGGCGTCGGATACGCCCGCAAGTTCGCTCGACACCGAGAGTTCGGCGCCCAGCGCATTGAGTTGATCCAGATACTCGACCAGCAACGCCTGGGCCGCGCGGCCCAGCGCCAAGCTCATCGAATCGGCGGTGACATGAGGATTGCCGTCACGGTCGCCGCCGATCCAGCTGCCGAGGCGCAAGAAGCTTGCCGGACGCTGCCCGAGCAAACGCTCCCAGCGCGCATACAGCACCGGTACCGTCGGCACAAAGATGTCCCGCAAATAGGTCAGCGCCGTATCGACCTCGTCCGCCACATACAGCCTTTCCCGCCGCAGTGCCCGCGTTTGCCATAACAGCGCGATCTGCTCCGCGATCCCCGCCTCGATCGATTCTCCCTGCGCGGTTTCAGCGGCTCCGGCGTCGCGCTGTCGCATCAATGCCGCTATGCGGTTGCGATGGTCCAGCATGCTCTTGCGCATCACTTCGGTGGGATGCGCGGTCAATACGGGAGTGATCAATGCGCGGTCCAGCAGTGCGGCGACTTCGCGCGTCTGTACCCCCTGGGCGCGAAGAAATTCGAGGGCGGAGGCCAACGTGCCGCCCTCTTCGGCCGCTGCGCCTTGCCGGTCTTCCGCAAGATTGGCCAGCATGGAAAACAGCATGAAGCTGCGCACAAAGGCCACAGTCTCGTCGAGCGACAGAGTCTCCAAAGCCGCGGCGGGAACACGCGGGTTGGCGATGCCGCGGAAGCGATCGACGGACGCCGCCCGGATGGCTTCGATGCGCTCAAACAACGCCGGGCCGCCATGGGTGCGAATCACATCGCCCAGAAGCTTGCCGAGGAAGCGCACGTCGGCGTTCTGGGTGATGGTGGACGGGGGTTGTGTCATGACGGGCAATATCGCACGTTGGGGCGCGTGCGCGCGGGCCACTGCTTGCCCGGTGATCTGTGGAAAAATGGATGGTTAGGGTATAATACCTGATATATCTATGGGTACACGGCGTGACCCGCGGCGCATCGATCTGGTTCGCACGCCGCACATCGAGGCTCAGCGGCATCTGAAGCTCATGCCCGGCACCAATGTCGCGCCGATCAATTCCCTGGCTCACGTGGTCGTCACCGAAGTCAGCGCAATCCTACAGGGACCCTGGGGAGGTCACCGATGAGTGAATCGAACGCACTCGATATACTGATTCTCACCTATGACCCACGCGCCAAGCGTGGCGGTTTGCCATGGCTTTCCGGAGTAAAAATATGAAGCTGAAAAACTGGGGCCGCACAATCATTCCGGCGCTGCTGCTGCTGGCTTTGCCGCATCTGTCGATGGCGCAGCTGTCCGTGAACATTTCCGTCAACGTGCCGCCGCCCGAACTGCCGGTGTACGATCAGCCGCCGATTCCCGACGACGGTTACATGTGGACTCCCGGCTATTGGGCGTGGGGCGACGATATTCAGGACTACTACTGGGTGCCGGGCACCTGGGTGCTTGCGCCGGAGCCGGGCTACTTATGGACGCCGGGCTACTGGGGCTGGAGCAACGGCGTGTATCTGTGGAACGTCGGCTACTGGGGACCGCACGTCGGGTTTTATGGCGGCGTCAACTACGGCTATGGCTACGGCGGCAGCGGCTTCGAGGGCGGCTACTGGCAGGGCGGGCGTTTGTACTACAACCGCTCGGTGACCAACATCAGCACGACGAACATCACCAATGTCTACAACAAGACGGTGATCAACAACGTGTCGGTGACTCGCGTCAGCTACAACGGCGGCGGCGGCGGCGTTCGAGCCCAGCCGACCTCCGCCGAGCAGGCGGCCGCGCATGAGCGGCACGTTGCGGTCACGCCGGTGCAGCGCCAGCACGAGCAGGCGGCGCGAGGCAACCCGGTGTTGCGCGCCAGCGCCAACAAAGGCAATCCGCCGGTCGCGGCGACGTCGCGCCCCGGCGCATTCTCGGGAGCGGGCGTGGTAGCGGCCAAGCATGGCGGAACCATGAGCGTGGTTCATGCGAATCCCGAGAGCCGCCCCGTACAGCCGGAGAACCGCTTCGCGCAGCCGGCGCAGCGCGCAATGCAGCCCGAGAACCGACCGGTACAGCCGGAGAATCGCTTTGCGCAGCCGGCGCCGCGTGCAGTGCAGCCCGAGAACCGACCGGTACAGCCGGAGAATCGCTTTGCCCAGCCCGCGCCGCGCGAAGCGCAGCCGGCGCCGCGCGAAGCGCAGCCGGCTCGTGAAGCGCAGGGCGGCCCGCGGCCGCCGCAACCCGCGGTCGCGCCGCGCCCGGCTGCTCCCCCGAAACCGGAACCGAAACCGGCGCACCCACCGGAACATCAAGACGACCATGAGCACCATTAGCCACGATGCGAACGGGCATCGATTCACCACCGAGGTGGACGGACATCGCGCGCAGCTCGATTACACTCTCGCCGATCATGTGATGACCATCACGCACACGCGGGTTCCATCGGCCATCGGCGGCCGGGGCATCGCCGCGGAATTGATGCGCGCCGCCTTGAGCGCGGCGCGCACATTCGGCTGGTCCGTGAATCCCGAATGCTCGTACGCGGCGGAGTACCTTCGCAAGCATCCGCAGGAATCCGACGGGCAGCGCCATGTCGACGATTTATTGGATGAGGCGCTGGCCGAGTCCTTTCCCGCCAGCGACTCGCCGGCGGTCGGCGGAATCAGCTAGCCGGGCAGCATCGGGCGCCCTTCGTGCGCCACCAGCAAGTCGTGCATGTCGTTCGCATGCTCCTCTTCGACTTTCAAAATGCCTTCCAGCATGGAGCGCGTTCCCGGATCGTCGTCGCCGAAATAGCGGATGAGTTCGCGGTAATGATCCACGGCAATGCGTTCGGCGATGAGATTTTCCTTGATCATCTCGACCAAGTTCGCCGCGCTGCCGTATTCCGAGGCCGCGCGCGTGGCCAGGCCGGCCGGATTGAAGTCGGGTCTTCCGCCGAGCTGGTTGATGCGTTCCGCGACCTCGTTCATGTGGCCGGCCTCCTCCTTGGCGTGCTGCGCGAATTCCGCCTTGACGCCCTCGCTGGAAATTCCGGTGGCGGCCACCGCATGCATGGTGTAGCGCAACACGCATACGATCTCGGTGGCCAGCACGGACTGCAGAATGTCGATGGTTTTTTTCACATCGCCCTGATAGGTGAAGGTCACCCCGCCGCTCGCAATGTTCTTGCGCGCGCGCTCGCGCAATGTCTTGACGTCGGTCAGAAACGGCTGGGATTCCTTGCTTTGCGTGGCCACGGTCTTCTCCTGAACGGCGGATTTGTTGATCTTCATTTTACACCGCCGGCCAGCCTGTATTCAAAGAAACAGTCCGCGTCGCCGGCCGGCGCGAAATCAAAGTCAGCGATGCGCCGACAAAGCCGCATCGAGTGCTGCGACCAGCGGTCCGAGTTTCGGCGGATTGGCCTCGAAGGACGGCGTGACGCCGTGTTCCCGCAGCGCCCGCGAGCACACCGGGCCGATCGATGCGATGACCAGGCCGTTCAGCTGGCCCGCGAGGGCCGAAGCGCGGCCCGCGCTCTGCGCGACCGCGTACAGATTGTGAATTTGAACCGCGCTGGTGAATACCACCGCGTCGACCGCGGAGCGCGCCAGCGCATCCAGAAGCGCGTTGAGCGGCCGCGTGTCCGCCGGCAACGCCCATCGATAGGTCGCGATCTCCTGCACGCTGGCGCCGCGCGCCTCCAATGCTTCGCGCAGCGGATGATTCGCGGCGCCGTAACGCTGCACCAGGACGCGTGCATCACGCAGAGGCCTGTCCGACACCGCCGCCAAGACGGTATCCGTGGTGAACGGCGTCGCGGCCCGTATGTCGATGCGCACTTCACGGGCGTTCAATTCGCCGACAGGCTTCGGTCCGCGGACCACCACCAGGGAGGCGCTCAGATGCTGCAACAGTTCGCCGGTCAATTGGGCCGCATCGGTTGCCTGAAACAGCGCGCGCGTGCCCACGCCCGTTTGAAAGATGACCATCTTGAAGGGATCGACTCGCCATTGCGCGAGCAGCGAGACCACGGCCCGGGCGTCGACGTCCGGCACCTCTTCGAGCGCCGGTGCCAGCATGGGGATTGCGCCGCGGCGCGCGATCAATTCCCCCAAATGCGCGCCGGTGCGCGTCTCGAGTATCGCGACGACTTTGGACTTCATACCTTGGATATTCAACCACGCGGCCGCCCCGATTGCAGCGCGAATCGCGCCTCCCGCCGCCAGCGCCTAAAATGCGTCGATGTCGACCCGCTCTAAATGGGCAGCTCTGCTGCTGCCCCTGCTCAGCCTGCAATTCGCCTCGGCCGCGCAATTCGCCCCGGCCGCGCAATTCGCCCCGGCCGCCGATGACGAAGGCACTCGTCAGGCTTTTGTCGCAGCCATGCGGCGCATTCGTTTGAATCTGCCGGAAACACCTGATTCCCCTGCGCTCGAGGCGTATGTGATCCACGATTACCTCGTCGCAGCGAGGCTGCGGCGCGATCTGATCTATCGGCCCGGCGAGGATTTGGACACGGCCATCGACGCATTTCTGCAAGCCCATCCGGGTCAACCGGTGACGCGCACCCTCAGGCACGATTGGCTCGTGAACCTGGGCCAGCGCGGCCGATGGGACCGGTTCCTGCCGCGCTCCGCCGATGTCACCGATCCGCAGCTGGTCTGCGACCGGCTCGCGGGTCGGTTGGCCACCGGCGACACGCAAGGTCTCGGCGCCGCGGCGCTTGCGCGCTGGATCCTGCCGCAGAAACCGCCGGCAGAATGCAATGACGTGTTTGCCTGGCTGCGGCTGCAGAATCTGGTGACTCCGGCGATCGCGGAGGCGAGGACACGCGCCGCGCTTGGCATCGACAATCCACGTCTGGCGCGCGAATTCGCGGCCGACGTCCCGGTGGCGCGCTCCGCCGCCCTGCTGCAATGGTCCGACCTGTTGGAGGCGTCGATGTCCGCGCTCACGGTGCTGGCCACTCACCCCGCTCTGCCGGTGGAACCGGACGCGCTCGCTGCCGGCTTCGAGAAGCTCGCGCATGCCGATTCCGCCGCCGCCTTGAACCTGCTGCCCCTGCTCCTCGCGCGTCAGGGTCTGACCCCCGCATTGCGCGACCGGCTGCAGCAGGCCGCCGCGCTGGGCGCCGCCTATGACCACGATCCTCGTGCCCTCGCGGCATTCGACCGATTGTCCGCGGACGCCGTCGACCCTTCAGTCGAGGAATGGCGCGTGCGCGCGGCATTGTGGACCGGAGATTACGCCAGGGCGCTTCGGCAGATCGAGCGCATGTCCGCCAGTCTGGCGGCGCAGCCTCGCTGGCGCTATTGGCGAGCGCGTGCCGTGGCGGCCACGTCGGGAGCGGATGCGGCAGCGCCGCTGTTCGACGACATCGCCGGCCTGCGGGACTACTACGGCTATCTCGCGGCGGATCGCCTTGGTCGCGATTACGACTTGCATGCGCGGCCGTCGCCGGACGACGCCAAGGCGCAGGCCGGGATCGCGGCGAACGTGGGCGTGATCCGGGCGCATGAGCTGTTCGCCTGCGACATGTGGGATGACGCCGTCATCGAATGGTCGGCTGCACTGGGCGGCGCCGAGCCCGCCGTCAAGATGCAGGCCGCGCATCTCGCCGCGCGCTGGGGCTGGTACGCCGAGTCCATCGGCACTCTGGCGCAGGTGGGCGAATGGGACGATGTCCCGCTGCGTTATCCGCGACCATACGCCGACGAGGTCGCCGAGGCCGGCAAGCTCGCGGGCTTGCCCAAGGACTGGATATGGGGAGTGATGCGCCAGGAGAGCCTGTATCGCAAGGACGCGGTGTCGCGGGCGGATGCGCGCGGGCTCATGCAAACGCGCCTCGCCACCGCCGTTGCCGTTGCACGCCGCTGGCACCTGCCGCGGCCGACGGCCGATAGTCTGTTCGATCCGCCTGTGGCCATTCCGCTCGGCGCAGCGCACTTGCGCGATTTGCTCGATGGCAACGGCGGCCAGCTGAGTGTGAGCCTCGCTGCATACAATGCCGGTTCGACGCCGATCGCCCGCTGGCTGCCGCCCAAATCCATGGATGCCGACGTGTGGATCGAAAATATCCCGTACGCCGAGACTCGCGCCTACGTCGAGCACATCCTCGAGCACATTGTCGCGTTCGGCTACGTCAGCGGCGCCGAACCGCCGCGCCTGGCCGCACTGTTGCCGGCCGTCGAGCCGGCGCGGCTGGTATCATGGTAGGTTCCCCCAATAAAAAGGATCCGGAATGACAACGAAGCAACCCGCGTTCACCCGGGTCATGGCCCGCCGCGCGACGATCGGCCGCGTGACAGCCGGCGTACTCTTGAGCTGCGCCGCCGCTGCGACGGCGCATGCCGATACCGTCGTGGTATCCGCCGATCGGATGGTCGACGTGCTCGCCGGCCGCATCGTCGATCGTCCGCAAATCACCATCGTCGACGGCCGCATCGCCGCGGTCGCGGCCCAGGGCTCCGCCATTCCAGCCGGCGCCCGCCGCGTCGAATTGGCGGGCATGACGCTGCTGCCGGGCCTGATCGACATGCACACGCACATCACTTCGGATCCGCGCTACAGCGGCTATCGCCGTCTGGAATTCACGGACAATTTCTGGACGGTCGTCGGCGTCGCGAACGCGAAGAAAACCCTCGAGGCGGGCTTTACCACCATCCGCAATGTGGGTTCCAGCAACTTCGACGACGTGGCCATCAAGCAAGGCATCGAGCAGGGTTTCGTGCCGGGGCCGCGAATCGTTCCGGCGACCTACGCCATCGGCGCCACCGGCGGGCATTGCGACCACACGGAGTTTCCGCCGTCGGTTTCAGCACCTGCCCCGGCCGTCGCCAACGGACCCTCGGACATTCGCGCCACGGTACGCAGGCTGCGCAAATACGGCGCCGAAGTCATCAAGTTTTGCGGCACCGGCGGGGTGCTGTCCAAGACCGACACGGTGGGCGGCCAGCAGTACGACCTGAACGAAATGAAGGCTCTGGTCGATGAGGCCCACATGCTGGGCCTGAAGGTGGCCGTGCACGCCCACGGAACCTCGGGAATCAAGGACGCCATACGCGCCGGCGTGGACACCATCGAGCATGCCAGTCTCGCCGACGACGAGGCCTTTGCGCTCGCCAAGCAGCACGGCACCTATTTCTCCATGGACATCTACAACGACGACTATATTTTGTCGGACGGCGAGAAGAACGGCGTGTTCAAGGAATCCCTGGAAAAGGAACGAGTGATCGGCTTGAAACAGCGCCAAACCTTCCAAGCGGCCGTCAAAGCCGGCGTGAAAATGATCTTTGGAACGGATGCGGGCGTGTATCCGAACGGCTTCAACGCGCGCCAGTTCGCGACCATGGTCAAGTGGGGAATGACGCCGATGCAGGCGATTCAGGCGGCCACCGCCAGCGCGGCCGAGGCGCTCGGCCGTACCGCAGACGTCGGCGCCATCGCGGTCGGGCGCTACGGCGACCTCATCGCGGTCGCGGGAGATCCGCTCGCCGACGTCGCCCGGCTGCAGTCCGTGGCGTTCGTGATGAAGGGCGGCGAGGTCGTCAAATCGCCCCCGCCTTGAACGAGTTCAACTTCCGCCGATGAGCCCAGCGGTCACATTGATCGCAAACCCGAGGATCGAAGCGTTGAACAGAAATGAAATCAGGGTGTGCACAATCACCACCTTGCGGATCCCTGCCTGCAGGGTCGCGACATCCGCGGTTTGGCAAGCCGCGGCGATGGTGAAGGAGAAGTAGGCGAAATCCCAGAACACCGGCATCGGAGTTTCCGGGAAGTGCAGCGGGCGGTCATCGCCGGCCGCGCTGTAGAACATGTCGGCATAACGCGTGGTGAACATGGTCGGCACCAGCACCCATGAGTTCACCAGGGTCAGCGCGACCAGCGCGAAGTGCGCAATGCGTTCCGTGCCCGACACCTGCTTGATGGTCGCCAGGGGTTCGATGATGGCGACCAGGCTGAACAGGGCGGCGATGATCACCACCACCAGAATGATGGGCGCGGACTCGTCCTCTTCGATGTACCTCGAACAGATCTGTTCCGCGCTCAAGCCCGTCATCCAAATGAAAATCAGCACCAGAAACAGAGCGACCCCGCAATTCCAGCACACCAGCAGGCGGCTCAAATGCGACCAGTCCCCTGGGAGGAGGAAAAAGATCGCGCAAGCGGCGGCCATGGAGATCCACAGCCGCGGATGATAGAAAATGAGCTTGTTCACGCAATCCTACTTGCTTTCCTTCGCGACCAGCCATTTCACGAGTTCGACCACCTGGTCGGGACCGCCGGCGGACTCGACGTTCATGCGATATTTGCCGTTGACGACGATGGTAGGCGTGCGATCGGCGCGATAGCTCTGTATCAAACCCTCGGCGGCGCGCACTTTGACGTCCACGGAGAACGACTTCGCGGCCGCGAGGAACTTCTCGGTGGGCACGCCGGCTTGAGTCTTGTAGAACCGGGCGGCATCCTCGATGGCCGGCAGCCGGCTCTTGATGGCCTGGGTCGCGGGGTCGATGACGGCCAGCTCGCCGCTCTGCCAGACGGCCTTGAACATCGCATCATGGGTCTGGTCGGCGACCCCGAGGGATTGAGCGGTGAAGTACGCGAGCTGGAACATGGGCCAGTCCTCGCTTGGATTGAAGGAAGCCGGCAAAAAGTCGAGCACCGCGTTCGGCGGCAGACTTGCCTTCAATTTGTGCATCGTGGGTTGGAATAAATTGCACGCCGGACAGGCGTAGGAGAACACTTCGGTGACCTCCACCTTGCCGGGAGGCAACGATGTCGGACGCGCCGGCACGATCAGGAAATAATTGACCCCCTCGGTCCATGGGGACGCGCTGAGCGCCGGCGTGCCCAGGGTCAGCAAGAGCGCAGCCGCCGCTGCGGCATATGTCAGTAGTTTCATCAAAGCTCCTTTGGTCTTCTCGAGTACCCTTCATTTTCGCCCGAGCGGTTCGACCGTGTCGAGAACAATGCGCGCCGCCTGCGCAACCGCCGGGCCGCGAGCGGAACGGGCGGCAAGGAACGAATTCGAGTCAAAGTTTTCACATCTTGGAACGATAACGGCATGCGATACTGCCGGCCGGGCGCCCTATCGGCACGGCGTGCCGCGGCTTGGGCTCAACCAGGGCAAAGTGTGAAGATGTGTTAAACGATCCAATAAATACCAACCCTTCTGCAGATACCGACCCGTCCGCGCGGCCGCGCGGTACTCTGGCTTTCATGCGCAGGCACCGGGTCGGACTGCTCGTGACCGTCGTCGGCTTAGGCTTGATGATCGCCCTGTTCGTGTACCTCCGTCATACGCAAACGACGGCGGCGGCGCTGCAAAAGGCGGGCCAAAACGTTCCGGTGGCGGTGTCCGTGGCGACGGCCAAAACCGGCGACATCCAATTGCGCATTCCCGCGCTGGGCACGGTTACGCCGCTCGCCACCGTGACGGTGAGGACGCAGGTCAGCGGGGTCATGCAGAAGATCCTGTTCACGGAGGGCCAAACCGTGCATCAGGGCGAGTCTCTGGCGCAGATCGATCCGCGCCCCTACGAGGCCGCCCTGCAGCAGATGCAGGGAAATCTGCAGCGCGA
>Ga0210394_10004894_pt1 | contig 15337 bp, 15 predicted proteins | sample IncBWC12MmetaG_FD_160121 | JGI IMG/M metagenome (GOLD analysis project Ga0210394, IMG submission 160121) | Forest soil microbial communities from Barre Woods Harvard Forest LTER site, Petersham, Massachusetts, United States - Inc-BW-C-12-M | ecosystem: Environmental > Terrestrial > Soil >... | reverse complement strand
GGATTAGCTTTTAGCGGGCGGGCGGGCTTGGTACACTTGGTCAAACACGCGCGATAAGGGCGCTACCCAAGGAGATTCATGTCCGGCACGCATGAGGAACTTTCCGTGTCGCTCTGGCGCGGCGACGACGACGGCCGTTACCAGACTTACAGCGTGCCCCGGCGCGAAAGTCAGACCGTGCTCGACGTCGTCACGTTCGTGCAGCGCCATCTCGATCCGACACTGTCTTACCGCTTTGCCTGCCGGGTCGGCGTGTGCGGCTCCTGCGCCATGACCGTCAACGGCAAGCCGCGCTGGACCTGCCGCACGCATGTGGCGAAAGTCGCCGGCGGCGGCCGTCTGGAAATCGGTCCGCTGGAGAATCTTCCGGTGATCAAGGACCTGACCACCGACATGGAACAGTTTTTTCGGAAGTGGCAGCAGGCCAAAGGCGTTTTTGCGCCGTCGCAGACGCGGCACGACGCTATCGCGCAAATCCGGCCCGATAGCCCAGCCCGCGTCGCCGCCGATGCCGCGATCGAATGCATCAATTGTGGCGTCTGCTACGCCGGCTGCGATACGGTGCGCTGGAATTCCGGCTATGTCGGCCCGGCGGCGCTGACGCGCGCGTGGACGCTCCTCAACGACGAACGCGATGCCGGCAATACCGCGCGGCTGCAAGCCGTAGCGGCGTCGGGCGGCTGTCATTCCTGTCACTCGCACCAATCCTGCCAGGAGCTTTGCCCGCAGGCGCTCAATCCGACTGCCGCGATCGCGGCCTTAAAGCGGCGCACGGCGGCGGCTTATCTCAAGGGCGAGATCACGGCATGAATGTGCGTCTCTATGTCTGGCAGCGCGCGACCGCGGCCGTTATGGCGCCGCTCGTTCTCGGCCATATCGCCGTCATTTTCTACGCCACCCGCCAAGGTTTTAGCGCCGCGGATATCCTTTCGCGCACCCGCGGCAGCATCGTATGGGCGGCCTATTACGGCGTCTTTGTCGCCGCCGCTGCCATCCACGCGTCGATCGGCATCCGCAACATTTTGAGCGAATGGTCGCCGCTCAACGAACGCCGCGCGGGCTTTCTTGCGGTCGTATTCGGCTCGCTGCTCGCGGTGCTCGGCGCGCGCGCCGTGGCCGCGGTGGTGCTGTCGTGATGGCCGGCCAAGTGAAACATCGCGGCAGTGCATTGTGGATCGCAGCCTTAGTGCACCGGCTTTCCGGTCTCGCGCTCGCGATTTTTCTGCCGTTCCATTTTCTGGCGCTCGGCCTCGCCATCGACGGCGCCGCGCGATTTGACGGCTTCCTGCGCTGGACCGATCAGCCGCCGGTCAAGCTCGCCGAAGCCGGCTTGGTGTTCTTGCTCGCCGTGCATTTGCTCGGCGGCTTGCGCGTTTTGGTTGTCGAGAATTTCGCTTGGCGGGACGGCCAAAAACAGCTTGCGACGATTGCCGCCGCGGTGTCGGTCCTCATTGCGGTCGGCTTTCTCGCGCGGCTGTTCTGAGGATCGCATGAACGTCGAGCAGATGAAGACCGACATTCTGATCCTCGGCTCGGGCGGCGCCGGGCTGTTTGCCGCGCTGCACGCCTTGAAAGCCAATCCCGATCTCGACATCACGGTTGCGAGCAAGGGTCTCCTCGGCAAATGCGGCTGCACGCGCATGGTGCAAGGCGGCTACAACGTCGCGCTCAATCCCGGCGACTCGATTGAGCGCCATTTCATGGACACGATCGAAGGCGGCAAATGGTTGCCGCACCAGGAACTGGCCTGGACGCTTGTGACCAAGGCCATCGAGCGCGTGCAGGAACTCGAAAATGAGATCGGCTGTTTCTTCGACCGCAATCCGGACGGCACGCTGCACGGCAAGGCCTTCGCCGGGCAGACTTTCGATCGCACCGTGCACAAAGGCGACCTGACCGGCATCGAGATCATCAACCGGCTGATGGAGCAGGTCTGGGCGCGGCCGATCCGCCGCTTGGAGGAGCACCGCGCCGTTGCGCTTATTCCCGCGACCGACGGCTCGCTCGCCGGCGTGCTGTTGATCGACGTGCGCTCAGGCGAATTCCGCTTCGTCTCGGCGCAGGCCGTGTTGCTCGCGACCGGCGGCGGTCCGACCATGTATCGCTATCACACGCCGTCCGGCGACAAGAGCATGGACGGCCTCGCCATGGCGCTGCGGCTCGGCCTGCCCTTGCGCGACATGGAAATGGTGCAATTCCATCCGACCGGCCTGCTCGCCGGGCCCGACACGCGCATGACCGGCACCGTGCTGGAAGAAGGCTTGCGAGGGGCCGGCGGACATTTGCTCAATGCTTCGATGCATCGCTTCATGGGCGACTACGACCCGAAACTCGAGCGCGCCACGCGCGACGTGGTCAGCCGCGCCATTTACGCGGAGATGAAGGCCGGCCGCACCACGCCAAACGGCGGCGTCTATATCAAGATGGGCCATCTCGGACCGGCCAAGGTGGTGAAGCAGTTCAAAGGCATGGTCGACCGTTGCCGCGATTGCGGCTTCGATCTCGCCGGCGGCCTCGTCGAAGTGGTCCCCACCGCGCATTATTTCATGGGCGGCGTGATCTGCGAGGTGGATACCGCGACGGAGTGTTTCGGCCTGTTTGTCGCCGGCGAGGACGCCAGCGGCATGCATGGCGCGAACCGGCTCGGCGGCAATGGCGTCGCCAACTCGACCGTGTTCGGCGGCATCGCCGGCGACGTGATGCCGCGCTGGATCGCCAAAAATCCCGGTCATCGCCCGCCCGATACGCGTCTGCTCGATGCCGAGATCGACCGCGCGCTGCATCCCTTCACCCGTAAGCCCGGCGATCTCAATGCACTTCGCGAGAAGCTCCTCGACACGATGTGGGACGAAGTCGGCGTCGCGCGCGACCGGGCGAGCCTCGAGCGCGGCATCACGGGAATCGACCGCATCGAAGCCGAGCTCCTCGCCACCGGCACTGCCGACGCCGGCCGCCGCTTCAATTTGACCTGGCACGACTGGCTCAACCTGCGTTCGTTATGCGAGATCAGCCGCGTCATTGCGCTGGCGGCGCTCAAGCGCGAGAATTCCCGCGGCGCGCACTACCGAGCCGATTTCCCGGAGCCGGGCGATCTCGCAACCTCGACCTTCGCCGTGGCGCGACATATATCCAGCGGGATCGAGATCGCCGACCGGCCGGTCGTCTTCAGCCACGTGAAGCCGGGCCAGACTTTACTGCGCGATTCGATCGCAGCCGAATAGAGGCGAATATGATTCCGCTCTCGTCCATTCAACGCACCGCCGAAGATTTGATGGCCAAGGCGGCAATAGAAATCCCGGACGATTATCTCGCCGGCTTGCGCCGCTGCGCCGACACCGAAAAAGGCGATCTGTCCTCCTTCGTCATCAAGGCGATGCTGGAGAACTACGAGGCGGCCAAGGAAGACCGCCGCGCCATGTGCGGCGACACCGGCCTGCCGCGCTGGTACGTCAAAATCGGCAACGAGGCGCGCATTGAAGGAGGTCCCGTGGCGCTCGAAGCGGCCTTGCGCCGCGCCACCGCGCGGGCAACGACAAATGTGCCGCTGCGTCCCAACCGCGTGCATCCGCTGTGGCGCACCGATCACAACAACAATGTCGGCATCGGCGCGCCCGAGATCGAATATGCGTTCCACCCCGACGCCGATTGGATCGAGCTGACCACCGTGCACAAAGGCGGCCTGTTCGGCTCGGATTACCGCATGCTGTTTCCCGGCGACGGCATCGAAGGCATCAAGCGGTTTTATCTCGACACGCTGATCGGCTTCGGCAAGCGCGGGCTCGCCTGCCAGCCGGCCATCGTCGGCGTCGGGCTCGGCGGCTCGAAAGACACCAGCATGGTGTTAGGCAAGCAGGCGTCGTGCCTGCGCATCGTCGGCTCGCGCAATCCCGATCCAAAAATCGCGGCGATCGAGGATGAGTTCAAGGAACTCGGCAACTCTATCGGCATGGGCGCGATGGGCTTCGTCGGCTCCTCGATGGTGATCGATTGCCATATCGAGGTCGGTTATTGCCACACCGGCGGCATGCCGATGTCGGTGCACATGTTCTGTTTGTCGTCGCGCCGCGCCTGCGCGCGGATTGCAGCCGATGGCAAAGCGGCGTTCCGCACCGACCCGATGTGGTTCACCGACTATATGCGCCGCGAGACCGTCGAATGGGGTCAGCAGGCGGCTGAGGCTGCGGAATAGTTTTTAGCGGCGGAATAGACCATGACCGATCTGAAAACCGTTCACATCGATCTGCCGGCACGCACCGACGATCTGCGAAAGCTGGAAATAGGATGGGTCGCCTATCTCACCGGCCGCGTCTTCACCGCGCGTGAAGGCGTCTATAAGCGCGCGATCGCCGACGGCTTTGGCATGCCGGCGGGCAAGGACGCGCTCGGCATCACCAATTTCCACTGCTCGCCGGCGGCCAGCATCAATCCCGACGGCAGCTATACCGTCGGCGCCGTCACCGCGACCGCTTCGTTCCGCTTTGCGCAATGGCTCGACGGCTGGTTCAAGATCTCCGGCTGCAACGTCATCATCGGCAAAGGCGGCATGACGTCAGAGACATACCGCACCCATTTCGTGCCGAACAATGCGATCTATCTCACCACGGTCGGTTACGGCACCGGCGCGCTGCTCGGCCGCGGCATCAAGCGCGTCGCCGGGGTTTATTGGCTGGAGGAACTGGGCCTGGCGCAAGCCGTCTGGGTGCTCGATGTCGAAAAATTCGGACCGTTCCTGGTCGAGAGCGATCTCGCCGGCAACAGCCTGTTCGAGCGTGAAAACGCCAAGATCGCGCCCGGCCTTGAACAGCTCTATGCTGGCACCCGGCCAGCGACGCTGCACCGCTATGGCGAGACCGACGACAAGACCAAGGAAGTTATTTGAAAGTTATCGGCAAGCAGCCGTTCGATCGTCATCCTGCGCATGATCCGCAGCGGGTAACCCTCAATAATGATAGCGGCACTGGGCGATTTCCAAAACTTGCTCGCCAGGCTTTCCCGATACGCGATAAACCAATCGATGCTCCTGAGTGATGCGGCGCGACCACCAGCCGGAAAGCGCGAATTTAAGCGCCTCCGGTTTGCCGAGACCTCGAAACGGATTGCGCTGAATGTCCTCGATAAGCGCATTGATCTTCTTAAGGGTATCAGGATCGTTGCGTCGCCAGTGCAGGTAATCCTCCCAGGCCTTTTCGGTCCAAAGAAGCTTCATTCCTACGGCTCGATGAGTCCGCGCTCACGAAGCTTCCCGGCATTGGCAGACACGATCGACTCCAAAAGCCGCCGCGCATTGGCAGGGCTCCGTAACAGATGGATCGTCTCCATCCACCCATCAAACTCTTCCTCGGAAATAACGACAACGGTCCGGCCACCCTGCCGCGTGACATGTAGCGGCGCACGGCTGTCCCAAACCTGATCCATGTAAGCGGCGAGCCGCTCACGGAAATCGGTATAGGTCACATGGCTTGTCTCGGGCTTTTGCCGCAAATCAATCTTGGGCACGGCTGGTGCTCCTGGAGGTGATTTCGCGTTGTACAGATATACGTACAGCGAAGAGCAAGGTCAACCCGGAAGCACCGGCCATGCGCGGTCCAAAACCGAAGATGGCGGCAGACGGCGACCGGCAATTAAATGCACTGTCACCGCGATTTGTAATTTCATAATTTTATTTGAGTGCTGCGGCGGGATCGCTGGTACAGCTGGGTGGATTCGAACCACCGACCTCTTGATCCACAGTCAAGCGCTCTAACCAACTGAGCTACAGCTGCACGGGCCCGCGGTCGGCAAGCGCGCGGAACCTATGAGCAACGCTCCAGTTTGGCAAGACTCGTCATTCCGGGGCGCACCGAAGGCGCGAGCCTGGAATCCATATCCATCGCCGGGCCAATAGCGGCAGGTCTCTACGAGAACCTCACTTTCTGTGATTATGGATTCCGGGCCCGCGGGCTTCGCCCGCGTCCCGGAATGACGAAAAGCAAAAGCCCGGGCCAGGCCCGGGCTTTCCCGTCGCCGCAATATTGCGGCTGCGATCACGAGGCCGCGGTTACGCGACCTTGCTGAACGCCTTGTTCATGCCGCTCTTGATCGGCTCGGCGGTCTCGGTCGCGACCTTCTGGGCCAGCGCGCCAAGCTCCTTGCCCTGCTCGGTCAGCGCCTCGAACTGCTTGCGCGTATGCGCACTCGACAGTTCGATCACTTCCGACAGCGACTTCGCCGTGATCAGCTCGCCGAAAAAGTCGAACGCCGCGTTGGTGTTCACGCGCGCCGCCTCGATCACCTTGAGACCGTACTCGGACGTGCCCTTGCTGGCGGTCGAATACGTGGTTTCGAGCACGTCGGTCGCCTCTTCGGCGGCGGCCTTCATCTTCTCGTAGGTGTCCTTGCACTGCGCGACGCCGCGCTCGGCAAATTCACGGAACGCCGCCGGCATTTCGACCTTCGGAATTTCGAATTTCGGCATTTCGAATTTCGGCATTTCGAATGCGCTTACCGGGGGCTTGCTTTTCATTTTGGGGGGAGTGGCTGTGGTTGTGGCTTCCGCCATGACACTGATCCTTGATGTCGTTCGTTGCTTCTAGGGCTGTCTCACCTGGAGAACTTTTTCTTCGTTGGCCTCGCCGCCCGTTGCGCGCTGCCTGATATTCTGCGGTCCCGCGGCTGAACGCCGTACACTTCCAAGCCGGGGCAATTGGTTTAAGTTAGATAACAACTTTTTTGGTGCATTGCAACAGGAATTATTGCAATGCACAAAGTATGGCAGACTATTGAAATAATTGTGTTTTTGGAACCCGCCAGAGCGGGGCCTGGCTAAGTCTTGGGCTTGGCAGCATCGACCACGATCTTGGCGGCACTTTGGCCAAGGTCCTGAACCTGGGACGACAGCGCTTGCATCTGTCGGCTCAGATATTCGGATTGCAGCCCCATGACCTCCGACGCATCCTTGGCATGCATGAGCTTTTGCGCGAATTCGAACGTCGCCGTGACGTTCTGCTCGGCATAGGTCATCGATTTATGCGCGATTTCGGAGGCGCCACTATGCGCCGCCTGGGCGTGGCCCTGCAGTTGCCCCATCGCCTTGTTGGCCGCCTCGATAAAGCCTTCGAAAGCCTTGCGCGCCTGTGTCACGCTCTGTTCGGCAAACGCCCGCATCTCGTTCGGAATTGCGAATTGCTCGAATGGATCCTTTGCCATCATACACTCCTCGTGCCCCCGGCCCGCCAATTCTAGCGCGAATTTGCGACCGGCATGCAAGCGAAACGCGGCGCCCGCTAAGTCCCAGGAGCGATTAAGGTTATCCCGGCAAGCTTGGCCGCGCACCCGCCGCCGCCATGGACGCCGCAGACGCCCCGCACTATTAAGAATTCCTTTAGCCTACGAGTTCCGACGCGCATGCCGATCGTGGAGAGAGAGCTCGCGCTGTTAGGTCATCCGCGTCTCGCAGCGCTTGCGACGAGTGAATGGCCGGCTTGGCTGTGGCGCGTCGACGGCTCGCAGATCCTGTGGGCCAATGCGGTCGGCGCGGCGATCTTCGGCGCCGGAACTTCGGCTGCCTGCACCGAGCGCCGGTTCGACGTCCGGGATACTTCCGCTGCGCAAATCATCCGTCTTGCCGCCAGCTTGCCGGCGGCCGCCCAAGAGCGGCTCGAGCGGCTGCGCGGCTTTGGTGCGGGCTTCGGCCGCGCGCTGACCTGCGCCTGCTCGCGCATCGTTCTTGCCGACGGCGAAGTCGCGGTGCTGATCGCCGCAGCGGAGCCGGCGGGACCGGAGCTGACCCTCAGCGAACGCGTGCGCCGCCTGATCGGCGATTGCCAGGAACCGTTCGCGGCTTTCGCACCGGACGGCACGCTCGTTTATGCCAATCCGGCGGCACAGACACGGCTTTCCGGCGCGACCATGCTGTCGGCGCTCGGCATCGAGACGCTTGCCGCCACGGTGCTCGAAACTGGAAGCGCCAGCGGAACGGCGTATTTGGGTAACGTATCGTTCGAGGTCGCCGCGACGCGGCTCGGCAAAGACGCTTCGCGCGTGCTCGCCCTCACGATGCCGCAGCGGCCGAGCGAAGCCCCGCGCGAGCCAATCGCGCCGCAAGAGCCGCAAGTGCCGCAAGACACGACACACGACACGATGACTGCGCCAACCGCGGCGGCGCTGCTCGAGGCAGTCATCGCCGCGCCGCCTGTCGCATCCCCCGCGCCTGCTGCAGAGCCGCCTCCTGCCGCCGCGCATGAGACCGTAGCCGAGCGGCGGTACCCGTTGCGTTTCGTTTGGCACATGGATGCGGGCGGCCGCTTCGGCGTCGGATCGGACGAATTCATCGAACTCGCCAGCCCGCACACGACAGCGGCATTCGGCCGGCCGTGGAGCGAAATTGCCGCCGAGTTGGGGCTCGATCCCAACAATCTGGTCGCGCGCGCGGTGGCGAGCCGCGAAACCTGGAGCGGCATCGTCGTATCCTGGCCGGTGGGCGATTCCGGCGAGCGGCTGCCGATCGAAATGTCGGGTTTGCCGGTGTTCGACCGCGACCGCAGCTTCCGCGGCTATCGCGGTTTCGGCGTCTGTCGCGACATCGACCGCATCAACCAATTGGCGCGCAGACGCCGCGAACATCCGATCGGTTTCATGCCGGCGCCGGAATCAGCGCCCCAGCAAGAAGAAGCCACGCCAACCGCCCCCGCGACGCCAGCCGCCGCGCCGGAAAAACCCGAGGCCGCCGCCGCGGCCGAAGCCGCGCCCGAAGCCGCACCCCAGGTGGAACGGCCCGCACTCGGTGTCGTTCCGGCGTCCGCTAATGTCGTGCCGTTTCGCCCATCGCCGCCGGCCGAACCCAAAGTGCCGCCGACTTTGAGTCCCGTCGAACGCAGGGCGTTCCGCGAATTGGCGCAGGAATTGACGGCGCGCCTGCACGGTCCGCAGGAGGCGTCGGCCGCAGCCGAAAGCGCCGCCGAAGTCCTGCCCGCCGCGACTCTCGAAACCGCCCCGCTGGCCGCGCCAGGCGCCGAGCCGGTTATCGAGCAAGTGCTGCTCGACCGCATCCCGATCGGCATTCTCGTTTACCGGCACGACAAGCTGCTTTACGCCAACCGTCATTTCCTCGAATGGAGCGGCTACGAGAACCTCGCTGCGATCGAGGCGGCTGGCGGCTTGAACACGCTGTTTGCCGAGCCTAGCGCCGATGCCCTCGCCGAAACCGCCGGCGCCATTTCGCCGTCGATCAAGTCCCTGTCGATCATGACGCGGCGTGGCGACAAGCTGCCGGTCGAGGGCCGTATGTTCACCGTGCCGTGGGATGCATCGTCGGCGCTGGCGCTGATCCTGACCAACGGCCAAAAAAAGGGAGATGCCGACGCGGCGGAACAGGAAGCCGAGCGTGCGCTCGCTACGGCCGAGACGGAGAACCGCGAGCTCAAATCGATCCTCGACGCGGCAACCGACGGCGTCATCACGCTCGATGCCGCTGGCCGCATCGTCGGCGCCAACACCCGCGCCGCAGTCCTATTCGGCAAATCGACGGGTGAGCTTGCCGGCTGCTCTTTCGGCGATCTCCTGGCGCCCGAGAGCGAACGGCCGGCGCGCGACCATTTCGACCGCATCGGGCGCGGCGCGAGCACCCTCGATAACGTGCTCGACGTGGCGGCGCGCGCCGGTGACGACCGGCTCGTTCCGCTGGCGATGACGCTCGCCCGCATCGGCAGCGATCGTATCTGCGCCGTGTTCCGCGACGTGACGAGCCGCAAGCAGAACGAGGAGGAGCTGCGCAACGCCAAGCGCGAGACGCTGCGGGCGGCTTCTGCCAAGGCGGAATTCCTCGCCAAGGTGAGCCACGAAATCCGCACGCCGCTCAACGCCATGACCGGCTTCGCCGAAGTCATCATGGCCGAGCGCTTCGGCCCGATCGGCAACGAGCGTTACCGCGAATATATCAAGGACATTCACGCCGCCGGGACGCATCTCGTCTCGATGCTCAATGACTTGCTCGATCTATCGCGGATCGAGACCGGGCAGATCGAGCTCACCTTCGCCAACGTCAATCTCAACGAGCTGACCCAGCAATGCGTCGGCATCATGCAGCCGCAAGCGAATCGCGCCCGCATCATCATCCGCACGTCGCTCACCCCGGGTGTGCCGCTCGTGGTCGTCGACGAGCGATCGCTGCGTCAGATCGTACTCAACCTCATCTCGAACTCGATCAGGTTCACCGGTCCCGGCGGCCAGGTGATCGTATCGACCGTATTCACCGACAGCCGCGAGGCGGTGTTGCGCGTGCGCGACACCGGCGCCGGGATGAGTGAAAAGGACATTGCGGCCGCGCTCGAACCGTTCCGCCAGATCGCGACTTCGGGAAGCTGGGGTTCGAGCGGAACCGGGTTCGGGCTGCCGCTGACCAAAGCGCTGGCCGAGGCCAACCGCGCCAATTTCAGCATCAAGAGCGCACCGAACGCCGGCACACTTGTCGAGATCGCGTTCCCGCCAAGCCGCATTGTCGCCGGCTGAAATCGTCGATATGGACTCCGCTCCGTCGAGTTTTTGCCGTCATTGCCCGTGATGCTCGGCGAGGATGCGGCCATGCGCATGATCAAAATCTTCCTGGCACTGATCTTCACCGCCGGCGTTTTGGTCCCCGCCACGGCGCGCGCCGCCGCCGACGTCGATCTGCTGCTGGTGCTGGCCGCCGACGTGTCGCGCAGTATCGACAGCACAAAATTCCAGTTGCAGCGCGACGGCTACGCCGCCGCCATCTCCGATCCGCGCGTGCTCGACACGATCCGGTCCGGCCATAACGGCCGCATCGGACTGACATTCGTCGAGTGGTCGGGCGTCGGCGCGCAACATGTGGTGATCGACTGGACGGAGGTCGGCGACGCCGCTTCGGCAAAGGAATTTGGCGACCAGTTGCTCGAGACGCCGCGCTCGTTCGCGGGCCGCACCTCGATCAGCGGCGGCATCGAATTTGCCATCGCGCGTCTCGCCAACGCGCCGTTCAACTGCGTTCGGCGCACCATCGACGTTTCCGGCGACGGCACCAACAATGACGGCCGCAACGTCACCGAACTGCGCGATGAAGCCGTTGCCAAGGGCGTCACCATTAACGGCCTGGTCATCCTCAGCGACAACCCGATGCCGTGGAATCCGGAACACACCAATCCGCCCGGCGGCCTCGACAATTACTATCGCACCAACGTCGCCGGCGGCCCGGGCGCCTTCGTCATGGTGGCGCAAAACTTCAACTCGTTCGGCCAGGCCATCATCGCCAAAATGATCGCCGAGGTATCGCAGGCCGACGAGTCGAAGCGGCGGCAGGCCGCCGCGCGCTGAGCGGCAGGAGACCGGCCGCAGGCCGTAATTGCTTATTTACAACAATATTTTAGATGCGCGCGCGAAGGCCCCGGCCACGAAAGCGACACAGATGCCTGGCATGTTTGCAGCTCGCATACCACTCGGTATAGTCGAGCGGCCTCACACCAATTGGAAACGCGTCCCGTGACCGCGGCCACCGGCTTGAAACGCCTTGCGATTACCGTTGCCGGCGTGGTTGCGGCGGCATTCGTCACGCTGGTGGCGCTGTCTTTTCTCATTCCGGCCTCCTCGGTGCGCGATGCGGTGGAGTCGGAAATCCACGCCGTGACCGGCCTCGACCCGATGCTGGGCAACGACGTTTCGCTGTCGCTGTTCCCGTCCGGCACCGTGCACTTCCGCAACGTGCTCCTGGGCAACGACCGCACCGGCGAGCCGGCTGTCGCGGCCGACGAATTGACGGCGCGGCTGCGTTATTTTCCGCTACTGGCCGGACGTGTCGAAATCGCCGACGTGACGCTGGTGCGCCCGGTCATCAACGTCACGTTCTCGGCCGCCGGAGAAACCAATTGGTCCGGGCTGATCGTCTCGCTGGCGTATGCGCTCCAGCCGGATCATGAGCGCACGGCATCGTTCTCGGAGATCGGCATCCAGGACGGCACGGTCGTCGTGCATGACGCCGGCAAGGACACCACCGAACGGCTCGAAGACGTCAACTTTCAGGTTGCCTGGCCGTCGATTTCGCGCAGCTTCGGCGCCAATGGTCATTTCGTGTGGAACGATCAGCCGGTCGAGGCAAGCCTCACGCTGAGCGATTTTTTGGCGGCGCTCACCGGCGATCGGTCCGGCGTCAAGCTGCGGCTGTCGAGTGTGCCGCTCAATCTTGCCTTCGATGGCGCGGTGACCGATCGACCGACGCTGAAAATCGATGGCACGCTCGACGTCGAAGCGGCCTCGCTGCGGGACGCCTTGCACTGGACCGGTAAGGGCAAAGTGCCGTTCGGCGGCTTCGGCCGCTTTGCGCTGCGCGCGCAGAGCGATATCGGCGGCGGCATCGCATCGCTGTCCAACGTCAACGTCGAGCTCGACGGCAACAGTGCGGAAGGCGCGCTGACGCTGGCGACCGACGGCCACCGCCTGGTGCAAGGCACGCTCGCGGCCGATGCGCTGGATTTGACGCCTTACGTTTCCGGCGTGCGGCTGCTCGCCAGGGACGAAAACAACTGGGACCGACTGCCGATCGCGCTCAACGGATTTAGCGATTTCAACCTCGATCTGCGGCTCTCCGCCGCCAGCATCAAGATCGCGGACGCGCAATTGGGACGCACCGCGGTCGCCGCGACGATGCATGACGGCAAGCTCGATCTCACGATTGGAGAATCGCAGGCGTTCGGCGGCACCGCCAAGGGCACGTTCGGGATCGCCAGCGCCGATAACGGCATCGCGGTAAGCTCGAACATGCAATTCCTCGACGTCGATCTGGAAAATTGTCTCGGTCAAATCTTCGGCATGCACAAAGTGCAAGGTCGCGGCAATCTCGCGTTCAATCTCGACGGCGCGGGCAATTCCATTCTGGCGGTGACGCACGCGCTTAATGGGACGGCCACGCTTAACTCCCAATCCGGCGTGCTGGCCGGCATCGATGTCGAGCAGTTGCTGCGCCGGCTCGAGCGCCGTCCGCTCTCCGGTAACGGCGATTTTCGCCAGGGGCAAACCCCATTCGATCAGCTCGGCATCAGCCTCAAGGTCGTCAACGGCCTAGTCTCCATCGATGACATGCATATCGACGGACCGTCCGTGAAACTCGCGATCGGCGGTCAGGCCTCGCTGCCGACGCGCGATCTCGATCTCAAGGGCGTGGCCACGCTGGTGTCGACGACGACCGCCGAGGAGTTCGATTTGCCGTTCGTCGTGCAAGGTCCGTGGGATGACCCGATCATGCTGCCGGACCCGCAGAGCTTGATTCGCCGCTCGGGGGCGGCCGCGCCGCTACTCAACGCAGCCAAGAGCTATAATGCCAGCGACGCCGTGCGCTCGGTGATCGATCAATTGCTGGCAGCCCCGACTGCGCCCGGCGCCGCGACGCCGGCCGCGTCTCCCGCTGCGGCGCCAGCCGCAGCCAAAACCACCCAATAGTGGCTTCCTAGTAGGCCAAGAAATCCGCTGGTAATCGCGCGGCAGGCGCGCTGAAGCGGGCCCTGGAGCCTGGTTCTGCTAGACCGGAGCTCTCGTTTTCTGTTTGAGCATGATCTTGTCCGAAAACCGGTAACCACTTTTCGGGATCATGCTCTATGATTCGCGGCACACGAATCAGCGCGGACATTTCCGTCCGCGGCCGGGCCGGAAGCTTCGCTGATGCTCAGCCTCACGCGCACTATGGTCAAGGTGTTGATCGCGTCGCTGATCGTCGGCACGGTCCTTGACCATTTCGGTATTCGGACCGACGAACTGATAAAGGCCACGGGGCTTTCGCCAGACCGGATCGAGGACTTGGCGCGCGCGGGCGTTGCTTGGGCGTTGCCGACTTTGTTGCTCGGAGCGCTGGTGATCGTGCCGGTATGGTTTCTGTTTTACATTTTCCGCCCGCCCGGCGAGAGCAGGGATTGATCACACCCGTGCCGGCGCGCCCTTGGCCGCGCCGAGTTTGGTCAAGAGCGACGCGGCGATGACCGCAAGGCCGACCACGGCGACCATGATGCTGCAGACGGCGTTCATCTCCGGACTGACGCCGAGGCGCACTTCCGAATAGATGCGGATCGGCAGCGTGGTCGCGCCCGGACCGGTGGTGAAGCTCGCGATGACCAGATCGTCGAGCGACAGCGCGAAGGCAAGCATCCAGCTCGCGGCGATGGCGGGCGCGATCAGCGGCAGGGTCACCGCCATGAAGGTGCGCGCGGGCGAGGCGCCGAGATCCATGGCCGCCTCTTCGAGGCTCATGTCGAAATCGACGAGCCGCGCCTGGACGATGACCGCGACGAAGCACATCGCCATGGTCGTGTGGGCGATCACCACCGTCCAGAAGCCGCGATCGATCGCAATGGCGACGAACAGCAAAAGCATGGACAGGCCGGTAATGACCTCGGGCATGACCAGCGGCGCGTAGATCATGGCGGCGAACAGGAGCCGGCCGCGGAAGCGGCCGAAGCGCACCAGAGCCACCGCCGCGAGCGTCCCCAGCAAAGTCGCCGCGCTCGCCGCAACGAGCGCGACGCGAAGGCTGATGAATGCGGCTTCGAGTAGCGGCGCGTCGGCGGCGAGTTCGGCATACCAGTGCGTCGACCAGCCGCCCCATACCGCGACGAGACGGGATGCGTTGAACGAGTAGACGATCAGAATGACGATCGGCAGGTAAAGAAAGGCGACGCCGATGAACAGCGACGCGAGATTGAAGACGGAGAGTTTGCGCATCGTCAGTCTCGCCCGACCCCGCGCATCGTCTGGTGCTGGAAGACCACGATCGGCGTGACCAACAGGCACACCAGGACGACGGCGACCGCGGATGCGGTCGGCCAGTCTTTGTTGGCGAAGAATTCGGTCCAGATGGTCTGGCCGATCATTGCGGTGCGCGAGCCGCCGAGCAAATCCGGTATGACGAACTCGCCGACAGCCGGAATGAAGCAAAGCAGCGCACCTGCGACCACGCCCGGCGCCGACAACGGCAAGGTTATGAGCCAGAACGTCTTCCAGCGCGGGCACCCGAGATCGGCGGCGGCTTCGAGGAGCGACTCGTCCAGTTTCTCCAGCGTCGCATAGAGCGGCAGCACCATGAACGGCAGGTAGGAATAGACGATGCCGATATAGACGGCGGTATTGGTGGACAACCAGACCGGCGGCTCGCGGACCAGATCGAGCGCCAGCAAGAGCTGATTGAGCGGGCCGTCATGCTGCAGGATGTTCATCCAGGCATAGATGCGGATGAGAAACGAAGTCCAGAATGGCAGGATGACCAAGAGCACCAGAACCGCCTGCACCCGCCGCGGCGTGCGCGTCATGGCGTAGGCGATCGGATAACCGATGACGAGCAGCATGAGGGTGGAGAACGCGGCAATCT
>Ga0210394_10004892_pt1 | contig 15339 bp, 14 predicted proteins | sample IncBWC12MmetaG_FD_160121 | JGI IMG/M metagenome (GOLD analysis project Ga0210394, IMG submission 160121) | Forest soil microbial communities from Barre Woods Harvard Forest LTER site, Petersham, Massachusetts, United States - Inc-BW-C-12-M | ecosystem: Environmental > Terrestrial > Soil >... | reverse complement strand
GTTCTCCTGCGCGCGGGAGAACGATCCGTAATTCAGTAAACTCGCCAGGCTGGGGACGCGCCGCACTCATTGGCATTCGCGGTACATCGCAAGCAGTTGCGGACCGGACAGATACATCGTTGCAGTGCCGAGACCGCCGTTGCGTGCGATCCATTGGCGAATCGGATCCGGATAGAAACTCAAAAGCGTTCGCGTCGCCGGCACATTGATAACCGGCAATCCGAGAAACCCGGGACGCCAGGCCGCGTGAAAGCCGAGCACCGCATTAGATGTAACGCAAATCCGGTTAGACGGCACTATGCCGAGCACCATGGTGCAGGCGGACGAGCAGGTTCCATCGATGACAACCTGTTGGCCGCTGGCGCGAAGCGCCATGTAGCGCGACCAGTAAACGCCGATATTGCCGCCTTCATCGTTCGTTATCCGCAGCACGGCTGCCGCGGTCCTCGGCAACGCGATTAGAAGTATCGCGGCGAGGCATGAAATCGCGATCGATGGTTTTCGCAACAGCAGACTTCCCCGCGGCCGCAGGGGCAAATTGGCAGTTAATTGAGTGGCGAATATCGGCGCGTTAGGGCGTTGCAGGTTTCTGCGTTGCTTCGTATATCACCAGACCTGTCAGGCCGGCAGCGACGACGCCCATGGCCACGCCGCCCCAACTGAAATCGTTGTCCTGCGCGTAAGATCCAGAGGCGCAGGGCGACAACGGAGCAATTGTCGTGACCGCTCCCGGCTGCACGTCAACCTTGCATCCGTCATCGTAGACGACAGTTGCAGAGCCACCGGGGGCGACCATAACGGAATCGCCGACATTGGCATCGATCCGGCTGTTCACTGGCTGGAAGCCTTGGCCCTGATTGATCGTAAGGTTGCCCTGTCCCGGCTCAATCGTAGCCGCCCAGGTCGAGCTGCTAAGGAGCATCGCCACACAGAACGCGCCCACGAAGGGTCGTTTGGCCATTAGTCGAATCCCCGATTCCGCGCCCACAACCTTTATAACACTCGAACCCCTAGCAGCAAAACCTAACTTTTTGATTTCTCGAGAAGTGTAGCTTTTGTGCCACCATCGATTATTAGCTTATCACTCATCATAATGTTACCGTATTCTTGGGGGCCTAAGTACCTGCAATAACGGCATTTTCTGGGGAATCAGCAACCTGTGATCGACCTTCACAGCCATATCCTGCCGGGGATCGATGACGGAGCTAGCGATGCATCCGTATCCCTGGCTATGGCGAGGATGATGGTCGCGCAGGGCGTGACCACCGCTGCGTGCACCCCGCATATTTTGCCCGGGCTTTATCATAATTCCGGCCCGGCGATTCGGGAGGCGACGCAGCGACTGCAGGGGCTTCTCGAACACGAGGGAATCCCGCTTCGCCTTACCACCGGCGCCGACGTTCACATGACCCCCGATTTCATCGCGGGGCTTCGTTCCGGTCGTCTCCTGACCATTGCCAATTCGCGCTACGTGCTGGTTGAGCCGCCCCACCACACGGCACCGCCGCAGCTGGAGGATTTTTTCTTCAATTTGGTGGTCGCCGGCTATGTACCAATTCTCACTCATCCGGAGCGGCTTTCCTGGGTTCCAGCGCGCTACGAAATCATCAAAAGACTTGTCCGCGCCGGTGTTTGGATGCAAATCACGGCCGGGTCTTTCGCTGGCGCGTTCGGCCGGAATGCCCTATACTGGGCGGAGCGGATGTTGGACGAGGGCTGTGTCCATCTTATTGCCACCGATGCTCACGATGCTGAACGCCGGCCGCCAGATTTAGCAGCCGGGCGGGACTTAGTGGCAAAGCGCGTTGGCCCTGTAGAAGCTCAACGCCTCGTGTTAACGCGTCCAATGGGGATATTGGAGGATGAGAATCCTTCGAGCTTGCCGGGGCCATTAGGGGTGGCAGATGCCGAAACCGTGTCTTCGCCGCAAGCCGCCGAGCGATCCCGGACGCCCGGCAGTACGCCTATGGACGATGGCGCTGCTGGTGGCTTGCGCGGCCTGTCTGGCCGGTTGCGCCGGTTCTTCAAGTGACACCGTCGCGATGAATGGCGGCGCCGGGGACTCCTCCAGCGCGGGCTACAACTCAGAAGGTGCGGTGACCTCGCTGTCGGGATCGAGCGCGGCTGCTTTCGCGCCTACTGCCGCAGCCGCGCATTCGAGCGCGGCCAGTCAGGCGGCCGATGCGCTCACCTCAGTCGCGAAACCCGGCAACGCGGCGTACAAGATCGGTCCTTTGGACGTGCTCGAAGTGTCGGTCTTCAAGGTGCCGGACTTGAACAAAGAAGTACAAGTCGCGGAAGACGGATCCATCAATTACCCGCTCGTCGGCGAGGTTCCGGCTGCCGGGAAATCGGCTCAGCAACTCGAACAGGAACTCACGGCGAAGCTTGGCGCCAAATATCTCCGCAACCCGCAAGTTACCGTGATGATCAAAGAATATAACAGCCAGCGCGTCACCGTTTCGGGTTCGGTGAAAGCGTCAGGCGTATACGCGATCAAAGGCAGCACCTCGTTGATGCAAGTGATCGCGATGGCCGGCGACGTCGATACAAGCACGGATTCGGGCGATGTCGTTGTATTTCGCACAGTCGACGGCCAGCGTTCCGCCGCTAAGTTTGATATCGATGACATAAAGGCGGGCAAAGCTTCAGATCCTCAAGTGGAACCCGGCGACGTTATTGTCGTCGATTCATCCACCACCAAGGTAGCTCTCCACAACGTTCTCATGGCATTGCCGCTGGCAACGAGTGCCGCGGCATTTTCCGCCCTTTGAGCATCACTCATGAATTATCAACGCGCCAATCCGTCCGAAGAGAGCGATGCCAAAGGCGGAAGTCTCGTGCCAACGGGACAATTCGCCCCCGCCACCCGCGACCCTTATTCGGTCGGCGCATATGCGGGAGCGTCCGGTGACGCTCCGTCGGATTTTCAGCTCGATCTTCTTGGATACCTGCGCGTCCTGATCAAGCGCCGCTGGATTATCCTAAGCATTGTGATGGCCTCCCTTACTCTGGGCGCCGTAATGACGCTGATGAAAGTTCCTCTCTACACATCGACGGTTCGAATTCAGATCGATCGGAACGTCGCTAAAATTGTTGAGGGTGGCAATGTTTCGCCTGCCGAAGGGCTAGGCTCCGATGTTGAATTTATGAGGACACAGTACGAACTCCTCCAAGGTCCCACCTTGGCCGAGAGAGTCGCGTCCGCACTCAAACTTGGCGAGGATTTCGGCTTTTTTGCGCCGAGAGAGTTCTCGATCTTTCGATTTATAAAGCGCCTGCTTGGGTCATCCGGGGCGCCGGCAGAGCAAGGCAGCGGCAAGATCGATCGTGAGGACGCGGCCATCGGTATTGTGCTCGCAAACCGCGTAATAAGCCCGGTATTTGGCTCACGGTTAGTCGACATCGCCTACTCGGATCCCAATCCGGCGCTGGCGCAAAAAATTACTGCGGCATATGCGGATGCGTTCATTGCCTCTAATCTGGACAAGCGTTTTGAAGCCAACTCGTACGCTAAAGTTTTCCTGGAAGATCAGCTCCAACAATTGAAGATCCGGCTGGAGCAGTCCGAAAAGGCGCTGCTTGATTTCGGGCAAAAAGAAGAGATCGTTCAAACGAACGACAAGGAGTCAATTGCGGAAACAAATTTGGCGAGTGCAAACTCCGCGCTCGGCACGCTCATCGCGGAGCGGATGAAGAATGAGGAGCTGTGGAAACAGCTTGAGTCGGCGAAGGCGATCGATCTGCCCCAGCTGCTGACCAATGCGGTCATTGAAGCGCTGCAGGCAAAGCGGAGCGGGCTTGAGACCGACTATCAGGAGAAGCTCGAAACCTTCCGGCCCAGTTATCCCGCGATGGTTCAGCTCAGCAACCAGATCGCCGAGATCGATCGGCAGCTCGCTGTCGAAGTCAACACGTTGAGGGCTTCCTACAAAGCAGCCTATGACGCCTCGCTCGAACAAGAAACGGAAATGAAAAACCGGATTGAGCAATTAAAGCAGGACGTTCTGGATCTGCAAAAACGGAGCATTCAGTACAACATCCTCAAACGGGAGGTCGACACCAACCAATCGCTCTATAACGGTCTGTTGCAGCGCTACAAGGAAGTCGATATCGCCGGCGGCGTCGGCGCTAACAACATCTTTGTGGTCGACAAGGCGACATTGCCCCGCGGGCCGTCCTCGCCAAGAATGTCACGCGCACTCCTCATCTCATTTGCGCTCGGCTTGACGGCCGCGCTGGGCTTGGCTTTCGTACTCGAACGTCTCGACGATACGCTGAGGTCGCCGGAAGAGATCGAGCGGGCTCTCGGCTATGCAACGCTTGGCATCATTCCTAAGATCGGATTGGGCACGAGCCTCGAGGCGGAGCTGGCCGATCCGCGATCTCACATGTCCGAAGCTTATCGTTCGCTTTGCACCGCGCTCCAGCTTTCGACTGAAAGAGGACTGCCGAAAACACTGCTCATCACCAGCGCGGGACCGTCGGAAGGGAAGTCCACGACTTGCCTGACGCTGGCGCGGCATTTTGCGAATATCGGTCTCAAGGTTCTCCTGGTGGACGCAGATTTGCGTAAGCCGTCGCTGCACACCAAGCTCAAGCTCGACAATGCAAGTGGACTTAGCAACTATTTGACTGGAGCTTCGACCCCGCCCGAGCTTCTGCAGCAGACCGATGTAGCTAATCTTGCCTTTATGGCCTCCGGGCCGCTGCCTCCGAATGCTGCCGATCTTCTCGGCAGCTCGCGTTTGCTGTCGTTGCTTTCGGTTGGGTTGGAGGTGTTTGATCTGATCGTGGTCGATAGCCCACCCGTAATGGGGCTGGCCGACGCGCCGCTGTTATCGAGCGCGGTCGCCGCTACCATCTTTGTGGTAGGTGCGGGCCAAGTGCGAACGCGCTTCATCCGTACCGCGGTCAAGCGGCTCGAATTTTCACGCGCCTCTCTCATCGGCACTGTCATCACGAGGTTCGACGCCCGGAGCAGCTACGGGTATGGCTATGGTTACGGGTATGGTTACGACTATGGCTACGGCAGTCGTGGACGCGGTAACGAGCAGACGATCGCCTCATCCGAACAATCGCACCGACCAAAGCTGACAAGCGCGCCGGCGGAGGGATGATGTCCGATAAGATGGCACTGAAAATTGCCATCGACCTCATGCATGTCCCCTCGCAGGTACGGCTTTTCAGGTCGGAGCCTCTGCCGGATGGCGTGCTGATGCTGCTACGCATTGCGGCGGGTGATGACGAGGCGGAAAATGCAGCCGCAGCTTTGACCGACCGATCACGCGACGTCGTGCGGCAAGCGGCTACTTTTTTTATCGAGCAAATTATGTTTGCTCCAAATACAGATAGTTACCGGGTGCTCGGCGTAAGCCCACAGGCGAGTGGCAGCGAACTCAGGCGGAATGTCGCCCTTCTTTTGCGATGGTTGCATCCAGATCTCGATCCTCGGGGTGCACGGTCGATCTTTATTGGACGCGTCACTGCCGCATGGAATGACCTGAAGACACCGGAACGACGTGCCGCCTATGATGATCAGTTGCGGTCCGCCATGAGCCGGCCTCAATCGAAAAACGGCAAGTCTCGGTCCGGGAGACACGGTTCCGTCGCGTCGCAACGAAGTCGGCGCATGAAAAATGCACTGCTCATGCGCGGTACGAACAGAATCGGGTTTTTTCGCCGGGCGCTTTCGATGCTATTGCATCGCCCGCTGTAGTCGTCACGTCGGGTGGCTCAATCTGCGCTTCGGCGCGGGATGCCCGTAAGCTCTCGGTCCAACGGCACGGATGTCTCTGTTGCTAGACAAGCTATGCGATATCTCCGCCGCCATCTTGGATTTTCTGTCCGTTTCTTGTCGACGTGGTCGGCCATGAAGATCAAAAAGCCACTTCACTTACGTCCGCAAGCGGTCGTCCTTACTGTATCCGGCGTGATTTTAACTTGGCTGGTGCTGTCGCACAGCTTTGGCGCCTTTCTTGCCGATGCCGCGCCCCAAGCTGCGACCTGGTTCGATGCACGACAACCTGAGGCGCTGGTCAATCTCGCCGATCAGGCCCTTAGCGCTGCTGTCACCGCCCAAGCGAGTAACGGGGCTGCGGATAAAGCATCGGACCAGTCGAATAGCGAGCATGAGGACAGGCGACAGACAGGAGGCGCCACAGCCACATCTCCCCGCAGTATTGACAGCGCTTTCTTGTCTTTCGAATCGCTGGGCAAAACTCAAAGCATCAGCCGGCCCATCGTGCCGGAAAATGCACCGGCCGTCCGGAACTGGGCAACAACTGCCCTGATGAACGACCCGTTGAATGCGCGCGCCCTTCGAATTTTAGGTCAGCTCGCCGAGGCTGACAGCAATGACGCGGAGGCCGCAGAATTCATGCACGCCGCGGACAGGCTATCGCTGCACGAAAGGGCCGCCGCGTTTTGGCTGCTACGAAATAGCGCCGCGGCGGGCGATTTCAAATCCGCCATCTATTACGCGGATATTATGCTCCGGACCACGCCGCAATCGAGCATCTACGTGGTTCCGATCTTGGCTCAAATCAGCGAGGACCCCGCAGGCGCTGCCTTGGTCAAGGCGCTCCTTGCCGGTAATCCGCCATGGCGGGCCCAATTCATCTCGGTGCTTCCGGACAGCGTGACGGACGTGCGCACGCCCCTCAATCTTTTATTGGCGCTTCGGTCCGACCCGGTGCCGCTCACGGTGGACGACATCAAACCCTATCTCGAATTTCTGATCACGCATAAATATTACAGCCTCGCCTACTATACCTGGCTGCAGTTCCTTCCGCCGGATGAATTGCGCCACGCGGGCCTCTTATACAACGGCAACTTCGAAAGTGCGCCTTCGGGACTGCCATTCGATTGGAAGATTACACAAGGCACCGGCGTCACGATTGACGTTGTGCCCAGACCCGGTCAAAGCAGCGACCGTGCGCTAATGGTCGATTTTCAGTTCGGACGCGTCGATTATCACAGCGTTACCGAGCTCGTCATGCTTACCCCTGGCACTTATCAGTTTAGCGGTGAGTACAAAGGCAATCTCGTTGGTCCGCGCGGACTGAAATGGCGAATTGCCTGTGCCGCCGAGACGGCTGCCAACGTCGGCGAAAGCGCGATGATCACCGGATCGACGAAGGCCTGGAACAATATAACATTTACCTTTACGATTCCCGATAAAGGCTGCGATGCTCAATATGTTCGACTTGACCTAGATGCGAGAATGGCATCGGAGGAAATGGTGTCCGGCTCGATATTCTTCGACGACCTGCGGATATCGCGCGTCGCGAAACCTGCGGCGGCAGGAGGCTAATTGTCGCTGACCAGAACCATCGTAGCTAGGCACATTCGGCATTAATTATGGTTTCACTCGGCAACTTCCGGGAACAGCCGTTGGGGACCGCAATAAGCGGTTTCATTCTCGAGCAAATTCGAGAACGGCGGCCAAGCCTTGTTTTTGGTGCTTGCGCATTCATCGTCATCTGCGCGCTGCTGCTCGGCGGCGGAACGCGGGGCGGTTTCTTGTCGGATGCGGTTCTTGAATTGCTTGCTGTTCCCGCGCTCTTGATCGCGCTTTCATCGCTGATCGACCTGTCGAAGCGGAAAGCAGCGATCAAGTCCGACGCGCATTGGGCGCTTGTACTATGTGCTGCGATCGCAATTTTGCCGCTCGTCCAACTTGTCCCGTTACCGCCATGGCTCTGGACGGCGCTGCCCGGCCGAGAAGAGATGACGAAGGTATTCGGTCTGTTAGGGCACCGATTACCGTGGATGCCGATTAGTGTTTCGCCAAGTTCGACGTGGCTGAGCTTCCTGTCGCTGCTGCCTCCGATCGCGATTTTCCTCTCAACGATTCAGCTGAGCTATCGCGAACGTCGCACGCTGATCCTGGTCATCATCATTGTTGGCGTTATTAGCGCTTTTGTCGGCCTGATCCAGGTTGCCGAAGGGCCCAACAGCCCATGGCGTTTCTTTGCGTTCACCAATCTCAACGAGGCGGTCGGGTTCTTTGCCAATAGAGATGACTTTGCCGCGCTGCTCTATGCAGTCCTGGTATTCGCATCCGTCTGGATAATCGATCTTGGCTTCAGGGTGGGATTCTGGACCGACCTGAAAAGCACGGAGCACTTCGCGATCATAGCAGTCACGGCCGTTTTCATGGCGGTCACTGTCCTGCTTGCCGCCGAGGCCGTGGCGCGCTCGCGAGCCGGCCTTGCACTTACGATAGTCGCACTGCTGGCGATTTTCGCGCTCTCATTCAGGGACCGGCGCAGGACAGCCGGAGCGACGCCCAGCAAACTTTTGCTTGGAGCAATCATCCTGGCATTCATCCTGTCGGTACAATTCGCGCTGTATCGGGTCCTCGACCGGTTCACTGCCGATCCGCTGCAGGACGCCCGGATAGTTTTCGCGCGCAATACCATTCAAGCTGCGAAGGCGTTTATGCCCTTTGGCGCGGGACTTGGCACCTTTGTTCCAGTCTATGCGACGTTTGAAAGACCGATCGACACGTTGGCGAACGTCTATGCCAATCACGCGCACGATGATTTTCTTGAATTATGGCTCGAAACTGGGGTGATGGGTGCCCTTCTTTTCTGTCTTTTTGCAGTTTGGCTGGGGGCCCAAAGCGTGAAGTCGTGGCGCAAGCCTTTGGCGACCGCCAGCGCATTCGACTGCACGCTCGCTCGAGCCGCGACGGTGGTCATCGGGCTTTTGCTGGCGCATTCATTGGTGGACTATCCGATGCGGACCGAAGCCATCATGGCGGTATTCGCCGTTTCCTGCGCGCTGTTGGTCGCGCCCTGCCGGATTGCGGAACACGGAATGCGGGTCGCGCGGGAACCCGACCGCGATGCAGTGCGGCGAACGCCGGCGCTGGCCGCTTCGATGCCGGCCGTCGCTTCCATCTCTCCCTTGGAGAAACCAGCGGCTCCAGTGCGAGGGACGGAAGTTCTGCCACCAAATCCGCGTCAGACCAGCGCACGCTGGGGCGAGGACATCCAGTGGCCCGACGAGTGGCGAAATTCGCAGGAACAAAAGAAGCCCGCGCTTGGCACGAGCAAATCCGAGCCTAACGGCACCGCCGAATCCGGTCCAAGCGGGACCTCCGAGTTCGATCGGGGGGACTCCTCCGGCCCAGATGCCAAGGGTTAGAGCGGTGGCCGGCGCATCCGGTTGGGTCGCGCCAGATTTATCCTATGTCCTTGGCGGCGTGCCGCTATTCCCCGACGGAGGGGTGAAGGATATAGTGCCTGACTTGGGAAGCGTTCCTGACATCCGGGTCGCGAATCTCTGTGACTTGTCTATGCCTTGGGCATCCAACAGTCTTATTCGGGTGGGCGATTCACCCGAACAGCGGTAGCTTTTGCCGGCTAAGCTCGACGTGAAAATTCCGACATCGGTGCTTAAATCCGCCGCCGGCGGGGCAGCCAAGGACTCAGCGTCCCTGGGATCGTCTTCCTAATTCCATGTGCGGCATCAACGGCGTTTACGCCTATCACCCGGCGGCGGAACCGCCGGCCGAGCGCGAGCTGTTGAAAACGCGGGACCGGATGCGCGCACGCGGTCCCGACGGCCATGGCGCTTGGTGGACCGCGAACCGGCGCTGCGGTCTCGGGCACGGCGCTTATCGATCATCGATTTATCGGAACGTGCCGCTCAGCCGATGATCGGCGATGGCGGTAATTTGGTCGTTACCTTCAACGGAGAAATCTACAACTATCCGGCCTTGCGCAAGCGTCTCGAGGCGGACGGCGTTCGCTTCGCGACGACATCCGATACCGAAGCGCTTTTGCATCTTTACGCGCGGCGTGGCGCCGGAATGGCGCACGAGCTGCGCGGCATGTTTGCCTTTGCGATCTGGGACGAGCGCAAGCGCGGTTTGTTCTTGGCTCGCGATCCGTACGGCATCAAACCGCTTTATACGGCGAATGACGGCCGGACTTTCCGTTTCGCGTCGCAGGTCAAGGCGGTTTTGACGGGCGAGCAAGTTTCCCGCGATCTCGATCCCGCCGGTGTCGTTGGATTCTTTGTGTTCGGCAGCGTGCCGGAACCGTTTTCGCTGTACCGCGAAATTTCCACGCTGCCGGCAGGCCACACGCAGTGGATCGACGAGGCCGGTGCACACGCGCCGAAGCCGTATGCCGGCATCGCTGAAATCCTTGCCGCTGGGAGTAGCGACCCCATTCCTTCGGCTGAATTGCCGCAACGCCTTCGCACCTGTGCACGCGACAGTGTCCAGGCGCATTTATTGGCCGATGTGGAAGTCGGCTTATTCCTATCCGCAGGCGTCGATTCCGGCTCGCTGCTCGGCTTGATGCGCGATGCCGGTCAACGCGACATCCGCGCGCTCGAATCGGCGCACTATCTGCGCAATCAGCTGTTGCGCGACGCCGATTGGGCCGGCATGGCGCATTCGATCGAAATCCGCGTGCCGCTTGTCGATGCCGAAGTGCTCAAGGGTTTTGCGCCGGCGCTCCCTGCTCTAAAGCCGGGCCAAGGCAAAGCCGCGCCGGCGCGCTCGCCGTCGCTGCCGCTGCCTGAGGAAATCGTCGCTCGCGCCAAAACCGGATTCGGCGTGCCGACCGGCGCATGGCTGGCGAAGGCGCTTGCCGGCGAACCGAAACTTGCCGCCGAACCGAAAGGCTTGATCTCGCGCAATTGGTCGCGAGTGGTATTGCCGAACGTGATCGCGGCGAGCGAAAACGCCAAGCTCGGCGCGCTGGCATCGTAATTGGACCGGCCTTGCCGCACCTCAACTTGCCGTAACTTGCCATGAGCGACGACGCCATCGGCGGCGCAAGCCGCGTCATCGTGCTGGAGCCCGGCCGGGCGGAGCAGCACTATTGGCGCGATATCTGGGCCTACCGTCAGCTTTTCGCCATCCTTGCCTGGCGCGATCTCGCGGTCCGCTACAAGCAGACCGTGATCGGCGTCGGTTGGGCCATTATCCGGCCGCTGTTGACGACCGTGGTGTTTACCATCGTGTTTGGGCGCCTCGCCAAGCTGCCCAGCGAAGGCACGGCGCCTTACGCCATCATGGTCTTTGCCGGCATGCTGCCGTGGACGCTTTTCTCAACCGCGCTCGCCGAATCGTCCGCTAGCCTGATCGGCAATTCCAACCTGATCAGCAAAGTCTATTTTCCCCGCATGATCGTACCGGCGGCCGCGGTGGTGGTCGCGTTCGTCGATTTCCTGATCAGCTTTGCGATCCTCTTGGCGTTGATGCTGTGGTACCGGTTCCTGCCCGGATGGCAGATCGCGTTCCTGCCGCTGTTTGCCGCATTGGCCGTCCTCACCAGCCTCGGCCCGGGACTGTGGATCACCGCGCTCAACGTCAAATATCGCGACTTTCGTTATGTGATTCCGTTCATCGTGCAATTCGGTCTCTATATCTCTCCGGTCGGTTTCAGCTCGAAAATCATCCCCGAGCAATGGCGGCTCATCTATTCGCTCAATCCGCTGGTCGGCATTATCGACGGCTTCCGCTGGTGCATTCTCGGCGGCGAAAGCGCGATCTATTGGCCGAGCCTGTCGCTCAGCATCGCCGTGACCGCATTGTTCCTGTGGTTCGGCGTCCGTCAGTTCCGCAAAATGGAAAAAAGCTTCGCGGATTTGATTTGATGCGCCGCCAGCGCTCTTTCACGGTGCTCGGAAAATGTCCGATCTTGTGATCGAAGCCGAGCATCTGTCGAAGTCCTATCTCATCGGCCACCAGGGGCAGGGGCAGGGGCAGGGGCGGGGAGGTTATGTCGCGTTGCGCGACGTGATCGCCGGCGGGGCGCGCACTTTCGCGCGCAAAGCGAGCGATTTTTTTGCCGGCCGCCAGATCATCCAAGGCGACGAAGTCGAGGAATTCTGGGCGCTCAAGGACGTCAGCTTTGAGGTCAAGCGCGGCGAGGTTTTGGGCATAATCGGCCGCAACGGCGCCGGCAAATCGACGCTGCTCAAAATCCTCTCGCGCATCACCGAGCCGAGCGAAGGCCGCGTCACCATCAAGGGCCGCGTGGCGAGCCTGCTCGAAGTCGGCACCGGCTTCCATCCCGAGCTCACCGGCCGCGAAAACATCTATCTCAACGGCGCCATCCTCGGCATGACGCGTGCGGAGATCCGGCGCAAGTTCGATGAGATCGTCGCCTTCGCCGAAGTCGAGCAATTCCTCGACACCCCGGTCAAGCGCTATTCCTCCGGCATGTATGTGCGGCTCGCCTTCGCGGTCGCGGCGCAGCTCGATTCGGAGATCATCATCGTCGATGAAGTCCTCGCGGTCGGCGACGCGGCGTTTCAGAAGAAGTGCCTCGGCAAGATGGGCGATGTCGCCCGCGGCGGCCGCACCGTGCTGTTTGTAAGTCACAATTTGGGCGCGGTCCGTTCTTTATGCTCCAGAGCAATTCTGCTGAATCACGGAAGGATTGAGACGGAAGGGCAAGTGGCAGAGGTAATTTCGTTTTACATCGGGGGAGGCAGCGAAGGCGCTGTATCCAGGTGTATAGATCTATCCTCAGCGCGAAGGCGTGGCACGGGAACTGTCAAAATTGAACGAGTCGAGTTTCTGAACACTACGGTGCCTTTATCGTGTCGAGTATTTGAAGATGTTGTGGTAGACTTCGATCTTGCCGCTTCCGATCAACATGCGATGCGTTCCGCCACGGTTTGGGTATTATTCAGAAATTCGCTCGGCGATGATGTTTTTATGATTATGCAAAAAGATGCCGACTGTCGGATGCCTAGCTCCAACCGTGCAAAGGTCCGCATGAAGACGACTGTGGACGTTATGCCGGGTCATTATGATATTGCTTGCGGAGTTCTCGGCGCAGGAGATGTCTTGGATTGGATAGATGGTGCGTTTTCCATTCAGGTCGAAAATGCCTTCTATCAAGGCGGAGGTTTCGACTTTCGACTCGGCATGGTCAGTAAGATGGCGCATTGGAATGTCGAGAGCTAAATCTTTGATATATTGAAATTACGACGGCATCGTACATGAGACACCCACTTAGGGAATTAGCAATCGGCGCTCTTATGCGCGTTCAAAGGTTGCTGAATTCAACGAACGATCGAGCGCTTAGGGCGTCGCTCGGGCATTGCGGAAGGAACGTCGTAATCAGGCAGCCTGCTGTTATTGAGACACCGCAATATGTATTTATCGATGATGACGTTTCGATCGCGTCTTTTCTGCATATATGGGGCAATGCCGGTGTCCGCATTGGTAGCCGGACAATGATCGCATCTCACGTTGCCATTGCCACTGCGACTCATGATCCCGACGCGATAGATATGTATCGCTCGCTTGTCGAATATCCAGTAGTGATTGAACACGACGTGTGGATCGGCGCGCATGCTGTAATTATGCCCGGGGTACGAATTGGAGCGCATTCTATTGTCGCTGCTGCTTCTGTAGTGCGGCACGATGTGGCCGCGGGCACTATAGTTGCTGGCGTGCCGGCGAGATATCTGCGGCAGCGCGGTCCATTCAATGATCGTGTGCAGCGCGCCTCAGTGGATTAGTCGACGGAGCCGGGAGAATGCGCACTCTCCTAAATCCGTCATACGCCGAGCGCGCGGCGACCCGCCGCCGACCCCTTACCTTCGGTAACATTTGGTCCAGCGATTGCCGTTCTGCCTCGCCCAAATCCTCCCCATTTGCCGCGGCCTGACGAGACCCGCCGAATGATGGGCTCCATTAGCATTTCGTCGGCAATGGCGAGGCGGATAGTAAGGCGTGTGGCGGCGTCGGCTCGGCATTGGTTCAGTCCAGACCCTGACAGATTCCTGAAGCACTGCAGCACGATTGTGCACGTTGGTGCGAATTCCGGCCAGGAACGAGACTTATACAAGCGCTACGATCTGTCGGTTTTCTGGATAGAGCCTATTCCGGCAGTATATGAAGAACTTGTGGGAAATCTTCTATCCTATCCGAAGCAGGTCGCGATTCGGGTGTTGCTCGCTGACAAACCGGGTCAACGCGTCAAATTAAACATTTCCAGCAATCACGGCGCGTCGTCATCCATATTCGACTTGGCGCTGCATAGGGATATCTGGCCGGAAGTCGAATATGTCGACGCTCTGGAAATGCAGACGGAAACGCTAGATCGATTGGTCGAGCGCGGATTGGTACGTTATCCGATCGACGCTCTCGTTCTCGACACTCAGGGTTCCGAGCTTTTGGTGCTCAAGGGCGCAGAAGCGATGCTGCACCGAATACAATACGTGAAGACCGAAGCGGCAGATTTCGAATCGTACAAGGGTGGCGCGACGGTCGCGGACATTGACCGGTTCTTGACGGGACGTTCCTTCAAGTTGATCCGCTCGACCCAATTCGCCCGGCATCCGTCCGCCGGGAATTACTACGATCTTGTATTCAGAAGAACGGCCGAATGAGGCGCCGGAGAATCGGCGCTGATCGCAGCGGATCCGGCATGAACATCAAAGGCGCCATACATTCGCTGCTAGGCGATACGGTTTCCGGCATGATTGACTATTACCGCTTTCCGGCGCGAAGGGCGGCTTGGGGCGGTCCGTTCAACGGCCAGCAACGCCGCCAGGAGCTGTTTACCGCGATGGTCCGGAAATTTAAGCCTGCCGCGATCATTGAAACGGGTACTTATCTCGGAACGACGACCGAGTTCATGGCAGGCATGGGCGTCCCCGTTTATTCCGTCGAAGGGAATCCGCGATTTTATGGATTTGCGCGTGCGCGCTTATGGCGGAAACGCCACGTTACGATCCGGCGTGGAGACAGCCGTGACGCCCTGCGCGCATTTTTCGATGGCCCGTTGCGAGGATACAATGACCGCACAGTGTTGGCCTACCTCGATGCGCATTGGAACGATGACCTACCGCTCGCCGATGAGCTTGGGATTATTTTCAGCAATTGCCAAGCGGCGGTGGTGATGGTGGATGACTTTCAGGTGCCGCAGGACTCGGCCTATTGCTACGACGACTACGGCCCGGGGAAGGCGTTGAACGCCGATTATGTTGCCCCTCTGGTCGAAGCGCATGATCTGGTACTCTTCTACCCCTCCGTGCCTTCACAGGAAGAAACCGGCCTGCGCCGCGGCTGCGCGGTCCTCTGCAAGACCGGCGTTTTCGGGAACAAACTACAAGCTCTCTCGCTGCTGCGGCGCGCCTAGTCGGCGTTATATAGTCCCTAAACCGCTCGCATTAGCCCGAACAAATGCGTTGCCCCGCACTCGCTGAGCTTCCGCCTCCTTGTTCTGGAAAGATCGGCTGGCCCTGGACCGTCGAAAGCCCACGGCTTCTTGACACGATGCCCGACGGCCGGCCCTGGCCGCGCATCTCGATCGTCACGCCGAGTTACAACCAGGGACAATTCATCGA
>Ga0210394_10004891_pt1 | contig 15340 bp, 14 predicted proteins | sample IncBWC12MmetaG_FD_160121 | JGI IMG/M metagenome (GOLD analysis project Ga0210394, IMG submission 160121) | Forest soil microbial communities from Barre Woods Harvard Forest LTER site, Petersham, Massachusetts, United States - Inc-BW-C-12-M | ecosystem: Environmental > Terrestrial > Soil >... | reverse complement strand
ATTTTTTCATTGCGCAGGCGCGAGCGCTGATTGTCGTTCAAGCCGCGCACATTGGCGCCATCCAGCTGGTACTCGCCGCCGCTGAATTCCTCGAGCAGTCCCGCAATCGACAGAAACGTGGTCTTTCCCGAACCCGAGGGTCCGGTAACCGCGACGAACTCGCCTTCGCGCACATGTATCGAGAAATCCCGCAGCGCAAAGGTTTCGACGACCTCGGTGCGGTAGGCTTTGGAAAGGTGAGTCATTTTCAGCATGATGTGGCCTCACTGGGCTGGTGAATTGGATGTTCAGTGGCTCAAGATGATGCGCTGCGCGCTGTTGAATGCATCGGTACCGGAGATGACGATCTGATCGCCGACCGCCAAGCCATCCAGCACTTCCACCTTGGAGATGCTGGCGGCGCCGAGTTGCACCGGGTGGCGCTCGGCGATGTTGCCGTGCACGACATAGGCGAATCCTCCGCCTTCCTGGTCGACGAAGGAGCCGCGATCGACCATCAATACGTTGTCGCGCCGGTCGATGAAAATGCGCACCGACAATCGCTGGCTCTGGCGCAGGCCGGCGGGCTTTTCATCGCCGAAGCGTAAGCGAGCGGTGACTTGTCCGGCCACCACCTCGGGCGACACCCCGCTCACACTGCCCTGCCAATGGTGCCCGCCGCCGTCGAGATCCGCGGTCATTCCAGGCCGCAGATCGCGGGCCAGGCTTTCGGTTACTTTGATCTCAACTTCGAGTGCCGATAGATCGACGACGGTGAGCAAGGGCGCATCTTTCGCGACGCTGGCGCGATCGGCCACCTGCACTTGGCCAACCTGCCCATCCACCGGAGACTTTACGTTCAAGCCATCGACCTGGCGCTTCAGGTCCGCCACCAGAAATTGCTGCCGGTCGAGCAGTGCCTTCTTGCTGTCGATATCGAAGTGATTTTGCTTGGGCTGCGACTCGTAATTGCTTTTCGCCTGCTCGAAGGCGAACTGTGCTTTCTCCAGCGAGTCCTCCGCCTTGAGCGCCTGCAATTCCGAGTAGGAGCCGAGTTCGTAGGCCTTGCGACTGCGATCGCGCTCGCGCTGCGCGGTCTTCAGATCCACTTGCGCCTGGTCGTAGGCATCGCGCAGCTGCGCGAGTTTGTGATCGGCCTCGAGTGTCGCGCGTTGCCAGTCGAGCCGCAGGCCCGCCAGTGTCGCGTCTTCCTGCGCCAATTTTGCGGTGAGGTCGGGACTGTCCACGACCGCCAGCACCTGTCCCGTGACCACGCTGTCGCCCGCGTGCGCTTTGAGCGTGACGGTGCCCAGCGCATTGGCATACAGCGTCGGGCTGACCGCGGCCACCACCTGCCCGTCCGCGGCGATATCGCGCACGAAACTGCCGCGCTCCACGCTCGCAATGGCCACTCGGGCGCGATCAACCGAGACTCCCGCGCCCGAGTATCGCATCAGGTAGACGGCGAGCACGATGAGGGCCAGCGCTAGCGCCAGCACGGCGATGATGATCTTGCGGTGACGCTTAAAAGCGCTCTGCGGTTCAATCACGCGATCCTGAGCGGATGTGTCGCGAAGCATGATGGGTTCCTTGGGTAGCAGGCGCATGCTCATTTAGCGCTCTCAATGAGCAGATCGTCGATGGCGAGCAGATCCCGCTCGGTCAGGCGGCCGGCTTGTTGTTTGAGCGTCAGCACGTTGGTCAGATAGTCGTAGCGCGTCTGGCTGTAGGCGCGCCGCTCGGTGTAGTAGTTGTTCTGCGCATCCAGTAGCTCGAACTCGGTTCCCGTGCCGAACTCGACGTTGCGCCGCATCGCCTCCACGGCGCGCGCGCCTGATTCCACGGCGCGTCGCGTCGCAGCGATGCGCTGAATGCCGCTGACGATGCCGCGAAACGCGGCCCGGGTGTTGCGCTCGGTGTCTCTTTGCGCGGCATCGTAGGCAACCTGCGCCTCGCGATACAGCGCGCGCGATTGACGCACCGCCGAGGCCACCGCTCCGCCTTGGAACAGCGGCCAGCTAAAGGATACGCCCACGGAGTCCAGGATCTGATTGCCGCCGAGCACCTGGTTTTCCGTGATCTTCGAGCTGGAACCGGTGAGGAAAATCGTGGGTAGGGCTTTGCCGCGCTGCACCGAAATGTCGCGCGACGCAGCTTCCATTTTTAATTGGGCGGTGCGCACGTCGAAATTGTCCTGCCGCGCCGACACCACCCAGTCGTCGGCGGACGCAGGCTCGGGAGCCAGCAAGGGAATATCCTCGCGCAGCGGCGCCACCGTCGACACCCGCTGGCCGACAATCTCGCTCATGACGAGATTTGCATCATCCAGGGCATTTTCCGCATCGATGACGCTTTGTTCGGTCGCATCGTAGAATGCCTGCGCTTGTTCCACATCGCTGCGCGGACCGACGCCGGTCTGCTCGCGGACCTTGGCCTGATTCAAAAGCGCGGCGAAGGCTTGGCGTTCGCTGCGATTGGTGGCAAGTTGATCGGCGGCCGACAGAATTCCGAAGTACGCCACTGCCACTCGCAGCACGAGACTTTCTTGCGCGCCCTGAAAACTGGCCTCGGCCGCCGCCACCTGGAAATTCGCTTCCTTCAATTGACTGAAGGATTGGAAGCTCCACAGCGTCTGCGTCATGTTGAGTCCGAGGGTGTGCGCCGTGCCGTAGCAATATTGCGTGCCGGCCGAGGAACTGATGGCGCAGTCCGCGGCCTGGCTGCCCAACGCCGGTCCGTTGTCGAAGCCGGCGCGTATTCGCGCGGCCTGGGCATTGGCGGCAACCTGCGGGAGCCACTGTGCAATCGCCTGCGGCCGCGCTTCAATCAGTGCATCGCGCTGGAAATGAGCCGCCTCCAGCGTCGTGTCGCGAGTCAGTGCGAGTTCGTAGTACTGCCTCAAATCGTTGGCCGCCGCAACTTGCGCCGCCAATGCCAATGCGATCACCACCGAAGGACCACGCCACATGCGCAAGAATTTGCAAGTGCCATGCCAGCCTCAGCGGCGATGCAACTCGTTGTTTTCACATGTTTTATTTTTGCGCGAATAGCGCATTGTGTCCGCGGACAGTGTCCGCGGACTTCAAGTGGACAGTGCGCCCGGTTGCTTAAGTCTTGGTATTCACGACCACGCGACCGCGAATCTGCCCTTGCAGCAACAAGGCGGCGCGCTCGGTGGCCTGCGAGAGTCCAATTTCCTCGGTGAGAAGATCCAACTTTTTGATGTCCAGATCCTGAGTCAGCCGCCGCCACGCTTCCAGCCTATCGTTACGCGGGCGCATCACGCTGTCCACGCCCGAAAGCGTAATGCCCCTTAAGATGAAGGGAGCTACCGTGGCGGGAAAGTCCATCCCGCCGGCCAGACCGCAGGCCGCGACAACGCCGCCGTAGCGCAAAGAGGCGCATACATTCGCCAGGGTATGGCTGCCAACCACGTCGATTGCGCCGGCCCAGCGTTCCTTGGCCAGCGGCTTGCCGGGAGCCGCGAATTGCGCGCGCTCCAGGACCTCTGCCGCGCCCAATTGCCGTAGAAACTCCGCTTCGGCCGGCCGGCCGGTCACGGCGGCAACACGAAATCCCAGCTTCGAGAGTACCGCCACCGCAACGCTTCCCACTCCGCCAGCCGCGCCCGTCACCAGAATTTCCCCACCGCCGGGGGTGATGCCATGCCGCTGCAAAGCAATCACGCACAGCATGGCCGTGTAGCCGGCGGTGCCAATGGCCATCGCCTGGCGCGCGCTAAACGCGCTCGGCAGCGGAATCAGCCAATCGCCTTTGACGCGGGCAATTTGCCCGAGCCCGCCCCAATGGTTTTCACCGACTCCCCAGCCGTTCAAGAGAACCTTGTCGCCGCTCTTATAGGACGAATTGCTCGAACTTTCGACGCTTCCGGCGAAGTCGATTCCAGGCACCATGGGAAATTGACGTACCACAGGCCCTTTCCCTGTGATCGCGAGCGCATCTTTGTAGTTGAGAGTCGAATACTCGACGCGCACCGTGACATCGCCCGCCGGCAACTGCGCCTCATCGAGAGACTGGATGGCGGCGCGGTAGGATTGTGCATCTTTCTCGACCAGAAGTGCTTTGAACATGAATTTCCTCGCTGACGCGGCCATGCGGGTGGAGTTGCCGTAAATGTCGCCCAAGTAAACAAAACCTCAAGGGTGGCGTCAATGAAAGCCTTAGGGCGCAGACCCCGATTTTTGTTTTCTCGCCGAATTGCCGCAGAATGTCCTGGCCGGCGCTCATGCCATTCTTGAACGCGAGTAAATAATGAACCTTGCCCGTTTTCCGCGCATTCGTTTCGCCCATCTGCCTACACCCCTCGAGCACATGGCCAATTTGAGCCGCGCGCTCGATGGACCGGAAATCTGGATCAAGCGCGACGATTGCACCGGCATGTCGACCGGCGGCAATAAAACGCGAAAACTCGAGTACTTGATGGCAGAGGCGCGAGACCAAGGTGCCGACATCGTATTGACACAGGGCGCGACCCAGTCCAATCACGCGCGCCAGACCGCTGCGTGCGCCGCGAAAATGCGCATCGATTGCCACATTCTTCTGGAAGATCGAACCGGCAAGACAGATCACGATTACACGGCAAGCGGCAATGTGCTGCTGGATCATCTGCACGGTGCGAGCATCGAGCATTGCGCGGCCAATCCGGACATGAATGCCGAACTTGCAAAAGTTGCGGCCAGGCTGAAAAGCGAGGGCCGCAAACCCTATCTCATACCGGGAGGAGGATCGAACACAACCGGCGCTCTCGGCTATGTCAATGCCGCGATCGAACTCATCGCGCAAGCCAATGAGCTGGGGTTGCGGATTGATCATGTGGTGTGCGCAACTGGCAGCGCGGGGACGCAGGCAGGTTTGATCACCGGTCTTGCCGGCATACGCTCCGGAGTACCTCTGCTCGGCATCAGCGTGCGCGCACCCCGCGATCGGCAAGAAGAGAATGTGTTCAACCTCGCCTGCGCAACCGCGGAGCGCTGCGGCGCGCCGGCAGCGGTGCGGCGGGAGGATGTCATCGCCAATAGCGATTATGTCGGCAACGGATACGGTTTCTCGACGCCTGGATCCCTGGATGCCATACAAACTCTCGCCCGGATGGAGGGAATCCTGCTCGATCCCGTTTACACCGGCAAAGGCATGGCAGGATTGATCGACCTGATCCGCAAGGGTTCGTTCAAAAAGGCTCAGAACATCGTCTTCATCCACACCGGAGGGAGCGTGGGATTATTTGGCTATGTCGATGACTTTGGATTCGCGCGCTCGCGGCATGTCCGCGCAGCCTGAGCCCAAGTCGGCGCATCGCGTCGTCGGCATCATCGGCGGTATGGGGCCGGAGGCCACCGTGCATCTCATGCGACGGGTTATCGCGAAAACTCCGGTGTGCGATGATCAGGATCACGTCCACCTGATCGTGGAAAGCAATCCTAAAATCCCATCGCGTATCGCGCATCTCATCGAGGGCACAGGTCCCGACCCCACGCCCGAACTGATCCGCATCGCCGCCAATCTGCAGCGTGCCGGCGCGGATGCATTGGCGATTCCCTGCAACACGGCACATGCGTATGCAGACGCGATTCGTCGCGCGGTCAGCATTCCGCTTCTCGATATGGTGAGCCTCACTGTCGAGGAGATTGCGGCGTCAGGCCATACCCGCGTGGGATTGCTTGCATCCACCGCGGTCCACAACACGGCTCTTTATGAAACGGCGTTCTCGGCCCACGGGATCGCCACCTTGCGGCCGCCCCGACAAGAAGAGGTTATGGCGCTGATCAAAGCGGTGAAACGCGGCGATACCGGAGCGCAAGCCCAGGCCGCGCTCGGCCGAATCGCGCTCAAGATGGCCGAACAGGCCGATGTGCTGCTGGTCGGCTGCAGCGAACTCTCGGTGATCGCCGCCGGCATTGCCGTGCCTTTTGTGGACTCGCTGGATGTTTTGGCGCAGGCCGTTGTGAGTTTTGCGAGCAAAGGCCGCCCCACAGTGTGACGGCGTTTGCAATTTTCACTGCTGGGGATCTGGCAAACTAGCGCCACGTTTTGCAAAATTCCGCTATGAAGTTTCGACTAAAAGCTTTCTCACTCCATTTGCTGGGTAGCGCTACCGTACTCACGCTCATACTTGGCACGCTCTACCTTGGATGGTATCGCTGGCCGGGTTGGTATCTGGCCGACGCCACCCAGGTAGTCACTGTGCTGATAGGTGTTGACCTCGTCATCGGTCCCCTCATGACGTTCGTTATTGCCAGCAACAGCAAGGCCCACCACGTGCTGGCTCGCGATATTGGAATAATCGTCGCAGTGCAGTTGTGCGCGCTGATCTATGGCGCAACATCACTTTGGAGCGGGCGGCCACTGTACTACGCCTTTTCCGAAAATGTGCTGCAAATGGTGCAGGCGTACGACGTTAGTACCGACGAGGCCCAGCTAGGCCGCCAAAAAAATCCCGAGCTGGCGCCGCATTGGTACAGCCTGCCGCGCTGGATTTGGGCGCCGCTGCCCCAAGACCAGGAAGAGGCCAAGAGGATAGTGACCGGGGTGATTGCTTCAGGCGCAGACGATGTGATCTCGATGCCGAGATATTTCAAGCCCTGGGAACAGGGCTTGCCGTCGCTTCGAGGACAACTCAAAAAAGTCGACGATGTGGCCTATTTCTCGCGCGGCGAGAAGAAGAGGCTGAAGGAGCGCATGCAAGTGGCGGGGTTCGCCACGGATCAAATGAACACAATGCCTTTCACAGGTAGAGGCATACCTTTGTTGGCCGTGTTCGATTTGGCAAATCTAAAACTGATCGGGATTTTGCCCAAAAAATAGCGCATTTCAGCGGGCGGGCGTAATACGGTGGACCGATGCCGGACGGAGGCACATTAACCTTTCGTAATCCTCGACTTCCATTTGCGATCTGAGACGTTTCCTATCCAAGACTACGGCAATGAGCTGAACACAGTACTCGATGGGAGGATTTCTTATGTCAATTTCACTGAAACAGTCGCTGATTCTTGCATCCGCGCTTGTGGTGCTCACCGCCAGTGCCGGCACTGCATCGGCTGATACCACTTGGCAGAAAAATCACCCGCGGCGCGAGCAGGTGAATCATCGCCTCAACAATCAGGACAAGCGAATTCATAACGATGTCAAAAACGGCACGCTGACAAAGGGTCAGGCGGCGGCGCTGCACAAGGACGATCATCAAGTCCGGCAGGAAGAGCGGGACATGGCCAGCCAAAACGGCGGTCACATTACCAAATCTGAACAAAACGTTCTTAACCAGCAGGAAAACGGTATCAGCAAGCAGATTCCCCCGAAATAGAGGCGTCACACGGAGTCCGAGGACAACCCGGGATCCGTGTCTTGAGCCAAGAACCTACAAACTCGTACTCCCCACATCGGACCGGAGCAACGTTCTGGCAGCTGCAATTCGCGGCGCGCCGTTCGGTCTTGAGGGCACACCGTGCAATACCGTGGTTTGCCGCTCCTTGCAATTGATGCAAGAATCTTCCGCCCTCATCCGGGGATGATATGGAGAGCGCCTTTTGGTGGATCGGGAGAACAGCCCAAACGGCGCAGCCACTCCAGGCCAGCCGGAGGGTCGGCTGGACTCGTGGAAGAAGATCGCGTCCTATTTGAAGCGTGATGTCAGTACCGTGCAGCGGTGGGAAAGGCGCGAAGCAATGCCGGTGCACCGCCATTTGCACGATAAGCTGGGATCGGTTTTTGCGTACCGCTCCGAGCTTGACGCCTGGTGGACAAGTCGGCGCGCGCGACTCGCACAGGAAAGTCCGAGTGAAAATGAGCCACCCGCACCAATCTTGCAAACTACCGACGACGGCTTGCTCACGACTGCACGTCGCCTCCTTGCAACCAAACCGATGTGGTTGGGAGTCGCAACCGCAATCATGCTGGTGGCGTGCGCGCTCGCCTGGTTGGCTGCCGACGCTGATTACTTTTGGCGTAATCCTCTTGCGCACGCCAAATTTACTCGTCTGTTGGACTTCCCGGGAACCGAGCAAGCGGCGACGATCTCTCGAGATGGGAAATTTGTGGCATTTGTCGGGGATCGAGGCGGGAAAATTGATGTCTGGGTCAGCAACGTTGGCAGCGGCACCTACCGCGATTTGACGCATGGCGAGGTGCGCGACGTGGTCAATCCGTTGATTCGTGTGCTCGGTTTCTCGGCGGACTCGTCGCTCGTTACCATCTGGAACAGGCGAGCGGATGGCTCGCAGCCAGGCGACGTGAGTATTTTGGCTGTACCGACGAACGGCGGGCCACTGCGCCCGTATCTGCGGGAGGCCGGCGAGTTCGATTGGTCCAGCGACGGCAAGCAGCTCGTATACCACACGACCGCACCAGGCGACCCGTAGGATTTATGTGGCGCCGGCAGGGGTGCACTGCCACTTTCCGGTGTGGTCGCTCGACGATAACTTTATTTACTTCGTTCGTGGCGTGCCACCCGATGACTGGGATATCTGGCGAATTCACCCTTCCGGCGCGGGACTCGAACGGATAACGATGCAGAACGCGCTCATATCCTATCCGGTGATGCTCGATCGGCGCAGATTGCTCTACCTTGCGACCGACGTCGATGGATCTGGACCGTGGATGTATTCAGTGGACGTCGAGCGGCGCATTCCACATCGCATCAGTTCCGGGCTCGAAAGCTATACGTCGCTTGCCGCAAGCGCCGGCGGCGCGCGTCTGGTCGCGACCATTGCCAATGCCCGCACGAGTCTTTGGCGCATGCCGCTCACAGAGGATCGCACCGCCACGCCCGCCGCAGGCGGCATTTCACTCGTTTCACCGAACAGCGCCGCACCACGGTTGGGTACGAACTTTCTTTTGTATATATCCTGGCAAGGCGAAAGGCAGGGCATATGGTCGTTGACTCAAGGAACCACCCGCGAGATCTGGCGCAGCGGCCCGCACTCACGAATCGTGGGAGGGCCAGCCATTTCACCCAACGGGAAACGTATTGCCTTCTCAGTTGCAGACAGCGGCAGAACGCTGCTGTACATAATGGACAGCAACGGGTCCGATATCCGAGTCCTCACCGACTCGCTGGCATTGCGGGGTGACCCGAGCTGGGCGCCTGACGAGCAATCAATCGTGTCTGCGGTCGTCCGTGACGGCGAGCCGCGTCTTACCCGCATCTTCTTGAATGGCGACGCGCCGCTCCCCCTGGTGTCGGAGTATTCCATTGATCCGGTCTGGTCGCCGGACGGTCGATTTCTGGTTTATTCAGGTGCGGACGTTGGGACGACATTTCCATTGCGGGCTGCCGCCGCAGATGGCCGGCCGTATCCACTCCCGAGCGTGATGCTGACGCGCGGCGCACGGCGCGTTGCGTTTTTTCGCGATTCGCAGACGCTTTTGGTTCTTAGTGGGGAAATCGGCCATAAGAACTTTTCACTGCTCGATCTTCGAACGGGTGCCGAGCGCGTCGTCGCCGAGCTTCCAGCGGATTTCGCCACTCGCGATTTCGACATTTCAGCCGCGGGCTCCGAGATCTTGTTCGATCGGGTACAGGTGAACTCGGACCTCGCACTGATAGAACGTACCCGTTAATTAGTAAACTGGCGATCCGGAGCCACCCAGGGTTTTAGCGAGGCGACTTCAACGGCTACGTCCGGCAATCGCTCAAATGAGACAAAATCAGCTTGACATTCATTTCGATATTTGGCTAACTATCGAATAATGAATATGATTTTCAAAGCCCTATCCGATCCTACGCGTCGGCGGGTGCTTGAATTGCTGAGGAAACGGCCGATGAGCGCGGGTGAGTTGGCGGATTTCTTCGAAGTATCCAAGCCCACGATGTCGGCGCATTTCGCAGTTCTGCGCGAAGCGGGCCTGATTATTTCAGAAAAACTTGGCAAGTCGATTGTTTACGAATTACAAATGTCTGTGCTGGAAGATGCTCTTTTGAGCTTCGCGCAAGCCTTCGGGTGGAAGCTGCAGCAGAGCAAGCACGTGAAGCCGAAGCCTTTGGGACCATGAGGTCATTACAGCAATGAACATACAAGCTCCTTCTGTTCGCCCGATCTGTTCCGCCGTCGTTGGTTTTTTGGGCGTCACTCTGCTTGCGATGGCAATCGGATTGGCCGACAAAATGGGCGTCATCGATTCAGAGTTTGCGAAGCGCGCCATCGGCTTCGCTATTGGCCTCATGCTGGTGGTGGTTGGCAATTCATTGCCGAAACTGCGGCCCTTACACTCAAGCAGGACGAAGGCCAATTCCACGGCCAGTGAACGCCTGTCGGGCTGGGCACTGGTTCTGGCAGGAAGCGCGTGGATCGCTTTGTTCGCTTTCGCTCCGCTGAATCTTGCGAGGTATGTCGCGGCACTGATTGGGATCGGCGCAGTGACACTCATTGCCGTGAATTGGACGTGGTTGGCGCGCCGAACTTTCTTCGGTATTCGAACGGAGAATGAGCGAACTGCGATGCTCGGTGCAATGTCCGTGGGACCGCGGAGAATGATTGGCTATCTACTGTTCGCATTCTTCTTTGTCGTCATCACCGCATGCGTCAAATTTCTCATTGTGGAAAAGCCCGTTGCAGACCAAGTGGCGTCTTGGATGCTGCTCTTCTTCTGTGTTTTATATGCGGGTTTGTTCGCGGTATTGGAGTATAGACACGCGCGCAAGAAGTAGTTACGTGAGACCCCCCGCGTGCTCGTCGGCGCGAATTGCCGCGAGGGTCAACTGAGGCGACCCAGTCAGCGAATATTTTTTGCGGTCAATGAGACCGCGTCAACCGCTGCATCCGGGTATATCGACGATGCGCAACATCGGGATCGCGGCCTTCGCTTTTTCCATGTCGCTTTGACTGGCAGGAGCGTTGCCCAAGTTCAATGTTTTCGTCGAACCATCTGCATAGGTAATTGCGGCGGACAAGTAGTGCCCGCATTTGGTCATTACGACTAAATCAGTTGCGTGGCTGGTTGGCGATCTAAGCGAATTGCCAATGAGGTCGCCTAGCTTTCTCCCCCCCAGTTGGTCTTGACTGGGTTTAATCACGTCCGGAGAAATCAGATTGGAAGGACCTGGTGCTACGTAAAGCGGGCCATTGTCCGCTCGTGCTAGTGGAATCGCGGCGACGAGCGCCAAGAGAAAACCAGTGCCCATAAGAGGTCCAGCATGCACGCGATTTTTAGCGTCACGCAATTCAACGCCACGCAAATAGTTGCTCATTTGAAATTCCTTTCGTCGTCCCTATCCAGGCCTTCGCAACTCTAGGGGTATGGAAAAGAGCCGCCCGTGATGCACATCTCACTACGGGGTCGGTTTAGGTGTTAAGAGTCCCACCGGACCCACTGCGTCGCACTATGACAACTGCGAATGTTATACAGCGCGGGACGCTCGAGTGCTCACACGGGACCATAAGCCTCTGATAAAGTCGTTTGCGGCGCCTTCGATGCAACGGCGTGAGGGGCGAGCCAGCCCCCTATGGACAATCGATGAGAGATTTCGAGAGGACGCATGTGACTACAGCGAATGCAGCGCTTGACGACTCCCAGACCGGCGAACAACGGAACACCGCGATCGCGATGATCGATGAAGGAAATGCGCTCGAGGAACAGGGGCGAATCGCTGAGGCCATGGCATGCTACGAGGCGGCGGTCCACGCCGACCTGCAATGTGCGAGAGCACATCTGAACCGCGGCAACATTTTGCTCGGGGGGGCACAGTTCGATGACGCTCGCAGCGCGTACCAACTTGCGATTGACTGTGACCCACACTATGCGGCAGCCCACTTCAATCTCGGCAACCTGAATTATCGCGCCGGCGAATTCGCGCCTGCTTTGCTCAACTACCAAACAGCCGTCGATATCAAGCCTGACTTTGCAGATGCCTTCGTGGGGATGGCAAATGCACTCGACAGCCTGGGACGCGCCGCGGAAGCAGCGGAAATCTATGGCCGCGCGCTGGCCATCAATCCAGACTACGCCGAAGTCCATTTCAATCTAGGTGTGCTTGCATCTACCCAGGGGCGCCTTGAGGAGGCGGCTGCCAGTCTGCTCCGCGCGACGGAGTTGAAGCCGGAATTTGCCAAAGCGCACCACACCCTGGCCGCTGTGTTAAGCGGCCTCGGGCAACTCGATGCGGCGGAGGTAAGCTTTCGCCGCGCTTTGTCCATCGAGCCCGACTCCGAAGAAATTCTCTTCGGTCTGGTGATGTGTCTTGTGTCAGGCGGCAAGGCTCAGGATGCTATTCGGCTGATAGCGCCCGTGCTCGAGCGTGCGCCGACGTGGACGGCCAAGATGGCGTTTGTTAACAGCGCCATGCACACCAGGTTCGCGATCAACGACTCTCAGGTCCGCGCAGCACTCACAACCGCCATAACTGAACCATGGGGAGCACCGCACGAACTGTGCCAGCCAGCACTCACTCTGATCATACTCAACCAAAGGATTGCCAGTTGCGTGCGTTTCGCCAACGGCTCGTGGCCCGCACGATTGCCAAAGACGGTGTTATTCGGTGCACATGGCCTTGCCGCCCTCGCAGCAGACCCTTTGCTCACTGCAGTGCTTGAGACAACACCCGTGTCTACGATCGAATTCGAGCGATTTCTGACGTGTGCACGCCATGCTCTGCTCGAGATCGCGTCGAGCAAGCAGGAGCCGGACCCTGTGGACATTGCTGCGATTCAGTTTTATTCGGCTCTCTCTCGACAGTGCTTCGTCAACGAGTACATCTTTGACTGCGACGACAGGGAACGGCTCGCCGCAGAGGCCTGCCGCACGAAGTTACTAGCGCTGCTGGACGCCAACGAAGCAGTACCTCCCTTGCTCCTGCTCGCTGTAGCAGCATATTTCCCGCTTTACACCCTGCACGACGCAACCCGGCTTCTTGCTCAAAATGCGCCCCCACCGGTTGCCGAGGTCCTGCGCCAACAGATTCGCGAACCGCTCGAGGAACAGGCACTGCGCGCAGGCATCGAACGCTTGACCCCAATCAGCGGCGGAGTCTCCGCAAACGTGCGCGACCAGTATGAACAGAATCCATACCCGCGATGGGTGAAAATACCGATACGCGAGCACGCACTGCGCTTCAATGAGGCATTGCGGCGCGTGCTGCCGTTCGCGCCGTTTACGCCATTGCCCGATGACAGCGCTCCGGAGGTGCTCATCGCAGGGTGCGGCACCGGCAGTCATTCGATATTCACTGCCAAGCGATTCCGGGGTGTTCGTGTGTTGGCTTTGGACCTGAGCTTGAGCAGCATCAGCTATGCCAAACGAAAGACGCAGGAGTTGGGCGTAACAAACATTGAGTACGCACAGGCGGACATTCTTAAGCTCGGCGACATCACGCGCACGTTCGACATTGTCGAATCCGTGGGAGTGCTGCATCATCTGGCCGACCCCTTCGTCGGATGGCGAACCCTACTGACACGATTGCGGCCCGGAGGATTCATGCATTTGGGCTTTTACAGTGAAATCGCGCGCAGGGACTTGGCCAAGACGCGTGAATTCATTGCCTCACGTGGTTATGCAAGCACACCCGATGACATTCGTCGATTCCGTCAAGATCTGGCCGACCAGCATCCCAGCGATGAGCCGCAATCATTGACCAATTCCCCGGACTTCTTTTCGACCAGCGAATGCCGCGACCTGCTTTTCCACGTGCAGGAGCATCGCATGACGCTGGGTCAGATCGAATCGTTCCTTGCCGAATTCGGGCTCAACTTCATCGGCTTCGAGTTGGATCCCCGTGTGCTGCTTCAGTACCGCACAAGCTTTGCCGACGACCCGTCCGGCATCAATTTACGCAATTGGGCGCGCTTTGAGGCCGACAATCCCTATACGTTTACGGGAATGTACCAATTCTGGATTCAACGGCCGAGAAGTCGCTGAGCATCGAGCGGCCAGCCGCCCGACTATCCTCGATGCGTGCGACGTGCACTGTCAACATTTTGCCCACTCCCTGGCACACAAGAATTTGACGGGCACACGGCAAGTTGGTGGGCGTGTGCCAAGTTGTGCCAGAGAACGCCGTTGTGGACTAAGTGCATGGCACACGATCTTTCCACTTGTGATAGGCACTCTACCCAACGGTTGGCAGACACTGACGCGTAAGTTGATGACCTAGGAGGAAAAGATTGGTGCGCCCGGAGAGATTCGAACTCCCGGCCTCCTGGTTCGTAGCCAGGCGCTCTATCCAACTGAGCTACGGGCGCAAATGATCGAAGAGGAAGGCCAACCATCCTCTTGCAGGTTTTACATGGCGGAGAGGGAGGGATTCGAACCCTCGATGGGCTTTTGACCCATACGCCCTTAGCAGGGGCGCGCCTTCGACCACTCGGCCACCTCTCCGGACAGACTCAAGGCCATCGCGGAGCGCGGGATGATACCCGCACCGAGCAGTCTAGGTAAAGCTAAGGGGGCTCTCGTCTAGTTCAGACGTCGTCGACAATTTTGGCGACCGGTGCGCCGGATCTGGAAAAATCTTCCTCGCGCTTGATACGCTCGAAGATCTCCTCACGATGAACTGCAACATCCTTCGGCGCGTTGACACCTATTCGGACCTGATTGCCCTTGACGCCCAATACCGTCACCGTGACTTCGTTGCCGATCATCAGGGTTTCGCCGACACGCCGTGTTAATATCAACATATTCCAGCTCCTTCCAACCTGGGCATAGCGGCAAAAAGTCTTCGCGTCGCACATCGCATCGCGACAAGAATTCACTCGCCATTCAATCTGTGGACATCAAATTGCCACAGAAGTTTGTTCGACCAATACTATTAGAATACAAGAATACTAATAACAATTCTTGCATCTTGATATTAAAAAATATCAATTGTTCAATTAGACAAACGGCTGCGCACCAGACCCTCGACCTCGGCAAGTGCTGCGCCCAAATTCTCGGGCTGCGTTCCGCCTGCCTGTGCAAAATCCGCGCGACCGCCGCCGCGGCCTCCAACCTTCGCCGCCACGTGGCCGGCGATCTCTCCAGCCTTCATTTGCGTCAGTAAATCGCTTGAAACTCCTACCACCAGCACGACTTTGCCCTGTTCCACGCTCGCCAGCACGATGACCGAAGAGCCGAGCTTGCTTTTGAGCTGATCTACCGCGTCGCGCAATGACCTGACATCCGCACCGTCAATCTGTGCAGCTAAAACCTTAATGCCACCCACGTCTTTTGCCTGAATCGATAAATCGCCGCCGTGGCCGCTCGCAAGTTTCGACTTAAGCTGCTGGACCTCTTTTTCCAGCCGGCGGGAGCGTTCGACGAGCTCGCGGACCTTTTCGTCGACATCCTCGCGGCTGCCTCGCAGCATCGCCGCTATGTCGCGCAGCACCTGATCAGTGCGCACCACCCACTCGTAAGCCGCTTGCCCGGCCACGGCCTC
>Ga0210394_10004890_pt1 | contig 15340 bp, 19 predicted proteins | sample IncBWC12MmetaG_FD_160121 | JGI IMG/M metagenome (GOLD analysis project Ga0210394, IMG submission 160121) | Forest soil microbial communities from Barre Woods Harvard Forest LTER site, Petersham, Massachusetts, United States - Inc-BW-C-12-M | ecosystem: Environmental > Terrestrial > Soil >... | reverse complement strand
TCAGTTAAAAGATTGCGGTGCCTTACAAAGACCAGAATTCCGAAGCTGCAATTGCAAGCCGCCAGCGAACGTCAAGAACTTACGAGGCAAACCATCGCGAGAAGCGGCGTGAAGAAAAACGAACCGCTTTTTGACCATCGATCACATCAATGGCGGCGGAAATCGGCAAAAGGAAGAGCTTGGAGGCGGTGGCGTGAAACTTTACGCATGGCTGAAACGTGAAGGTTATCCGCCCGGTTTCCAAGTCCTCTGCATGAACTGCAATTTTGCAAAGGGCAAGTATGGCCAATGCCCGCACGAGCGTGGGGTCTAATGGCGACTAAGACAATCACCGCCTCTCAAGCCTTTCAAGACAGCGCGGGAAACATCCTCGCGAGTGGCACGCTCATTCTCCGCTTGAGCGCTCTCGCCAATGCCCAGGCCGCAGGCGGCGGGCAGATCGAGCCCGTGGACATCGTGATTCCGCTCACCGCAGGAGGGCTTATCACTGGCGCTTCTCTGAATCTTTGGGCGAATGACCAGCTCGTCCCCGCTTCGACGTTCTACACGATGCGCCTCTACAACTCGAATGGTCTCCTCGTTGCCGGTCCCGCCAACTGGACGATTGCGGGCAGCTCGCCCATTGACGTGAGTGCGATCAGCCCCTAATGCCCCAGGAAAACCAGCTCGCGCACCGCGTTTTGAGCAGCCTTGCGCTGCCGTATCAGACCAATGTGTCACCAACGCTGACAGACCCGCATTTTATTTCCGGGTCCACCGATCTCCTCACGAGTATCAACGGTTACGCTGAACGCCGCCCTGGTTTTTCCACAAACGTCGAAGCCACGCCCACGACGTTCAACAGCCTGCAGCGCTTGTTCTCCTGGGATCGGTTTGACGGCGTATTCATCATCATGGCCTGCGACATCAACGCCTCTGGATTTGCGGTGGTCTATAAGTTGCAAGTGGGGATGGACGCGAGCTTTGTATCTATTTACACCGAAGCAACCGCCACTGCCACGCCGTACGACTTCGTTGTTTCGAACAATACCGTCTATTTCTCAAACGGCTTCTACGTCCGCAAATGGGACCCCATAAACGGCCTCTCAAATTGGGGGATTGCTCAGTACGCGGCGAATGCCTCAAGCGCGGCCTTCACGGGAACAGGAGCGAATAACGCAAGCGTTGGCACAGTGGCTTGGGTGAATCCCACCAATGTTCAAGGCGCGCCCGATACCGTCTACACGACCATGACAGTTCCCGCTGGCCCGACGTATTCCAACTACCTTTTTTGCACCAATTTCGGATTCACAATCCCCTCGGGAAATACAGTGAGCGGGATTCAAGGGGTCATTCGAGGGCACGTAACCAATGGATTCTTCCCGCCCTTAAACGGAGTGGGCGCATACCTTTTAATTGGAGGCAGCGTTTCAGGTTCGCCTCGATTCACTTCCATTGGTCTGACCGTGGATGCCAATGGAACGATTGGAGGGCCAACAGACCTTTGGGGCCTGTCTGCGATCAGCCCCGCTCTTACCAATGCGGTTACGTTTGGCTTGGCGATTTTTTGCAGCTCTACCGCCGCGCACGGTCAGGTGTTTTCGCTCGATTCCTGTCAAGTTACGGTTTTTAATTCCGGCGCGCCCAATGTCACTTTTGTTGGCACGGGGCTGACGGCATCCACCGGCTATCAGTACGTTCTTTGCTATGGCAACTCGAACACTGGTCACGTTAGTTCGCCTTCCCCTGTCACGAATCTTGTCAAGCCGGTGAACCAAGGGATGTCCATTCCCGTGGTGGCGTCCAGCGATGCGCAAGTGAATCAAATTCGGATTTTCAGGACCACGGATTCCGCCTCGGGCCTTGGAGGGCAATCCTACTTTGAAATTCCGAACTCCCCGGTTCCGAATACAACTGCGGCCATAACCGACAACGCACCGGATATTTCCCTGAACGCACTCTCGATTGCGCCGACGCCGACGTTCAACGATCCGCCGACTCCGATTCAGGGGATGGTGTATTTCTCGGGCCGTATCTGGGGCTTCACGGGGAACAAGGTCTGGTTCACGGGGCTAGAGGAAATCACGATTGGAGTACCCGAGGAGTGCATGCCTTCCGGGATCGCCGGGAACTTCTGGGCCTTCGATCAGCCGGTCCAAGCCCTTATGGTTGCCGGGATCGGCGCGAACCAGGGCCTTGCCGTGCTATGCGGTGGCCGCTTCTACGGCATCCAAGGGAACTCGCTCGACACCTTTGTGCGCTTTCAGCTCTCAAATCGCCGTGGCGCGCGGAATCGCACATGTGTCTCCGGTCTTGGCGGCATGATGGGCTGGCTCGATAGCGCGAACCAGGTATGGGCCACGGACGGCACGAATCTAAATGAGCTATCCACGCTCATCCGCAACGATCTCTCAGGGATCACCCAAGCGAGCTGTTCCTTGACCTTTCATACCGCTGGCCGCTTTCACTGGCTCGTGCTATCGACCGGCACAAAACTCTACGTGTATGATGTGGATCAAGACCAATGGATGCCGCCGTGGTCCTTCGCGGCGACGTATATCTACAGCGGCGAAATCTCGCCCGGCAATTATGTTCTCATGGCCTCGAACGGAACGAAGGCGCTGCAGCTCAACGTGGCCGGAACGGCTGGCACATTCAATGACAACGGCGCGACCTATCAGCCGGTCTTGAAATTCGGCCTCTTGTCCGTGGTCCCAGATTACGGATCACGCTTCTCCTACATCGGAGTCGGCAGTTACAACGAGCCGACGCGAACAGGTTATCCGTCCGTGTTCCAGCTCACCAATAACGGCAATGCGATCAGCGATTTCCTGATCTGCCAGGATGACGATCCGACCGTTGCGACCTACCAATCCATCGTAGCGAATAAGGTGGATACGGTTGTGGCCTTCAACCGGCAGAACGGCACGACCATGACCCAGCAAGTTTTCCCGACCATTCAACCTGCCGCGCGCTGGATCGGCATGGAAATCAAGCTCGCGAACGCGGATCAAGCTGATAATCTATATGAGCTGTTCATGGCGTACAAAGGAATCGGAGGCCGCTAATGGCAAACATGAATTTCCCCGACGTGCCGCCCGATCCGAAACGCAACCCCCTCCCGCGCCTGGCTCAGACGATGGCTTACGGGAGCGGCACCCTCGCGCCAAATGGTCACATTATTTCGCAGCTCCACAGGTTGCGGCGGGGATTCCCTTATATGCGCGGGGGGCTGCCCGTTCCTCCGGTCCCACAGTTTAAGGGATTGAATCTGTATACGCAGGCAACGCAATTGCCGACCGCTGTGAATCCGGCGCTACGGGCTCCCCTGCAGCCTGCATTCCGCCAAACGCTTACTTCAACCCGTGTGCGCCGAACCGTGCAAAGCGTGCCGAACGTGGTGACGCCATAAAGGAACAGCTTAAGCTCCGGGTGGCGAAACCGGAGGATTCTGCCCAGATCGTAGAGTGGCTGAATCTAAACAAGGGAAATCTGTTTGACCCGGACGTTCTCTCCTATCCGACCTTGCGCGTCCTTTGCGCCTACAACAAAGAGCCGGTGAGCTACCTACCAACGCAACGCGCCCTGGTTCTCGAATCGGTTGCCGTGAATCCCAAGGCGGGAGACCTTGACCGGGCGCAAGCGCTCCGCGATCTCGTGAAGGGATCGGAACTCCTTGCCTCATCGGACGGCATCCGGGAGATATTTCTCTTCGGCAAGGACACGGCAGTGCTCGACATTGCCGAGGCGCGCGGATTTGAACTCCTCCCCTGGCCCGTCCTGCGCATGAAATTATGAGCAATATCCTGCAATAAGTGTCTACTTTTACCCTTAGCAATTTAGGTATGATAAACCGGATGCGTGAATTCCCTCGTCCACACCCGCATTGTCATCGATATTGCCACAGGCAGGGTGATTGAGTGTGATTCCTTGGCGTACGAGGGAGCTTGGGAGTTGGCCAAGGGGGGCAACTCCCAATCAGAAATGCAGCAAGCGAATCAGGTAAGCCAGCAACAGCTCCAACTTCAGCAACAGCAACTCCAGATGCAGCAAAAGCAGCTCGGGATGGTGAATCCCTCCCTCCAGGCCATAATTTCCAATGGTGGGATGCTCCCCGCGCAGCAAGCCGCGATGACCACCCAGGCCATGAACGGCCTCGGCCAGCAATACCAAAACCTCTATGGATCGCTCTCCTCAACGCTTGCTGCACGCGGCCTTACAGGCGGTCAAAACGCTGGGGGTGGCGGCATTGCGGCAAGCTTTGGTGCGCTCGGCGCGCAGCAAGCGGGGCAGGAATCGCAACTCCTGAACGACATCCAGCTCCAGAAGGGCCAGCAACTCCAAGGCGCTCTCGGCATGGGCCTTGGGGAAGGATCGATGTATGGGTCCCAAGCTGGGCAGGCGGGCGGTCTTGGCGTTGGCGCACTCGGCAGCGCCGTGACAGCGGCGAACAATGCCGACCAGGCGCAGACGGGATTCTGGGGATCGCTTGTCGGCGGTCTTGCTGGTCTCGGTTCAGCGGGAATTTTGAAATGCTGGGTGGCCGCAGAGCTGTATGGCGGATGGTTCGCCCCGGAAACGGTCACGATTCGCGCGTGGCTTTTCTCCACATGGTACATGGCTCCATTTTGTTTCTTCTACCGGATCATGGGCCGACGCTGGGCGGAACTTATTCGCCAGAAGCCCATGCTAAGGCGCTCAACTAAATTACTTTTCGATCTGTTTTTGCGGTGCGCCGAATGATTCCCGCAACTGTAACTGGTCGCGCCCGGTCAGGCTACCGGCATGGAGACGCTCGCAGGAACCGGCAAGCTCCCGAACACCACACGTGGTCGATGATGAAATTCCGTTGCTGTAATCCCAAGGCGACCAGTTTTGAATATTATGGTGACCGAGGGATTAAAGTCTGCAAGCGCTGGCTGGACAGCTATGAAAATTTTCTAGCTGACATGGGACGTAAACCCTCTCCCAAACATTCCATTGAACGGATCGACAACGACGGGCATTACGAGCCTGGCAATTGCAAGTGGGCGACTCGGGCAGAGCAAATGGGCAATCGTAGAGCATATAAAATCCGGGAATTTTGTACCAAGGGACACCGGATGAACCCCGAAAATACTTACATTTTTCCAAATACGCACCGCAGAAGGTGTCGTGAATGTTTTAAGAATTGGCATAAAAATTGGTACGAGGGGGCACAATGAGCGACGGAGCGCTTCCCCTCACCCCGCCCGATCCTCAGGCGCTACAGCAAGCCTTGACGCAAATGTCACCGGCAGTGACAGGGCAGCAAGCGCCTCCGAACATGCCGCAGCAAACTCTTCCGCCTGCCATGCCCCCGCCAGAGCAGGCCCAGCCGCCGCTTGATGTGAACCTTGGCACCGCGACCCAAGGACAACAGAAACCGCAGACAGCTCCTCCGAAGCAAAGCGCCGTTCCCGCGCTCGCTGGATTCCTGCAGCAAATGATTAAAGGTCCGGGATACGAGGGCGGTACGGGCAGTCCGGGCAGCGCTGGCTCGCAACCTGGCCGTCCCATCTCTCGCCTCGATAGCTTTGAAAGTTTCATCGGCAACTTCCTCAATTCTTTCTCGCAGGGAATGTCCAACGCTGGCACCGGTCCCGCAGCGAATGCGCGCGGCTTCGGCGCGGCAGTCCAGGCTCCCTACCAACGCGAACTGCAGCAATACCAACTCGGCCAGCAACAACAGGTTCAGCAAGCGCAGGTCGCGCAGACGCAAGCGGAGACCGAGCGCACCCAGGCGCAGGCACAGAAAGTGCCAGTGCAGCCGTACGGGCCACAGGGGCCGACGATCTACATGTCGGCGCAGGAAGCTAAGGGCATCATGCAGGCTGGAGTGGCTGGCCAAGCGAAGGTCGCCGCGCAAAGCGTCAATCGATTCAAGATGGGGCCGTTTGGAATTTACGATACGCAAACGGGACAGAATGTAAGCGGTACGGGCGGTGGCGGGATGATGGGCGTTGCCAAAGTGACGCCCGACATGGTGTCACGAGGCGTGCCTCCCCAACTCCTTGGATCAAACCAAAAGAACTCCGACATCGCGTCCTACATGAACGCGCGGTCTCGTGGTGAAGTGATCGGACAAGGCGCGGAAGGACCGTCCCTCGTTGACAAGGGTCTCGCTGCGGCAACTGGAGGACAGCAAGGTGTGACCGGGCTTGGACTCGGCAATCCTGGGGCTGGCCGACCGATGGAAGTCGGCGATCCGAACAATCCAGGGCAGACCAAGATCGTCTCTGGCGAAACCGCCGTCCGCCTCGGCATGCCTGGTCGCGGATCGGCATCTGTCACCATTCCTGCCAATACCCTGAAATATTTTACATCCGGGGACGGCGGCAAGCTCCTCACTAATTTCAACACCGCAACGCAACATTTACAGCTCCTCTCGCGTCTGGGCAAGGCGCTTGAGGAGGGTGACTATCCTTCTATCAACAGCCTTTCCCAATCCTGGAAAACAGCAACCGGCCAGGCGGCACCAACGAATTTCCAACTCGTCCGCGAAGCGGTCTCGGGCGAAGTTGCCAAGACATTCGCGGGGACAGCCACCGTGGATGAGATTGGCCGCATCACTGCGGCGGTTCAGAAAGCGCCCTCCTCGGCTCAATTAGATGGAGCAGTGCAGACCGCGACTGATCTCATGCAAGGGAAAATTGACGCGCTTGCTAAACAATACAAGGGAGGCATGCAGTCGAAACCGGCATTTCCGACTCCTCCCAGCGCCACCGGAAACGTCTCAAGTGCCGTTCAGTCGCTTAAACAAAAATATGGGGCACCTCAGTAATGGCCCAGGCTCCCAACGTCGCCGGGATGATGACCGATCCTGATTTTCAAGCACTCGCGCCATCCGACAAGCGGGCGGCTTTAACGGCTGTGACGGGCGATAAGTCCTTTGACTCTCTGGATGACGGCGAGACGATGCAGTTTGTTTCCGGGTTTCCCTCCACAAAGGGCGGCAATCCACTCCTCGCCGCGCAAGGACTTGGCAACATCGATCCATCACAGCAAGCGCAACAACAGCTTGCCACGCAAGACCAACAATTAATGCAGGGTGCTGCGGGTGCGAACGAAAAAGGTGCCACGAGTGCGATGCGCGCCGCCCGCCAAGGATTAACACGGAAAGTTGTAGTGAGCGGCGCGAGCGCACTGCCAGCGGTCGGTACGGTTGTCGGCAGTGCGCTTGGATCAGAAGTTCCGGGCGCTGGCAATGTCGCTGGGGCCGCTCTTGGCGGTGCGGGTGGCGAGGCCGCGAAAAAAGGTTTCCTCGCTATGATCGGCCAGAATCAGCAAGCCCCATTTAGCGGGCAAAATCTGCAAGATATTGGCATGGCCGGTGCCCAAGGCGCGGGCGCTGAAATGGGAGGCCAGATCATAGGCAAAGGCTTGGAGGCGGTTTCTCCCGCAATTGGCCGGGGAATTCAGAAATTGATGGGCGAGTCGCCCGAGCGCATCGCCGAGTTGCAATCTCTTTTCCCTAAAGAGCGAGCGCTGGAAGGAGCAGTCAATCAAGCGGAAGAGGGATCACGCACGGCATTCAAGGCCGCGTACGACAATATGGGGATCGATGCCGCCTCGGTGAATGTGGCGAAGTCGCGCAACCTGGCCAACAATGCAGCGGAGGAGCTTTCGAAATTCACGGGAGTTCCGCGACCTCTTAGCAAGGTCACGGACATTCCCAGGCCCTCCGAAAGCATGCTTGTCGGCAACGATCCGGGGACGATCCTCGATCAGCTCGCCTCCTGGGATCAAGTCCCGTTTCGTGACGCGCAACGATTTCGCGAGGGACTTGAAACCTACATCTCGAAGTCGCGGCCACCTGCGCAGGTCTACAACGCGCTCAAACAGGTCTCAGGCGCGCTCAGTGATGGCCTAAAAGCAACCGCAGATACCGAAGGAAAACTCCCGGAATATCTCGCGGCAAATAAAATGTTCAAGGAGCACGCGGCTGATTTCTGGAATAAAGGCGCGCCTCTGCGGGACTATTTGCCGATTCAAAAGGGCGGAAAAGTTGTGCCGGGCCAGGAAGGTGCAACGCTAAATCGTCTAACGCAGACCGCAAACCAAAGTCGGGCGCTTGATGCTCTACAGAGACGCGGCGTACCGACCGACACTATCAAGGCGATTTTGAGCCAGGGAACCGATGCAGTGAAAACGAATATTGCGGATGCGGTCACTTTGAAAAATATGGGACAGGGAGTGCTGGATCAGCAAGCAAGAGCGCCTGTGCGAGCTGCGGTTTTGAAGCGTGGAATGGAAGCTGTGGGCATTGGGAGTGGCGGGATTCTTGCCGACTATCTCGCTCGTAAGGTGGGGGCAAGAAAATGACTCAGCTTCTAAGTTTTCGTGCTTCGCTAGGCGACATAAAAAAGACCAGATAAATCATTTTGCCTACTGATCTGAGGCATTGCCAAAAACAGAGGGCAGCTACGATTTCAAGCAGTAAGGTCATGGTCGGACTCCTTTGTTAGCAAAGTATCATAAATGTATACGTGGGGTCAATGTTTATGATTTGTGGGCGTCCTAACTGCCAATGCTATGAAATACTGCCGGGCATCCATCTCCATCCGCCCGTCACCGTCGAGGACAAGACCGACCGCAAGCCCAAGCGGAGAATGAAGCCTAAGAAGGAGGCCCGGCAATGGACGATGTTTCCGAATCCCACCTAGCGAGCGTGCATCCTGAACTCGCGCGGCGCGTGCGTGAGATGGCCGAGAAGGTTCGCCTGAACGGTCCCGTGATCCGCGTGACCTGCGGACTCCGCACTTGGGCGCAACAGGACGTGCTCTTCGACCAGGGCCGCACCTTGCCGGGGAAGGTGGTCACAAATGCTGCCGGTGGCCGCTCCGCTCATAATTTCGGTTACGCGGTCGATATAGCGGTCGAGGACGAAGCATTCCCAATGTTCAAGCCCGACTGGAATTCAATGGACATTCAATGGAAACAAGTCTTGGGGATGGCTCTTGGCTGCGGTCTCGCCGAGGGCGCGCAGTGGAGGAGTTTCCCGGATATGCCGCACCTCTACCTCAATGAGCTGCCAGCGGACCCGACCGAAGAAATGCGATCCGTCCTGCAGCGAGGAGGCATGGATGCTTTATGGGCCTACTTCTCGGAGACCTACAAGGTGCCACTTACGGAGGCCGTGTAATTATGAGCCCACACGAAATGCAAGACCTTGTTTTCCATGTGATCGTCGGCTGCTCGGTCGCTCATACACTCTTGCCGCCCTGGGATTTCCTGGATCAATTTCCCACCGCGCAGAAGTACTACAAGGTTTTCATCTATATCGTGGGTTACGTGGCGCTCAACGGTCGCAGCACGGTCTATAAGTCCATCTCGGCTAGTAACGGGAATACGCCCGCGCCTCCAGCGCCGCCCGCTGCGCCCGTACCGCCAAAGCAATGAACTGGATAGAGCGTGTGTGTCTCATGGTAGTCACGGCATGTTTTGGAATTCTGCTCTTTGAGGGCGCTCTCCTCTTGCGCGAGGCGCGCCTGAAACTCGATGAGGTGGCCGGGCAATACGCTGGACTCGTGAGGCCGACCGAGCAAGCCATTGCGCAAGTTTCAGCGGCGGGAAAGACGCTGGCACAGATCGGCGCGAAGGAACGGAATGATTTCGACGCGCAGCAAGCGTACTACCAGAAGCTCACCCAGGATACGGATGCGCTACTTGCGAGTATGAATCGCACGGTGGGGAATGTGAACGATGTGGTTCTACCTAAAGTGGGCTCTGATCTTGATTCCCTCGCTGGGGTTTCTGTACGTGCTGGCGATGATCTGGATCGTGTTGCGAAAACACTCGACGGAACCGTTGGAGCCGCAGAGCCCCTTCTCGTATCCGTCACGGAAGATGCCCAAGACGCCCGGCCCGCGATCCAAAACTTCGCGGCCATGACCGCGCACGGCGTGGGCATCTCGGCGAGCTTGGAGGATATTTCGCATCGTGTGGATGTTGCCGTGGGAAAGGCTCTCGCTCCGAAAAACAAGTTTCTGGCGGGGCTCAACGCGATGGCCAAGGGAGCGATCACCGTCGCCGAATTCATTTTTTACGTTACGCACTGAGGAGGATCACATGAGTTGGCTGAAAAAGATCGGAGCAGAAATTGCTAAAATCCTGGGGATCGTGCAGAAGGCCGAGCCGACCGTGGTAAGTTTCACGGAAGCGCTCTTGCCGCAATTCGCGCCCTTCATCGCGAGCGCGGATACCATCTTTCAGAACATCGTCAAGGAAATCGTGGCGGCGGAAACGGCGGCTGCGGCTGCAGGACAGTCGGGAACCGGCCCCCAGAAGCTCGCCGCTGTGCTTGCTAACGTCGGTCCCATGCTGGACACCTGGATCGCGTCCAACTTCCCCGGCGCGGCCAAGCTCGCCGATGCGACGAAAGCAGGGCTCGTGAACGCGGTGGTGGCGGTGCTGAATGACGTACAGCCTGCAGCTCCCGCGACCACCGCGCCCGCAGCGCCAGCGGCTTAATCGCCAACGCCTGAGAACCGATCAAATGCCGCCGTGGCGCGCTTGTGAACTTCCGCGTCGCGGATATTGGCTTTGGCCGCGTACCGCAGGAGCGTGTCCGGCGAGACGTGGCCCACCCATTTCATAACTTCGGGAACGCTGTGGCCGTCGCGCAGCCACCGGGTGATGCAAGTGGAACGGAACTTGTGATCGTCCACTCGGCCACCGATCTTTGCTTTATCGGCCACGCGCTTCACGATCCGCAAAAGATGCAGGTCGGCGTGCCCCTTGGAATTGGGGAACACGAGAGCGGTCCTTGCGAGCTTCATCCCCTCCATGCGGTCCTTGATCTTGATCGTAAGCCACACCGGAACCGGAACGTCGCGCTGCGATTCGACCGTCTTGGTATTCCAGTCCGTTTTCGGTTGCACGGTCCAGACCGAATGCTTAAAATCAATGTCGCCAAAGCAAAGGTGGGCAAGCTCTCCAGAGCGGAGCCCGGAGCACAAGAAGGAGTTGAGCACCAAGCGCTCCTCGCCAGTCGCGTGGTTCAGGAGCGCATTGATCTCATCGTCCGTGTACTCCTCGGGCTCCCGCTCTGGTTTCGGTGGCCAGTCGTCCGCGCGCAGTTTCGTTTGCACCCCGCACCACTTGAGGAAAACCATCACATTGAGGAAATTGTTGTAGACGCTTCGTTCAGAAAGTCCCTCGCCCGTACGCAAGTAGAGTTTGAATCCAAGCATGGCTTCTCGTGTGAAGGACTGAACATCGGTCTTTCGTGTGGCCGCTTTGAAATAGCGGAGGCTGTTGGAATATGCCTGCCAAGTCTTACGCGCCTTGTTGGCCTTGATCTCTTCGAGGTAGTCATCGATCCGGCGCGTTAGGGAATTGTCTGGAGCGGTGAGTTCTACGGGAGCGGTGAGGCCGCGCCGCGTGTATTCTTTCGCGAGGTCCATCGATTGAATGTCGGCAACGGCTTGGGCGAAATTCTTTCCGAGCGGCTTCACCTGGCGGTGGCCATCGGCGTCTGTATACCGCGCGTAGAACGATCCCGCGCCGTCCGGCATGAGGTAGTTCCCTTTTTTCTGTTGAACAGTGACGAAGCGCTGATTGATCCGGGCGAGTAGCGTGAACTTGGCTTTCATGGTGTTTCTCCTTGAGTTCCACGTCATTGGGAACTCTACTGAGAACTGTATACCATAAGCCTTGTAATGTCAATAGCTGACGGAGAGGGTGGGATTCTAGCTATGGATTTTGCGCGCAACCACTAAACCAGCTATAAACAGCATGTTTATTGGTTTTCTTACTTCTTGCAAGTGGGACGCATGGGACTCCTGGGGCCATGTTTTACGCTTTACTGGCAACTTTGGCAACTAGGCATAGTAATCGTCCTGGCGTTTCCAGCGGTCAAAGATCGAGGGGTCATGTTTAAGCAAGAGGATCGCTGAGGCGATAAATTCGGACGCGGGGACATTGGCAGCGGGGTTGTTGTTGAAATGGATGCAGGTGCGGTCAACCTCAAAGCCAACCGGATCGTATTTGCGGATGTATCCATTCTCGATGAAGTATTTGAAATTGCCAACTTTTGTGATTACGCCGCCCCCGTGGCCAACTGTACCGGTCGCCTTCATGACCCGCTTCAAATTCTCCATCGCTTTGGTCTCCGCTGCAAATTGGTCGAAAACGGGCATTTGCCGCCTCCTTTCTAATTCTTCACGTACTTCAGCCTGGATTCTCTTGCCATACTTGTAGGACCGCGCTGTGAAATATCCCAAACCAACAGCCAGGCCCACATCGAGCCCGCCAATGAAAAAATGGTGCCGATGAAAACTGTAGAGCCCGATCCCGAAGTCATACGCAATGACGATTCCTTGGATGACATACACGACCGGGCTCAACCAGTTTATAAATCGCATCTAGCCTCCTGCGATGGGCCGAACGATGACAACATCTTGCGTGTCCCGCGTGACCTTTTCGACCGCTTCCCCGGTGTTCAGGCTGAACGCCCGGCCCCCGGTCTCCTTCTCCAAGTTATCCACAAACGCATTCACCTCGGTCATGTCTGCGGTTTGCGGATCATAATCGAGGAGCACATCGTCGCCCCTCGGACTGAACATCTTCACCTGCACGTTTGGCATTTCATCCTCCTCGAAGAGAATTTAGACACCTGCGGGAAAGTTCGGTCGCCTCCTATGCTGCGCGTGTTTTCTTCCCTACAAACCTCGTCTCGCTCATCTTGGCCGCTCCGCGCTTGATCGCCTGGCGGTGCCGATTGGAAATGGCCGCGCTTCGGCAGTGGTCGGCGACCAGATGGTTCGCAAGCCAGCGCCACTTACGGTAGCCGTACCAAACGAAGTCCTCGCGTTCGCGTTGGACGGGTGCTTCGGCGTTACAGACGGGACATTTAATTCGCAGGCCCAGATGCGCCCCGAATTGGCGAACGTCCCAGAAGTTCTGAAAGTCGCGATCTAAGAAAGTCTGCAGGGACGCCAAGTCTTTGCGCGAGAACTGCGACAAATCGTTCGGTCTCGGCGTAGGCGATGCCGGTCGCAACGTGCTTGTTGATGTGGCCATTGGGTAACGCTCCTTCTGAACTAGACGTGTTGGGCCTCTTATAGAGATGATAATTCACCGCGCCTGTGGGAATGTTGAGCTTTTGGGAGATTTCCTTAACACTATATTTTTGTTCGCGAAGAGCATGTATTTGAGGGACGAGGCCGGTGTACTTGCTTCCCCCTCTCGGCCTTAACATACTGGACGCGGGGACGGCGGGGGGCAGTGCCCTCTTGCCGATTATCCCGCGATTGATTTTACTTACGCTGGAGGGATGAATCTGATGTCTCGCTCCAATCGCCTTATGTGTGAGCCCTAGCGCGATGTCTGCTTTAATCGCGGCGACCTTCTCTGGGGTGAACGCTTGGTGTGTGGGCATAAAGGACAGCTCCTATTTGACAACTAGAATCATACGCGAGTGAGTCTTTTTGAGAAAAGCGCGGATCGGGCCTCGTTCAATCTCCGCGCCGCCGACGACGAGCGTGCGAAGCTCTTTCCACCTATCTTTGAACTCCTGCCGATAGAAATCCAAAGTTCTCTCCAGGATGTTCTTTCGCGAGCGTGTCTGAGCATGCCGGACTTCCTCCTGATAGTACCGCACCGCGCTTTCGAGTTGTTGAATACGTGCGAGCATGAGCTGGGTCACGGCCTTATTAGGGTCTGACTTTCTCCAATTCCGCGTGTCAATCCTCGTGACATTATGCCCGCTTCTTTTCCCCTGCCCGGTCGGAGACTGCCTCATTCTCTCTCTGTGCCTCCTCACGCAAGACGAGCCGCTCGGCGGATTGTTTCTGGATTTCTTTTAGCCGAGCGACCTTCAATTGCCTGAGAGCGACAAGGGAGGCCCCCGCGCTCACATATTGCCTAATGCCCCACTGCACAAACCAAGATGCGAGATAGCCCAGCTCACGGTCCTCCCGCTCGGCGATCTGTTCAAGAGCCTCGCGCTCGGATTCGGTCAAGCACAGATTGATCCGTTCTGTTTTCGCAGCGTTGGGTTTGGAGCGCCTCATGGAGTGTTTGTATACCACGGTCATTTTTGATTGCCAAGAGTTATTTTTGTATACGTTCTTGCTTTTTCACAACGCGCACGGCTATACACGATCCTGCACGGCGCGTGCTTCGCTCCCGCGCGCAGACAATAGGAGGAGCCTCCTTGGGACGGAAAAAGAAATCCATCACACAAAAGCAGCTCGAAGTGCTCTCGGCCCGCGTGAATTACGACCTTTATAAGCGGGTCGAAGTGCTGGCGCAGCGCAAGGAACTGAACCTCACCCAGATCGTGAGGCGGGCCATCATCGAATACTGCAATCGCGAGGACCCCATGCCGGTGAGGCAATTCTAGTGGCCATCGAAAAACATGTCTGTTTGCGCGAAGCCGCACGGCAATCGGGAGTGGGCAGGAAGGCGCTCAAGCGGTGGCTTCAAAAGGACCTGGGGATTTGTTTCCCCAAGGTCCCGCGAGGGTCGAAGATCATGGTGCGGGAACGGGACGTGGAGCGGGTGCTTGAAAAGCGCAGGGATGCACGGAACGTACAAAGATGATTTTGATCTTGGCCGAAAGCCAAGCTGCGGATGGGAGCCTGAAAACTATATGCGACCTTTGGCTGAAAGGCACGCAACGGAGGTTCAGCACAGGCGAACATTCGCAGTCCATGCTTCCGTAGCTCAGTCCACAAGAGCGCCCGGCATATAACCGGGAGGTCGGTGGTTGGACGCCATCCGGAAGCTCCAAATTTATGAGCGATGAAAAGTGGAAAGCGGAACGAAGGAAAGGGATCGGCGGATCGGACGCCGCCGCGATCCTGGGGCTCTCCCCCTGGAAGAGCGCGATGGACGTGTGGCTCGACAAGATGGGCATGACCGAGGAGAACGCGGACCCCTCGCGGCAATTTCTGCTCGACCTCGGGCAAGACTTGGAGCCGGTGATTGCCAGGCTGTACGAGCGCACAACCAAGGAAAAACTCTTTTTGCCCGTAGCTCCATTTATCCATCCGCGATTTCCGATCTTGCGCGGCAACCCGGATCGCTTTGTGATGAGCGAGCCCTCCGCAAACAAACTGTTCAAACGTGGAGTTGAATTGAAAACGGAAAATCAGTTCCAGGACGAGTTCGGGGAGCCGGGGACGGACCAAGTTCCGTACCACTACCTCGTGCAGTGTGCGCATTACATGGCCATCACCGATCTGCCGGTGTGGGACGTGGCGCTTCTGCACGGCGGCGTGGCGTTCGACATCTATACCATCGAGCGGGACCTGGAACTCGAACGGGACATGATCGACCAGCTTTGCGAGTGGTGGGATCACCACATCATTGGCAAGACGCCGCCCGACATTGA
>Ga0210394_10004889_pt1 | contig 15341 bp, 10 predicted proteins | sample IncBWC12MmetaG_FD_160121 | JGI IMG/M metagenome (GOLD analysis project Ga0210394, IMG submission 160121) | Forest soil microbial communities from Barre Woods Harvard Forest LTER site, Petersham, Massachusetts, United States - Inc-BW-C-12-M | ecosystem: Environmental > Terrestrial > Soil >... | reverse complement strand
CCCGTCATCCTTCGCACAGAAAGAATTCGATACTCAAGCAGTTTTCAGGAGGAGTACCTTGGCCAACTTCATCGGCGCAATTGATCAGGGCACAACCAGCACACGGTTCATCGTCTTTGACCGCTCGGGCCACGTCGTCGCTGTCGCCCAGAAGGAACACGAGCAGATTTATCCCAAACCCGGTTGGGTGGAGCACAACCCGGAAGAGATCTGGCAGCGCACACGTGAAGTGGTGGCGGAAGCCATGGCCAATGGAAAGCTTCAGCCCCGTGATCTCGCGGCGATTGGAATCACCAACCAGCGCGAGACCACCGTCGTGTGGAACCGCAAGACCGGCAAGCCCCTTGCCAATGCCCTCGTCTGGCAAGACACGCGAGTCGCCGATTACGTCAGCGAGTTGACAAAAGCAGGTGGACAGGATCGCTTTCGCTCTAGGACCGGTCTGCCCCTCACCACCTATTTCAGTGGCTTGAAAATCCGCTGGATTCTCGAAAACGTAAAAGGCGTTCGCGAACTCGCCCAGTCGGGCGATGCCATCTTCGGCAATATTGACACCTTTCTCCTGTGGCATCTAACCGGCGGCCCCTCCGGCGCCGTTCACATCACCGATGTCACCAACGCCAGCCGCACCCAGCTCATGAATCTGGAAACTCTTGCCTGGGACAAGGAACTTCTCGACGCGTTTGAAATTCCAGAGGCGATGCTGCCGGTGATCCGCTCCAGCAGCGAACATTATGGCCTCGCGAAAGCACCCTCAATAAAAGATGTCCCGATCGCCGGCATCCTGGGAGATCAGCAAGCCGCGTTGGTCGGCCAGACTTGCTTCGAACCCGGAGAGGCGAAGAACACCTACGGCACAGGCTGCTTTCTGCTGATGAACACCGGAACCCGAAGAGTCGATTCCAAGTCCGGCTTGCTCACCACTCTCGCGTACAAGTTCGGCGGCGAGCCGGCTCACTATGCTTTGGAGGGAAGCATCGCCATCACCGGCGCTCTGGTTCAATGGGTCCGCGATAATCTCGGCTTGATCGAAAAAAGTTCCGACATCGAAAAACTCGCACGAACGGTAACCGACAACGGCGGCGTCTATCTCGTGCCCGCATTTTCCGGCTTGTACGCACCTTATTGGAAAGACACTGCTCGCGGCGTGATTGCCGGCTTGACGCGCTACGCCAATAAAGGCCACATCGCCCGCGCCGCTCTCGAGGCGACGGCCTTTCAGACCCGCGATGTCCTGGAAGCGATGGAAAAAGACTCAGGAATCAACCTGGACGTCCTCCGCACAGACGGGGGCATGGTGAACAACGATCTCCTGATGCAGTTTCAAGCGGACATTCTCGACAGGCCGGTCGTCCGTCCGGTCACGAAAGACGCCACCACCGCGCTGGGGGCCGCCTATGCGGCCGGTCTGGCTGTCGGCTACTTCAAAGATCTGAAAGATCTGCGCGCGAACTGGGCGGTGGACCATACCTGGAACCCCAATCTGAATAGCGAAAAGCGCGATGAGATGTACAAGCTCTGGAAGCGTGCGGTCAGCAAGTCCTTCGATTGGGTGGATTAATTTGTTCGGGAAGAGCGAGATCCACAAAAGACAACCGGGTTCAGGGGCATCGCCGCGGGATCCCATTCTCGAAGGCATTGAAAAGTATTGGCCAGCACCCAATCCTCAATTCCGGCAATTGTATGACTGGCACTTGGGGCCGCCAACGCGGCTCCGTGCTTCGGGTGAATCGAATACTCGGGGTGAAATATCGTCCTGCGCGACGCGTGACAACGAAGCTACTCGGTCGTCGCCGCCCGGGCGCCATTGGGACTCGTGGCGCGGGACCAACGGAAGAACCGCTCGTCGCACAATTCACACCGAAACGGCCGCACAAAGACCAGGGCCAGGATCATCTTTTCCACAATCCCTTTACGCCTTGATTGGTGGATTCTTGCACTATCGCAATTCGGGCAACAAATCATCCTGCTTCTCCTGAGGTCGGCTGGCTTATTTGAAATTCTCCAATGCAAAGGGAGTAGCTGGCTGTTTCCTTTTGGACATAAACCTCCAACAGTATTACAGACCCTGCGGACTACAACACCGCTTTCCGGGTAGTGTGTACACAAGGCTCTACTGGCCGGGGCATTTTTTGAATCGAAACTGACACGGGTAGTCAAAAAGACAGGTGACCTGCCCGAGTGTTTTGTCCAGAGCGCTCATAGAGAGGCTTTAGAATGGTAAGTCCATCTGATAAACGCTAATCGGAGAAGTAGGTACCAGAAGCAAATTTCCAGCGATCCGACGTACCGGAGTCACGACGCGTCGCCAGCGATAGCTTCCCGCCGCACTATGTCCGTGACGATAGTGCGCGAGCCCATGTAAAGCACAAACGCGAGAGCTACACAGAGTACCGGAATAATCAGCATGGCTTGCTGAAGCCCAGTGGCCCGGAAAGTTTCTGTGACCGTGGCTGAACCTGCCAGCGCCGCGGCGCGATGCGCCAACACATCGCTCAATTTGCCGGTGAGCAGCGGTCCGAAGGACGCGCCGCACATGTACATTGCCATAAAATAAATCGCCATCGCTGCACCGCGCTGGTTCGGAGCCACGATATCCTGTATCGCCGAGTACACCAGCCCGTAGTACGTCGTGAGCGCAGAGTATGTCAACGCCAGGAACGCCATGGCCACGAACAAAGAGCCCGCGGACTGAAGAATTCCCGCGCATGCAAACGGAATGGCCACTAAAGCCATGACGGCGGCGCAAATCATGCGGCCGTCTTTACGGCGCTGGACGATGAAATCACCCAGATAGCCCGCAAGAGTTCCCCCGCTGGCGCCTCCGGCTAGATAGATGACGCCCGTGGCGATGCCGGATTTCGCCAGCGACAGGCCGTGGACTCGGCTCAGAAACGCCGGCAAGAAAGTTCCGATGGCATACATACTGAAATTGAGCAGCGCACCGGAGGCGATGATCCACCAGATCGTGGGAATGCGCAGCACACTCCACATCGAGCTACGTGCTAGTGGCGGGCGATGGCTCTCGCTGGCGCCGCGCTCCGGTTCCTGGAGCATCAGTAAAGCGGGAACCAGTAGCAATGCCGGGACCGCCGCAAATACCATTGCGGCTCGCCAACCATACGCCTGTGCTATCGGGCCGCTGAAGAAAAAACCGAGTGCCCCACCGACTGGCACGCCGAGCATGAAAAGCGCGAGCACTCGAGAGCGTTTGGACTGTGGAAACAGATCGCCGAGCCAGCTCGTTGCGGTCGGCGCGCAGGCTGCTTCGCCGACCCCAACGCCTACACGGGAAACGAACAGTGTCGAATAGGTGGTGGCGAGGCCTGCGGAAGCCGTCATCGCGGTCCATATGACGACTCCCCAGGCCAGGAGCTTTTTGCGGCTTGCAGAATCCGCGATGCGACCGAGTGGCACGCCGAAAATGGCATAGATCCAAATGAAGGCGCTGCCGAGAAGGCCGATCTGGCTGTCGTTGAGATGGAACTCCTTGCGCATAGGCTCGACGAGCGCGCCGGGGACGTGACGGTCGTAGAAATTGAGGATATTGATGGCGAAGAGCACCACCACAGAGAGCCACACACTCTGCTGCTGGGATTTCAAGGTCAAGTGGAACGAGCCCCCGGGGACCAGGCGCATCTGGCCAACTCTGCGGCACGACACTTTGCGATGAGACCGGTCCTACTGGGCAGAAAGCAAGCCGGCCCAGAATGCGCAGTGATGTGACGCGGCGAAATCGGTTTCTTGCACCGGCGATGGCGGAATCAGCGATTGGAAATTGCCGACGCTCGGGTTGAATTCCTGCCAGACGGGCACGCCGGGACCATTGGGGTTTCCAAATTTGGCGAAGTTGGTCCAATAGTGCTGCATGGCGCTGGAGAGTTGCAGTTGTTGGGTGTTCAGCGGCGGCCGCGGCACAGTGACAGGCAGAGCGAAGAGATATTGAAGCTCGGAAGCGTGGGCCGCGGCGTACGGGAACGACACGGGAGGCAGAAAATCCTGCGGCGCGTTCTCGTCGCTGAACTCATACGTGGAGAGCGGGACGAACTGAGACATCGCAAGATCTGCGCCCAAAGCCGGGCAGGCAAAAACGGCGTCCGTGCCCGCCGCGGCGAAGGCAATATCTGCAGAAGGAAAACTGGCGAGGGAATACTGCGCGGCTACGAGTGGAGCTGCGGGTCCGACCAGGGTGGCGAGGGCTGCCTCGTACGCAACCTCGTTGTTGGTTATGGGCCCCGCGGGAGTGAGATCGAAATCGAGCGCCGTGAAGAGCCGCCATTCATCGTGATTGCTGCCCTGGATCACCGGTACATGGTGGAATTGTCCGGTCGCGAGCGCGGTCTTCAACGAGAGTGGGAAAAACTCCCCGTCGATATTGGGTGTGTATCCCGCAAAATCTTCGTTGGCCAGTAAGGTGGTAACCGGAAGCGCACGGAGGCAGGCTGCGGTCTGAGCGCTGCAGCCAGCCGCGGCAGCGAATGCCGTGCCGGCAGCCTCAGCGGCGGCAAGAGTCTGGGTGTTCAATGCATATGCCCCGCTTTCGATGATGGCTTTCTGAAAGAAGCCCTCCGAGGAAGGCGAGGCTAGCTGCGAGAGGACGCTGAGGCCACCCGCTGATTCGCCGAAGATGGTCACGTTCAGCGGATCACCGCCGAAGAACCGGATGTTATCGCGAACCCAGCGGAGAGCGAGCTGCTGATCCATGAGGCCATAATCACCCGCGGAATTGGAATCACTGTCGCGGTCCCGATCCGGATCCGTGGCTTCCCCTGCAATAGCGGAATGAGCGAGAAAACCCAGAACGCCAAGACGGTAATTGATGGTCACGACGATGACCCCGTCCTGGACAAGCGCGGTGGGATCGTAGTCGCTGCTTTCACCAAAGACGAGCGCGCCGCCATGGATCCAAACCATCACCGCGCGCGGGCGGAAGAAGTCGTTGGAGTCGGGAGTGAAAACATTGAGAAAGAGACAATCCTCGGTGACGGACACGCTGCCGAAAGGCGAGGGCGGCTGCGGACAGTGGTTGGCAAACTGCGTAGCCTCCAGCGGCGCGAACCACGGAGCGTGAGGAACTGGCGGGCGCCAGCGCAGATTGCCCACCGGAGGCGCGGCGTAAGGAATGCCCAGGAATTCGCGGACGCCAGCCGAAGTGACCGAGCCGCGGACGGGACCGCTGACGGTGAAGACCAATGGTTTTTGTTCTTGCGCACGAACAACAAGAGGCATCGAGCAAAAAGCGACGGCGGCGAAGAGAACTACTGGAAGCAGGGCGAGTTGCTGCGGATGGCGAGGCTTCATGGTTTCCTCTCTGACCGGGGAACCACTGGGCCCGGAGCGTGCGAGGAGTTCCCCCAATTCACCATCGACCCGCGTTCGGGCCCGGCGGCAGGGGTGGAATTGTGAGTGTTTATATCATTATTTTGTTACTGTCAATAAAAAGATCTCCTGCTGCAATTCTGCGGAAACCACCGTGCGGAGGGCTTCCAGTCCCTTGCAAATACCCTTCCCCTATGATCCGTGGCCCCTGGGGTGACTAGTCTCATTGGTTCCACGCAACACTTGCTTGAGCTCTACTCGCAGGAGTCTGAAAGCCTAGCCTTTCTCTCGGGCGTTGTGTCCCCCGATTATTTGGGGTTCGCGAAGGACGGGAAGGTCCCTTGATCCCACTCCCCTCCTAACCAATTCAGCCACCACCCACCCAGAAAGATAGCCGCACTGGACAAGATACATCCACTGCTTGGCCCTTCTCGGTCATTGCACGTGCGCCTCTACCGAATACTTCGCTGCAGAAAAATGTGAATGGGATTATTTGAGATATTGGCCGCCCGCACTGTCGGGAAATGTCCTGCGCAATCTTTAGGGTAAAGACGGGATTGTCGCTGGAATCCGCCTCCGTTATCGTCCGACCATGTTCGAATCTCCGTTCGTCAGTCGAGTAGTTTGAGCGGCACGACGAGGGTCACGGAAACGAGGACTTGTAAAAAGTTGGAGCCGCATCGAAATGGGACTCCAATGGCGGTAGCTTCTCTTGGGGGACGGAATGAGCACGCGGAATCATCCTTGGCCGTGGTACGCGATTCTGACCAAAACCGGCCGGGAAAAGAGCGCGACGTTATTGCTGGAAAACTCTGGTTTTGAATGTTACCTCCCTGTCAGCAAATCCAGCCGCAGATGGTCTGATCGCGTGAAAGAAATTGATGGGCCGCTGTTCCCGGGATATATGTTCTGCCGGATGAACCCGAATGACCGGTTGCCGCTTCTGATTACGCCGGGCGTGGTGCAGATTGTTGGCAGGGGGAAGACGCCGATTCCTATCGAAGAGGACGAGATTGGGGTCATCAAGCGAGTGGCCAGCAGCGGACTCCCAGTGATGCCGTGGCCGTACTTGCAGATAGGTCTGACGGCCCGGATTGAGGAAGGGCCATTGCAGGGACTCAGCGGCATCGAGGTGAGAATCAAGTCGGGATTAAAGCTCGTACCCTCGGTCCAATTACTGCAGCGCTCTATTGCAGTGGAAATTGATCGCAACTGGATTCATGCGACGCGCTCAGCTGGAACCGTGGAACATCAGAGTGCCGCACAAGTGTTAGACCTGGCTGCCATTTAAAGAATTGAACCGGGGCACGCCCAAAACCCCGGGCAATCGTGTAGCGAATTGATTTGCACGGCAAAAACGGGCCGGAACTACGCCCACCACCACCGGCCGGGGAAAATCCTTCCTCCCAGCGGATTTCGAGAAGACCGTGCAATTTCTAGTATTCATCGCAGCGCTCTTCCTTTCCGCACTGTTCACGCGACTGTTTCGCGATTACGCCAACCGGCATGACTAGGCAATGCCGCCCGCTTCGGATCGCCACATTCATACGCGGCCTATCCCGCGGCTGGGAGGAGTCGCGATTTTTCTGACGCTCTGGTGCATTGCGTTGCTGGCGCACTGGATCCCGGAGCAGACGTTCTCAGTGGTCGAGCGTCCACTCGCAGAGGGCTCCTCGAGACTGGAGATCCTGACGAGGATGGCGAGCGCAGTCCTTTTTTCATCCCCTCAAGCCCACATCCAGTCTGCCCCACTTTCTTCAAACTTAGTGCCGCGCGGTAATTCTCTCACTACGGTTATGAATATGAATCGGTCCGCCTCCGTGACGGAGCGTTTCTGTTCTCGGGGCGGTAGAGGTCGGAGCCATGTGCACAGACGTGATCCGGTCTCGTAACTGCAAGATAGCGGGTCACCCAATGCGTAGAATCCGGTGTTTCACCTGTTTCCGATTCGGGAAAACGCCCCACCCGCCTAAGGTCGAAACCTATCCTTTCACCGGTCAGGCCGGGATCAGCCGAGGTCCATGCCATGAATTGAGGTCACCGTTTGACGGGCGAATCCGAAGGTAGGCTCTCAGTCAGCTTTGGAACAACGTTGGAACTCCGGACGTGGATTCAGCAAGGCTTAGTGATCGCCATCCAATTTCGATCCCCGCCGCTCCTACAAATCTTCGTTTTTTCCTTGAACAACCTGGCTATTTGCGGAGGCGGCAACCGCGACGGGCAGCGTGAACTGAAACGTTGCGCCGCGCGGGGAATTGTTGGCGGCCCACAAGCGGCCTCTGTGCGCTTCGATGATGGAACGGGTGATCGTCAGTCCCATGCCGGTACCTTGCGACTTGGTTGTAAAGAAAGCTTCAAAGATTTGTTCCGGCTTTTCTGCGGGCAAGCCAATGCCCGTGTCGCTGATGGAAACCAGCAATTCACCGCTGTCAGATAACCCCGACTTGATGGTAAGTTCTCCAGCGGTACCCTTCATCGCTTCAATGGCGTTGAGCATGAGATTCATGAAAACCTGCTGCAATTGCACGCGATCTGCCTTTACGTTGGGCAGTTCCGAGGCGAGTTCCGTGTGCATGGCAATCGAGTAGCGGTAGACCTCGTCACGGAGCAGGACGAGCATTTCGCGGATAACTTCGTTCAGGTCGACCGTCTCGAGTTGCGGCTGGCCACCTTTCTTATAGAAAGATCTCAGACGGTTGACGATCTCACCCGCGCGAGTACCGTCCTTGACGGTCCTCATTATTGCCTGGCGCCCTTTCTCCAGATCGGGTACCTCCCGGGCGAGCCAACGCAGGCCGGCGTCAGCATTGGTGATGGCAGCGGCGATGGGCTGTTTGATCTCGTGAGCCAGAGCGGCTGCCAACTCCCCCATCATGCTCACCCGGTTCATGTGTGCCAAATTTGCCTCTAACTCGCGGAGCCGCTTGCGTTCTGTGACATCTACCGCTGACCCCACAATTTCTACAACATCTCCAGAGCCATCGAGGACCGGATGCCCGTGGGCATGGATGTGTGCAATCGTTCCGTCTGGAAGAATCATCTTGTGCTCGACTTCGTAGTCGGTCTTCTCCCGCACCACACGGGGCATGGCTTCACGCACGCCGTCGCGATCCTCCGGGTGGACGTGTTCCAGGAACGCTTTGCTGGTCGGTGGACCTTGCCGAGGATCTAATCCATGAATTCGGAACATTTCGTCGGACCAGTAAAGCGCCTTTTCCGTAGCAGGATCGTAAGCCCAACTGCCCGTCTTGGTTAGTCTCTGCGCCTCCGCCAGATACGCTTCGCTGCGCCGCAGCCGGTTCTCGGCCTGCTCGCGCTCACGGCTCTGGGTAAGCAACGCGTCGTTGGTTCGCTGCAGATGTTTAACCGTTTCGGTAAGGTCATCACGTGTCTGCTTAAGAGATTCTTTTGCGCTCCATTGCGCGGCACTCACCGAAGCAACAAGAATGTTCGAAAGGAAGACCATGATGAGGCGTGGCATCTCTCTAAAAGCTGGGTCCGGCGAATGTAGAAAGTAATGGTGGTACGCAAGGGTTGAGAGCACTGACGCGAGCAAACCCGGCCCAACTCCACCGAACCACACGCTTAACATTACGGCGCAGAGATACAGTGTTCCGGGAAAAGCGAAATGAGGGGCCATCCATCGTGAAAGGATCCACGTTGAACCGATCGCGAGAAGAGCGAACCCATACCTCCAGATCCAAGACGCCTTGGACCACAGAAGACGATTGAATCCGGACATGTTCAGCTCCGATCCAAGGGATTACCCCTGCATATTGCGCAACAAGCTTTGTCGATTCTGGACCGGCGAGGAAAAAGTTTGCAACAGGTCTTTCTGACCGGTCCGTAGGTCGCGGAGCATTCGGATTCGAAATTTCCGGCGATGGGTCCCCTCTTGACTAGAAAATCAGTTTCAACGCGAATTGAATCTGTCGTGCTGTCGTCGCGGTGGTTGTGATCTGCCCCACGCCCGGGAGCGGCGCTTGCTGATACGCTCCCAGAACAGACGGGGCTCCGCTGAAGACCGTAGCCGACGCGGGCATGCCGAAGTTGGCATGATTCAGGATGTTGAAGAATTCAGTGCGGAATTCAATGATTCCTTGCTCGCCCAACAGAGGAAGTGTGGTGTCCTTGACGAGGGAAAAATCCCAAGCCGCCAGACCGGGCCCACGCAAAATCCCGCGGGCGGCATCGCCCAAGATCCCGCAGGTAAGCGCCGGATTATTCGGGCATGGCACCATCGGCTGCATGTGGAACATGTTGGGATTGAACCACTGATTTGGATTTCCAGTGATGACCGAGTCGGGGTTGTAGGGAATGAAATTCGCTGCGGCCAGGTACGAACCGCCTTGGGCATTCGTCAAGACCGTTCCTTGCGCTACGGCCTGGGCGTTGATGTCGACGCGGTCCGGCGCGGCGGTGAGGTTGCCAGAATTGGACCGGTTCGTAGCCAGAATCGGCGTAAACGGCAACCCGGTCTGGAGGGCGACGATGTTGCCCATCCACCAGCCGTTGACAAATTGTGATACCGCTCCGTGCGACCTGGAATTTGGAAAGTGGTACAGAAGGCTCATGCGAAAATTGTGGCGAACGTCGAAGCAGGATGGTCCGTAATCGTGCGCCGTGGTATTTGAACTCACCCCGATATCCATCCCCGGAGCACCGGCACAATCGGCGCTAATGAGTTGCCCAATCGGTGTATCCCGGGAATTACCATAGGTATAGGCTCCCTGCGCTTCCAAGCCGCCGCTCAAGCGTTTGCTGACCACCACTTGCAACGAATCGTAATGCGAAACTCCCACCGTATTGTTCGTGTTGACCGACCCAAAGTTCGGATTGATGCGGCACGTCGGGATTGCGCCAATCTGGCAGAAGGAAACGGAATTAGACCAATATTGGACGCCGTTCACAACGGCGGTCGGGATCGTAGGATTTCCTTCGAGTTGCTGCCAGAGATGCACGCCGCGCGTCCCAACATAAGCGACACTGATGGCAGCATTTCCAGTCAATTGGCGCTGAACAATTAGATTGTATTGGATATTGTAGGGCTGGCTCGCGCCGTAGTAGATCGTAACGGCGCTGTTCGCCTGGTTGCTGCTGAGGATTGAATTCACAGTTGGAGGCGCTATTGGAAATGTAACAACGGCGTTCGCCGGATTCGTGAACGTATAGGATATCGATGGGTAAGACCCAAAGGCTTCGCTGACGAAAGCACCGCCTAAATTGCCGACGTCGTAATAGATGCCGCCGCCGCCTCGAACCGCTGTTTTGCCGTCTCCGAAGACGTCCCAGGCAAATCCGATCCGAGGACTGAAATTCCAGTATGTTTTATTCCGCATGACCGGCCCTGGAATCCAGGCGGCCAACTCGCCACCGGGTAGAACCGTGGAATCGGTTGTTAGATTTCGAATGGCGTATTGCCTTCCATTTGCCTCACGAGGTGTGGTCATGAACTCATACCGCAATCCCATGTTCACTGTAAAACGCGGGGTTATGTGGTAATCGTCCTGCGCATAGAAGCCCAAAGTGTTGAAAAGGAAATAGCGGTTAATGTCTGATCCGGCGAGGGTACCTCCGTACGAAAAAGGTATCCCCTGGAGAAAGCTGGCGAAACTGGAGTAGGACGCCGTACCTGGGGCGAATATAGGCACTGTCAGTGCTTCATTGAACCTGTTCAAGAGCGTCCCGAATCGCAAGCTGTGCCTTCCGAATTGATAGTAGAGATCGTCGCCGAAGGAATAGGTGTTCTGCAGGTGAAGCGAATCTGGCGGGCCCACCAGCCTGCCGGTGCCAACGGGGGTTAAGTTCGCAATCATGAAAGAACCAAATGGGCGTCCGGCTATAAACGGTTGCAGCCCCGCGGGAAGGGAACCGACATTGATGGGGAAACTGCCGAAGTTGGTCCGGCTGAACGAAAGCCGCGCTGTGTTTGACATACGCGGAGAGAAAATGTGTGTCTCCGAGAGAGTTATAAACTGATCGAGACCTCTTCCACCACCCCGGAATTCAGGGAAGGACGTGCCTGAAGTGCTGGGAATGCCTTGATTGTTCGCCGAATCCACGTTGGCTGAATCGATGGTATACCGCGCGAAAAAGGTATCGGATGCGGAGAAATTCTGGTCGAGCCGAATCTGCCCGTAGTTCACCCCGACTTCCGTCGAGGGGCCATATAAATAACTATTCGCGCCATTGTTTGGATTGGGATAAAGCGAGAGGAGCGCGGCAATCTCCGGATTGGCGATCGTCACGGAGTTGCCTGGTAGGAGGCCGAGCGTGGGGCAAGCGGCTTCGGTTATTACAGTTCCCGCCGCGCCGTGGCACCCGGCCGCGGGCACCAGGTCATTTGCGGTGAACCCCAGGTTTTCCCGTAATCCCTCATAGACCGCGTAGAAGAAAGTTTTGTTCTTCCTGATCGGTCCGCCCAGGGAAGCCCCAAAATTATTCTTCTCCAGATTCGGAATGTCCGGACCGTCAAAGAAATTTCGCGCATTCAATGCGCTGTTGCGGAAATATTCGAAGACATCCCCGTGGTATTGATTGGTGCCGCCCTTGCTGATTATCACCAGCTCGCTGCCCATGGCCATTCCGTAGGAAGCGTCGTAGGCGCTGGTTAACAGCTTGAATTCCTGAATGCCATCCACTCCCAACGTCGTTCCGGCGAAACTGGCGGTGCCCCAATTCGATTGATTGGCGATCTGAGTCCCATCCAGCAGGAAGTTGTTGGATATAACAGGCGCGCCATTGACGCTATAAACCGTGCCCGTCATTCCTCCAAAACCGTTTGTACCGGTGCTATTCAGGCTATTCGTTACGCCGGCTTGCAGCAGGGTGAGGTCAATGTAATTGCGGCCGTTCAACGGCAACTCTTCGATTTGTTTCCGGTTGACCAATCCCGCGATCGCGCTGCTCGTTGTCTCTACCAGGGGCGCTCCGCCTTCTACAGTCACACTCTGGGTGACCGAGCCAATCTGTAGCGAGAAATTCAAGCTGAGGACATCGGAAACGTGAAGCTCCACGCCGGGCCTTACCCCCTTGCGGAATCCTTCCTTCGCTGCAGTAACGTTATAAGTTCCGGCAGGGAGATTCGGAAAATTGTAGAGGCCCGTCTCGTATGTAACCGCAGAGTAGGAAGCGTTGGTTGCGGCATTGAAAGCCTGCACTCTTACTCCAGCCACCGAGAGGCCGTTATAATCCGTGATCTGGCCATTCAATGCGGCAGTTTCCTCTTGAGCCACCGCCAACGAGCAGCACAACGCCGCCAGCATAAATGCCGCCCAGAGCATGTGATTACGATATGCACTCACAATCACACTTCTCTCAGTTTTGATTTGTGATGCTCACACCCCGCGACCCGCTTGCAAGATTGAAACCGCCAGCCAAGTATCTTCCTGACTCCAGCCGCTGCCACGACTGTACTTTCATTTCCAGAGCCTCAGCACTCATGGATATGGCGGCTGGGGAGTTGCCGACCCAGGTCAAACATATCAAACAGTGCCTCTGCGATGTAAATAGGCAGCTGCCGGATGCAAATTTCTTGTTTGTCCATTGCTCCGTTTTGCCTTTCAAGCAGGCCTTTCGGGCCGCGGTGGGGGGCATGCCTCATTACCTGAAAACATCTGATGCAAGTCCCCTTCTCTTCTCGCACCCGCCGTGGTGGAATAAGAACATAGCAAAGACGATTTGAGGGGAGGTGCGGCCCGCTATTTTGGACCGACGAATCTCTTCGTGGGATATGATTTAGTCCATGGCCAAGGCAAAACCATGAGCGAAAGATTCCGGTTATCGTTGGCCATCCCGTTGCACAACGAAGAGAGCGTCCTGCCCGAGCTTCTGCGACGGACGCTTGCGATGCTCGATTCGATGCCTGGCGGCCCTCATGAACTTGTTCTTGTGGATGACGGCAGCACCGACCGATCCGTTGCGCTGGTGGAAGAGGTGGCGGAGAGGGAACCGCGCATCGTCCTTTTAACACTCTCGCGAAATTTCGGCCATCAAGCTGCCCTAAGCTGCGCCCTCGATCACGTAACGGGAGATGCTGTCGTCGTCATGGACGGCGATCTGCAGGATTCACCGGAAGCGATCCCGCAACTGGTGGCGCGTTTCCAGGAGGGTTATGACGTTGTGTATGCGCAGCGCACGGGACGCAAGGAACCGTGGCCATTGCGCCTCTCATACTTCCTATTTTACCGGTTGATGGCCAAACTTTCGGATATCCAATTGCCGCTCGACACGGGAGACTTCGGCCTGATGTCGCGCCGCGTAGTCCAAGAAATACGCCGGATGCCGGAGCATCACCGCTATCTCAGAGGATTGCGCAGTTGGGTCGGCTACCGGCAGACCGGGATACCAATCGAACGCCTCGAACGACATTCCGGCAACCGCAAATATGGATTGCCTCGATTGTTGAAACTTGCCGCCGATGGACTGTTCGCCTTCTCCATTGTTCCGATCCGGGCTGCTGCCTTGCTGGGTGCGGTCGCAAGCGCGCTTTCCTTCGTTTACGGCTTGTATGCCGTGGAGGAAAAACTTGTTTTCCATCGCTCCCCGCAGGGATTCACAGCTCTCTTGCTGGTGATCACATTCTTTTCGGGCCTCCTACTGTTTTTCCTCGGCGTGATTGGCGAGTATGTGGGTCGCATCTATGAGGAAACAAAGCGCCGGCCAATCTACATCGTCAACCAGATCTTTCGCAGTCCGGAACACCCGCTCAATCATCTGAGAAGCCACGCGGCCAGCGAAGAAGCGGCCTCATCATCCAGAGTTGGCAAGAATGGGGGGTGACCCCAATCGTCATCATGCCCCCGGCAACTCCATCGCTGACGGAGCCTCAATCACGCCAGATTGAGTACCTCTCTCCGCCTTCGCCCGTGAGAATGGCCGATCGCTGGTTCGAAATCGCCTCTGCGGATCATTTCTGGGTTCGCCGTAGATTTGAAGTGTTACGGCGGCTCGACGACGAGGTGGTTCCCGACGCAATGCAAATTGCCGAAATCGGATGCGGTCATGGGCTTCTGCAACGGCAGGTGGAAGATCACTATGGCAGGGAAGTGACGGGTTTTGACCTGAATGAGTATGCGTTGAAGCGGAATCTTAGCAATAGAAGCAGACTCTGCTGTTACGACATCCGTCAGCAATTGCCCGAGCTTCATCAGTCGTTCGATCTGATCTTTCTCTTTGACGTACTCGAGCACCTTCCGGACGAAACTCAATTTCTCAATGCCGTTCTCTACCACCTGGGGCCGCGAGGAAAATTGATTATCAACGTACCCGCCGGCCAGTGGGCATTTTCGGCGTATGACACAGCCGCGGGACACATCCGCCGATATTCCATTGCAAAACTGCGCGAGGTCGTGAAGCGGAGCAATCTGCAAATACAAAGTTGGACGTATTGGGGTCTCCCACTGGTTCCGACTCTTGCCATTCGCAAGCTCTGGCTGAGCGGCCTGCATGATCAGTCCAAAGTGATTTCCAGTGGCTTCGATTCCCGCTCCCCCGTCATCAACCACATGCTGAGCCTTCTTTCACGTTGTGAGCCATTGCCGCAAAAGTGGCTTGGTACTTCGCTGATGGCCATCCTTCAGCGATCTGCCACAACCAGTTGACCTGGCCCATTATCTGCAGGAGATCGACTAGCGCTCGCGACCTTGACCGTTGTCACAGCCCCACTGTGGCACTAATTTTCGTTTCAAAGGTTCGCGGGCACGTTAGTGTCCCGAAATTCCTCCAGGTTTTTGGAACCCGAAATCCTGTCGGGCGAGTGCCAGAGTGCGCGGGCGCGGCCGATGTTTGTATTACCATGATGGTCCGAATAGAAATTGCGAACTCGCGAGGTACGACCTGGTGCGGAAAATTGCTCGTCTTTTGCTGTTGATTGTCGCGATGGGCTTCATTCGCTCGCTGGCGGCCGGACAAGAGCCAATGCTGGCAATCACGCACGTCAATTTAATCGACGCAACGGGAGCTCCGGTGCAGGCGGACATGACGGTGCTCATTGAAGGGAAGCACATTTCGCAAATTGCCAA
>Ga0210394_10004888_pt1 | contig 15344 bp, 10 predicted proteins | sample IncBWC12MmetaG_FD_160121 | JGI IMG/M metagenome (GOLD analysis project Ga0210394, IMG submission 160121) | Forest soil microbial communities from Barre Woods Harvard Forest LTER site, Petersham, Massachusetts, United States - Inc-BW-C-12-M | ecosystem: Environmental > Terrestrial > Soil >... | reverse complement strand
CGAATATCCAGCTTGATTGTTGGATCGAGGGTCGCGATTTCCACGAGATCCGGCGTGCGAAATTCTCCGGCCTCGCGAGGTGGTTGCTCTGCGAGAGTTTGCCGGCGGAGTTCGCCGAGATTCTTGCTCGGCGATATGCGATAGACACCGCGTGACAATCCAATCCTCGGTCGGCGCTTGAACACAACTCCGCTAACTTGCACCTGCGTGCCGTTGTCCCCAGCGTCACGGGTGAACACGGCCTTTTCCCCGCTATAGATACCGCGCATTGGAAATTTAAAAGCATCGTCCGAGATCTGGGTGAGTGCGTCATATTCGATCCACTCGATCAAAACATTCAGGCGCCCTTCTTTTTCAAAAACGTACAGGATGTCATGGTCCCAGCCGTATTCCCCGATCAATCCCTTCCAGCTAGCGGGAACATCGACAGGTTTCATTTGGGGTACTTTGGGCAAGAGCTTCGAGTCGACGCGTAGTCCTCCTTCGACTGGCGTAACTCTCGCTCCATAACTCATCGTCCCATCCACTATCAGGTCCTCGCCCAGCTTGCGCAGTTCCAATTGCGCGCCTCCGGCAACTTTCATCATGGTGAGATGCCCATTCAGGAAGTCGAGGTCGAAAGCGTCGTCCCCCGTTCCGTAGCGGCCAACGAGGCGACGGCCCAACTCCGGGGGAATCGGGCTCGTGACGGGCGGCGCGGTCATTGGCTTTCCACCCCGGTGGGCGAGAACCAAACGCAAAGCCTCCTCTCCGATACGATCCGTCACGGCATTGGAAACATCCTTCGTTGCGATCACAACAACGCCGATTTTTTCTTCAGGGAGAAAGTCCAAAGTGGTCGCGAATCCATATATCGCTCCGCCGTGTCCTATTAAACGATGGCCGTCGAAAGATCGCACGTTGAAACCCAGTCCATAGAAGCGACTTCCGGGGTTTGGGGACTGGGGTGACCACATCTCTTCGAGCGTAGCCGGTCTTAAAAGGACAGTGCCTTTTGCTTTCCCCTTCGCAAGAAGGACGCTGACAAAATGCCCCAGATCGATTGCGGTGGAATACATGCTGCCCGCGGGTGAGATTCCGCGTTGAAAGGTCGGCGCGTCGAATTTGAGGCCGTCGTAAGTCCACATCTGGGCGCGGGCCAAGCTTTGGACAATCTGCGGCTCAGGTTCGAACGAACTCTGTCGCAACCCCAGGGGATCGAGAACGAACGATTTCAGATACTTTGCAAAGGGTTGGCGGCTCCGGGATTCGAGCAGATACCCGACCACGGCGATCGCGGCGTTGGAATATTTCGTCTGCGTGTTCGGTTGGAGAACCAGCTCCGTGTCGTTCAAGCTGTGCACCGTCGCCGCGAGCGAAGCCGCGGAAGGGTCGAAGTAATTTCCGACCGGTGGTTCTCGGAGCAAACCGGAACGGTGCGACATCAGTTGCCGTAGAGTTATGGGTGTGGCAAATGGATTTTGAGGATGAAAATCCGGGAGATAGTCGGTAATGGGGGCATCCAACTTCAACTCGCCCCGTTCAACGAGCTGCATGACAGCGATGTCGGTGAAGAGCTTGGATACAGAACCTATACGATATACGGTCTTGGCCGTTGCAGCTTTCTTGGTATTGGGATCCTCCATACCGAAACCCTGCGCCCAAACAATTTGCTGATCTTCTACGATAGCGATCGATAGTGCGGGTATTTCCTTTTCCGACATCTCTCGTTGGATGAAAGGCCGGAGAACTTCGACGACCTCCGCTGAACGCTTGCTCGGGGGAATATCGGAGCCGCTCTCGATGACCGGCGCGCGACAACACGATATCGACATGCCGAGGGTGAGCCAGGCCGATGTCACTAGGATTCTAGCGAGAACTGGGTTTCCACGTTGTCCCATAAGCATGAATTCCCTCAACTTCGTCTTGTCTTACGTCGCTCCGCGCAGGGCACTCCAGTTGCTGCGTCGGACGGTCAGTCGTTCCACACGGTCCTGTCTCACGGAGTAGCCGATACCCGGAGTATCGCGGACGAGGATAGTGCCCTTCGGCGTAACTTCGATGGCGGGTTCGACAATATCCTCCTCCCAATAGCGCTGGCTGGCCGAAACATCGCCTGGGAGAGAAAACCCCGGAAGCGTAGACATGGCAATGTTGTGAGCCCGGCCGATGCCCGACTCCAGCATGCCGCCGCACCAGACAGGTATCCCGCGCTCGCAGCACTCCGCTTGCATCAGGCGCGCTTCGGTATGGCCGCCGACGCGGCCGAGTTTAATGTTGACGATTCGGCAGGAATTCAGTTCGATCGCCGCAAGCGCATGTCGTGTGTTATGGATGGATTCGTCCAGACAAACGGCCGTTCGGATTTGGGCCTGGAGTTTGGAATGGGCATAGATATCGTCCCAGCTCAACGGTTGCTCCATCATGAGCAACTCGAATTCATCGAATGTTTTTAGGTGAGCGAAATCATCGAGGCCGTATGCGGAATTCGCATCTACGGACAGTCTAATGTGTGGAAATTCCTTTCTGACCGCGGCGACGAATTGACGGTCTTTCCCCGGCTTGATCTTCAGTTTGATTCGCTGATAGCCGTGACACAGCTCTTCCTCCACCTTCTTCAGCAACGATGATGGATTTTCGCGAATTCCAAGGGAGACACCGGAGGCAATTTCTTCCGATGTGCCGCCCAAAAGCTTGGACAGAGCGACGCCTTTCAGCTTCGCTTCGGCGTCCCAAAGGGCATTCTCAATACCGCTCTTTGCCATCTCATGGCCCCGAATGTGGGTCGTTAGTCCCGGAAATCCCGATGCATTTGAAAGACTCTTCCCAACCAAGGCAGGGGCGATGAAGTCGGAGATTACATGCCAAGCCGTCTCGGTTGTCTCCGAATTGAAGACGGGGCTCTCGACTACCGTGACCTCGCCCCATCCGCTGGCCCCATCCGCTACAACCTCCACAAGAAGAATTCGGCGGTCACGCACGGTGCCAAAACTGGTTTCAAACGGCGACTTCAATTGCATGTGGATTTCGCGTAGCGCAATGGATTCAATTTTCATACGGTTCCAGGATGTAGCTTCCTTGCTGTTCATCGAGTTCAAATCCGAGGGCAGCACAGCCAGCCGCAAAGTGCCTTTGGAATTGCTCTCGAACTCGGGACTGGATTTTTTCCGCCTCGAGAGGGTCACTGCCACAAGTTTGTCGGATAGCTGTAGGGATTGAAATGCGGGGACAGTTCGCTTTAGGCACGCCGGTCTTACCGGTGAGCAGATCGAGCACTCGAGCCGACTTAATCGGCCATTCCGCAACGAGACGATCCGTGGGTAAACCTGCATGGAGTGGGCTCGAAGTTCGACCGTAGCAGTTTGGAATGTATCGGCGAACGACGGCACCCAACCGCGCGAGGTTGAAGTAGGCGTTTTTCAGTTGCAGCGGGTCGAATGTCCATTCAATGAGATCGATTCCTCGCGCAATCGCATCGTCGCGCTGAGCGAGCTTCAGCAATCGCCCGATGCCCCGGTTCTGGTATTCGGGCGCAACGCCGACCAGATGCGAGTGAAGATAGACCGTTCCGCGGTGCATTCCGGCAAAGGCCAAAGCAATCCCAATAGCTTTGCCCTCGTGGAACGCTCCCAACACCTGTCCACCGCTCCGCTCGGCAACGATGAAAATCTGATCGGGTACGATATCGATCTCGTCGAACCCCCAGATGCGTCGTTGCAAATCCACACCGATATTCATCTCGTGTACTCCCTCAAGCGGACGAATCAGGATGCGAGAGTCTTTCACAGAAACGATCTCCTCAACCATGCTCCGAGTCTTCCCTCCTTGCCAGTTTTGCGGTGCGCCGCCAGAACGCATACGCAGGAGCACCCAGAACCACAATTCCCACACCGACGGCTGCTCGCAGCGGTTGAGTTGCAATCGTATCGACCACCAGGGCTACTGCTGCGACTATGAAAATGATTGGGGTAAACGGGTACAGTGGGACACGATAGCCGCGCGCGTCATCTGGACCGCGTCTGCGATAGATGAAAATGCTGGCTGCGGCAAGGGCGTAGAATGCCCAGCCCACAAAAACGACGTAGGTCAAGAGCTGCTCGAACGTTCCGCTGGTGGCCAGCAGCATGGCCCAGGTTGCCAATCCGATGATTGCGAAGGCTGGGGTCCCGAATCGCGGGTGTACTTCTGAAAGACGTTTGAAAAAAAGGCCGTCTCTTGCCATGGCGAGAAAAACGCGAGGCGCACCAAGAACGGTGGAATTGGCAGCACCAACTATGGAGATGAGAATCGTTATCGTTACCAATTTCGCGACGCTGGGATTGATAACGGTAGCCAAAGCACTCACCGCTACACGGTTCGACTTCGCGACCCCATCCGGTCCGAGTGCCGCCAGGTAGCCGAGATTCGCAAACACGTAAATTCCGATCAAGGCAAGGGAACCGATGAGAGAGGAAAGTGGGAAAGTACGCTTCGGGTTGATAGTCTCCCCAGCAGCGTAAGTGGCGTATTGCCAACCTTCGTAGGCCCACAATACGCTGATCATGGCCGCACCAAATCCCGAGATCAGCGACCCCACTCGCCTAGTCGAGCTAGCGCCGATATGGGCGAGAATGGGGTTTTTCCCGAACCAAAGCAGAATGGCAGCCATCAAGAGGATGGCGAGTACCTTTATCACGGTTGTAATGTTTTGGAGATCTGCGCTATGGCGTGTGCCTCGAACATTGATAGCCGCAATCGCAACGATTACCAAGGCAGAGACTAATTTCCCGACTCCTGCCGAAATCGGAATAAGGTCTCCGAGATAGTCACTGAAAGCAACGGCGAGGGCAGCTATCGACCCAGAACTGATTACGAAAAACATTGTCCAGCCGAAAAGAAAGGCGAGGAATGGACCAAAACAATCGCGAATGTAAACGTACAGTCCGCCGACGTGCGGTTTCATCGCGCTCAGTTCTCCGTAGGTAAGCGCTCCAACCAGAGATAGCAGGCCGCCCGCGAGCCATATCGTCAACGCCAGCGGAACAGAGTTGCCAACCGCACGAAGAACAGAACTCGGTACGAGAAAAATCCCCGAACCGATGACCCCTCCGATAATGAAAAGGGCCAAATCGCGAATACCCAAGATCCGACGGAGTTGCATCTGCGTCGGCAAGACTATCGGCTGCGGTTTGTCTGTCGTCGGATCTTCGACTATCGCCGGGAGGTTATCTGACATTCACGTGGCGCTCCTTTTGGACGGAGCAAGAGTTCAACTTCCTTGCTCGACTCTGTTGGGTCCAAACCGCTGGCAGTCGGTCCGGTCCCAGGTCATCGTAGGTCTCCTGCCGGTTTGTATCCTCCGATCCGCCGCTTACGAACGGATCGCACCCAAGGTCGCGATGGGTAACAAAAACCCGATGGAGCAAGTACCCGCCTCGCTTGTCCTTCGCCTGCTGACGAACCGGCGGGAGTGAGGGCGAAATTCCATGAAGCCGTACCCAGGTTTTGTCGGAGACGATACGAGCAGCGCGCGTCGCAAAATCTCTTCCCGTGGATGAATAGCATGAATTGCAGCTCGCCGAGTTTAGTTGTGTTTATGAGTGGCCCGCTCTGGAGGGCCCTCTCGCACCAAAAGACATTGTCAAATCACGCGCCGTCGATTGCGTCGGTCGACGGCTGAGCGCGAATGACTCGGTCAGCGCGCACCGGACACGAAATTCAGAACGTCCTGGGTGGGTCGGTCTCGAAGGATCGGAGAACGAACATGGCAATCTGAACGAATGAGTCTAAATGAACGTATGAATAGGCGCTGGAACTTGTGAGAACGCGTGCCGGAGATCGTTCCTGCACAGTCTGATCCGACCCAACCCAGCGTGTCCTTCGGATTGTAGGAAATCGCCCGGAAAGACAATCTGGATAGCTCGGTCTTCGAGAGAGGAACAACTGCAGGTCAAAAGTCGTGGGACTCTGGACTTGATCCGGTCCGCGGAGTTGCACACGAATTGCCTAAATCATGTCCCAGTGCGCAGGCGACGCGCAGCGCTCAGGCTAAACCATCAGGTCGCCACCATTTATGTCGAACGCTGCCCCAGTTATGTAGTTCGCTTTGTCCGAGACCAAGAAGAAGATCAGCTCGGCAACCTCACTAGGTTCGCAAATTCTGGAGATTGGGAATGCATCGACGAACCGCGAAAGCTGCTCCGGCGAAATGTTTCGTTGCACCATTTCGGTGTTGACCAGCCCTGGGCATACGGCGTTCACGCGAATATTGTGAGGGGCCATCTCCTTTGCAAATGCCCGAGTCAAGCCCAAAATGCCTGCCTTGGCCGCCGTATAGTGGACGCCGCCCAATGTACTGACGCTCTTTCCCGCGGTGGAAGACAAATTTACAATTCGTCCGTAGCGCTGACTTATGAAATGAGGAAGAACTGCTTGGGAGCAAAGGAAGGTGCTTTTAAGATTGGAGTTTACTACGAGATCCCACTCCTGTTCGGTGATTAGAGGCAATCGCGTCGGTCGCAGTACTCCGGCGTTGTTGACCAAAATATCGACTCTTGAGAATACCGAAACAGCGGTACGAATCAACTCTTCGACTGCGCGTGGGTCCGTCACATCGGCCAAAACTGGGATTGCCTCACCTCCCCGATCGCAAATAGCATTGGACGCCGCAATCGCGGCTTCATCCGAGATATCGTTGATCACTACTCGTGCTCCGCGATCGGACAAAAGGTTCGCTACGGCGCGCCCGATTCCTTGTGCCGCACCGGTGACGATCGCGACTTTGCCCTCAAGCTCAAGGAGCTTCTGTTTCGATCCCTCATTAATCGGATACATCTGAGTCCGCTCAATCAGCCGGTTCTTGGCTTCGGATGACAAGCTACCTCCAACCTCCGCCCGATGGGCGCACTCGCAGATGCATTCCCACGATCGTCACATCTTGAATCGTCCAACAGCGGAGAAACTTCTTGTGTCATTCGATCGGCGACAGCGATTGTCGAGACCTCGGTCGCTCGTTTGAAGTCATGTCGCGATTTGCATTTGCATGGCATTCTTTTTGGAAGTTCGACAACTTGGCAGGTTCGGTCTTTGGGATTTTTCGGCCCGCAACTTGATCGTTGACTTTATTGCCGTGTCGCTACTTGCAAACACTCGACTGCTTTGGCGTTGTGCACTGAAAATTGGCGTAATCTGCGAAGTTCGCTTCAGATTGTTTCCTGCTTGCACGCCGATAGAAACGCGATTTGCAGAGCTGCGATCTTCCCGCAACAAGGCGAGTGCCTCATTCCGCATACCGAGTATCATTGACGCATATCCGTAGAGTATTCGACCCGCTTCGGTAAGCTTCCGATTGCTTCGTCGGGTGTCGTCCAAAAGAGGCAGGCCGATTTCCTGTTTCAACTTTCTGAGGGCAATGCTAACCGCCGGTTGGGTTCTAAAGACTCGCTCGGCAGCTCTCCGGACACTGCACTCTTCCACCACCGCCACAAACATTTCAAGTTGCATCAGTTCCATCGAGAATGCGACCTTTCTATCTGAGCGGAACCCTGGGATACGGCGATCACTTTTGCCAGCCCAGGGCATCGGGCCGGACAGTGGAAAACCCAGTCACGCTTCATCGAGTGATTGGCCGACCGGTCCCTGCAGATACGATCTATCCGGCAAGCGAGTAAGCGTTCAGTGGAGCCATAGATCGTAAAGGAAGAAGTATCAAGCAGTTCGCAAGATTGACAAGGGACAAATGAGGACAAGACGCAAATGCCCCGTTCGGAGCTAGCTACCCGACAGGAGAGCACGACATCCGAAATGCGAGGAAACCGCGCCGAGGCAACCCATGAACGAAAGACGCGCCGCTGACCGATTGTGCCTACGCGATCGAGGATATCCCATGCGAAAACGAGACTATCGAATGCGTTTTTGCTGTGGGTCCTATATTCATGACTGTGTGAATAAATCCGAGCAGTTCAAAGGATGCGCCCTAGTTGTTCTTCACCGTGTCCGATTTCCAGCCTGGGCCGCGCAGCGCACGACCTGCCGTCACACCAGTCAGCATTCCATCTTGAAACTCGAGTTGGCCGTTGACGAAAACATATTTTATTCCTTTGGAGAGTTGTGCCGGTTCTTGATATGTCGCAGTGTCCTCGATAGTGTTGGGGTCAAAAACCGTGACGTCCGCGAAATACCCTGCTTTCAGAAGACCTCGGTCGCGCAAGTTCAACCGTTGCGCAGGTAGAGATGACATCTTTCGGATCCCTTGTTCCAGCGGAAGAAGCTGGAGGTCGCGAACGTAGTGCCCTAGAAAGCGTGGCATCGCACCGAAGGCCCTCGGATGTGTGTGGGCCTCGTAGAGGGGGCCGTCGAGAGATAGTTCGCCGGCGTCTAGGCAGAGACTGGTCCATGGCTGTTTGAGACCATACTGCATATCGTTCTCGTTAGCGGTAAAAAAGAGCGCGAAGGTCCGGGCTTTGTCCGCGACGATGATATCGAAGAGCGTCTCGAGGGGAGTTTTTTTCTCTGCTAACGCAATTTGGTCGATGGTTTTGCCGTCAAACTTCTTGAGGTCCGGATTGACAACCCCGGAGATCATGATCCCCTTCCCGCCTCCGCTAAGGAAGAACAAGTTTTCCCAATCCGGATTGTCACTCATCATCTCGCCCTTGATCTTGGCTCGAATCGTGGGGTCTTGGATGCGTTTCAGCAGCTGTTCCGGACCGCCTTCGGCAACCCATGGAGGAAGACTGGCAACCAGATCCGTGAAGCCGGCGATGTAAGGATACATGTCCGCGGTAACATCCTGCCCTGCATCGCGGGCCGCCTGGATCATGCCAACAATTTTTGGCATCGAGCCCCATCGACTTTTGCCGCTGACCTTGAGATGGAAGATCTCTACAGGCAGATTCGCCTCTTTTCCAATACGCAACGCTTCATTGATGGCCTCCCGTTCACTTTGGCCTTCGCTCCGCAAGTGGGTGCCGTAGATGCCACCGTATTGCGCGGCGACCTTCGCCAGTTCGATCAACTCGTCGGTTTTGGCGTAGAACCCTGGAGGATATATAAGGGCTGTGGATACCCCTAAGGCACCGTCTTTCATTGCCTGTGCTACGAGAGCTTTCATTTTCTCTAGCTCTTCCGGCGTCGGGACGCGATCGACATTTCCCAGGACTGCTTCTCGGACCTGCGCCGCTCCGACATAAGTACCGAGATTTAGAGAAGTACCGGATTTCTCAAGGCGCTGGAAATACCCGTCGAGTGTGGACCAGTCCGCCTTGAGATTGAAACGCTCCAGAGTTGGTTGAAGCGCGAAGACGGTGAGCTGCGTTTGTGGGGCGATCGATCCGCCTTCCCCGGTGATCTCCGTGGTAATTCCTTGAGAGACCTTGCTTTGCGCGCGATTGTCGACCAGGAGTGCGGCTTCAGATTGTCCTAGCATGTCGATAAAACCTGGCGAGATGACGAGTCCGGTGGCGTCAATCACAGATTTGGCCCGCGTTTCATCGAGTTTTCCGATGGCCGCAATGCGATCCCCACGAATCGCGACGTCACCCGAAATCCATGGATTTCCCGAACCATCGACGATCTTTCCGTTTTTGAGGATCACATCGTAGCCGCCGGGAACTCCGGGTTCACTGGCCACCGGCGGCGCCTTTGGCGTTAGAGGAGCCTCATATGCCGCAGTCGCGATTTCCCCCAATGCTTCGCCGACTATTTTTCGCGTTGCATCGGGATCGGTAGATGAGACTGCCACCATATTTATGTAGATAGCGAAAACCAAGTGTTGACCGCCTAAGGTATCCATGTAACCTGCGAGACCTTTTCCGACAACCATGCGGTTCTTGTTGAGCGCGTCGTAAACCACATGGGTGCCGGTTTTTGCATGTACGTGCCCCGCGGCGGGTGAATTTACCTGGATATTGAATAAAGTTCCATCCTTCCCCAGTATGGGTAAAGCTCGGTAGAAATCCGGAAAATCCCGTTGTTCGGACATATAACGCAAGTAATGGACCATGAAGTCTGGGGTGAAAAAGGCATTGCCGCCGGCTCCGTCACTTTGTGAGGCTCCTGTGAGGTCGAGCCCGCCTTTCTTGAGAAATTCATTCTCGAGATCGAAGCCTTCCTGCTCGACATTCGTGCCTTTGTGTCCCACAAGCGCTCCGAGGAGATATGGGCCCATACCGGCATGTAGGTTCTGGCTTACTTTCAAAAGGACTTTGGTGTCTTCTTTGAGAGGCGGCGACACGTGTTCTGCGACAACGTTCTCGGGCTTATATTTTGAGGCGAGCAGTTTGAAATCGGGGTTGTTGCCGGCAGGTTCGACGTTTGCAGCGATGCCTTTTTGCTTTAGCGCTTCCATGAGGACAGTGGCGGCATAGCGGCTCGGCTCGGGCACTGCATAGGAGACCATGTTGGCACGAGCGTCTACTGCGATTGTCCCTCTCAGCGTTGCTGTGCGGGTGCCGTCCGCGTTCAATTTTTCATCTTCGTATTCGATCGAGGTATTCGATCTAGGCTTGCCCGTGGTGACCATATTCACAAACGTGACATAAGCAGTCTCTGGAGAGATTTTAAGCCGTGCCGGAGAGCCTTCCTTCGAACCTGCGCTAACCACGACGTCGATTAGATTGTCATTGACGACGATCGGCGAGATCACAACACTGGTGCCGAGCTCGCGTTCTCCTTCCGGAAATAAGGTGGTATCGATCAAGACACTGCCCTTTACCCTCTTGATGCCTTTGCTGGCAATTTGTTCAGCGAAGTCGCGGATAACCAAGAGAGTGTCGCCAGGTAAACCCCTGCTGTCCGGACCGCCATAGGTGTGATCCTCATCTTCGAAAGCGAGTGTGCCGTCGGACCGAATTCGGTTCGAGAGATTTGGATCACCGCTCGCTACGAGGACTAAGTCGCCTTCGACTGTTCCATCCTTGTCGATCGGTCCCGTACGATAAATCGGAGTACGGAATCTGTAATCTCCACCGAGGAGCTCCAAAAGAGTCCCGGCGGTGAGCAATTTTGTCGTCGATCCGGGTACGAAGAACTGACTCGGATTCAGTCCGAACAATACTTGGCCTGTTTCATTCGATGAAATTTCGATTCCAAAGCGTGCATGGGTAAACTCAGGACGACTCAAGATCTTCTTGACGCGCTGTTCGAAGGTGTCAGCGTCTTGCGCTGAGACGGAGCGATGGGCGCCAGGGACGACAACGGCTGCGGCGACGATGATCAAAAAACAAAGGGCCAAGGACAATCTCTTTCTCATTCGGTGTTGACCTCGCAATTTGTAAGAAGTTAGAGACTCCACAACATGAGGAAGCAGGCCTTTCATTCCCCCAATTCAAGGCAGTGTCTATTTAGGCTTTCCGATAGCTGAGATAACACAACGAGACGCTCGGAGAGCGCAATTTAATTCCGCTTATCTCATATTTGTTCGTTTTGCTACTGTGGCTCGAATTCCCCATAAGCATTATTAAATTCATGTCTCCTTACGACGTGTTACCAATAACAGCACCCTGCTTGCGTGTGGGTTCACGCCCCGCGCTCAATTTGATCGCGCCGGTCGGGTTTGAAGCAGGTTACAAGTGCCGGAGACATGGTGCTGTCGCACTTTTGGTCCATGCGCGATTGATCCTATAGACAGGTAGCACACGCCGCGGGAATCGGGACCGAAACGTAGTCTTGGAGCCGTGAATGCAGTCATCATAGCGTGGATCGCTATGAGTCAGTTTGCGAGATATCCGCCGTCCGTAGAGGACATATCAGTAACTCCAATCATCGCACCGCCCGTATCGTGCAGACTCGTCGGGTGCGAGCTTTGCGCGGAGCGTTCGTACGGGAGTTTATGGAATGCTGAAGCGAGTAACCTTCGTCGTTTCAGCCGAGAACCATCCCGACGTGCTTGCCCGCATCGTTCTGCTGTTGCACCGCCTACCGATCGAAATTCGGAGCTTTCATATGCAACGGCCGCGACATCGACGCAAGATGATTCTCGCGGCGGAAGTCGATATGCTCCCGGAACAGGCCGATCGTATTGCCGCTAGCCTTTTGAAAGTCGTGCAGGTTCTCTCCGTAGAGGCTCTGCCAAGAAATCCAATCAACGACCGAGAATTATTTGAGTAAAGGACTCGGAAGCGAAAAGTTCGACATTCCTGGGGAACTCGAGTTCCCGATTCTAATTCGCAAAACCGCTGCTGAAACGGTCCGTCCGATTTCCGAGGCGCGCCATATCGGGGGATACCGATTTGCTTCTGCGGTTTCTAAGAGCAATATGAAGATTACATTCGCCACACTCGCTCTGCAACTCTTCAAACGGTGCCGCAGCGGCTACAAACATCTCAAGCTGCATCGACTGCAATTGCTCGACCGTCTCTTTTGTACGCTTTTGAGGCTATTGCGTCTACTCGCTTCGCGGATTCGGAAAGTCAGAGGCGAGGGAATATTAGGTGCATTAAACGCAGAAGCTGCAAGACAAGAAATCCTGTGGAGCCTCAGGGATGCCTATTTCGACTGAGTTATTGAAGGGCCACCTCCATGATGCTAGAATCCGGCGATGACAAGCATGTCGAGGGGATTGGCGGGTTATGGAAAAGGCTAGATGTAGTGTCCTGCTTCGTCCCAACGAACCGCAAGATGTGCAATTGAACTCGTGGAAGGAGATTGCTAGCTATCTGAAGAGAGAGGTGCGCACGGTTCGCCGCTGGGAGACATTTGAGGCACTGCCGGTTCATCGACACCTCCACAAAGTTCGTGGTTCCGTCTACGCTTTCAAAACAGAGATCGATTCCTGGTGGACCAATCGCCGAACTCAACCTCGATCAGCCTCGATCATTCTAGCTGTGCTCCCTTTCGAAAACTTGGATGGCGAGCAAAAGCGGGGGTCTTTGGGCCTCGGACTATCAGCGGAAGTTGTTACGCAATTGGTCCGGCTAGACCTGCCAAATCTGCGCGTTACGGACTGCTCGTCGATGCGATTCAAGAGCTCTACCGAGCGAATCGACAAAATAGCCGAGAAGTTGGGTGCGACCCACATAATCGGAGGCACGATCCGTTCTGAGGTGGATCGCACTTTCATTACTGTATCCCTTTTGAAGATCAACGACAGAACGTATGTTTGGGCTGAGAGCTATGGACCAGCACAAGCGGATGCGGTTATAGGAGAAGTAGAAGTCTCTCGGCAGATTGCTCGATCCGTTGCGGCCAAGGTATTTCCGAAAGCAAAGATACTGTCTTCACGAGTTGCGGGCGATTCTTCGATTGTGCAAAAAGCATGTGCGGAAGGTAGGTTGAATTGGAACAAGAGATCTGCCGACGGACTCGTCAAGGCAATTTCTTGCTTTGAACATGCAATTTCGCAAGACCCTGGGTCTTCTCCTGCGTATGCTGGACTCGCCGACAGTTACCTTCAGTTGGGGTTCTACGGCATTCTGCCCGCGGCTCCAGCCATGAAGAAGGCCAAGGTGGCGGCTCTCAAGGCCGTTGAACTTGACGACTCGTCGGGTGAAGCTCACGCCTCGCTCGCCGATGTTACAAAGCACTTCGATTGGGATTTTGTCGGCGCAGAAAAGGAATACCAACGAGCGATCCTCTTGAACCCTGCCTACCCAACAGCGCACCACTGGTACGGCGACTACTTGGCAATAATGGGCAGATTCGATGAGGCCCACGCAAAAGGTCAACATGCTTTGGAACTCGATCCTGTATCTCCCATCATAAACACCTGGGTGGGTATGCAGTTTTATTTAGGTGGTCTCTCAGAAGAGGCCGTCGAACAGCTCCGGAAGACCTTGGGAATGCACCCTAACTATGCCCTTGCTCACTGGGCATTAGGGCTAGTGTACGACCAGCAACTCAAGTATGAGAAAGCGATCGTTGAAAAGCAAAAAGCCGTGAGCCTTTCGGGCGAAAGTCCGTGGATGCTCGCGGCATTGGGATGCTCATATGCGCTTTCAGGAAAACGTAGCCAGACTTTCAGGATACTGGATCGCCTTATAGGTCCAGCGCACCAGACCTACGCCATCTCGTACGAGATAGCGACGATCTATGCTGCACTACGCGATCACGATGCTGCCTTTAGCTGGTTGAGAGAAGCGCACAAAGATCACTCGGCTTGGGTGCCGTTCGTTAGGGTGGAACCGAGATTGCGGTGTTTGCGTGGAGACAAGAGATTTCAACAACTCACTGAGCAGTTTAATTCTGTTCCTATGTAATTCAGGACTAATCTCGATTCCCCAACGTTCGTTGTGGTGTGCCTTGAGACTTTTGGCATCATTGACATAATACCTTCACCGCACCGCTTCGATTCATCGCCTGATCGAAGAGTAAAGTCAAAGCGAAGACGCTGGAACCGTTGCCTCGGCATGTCGCCGGTGCGATGCCAAGTGTTCATAAACATTCGGCTGCTGGAACCGGTCTTTCCTTGTGCTTTTTGGTAAACAAGCAGTGGTTGGCGGGAGTTTCGCAATTGAACATAAAAGTCGCATAGCGTCGGCAATTTTCGAAAACGGCATTTTCTTGGTGCTAACCGGAATCAATCTCCTTGATTCGAAATCAAAGACTTCCACCGGTCACTGGCGGGGTAAGCGTTGACTGGGTCATAGCAGTATCGATCGAGCTGCTGAAACCTGCCGCCTGGCGGAGACGCTGCGAAATAGCCTTGAGCTTTCTCTTCGCGTTGCCTTCGGATGCGCTTTCTAAACTCCTTTCTATGGGACAAAGAGGGAAATAAACGAATGGCCGCTCTTGTCCCTTGGTGCCTGGCTTCATTCAGTGGTACAGCTTTGCGCAACAAGGGGAATCTGACCGCATCCATCTCGTACGAATGCCGCCCAAAGGTGGGCGCGAGGAACGCCGATGAATTTTTCCAAGGTACTGAAGTGTTTCATCCATCTGAGCCTACTGTTGCTCGCAACGTCCACGGCCTGGGGGCAAACGGGCACAACTTCTCTTCGTGGCGTGGTTCTCGATAAGTTGCAGGCGACGGTTGCGGGTGCCAAAGTCTCGCTTCAGAGCCCCGAGCAAGGCTTCGGGCGTGAAACGGTCACGTCGTCTTCGGGCGAATTCGAGTTCCTGGCTCTTCCCCCAGGCGCTTATGCACTCGTTGTGGAAAAAAACGGTTTCAAAAGATACGAACAACCGGGACTTCAACTCCTTGTAGGCGTTCCAACTTCCGTTAGCGTGGATCTGCAAATCGGCTCGGCCAGTGAGTTGGTCACGGTATCTTCCGTGGCGGAAACCATCAACACCACCGACGCTTCGCTGGGCAACGCTTTCGACGAGAACCAGGTAAAAGAGCTTCCTTTGGAAAGCCGCAACGTTCCCGATCTTCTCAGCCTGCAAACTGGCGTCGTATATACCGGCAACAATCCGAACATCAACGATGAACGCGATACTCGCAGTGG
>Ga0210394_10004887_pt1 | contig 15345 bp, 9 predicted proteins | sample IncBWC12MmetaG_FD_160121 | JGI IMG/M metagenome (GOLD analysis project Ga0210394, IMG submission 160121) | Forest soil microbial communities from Barre Woods Harvard Forest LTER site, Petersham, Massachusetts, United States - Inc-BW-C-12-M | ecosystem: Environmental > Terrestrial > Soil >... | reverse complement strand
CTGTTCCTGTATGCCGCGATCGGCATTTTCTTTTTCTTGTTCCCATTAAACCTGATCCAGGTTCAGGAATACTCCACCACAGCGACCGGAGCTGCCGTCCTTCCTGAACCGGATGTACGCACTGATCATCGGGGTGCGGCATTATGGCTGGGAGGCGCGGCGAGCCTCTTTGATGTCGCGAAGCGGCCATGGCTGCGTGACATCGTAAAGGCGTATGGCGGATGGACGTTTGTCGCGAATGGATCAGAACTTGAGAAGGACGAGGATACGGATCGCGGTCCGACAGAATGGAACAATGCCTTCTTCAAACTCTTGGCTTATTGTCTACCCGGTCTGACAACGGCCCAAGTTGAAGAAGTCGCGCTCGCACCAATTGCTGGCCTGCCGGACGGAGCCTTCTTTGATGTTACGAGCGCGTTCCTGCCAGAGGTGGACGGCGTCTATTTCAATCACTTCACTTTGCAGGACGCTCAGGCCGTGCAGGTACGAACCGCCCTGTTCAAGAGGATCGTGACCACGAGGGCCTGGGAGCGCCATGTTCGCGAGCGGTCAACGTCGACCGAGTACCATTTCGGACCGGCAGTCGCGGTAGTCCTGTTTAACGAATACTGGGGCTTTCAGCCGCCAAAGTGCTATCTGAAACCGAAGGGCGTCGATCACCTAGGCCCGTTCCTTCCCCTGTTGAAGGAAGTGGCGCAAAGCGCCGAATTCTTGCTCGCGGTTATCGCTCTGCTCAACCTTCTTGAGGTTGCGCCGCAGCCGGCTCATCTGCCAGTGATCGTCGCGGCGGGCGTCGGCTGGCTGGCCGGCCGTCCGGACAACAAGGAGTTCTGGATTGATCAAGGGATCGGGCGCCGGCTCTGTTCATTGATGGAGGCGATTCTCGCTTCCGATCCGAAACCGTTCGCGTCGGACGAGCCGCTCCGGAAAGATATCGACAGCTTGTTAGGCATCCTCGTTCGCATGGGCATCGCGGAGGCTCATCGGTTGGAGGAACGTCTCCGCTTAGCGACGAACTAGACGTTATGTTTAGCCAAGAGTTCTATTACATCTTTTGGATGCCGAGAAACGTCTGCCGTCCACTCGCCGAAACCTCCGTGCCCATTGACCGCCCTGACCCACTCGGACAGGAACTCCCGCTTCGTTTGCTGTTGCTGGTCGTCCTGACCCTTTACTTCCAAAATCAGCGTTTTGCCGTTCGTGAGCCGCACTAGATAATCTGGCCGGAATTTGTGAATGATCCCTTTGAACGAGTAGGTGATCTCAAAACCAATGTGATCGTTTTTCACCCAAGCGCGTACATTCTTGTTGCGATCGAGCTCAAGAGATTCGTTGGCTTCCCACCGGCTATCGTAAACACACATATTGATGTGCGAGCGTTTGGTGTGCTCGCACGCTTTGCCGCTGTACCAGGGCAGCATGTCCCCAGTGGAGCGAATGGGCCGCTCTGTGTCGAACACCGGTTCCAGCGTGAGAGCGTTTTCAAAACGAATTGCTTCCCATAAATGCTGAACGACTTTGGTCATGTTCAACGTGATGACGATCCGTCGCCGTTTGTCATCTTCGTTAAATAGCGGTGGATCAACTATGACCCGTCCGCTGTTGATGTACTGCTCCACAATGCGAACGAGTTGAGCGAGCAGATATTCGCGGCTGCCTTTCCATTTGGGCGCCATCTGATCGTAAACCTCGCTTGCGGTTTCAAAGACAATCCGCTGCATCCGGAAGCGTTGTGCGAGGCCGGCAAGATCGATTTCCTTGAGCTTGGTGAAATCTGGTTTTCCGTCGATCATCGGGGCGAGTTCTGCGATATTCGGAGTCTTGTAGGCGTCCAGCACGAGACGGTTCACTTGTTCTGGCGTCAGTGTGAGCTGTGGTCGATATTCATGATCGATCCGAATCACGTTAGGCCACGTCATCTCGTACTGCCCCTGTCTCTCAGGTAGAGGCTCGATTCTGGTTTTGCCAGTCGCGGGAGGAGGTGGCGGCGCATCGGCACTGCCCTCATGAGGAAGAAACGTAAAGGGCACTCCGAAGATGTTGACGTACTCTGGCTCAAATAGCCCGGTATTCTCATTCACGTCATACGAGGTTCTACGTAGGCCACGACCTACTACCTGTTCACACAAAAGCTGCGACGTAAACGCTCGCAATCCCATGATGTGCGTCACAGTTTTGGCATCCCAGCCTTCGGAGAGCATTCCGACGGAAATTACGTTCTGGATCTGCTCGCCTGGTTGTCCTTGGCGCCCAATCGTGTCTACCGTCTTGCGTAAGTGTTCCGCGCGTTCTTTCTTGGTGAGCTTCTTTTTCGGCGCGTCGCCGTTTTCTTCCAAGGTGTCCTCGCCAGCTTCCTGGTCTTTTTCCTCTACAGCTTCATCTTCGTCTTCGACGAAGAGTTCCGCGGGTTCTTCCTGCGCTTCGGCTTCGTCGAGCACCTTGGAATCAATGTGCAGAATTTTGTCGGGATCGCAAAGTTCCTCAATGCGTATCCGTTTGTGTTCGAACGCGTACTGCACGCGCGCCGCTGTGTTGACTAGATTGGCGACAGTAATCATCACCGGCGGCGTCTTAGCGTTGCCTTCTTCTCTCCACTTCTTCGCGGTTTCCAGCCAGTCTTTTCCGAGGAAGTAATAGCCCATGCCGACGAGATCGGGAAGAGGAATGTGAGGCTCCACTTTCCGATTCAGATCGGGTTTTACTTCTGGGTCGGTATAGATATGGTAGAACTTCGACTTGTATTTGCTGGTCTGTTCGCCGTCGTCACGCACTACTACGCGAGGGGTTTTCACCAGGCCCGATTCGATGGCGTCGTTCAGGCCGAAGTCGCTGACAATCCATCCAAACAGCGTCTCCTCGCCGCTCTTGCGCCCGGTCGGAGCGAATGGCGTCGCGGTCAGGTCGTAGCACATCAAAATCTTGCGTGCGCGATGAATACGGTCAAGCCCGCCTACCCACTTTGTTGCTTCTTTTAACTCGTCTTTGGAAATTCCGGCGATCTTTACCTTAGGGGGAACACGCCAAGCGTGGTGGGCCTCGTCGTTGATGACCAGTATGTTCTCGGCCGACTGCATCTCGCCCAGCACCTCGCGGACGTATGCTTCATCGCTCAGAGCTCCGCGTTTGTCCACGCTGCGTCGTTTGCCGAGCTGCTCTTCGCTCTCCCAATCGAGCTTGTGCCAGTTGCGGACCTGCACGCGGCACGTTTGCCCCTGGCGGAGCTTGTCTTCAAGGCCCGGTGGAATTATCTGGAATTCTTGATAGTAGTTTCCGGCGGTACCTGGGACCAACACTTCCAGCCGATTCCTGACCGTGAGGCCGGGTGCGATTACCAAAATGTTTTTGGAGAAGCGTTTGTCTTGCGGATTGGTGACTTTATTCAACACCTGCCATGCGATGAGCATGGACATCAAGATTGTCTTGCCCGAGCCCGTAGCCATCTTCGAGCACAGGCGTGTAAAGTCGCCACTGTCTCCGGGGACTTTAATGCCTACACGGTCGGATTCGGGAGCCTCCGCGAGCCACATGAGCGTCTCAATTGCCTCAAGCTGGCAAAAAAAGAAACGCTTGCCCTCCCGTTGTTCGGTGTCTCGCCAATGCTTTATCAGACGTCTCGTGATACCGCTGGCACCGGGATAGTCGGCGGCTCGCCACGCATCCACCCGAGGGCGAATTTTGTTTACTAACGGTAGCTCGACGAACTCGCCCGGATCGTCAAAGGATTTGGAAGCGTCGGAAGCGCGCACGTATCCTGCAGGACGGCGACCGGGTTCACGGGTGAATCGGCGCGTCTCGCGATCGTACTTCCAATGTTCGGTAGGTGCCTGGTAAGGCGAGCTGATGATGAGCTGATCGATTGTTGCGGAAGATGCGTGCGTTGCCATTACTTCACCTCGACGACTTTGAGGCTTTCAATTCCTCTGTCGTCGATCACCTTAACTGCCACATAGTTACCCGGCTCAAAGGGCAGAGAGACGGTGCCGCGATAAGCCTCGATCAAATCGGGATTTATTTCAGCCTTTAGATTCTTGGCTAGCCGCGCCCATCCGGCGTCAGAATCGGCCAACGGAAAAAAGACTTGACGTGGATAAAGGCTGCGACCATCGTAATCGGTGTCTAGGAGCCACATGGCGATTTTGGATGTGTCTCCTGACTCAATAGTTCCAGTTCGAGTGTTGTAATAGTCGAAACCCTTAACCTCGATTTCCCATTTACCCTTGTGATCGCCCTTTGTGACCTGTCGCAGATCGACATCGGGCCGTCCAACCAGCCAAAAGGCTTGGTTCGACGCACGCTTCTTTTTCAGGTCTGCGGTGAGCAGATCGGCATTCATTTGCGCGCTCAAGAATGTCATGCCTGTTTTTTCTTTAGTTAAGTCGTCAATCTCTTTCGCCGCTTGAGGATCAAACTCAAATGCAGCGAAAACAATCATTGCAGGCTTCGGAATCAGCGTCCTGGCTTCCTGCCATGCGTTCTCAACTTGCCGCGGATCAAGCAAGCTGTGCTCGGGCCCAAAGGAGATCACGACGCGCTCTGGCTTTACCCCCTTCGTCTCTGCATCTGCGTGAAGCCAACGGGTGCCAGCGAGTGGCTCAACGCGGGAGAAATCAATATGGTTTCCGCCTTTTCCGCGTAGGCCGGTCTTTACCAGTTCGTCGCGCCATTCCGTGTGCCGCAGAGTCGGTCCTGACCGCGCGACAGAAGCATCAAGCAGCGGTGTCATTGCGTGGCGGAAATCAGCCAGCGATTGCTGAGGCTTGCCTGAGGTCGATCGAGCGTCGGCTGTACCGATGTCAATATCCTCCAGCGACCTGACGGTCGGCGCGGGCACCGCCTCCACCGTGAACGGTCCTGTTACCCGCACGCGGCCCTTGTCGATGTAAGGCTGATCGTAGAGTGTTTCCTGATCCGCGTAACGAGCGATCGCCGTATCAATCTGCTCACGTGTCATGCCTTCGTGGATCTCAGGATTGTTCGCAATGGACTTTAACGTGACGTGAGGCACCGTCTTGTAACGAAATCCGCTTCGGACCCCCTCGTCTGGATGCGCGATGTCGTAGTAGTCGAAGTCGGCAGCCATAAGGCGCTGCTTGGCTAGGGTGGTCGCGACTCGGGATGTGTCGCACGTGATCCAGCGGCGGCCCCACTGCTCGGCAACGTAAGCGGTAGTGCCAGAGCCGCAGGTCGGGTCTAGAACGAGGTCACCGGGGTCCGTCGTCATGAGAAGGCAGCGCTCGATGACTTTCGGGCTTGTCTGAACGACGTAGACTTTTTCACCTGGGCGACCAGCAATTATCGTGTCTGTCCAGATGTTCGTGACTGCGAAGACCGGAAAATCGTCTAGGTAGCGAACGTAGGCTAAGGAGTTAGCACGGGCCTCGATACGGTTCGAGCATGCCAGTTTAGCTAAGCCCTCCAGGGTCGTTTTCCAGTTCATGCTCTGACCAGGATCAAAAGTTCTGCCCTGGAACTCGAATGGAACGCTCGTAAACTGCCGAAAGCCTTGGCTCACCAAGCTAGATAGGCGGTACACTCTGGAATCCTTCGGTAATGATCGAGAGTCCACCATCTCCTCTTCAGTCAAGGTGCGACGACTTCCATCTGGTCCCAGAACGCGAAAGTACTCACCCGCACCCGCCGCTCCCAAACGCTTGTCCAGAAAAAGCTGCCGATACTTGAGGGATGCTCGATGCTTTGCATACCAGACAATATGGTCGGCGGGAGCTGGCAATATCTCACTTGTCGTTGCGCTGGATTTCAGGAACGAGACGACGGCGCAGAAATTGTCCGGCCCGAAAACTTCATCCATTAACTCCCGAACGTGATGGATATTTTCATCGCTGATTTGAACGAGGCATGATCCCGATTCGTGCAGAAGCTCCTTGGCAAGCAGGACGCGATCTCGAAGATACGAAAGATACGAATGCACTCCGAGCTCCCACGTATCTCTAAATGCTCGTATCATTTCCGGCTCTTGGGTCAGATCCTCATCTTTGCCGTCCTTTACCTCTCGCTTATTTACAAAGGGCTGAAAATTCGATCCGTACTTAATCCCATACGGTGGATCGAAGTAAAACATCTGCACTTGACCAGCCAAGCCCTCCTTTTCAAGCAATGAGTTCATTACGAGCAGAGAATCGCCAGCGATCAGGCGATTCGACCAGCCATGCGCATGGCGGTAGAAGTCGATGGCTTCTTGAAGGGGCGGATTTTCCTCGCGGCGCTCGAAGAGCGATGCCTGAACAGGCAAAGGAGTGCCGTTACGCTTACGCACTGCTTCGATGATGGTATGGGGGTCAATCCGCTCGTGGACATGCAAGGAAACCGTCGGCACTTCAAACGAGCTGTGCTCCTTCTTGCCCGCCCACACCAATTGCGGATCAAGATGCGGATCGTAATTCAGTTCCTGGCGGGGCTTCACCGAAGGCACGGGTGTGATGTAGTCGTAAGTCTTGTGCGTCGGCGCAACCGGATCGGTTTCCGGTGTCACCAACCCGACTGGAGGGTTGTTGATTCGCTTCTTGTCGCTGTGTTCATAGCGCTCTATCGGGCGCTTCGGCGGCTTGCCGCCGCTGGTCTTTCCTCGCGGCATCTACTTGTTACCTCTTCGCATAATTCGTTGCTGGGGAACGCTGAATTCTATGCTGCGAGGGCACTAAAAGCCAATAACGAGCGTTGTCCTTAGTTAGTAGTCGCGGGGTCCGAAGAAGAATTTGCGGTGATTTTATTTCCAGCCTTGACTTGGAGTCCATGAAAGAGTGTCGGGCTTTGTCGGAGATCCGCCAGAGATACACGGCAAGAGGAAGGCACGAAGGACGGTGCCGACTTCTTTAAGAGATGGGGTTTTCTCTCCTGGGTTCAGCCGGTTCACAAATGCACTCCATTGCTGTGTCTTCCGCGGATCGTTCAAGAAGTCGTCCGTTAGCGCAAACGGAACTCCGGTTGGAGTCGCTGATCCTCGTCTCTCAAACGAAGCAAGGATAGCTTTGCGTAAGGACGCCATATCGAATGTCCAAGTGTTTGCGATGAACCAGATGTCATAGAAGTCCTTCATCCGGCTGTTGCGGATGTCGAGCAGGATCATTGCCTGAAATTTCTCTGCGATGCTGGCTTCTCGCGGATATGCACGAATGACAGGTGCTTCCATGGGCAAGAGGACAGGAAACGAAGCCAATTCGGGTTCCGGGTACACGGCGTCGCCAAACCCGATGTCGATCTGCATCGGAATGCGGGCTCCGGCCAAATCGGCCAGGAGCTTGATGCGAACACCATCGTACTCGTCGTCCTCTTTGATCTTTGTCCCCTCGACCGATGTGCTGTCGAATACAAGGCCGTCTTCTTCCTGAATCTCGAAGATGGCCTGGATCGTTTGTTCAACCGCACCGATCGCGGATGATCCTTGTCCGAGTAGATCCAGGTCTTTTGTAGGACGGTGAGTCTGGCCTGTCCACAGCGTGAAGAGTGTCGCTCCCTTGAGAGCAAACTTGTCCCGATATGGCGACCGGCCCAGGCGATACAGGAAGCGTTCGATGGCGTATCTGCCAAGCACCCGTTGGTAGTCTTCATTTTTGCTCTGCGCGAGCGCAAGAAGGCGCGCGCGGATGGATGCTGCCGTGTTCTTGCCCTTCTCGCGTGTCACAGCGCCTCCATGTAGGGACGAATGACATTGCTAACCCGGCAGATTTTGGCGTAACGATAGATTTGGTTGACGTTAGCCTTCTTTTGGCGAAGACAATCCTTTAGAGCTTCGATCGCGACATCGAGTCCTATTTTGTTGCGGAACTTGAAGCAGTCGGCGACGCTCTTCGCGGCTGAATAAACACGGACGGGAACACCCTCGACCTGATGATTCTCAACTCCCTCGGTCAGCGACGGGCCGGACAGACGAACGATCCTGAGTGAAGGCGAAGTGAGGACAGGCGTCCTTGCCCCCTTCCGGAGAGCGATCCAAACCGAAGCAGGACTCTGGGTTGTGATTTCGTGGAACACAAGAGCCGAAAGCAGGCAAATAGCAGCGTCCGGGACACGTTTCGCCACCTCAGCATAAGAGTGGCGTTCCGTAATCTTGGCATCGGGCAGAGTGTAAATTCCGCGTCCTGGTCGACTGAGCCGGCCTTGGCGGTGGAGACGAACGAGATATTCCCGTGGAAGGCCGATGGCCTCAATGTCGCGGGGCCTAACGATCCCGTGTTGGCCGATGTACCGCATAATCTTCTGGAGAGGTTTTGCCATAGCGCATGTCTCAATATGTCATTACTTAATCATATCTAATGACGTTTTGCAACATACCATGGGCCCATGCCTCAAATGCCTTGCCCCAGACCGAGATCTGCCATCGCGTTAGCTGTCGAGTGAGAAAACTCGATAGCAGCAGTCTTGGAAACCTCGCCACTCAACCTTTGGCCAAGCTCGGCAGTGTCATTGGTATAGATCTTAGCGTCGACGCTTGCGCGCGAGATGGAAACGTAGGCGAAGCGCGAGTTGAGCAAGTCTGGGTGGACGCTGGTATCGCCGTGAACGAGGACGCGTTCGGCGGTAAGGCCCTGGGAGCTGTGACTGGTAACGGCGTAGCCGTGGTCGAGATGACGATGCTCGCTGGGGTTGAATTCGATCTGGCGATCGTTGTCGAGGCGGGCGGACAGGCGACCATCGGGGTGGAACGCCTCAATCGTGGCCATATCCCGATTTGCGATGCCGAGTGATTTGTCAGGGGCAGTAAACTGGATGCGGTCGCCCACGGAAAACTCGCGTTGGATCTCTTGGTAGACGCTGACGCCTGTAAGGCGGCGGGGATCGTAGGTTGCAAGCTCTCCGCTCGCTTTCTTGACCGTGAGTTCGTTTGCGGATGGGTTGATCGCGACAACCGATGCATAGGCGGCAGCTTCGATTCCGATGGCTTTGCTGCCGCGTGTGTAGCGAACTACGTCGTCGATCCCATAGTGGCTGGCCCAGGATCGTTCGGCTCCGGTCATGTCTTGCCGCTGAACCAACACACGGAAACTACGATCTTCCGGGGCGATGGCGCCCGTGGCCTTCAACTCCTGGCGAACCGCGAGATTTAGTTCGCGGCGGGAAGCATTGTCCGGTGAAACGATAAGAGTGTTCACGGGTGATTCGACGTAGCACTTGGCGATGGCGCGGACGCGTTCTTCTGCGTTGGGAATTTCCCTCACACGGCCCTGCTGTTGGAGCGTATCGAGCGCGGCCGGAACTTGGCCCGTGGCCAGGAGTTCGACGGCAGCTTTTAAGGCTGGGTCCTGCTGGCGAACGATCTCATCGAGTCTCGCAGTGCGCATTCCGGCTTCCTGCAGTTGCTCGAAGGGGCGGCCCGCCTCGACGCCCTGATGCTGGCGGGTATCGCCGATCAGAAGCACGCGGTCATTCGGATCAAGCCGGGAAAGAAACTCGCGCATCTGGTTGGTGCTGGCAAGGCTCGATTCATCGACGAGGTAGAAATGCCTCTGCTCGGGTAGGTCGGGATTTGCAGCACGGGCGAGGAAGCCTTGCAGGGTTCCCGATTCAATTCCTGCGTCGTTCAGTTGGCGCGCGGCGCGGGAGGTCGGGGCGAAACCCTCAACCTGATAGCCCTGCCTTTCCGCGGCGCTGCGGATGACGGTGAGCGTGGTCGTCTTGCCCGAGCCGGCGAAGCCTTGGATTCCTTGAATGCGATCCGGTGAACTGAGAACATCTTCAATCACGCTCTTCTGCGCGTGATTGAGATGCGAGTGCTGATCGGCAAGAGCGATGGCGTGTGGACGCGAGAGGACTGGTTTAGCCTGGTTTTGTCCCTCACGCATCGTGCTGATAATTTGATGTTCCGCTTCGATGGTTTTCGCGGTGGTGTATTGGCGGCCCGGAACACTCTGAGTTCGTTCCACGATTTGAAATTCCCCGGAAGCCAAACGAGCCTCAAGATTGTGGCGAACCTGTCCATGGGTGATCTCACCCATGCCACGGCGGAGCCCGTCGCGGATCAAAGCACGTTCATCCACAACCGCCTCGCGCTCGAAGTTCTTGTCGCGGGAGAAGGTGAGAGATTCTCGAACACGGTCAAACGAGTTGACAGGTTTCTCTTGATGTTGAGACCGTTCCCGCGCTGCGCGTACCACGGCGTCGGCTTGGTGCCCAAAGTCTGCTGCCAACTTCCGGTGCGCGGCCATCACCTCTCCGGGCGAATGGATCTCCTTGCGGTCCCGCGTCGAGTGCGCAGCGATCTCGGCAGCTTCTTTTCCCGAGCGCCCGGTGCGTTCAAGGTACTCACGAATTTGTTGGCTCCGGGGACTGGAAGCGTCGAGATATTCCTGTGTGTATCCCTTGATCTCCGGAGCACCGCTCCGCCCTGTCGTAATTTCGTAACCAAATTGTCGGAGGCGGTAAGTCAACTCGGATTGATAGATCGCCGTGGCAAATTGCTGGGAGGCGAAGAGGCTCTGCGGCTGGATTGCGCGCGGCTGGCCATTGTCGCGCTCCGTAATGTTGAAAACGACCGCGTGAGTATGCAGTTGTGGCGCGACATACCCATCGACCGGACGGGCTGTATCGTGCTCGAACTTTGCGGCTATAAATTTGCCGGTGGTCTCGGGCGGATGATTGCCGCCGATGCGGGCTTGCGTGTAGTGTTCGAGCTGGTCGAGGGCAACGCGGACGCTCTCCCGGTGGGCTTCACGGACACCCTCATCGCCGCCGACGAGGGCGGTTAACGAGACGGATTTGGACGCGGAAAATGTTGCATCCCAACCGGCACGGTGTTCCATTGTCCTGATGGTCTTGCCGTCGGCATCCTGATATTCATACGACGCTCGTTGTCGCACCAGTTGCTCGCCGGTCAGTGGATGCTGGCCCTGACTGAGTTTCGCAAAGTCCCCTGCGGAAACGTTCTCGGCAAGGCCGAACTTCTCGACCAGTCGCCCTTGCCATTGGCCCGCGATGACGCCGCGTTGCGACCAATAGTTCTGTTCCTTCGCGGTGAACTCCGCCTGGTGGTAGGTCTGCGCCTGGCCTGCGGAGAACGGTTTTGAAATCGTCAGCATGACAGTTACTACCCTCGAAGATTGAGGCTTTGTTGGGCGTTGACGTTGCGCTCAGCGTCGCTCTCCTGTGGCACGATCTCCGTCGCGGTTCGCGACGATTTTCGCGGCGCTGTGGGCACAGTTGCGTCCGGCTTCAGTTCATGCGGACGCAACTGGGGCTTAGCCGCCCCTATGTTTCTTGGATCGTAGGGGAGCTTGTCTTCGGGCGTATCGCGGAGATCGAAGTCACTCGTGACAAGCGGCATATCGAAGAACGGGAATGAGAACCGAGTCACATAGTTCTCGTATTTCATGTAAGCGTGGAGGTCAGGGAGTCCGGAGATTTCGGACTCCATTACCAGCGGTTCAACCTGCCGGTCCAGCGCGAAGTTCCGGCCAGCACGAGAGCCGTCGAAGTGGGTCTCGCGCAGCCGCTCGATCTCGACTTTCCCAATGAACTTGCTGACCCACTCGCCAGCCGTTGGCTCCTTCGTCTTCAGCCAAATGCTGGTTGCCGGTTGGGAGAGCATTACCTCAGCCAGGTGGCCGTATAAGTATTCCAGCTGAGCCTTTCCTTGGAAACCCAGAATCACAGGGTTGTTGCTCTTTCGATTTTCGGTTATGGCGGTATGGAGTTGTGGAAGCTTTTGTAAACTGGCCAGCTCGTCGATAACGAACCACGCTCTCTTCTGCCCTTCCTTCGGCTCGTTTAGCAGACGCAGGACGAGCAAGTCAATCCATAGACTTTGGAGCGGTCGCAGCGCTTCGCGTTCCGCGGGGAGCGAAGTAATGAAGATCCATCCCTGCCGCGTCTCGGCCCACTCTGTGGCCGACCACTCGCCATTTCCGTCGCCCTTGTTCGGCAAGAGACGGAGGCTGTCAGCGACGAGCCCGAGCGAGCCAAGAACTCCAGCACGCTGTTGGTGCGCCCTCGGGTCGATCAGGTGAGCATGCTCTGTTCCTTTCAGCCTTCGGTCGATCTCCTGCGGGTCCGACATCCACTTCACCAACTCCTCTGGCGTGGGGCCATAGGCCATCAGGAAGGCGAATATCTTCTGCGGAGACTCTATGAAAAACTCACCCTTCTTGTCCTGCGGCGGCTGGAAGAGGGACACCGCCAGAGCCTTCGCCTCGGAGCGTCGGCGGAGTTCTTCGGCGGGCCCCCAGTAGGGACACCGCTTGTCGAGCGGATTCAGGATAACGTCGCCGTTTTTCGGGTCGTAAAAGCGTTTGACGAACTCCCGCGCGGGGTCGTAGACGATCGCGGAATCGCCACGATGTTTTATCTGCCGAAGAATTTGGAGCATGATCATGGTCTTGCCGGCTCCGGTATCTCCGATGATCTGCATGTGCTGGGCCTCCGCCCGCTGCGGTATGCGGATCATTGTCTTCATCTCCTTGGTCTTAATGCCTATGCCATCCCCTCCGACTCTGTCGTTGAACTCCCTCGGAGTCATCATTTCGGGGCCTTTCAGTCGTCGTCCGTATCTCAGCGCCTTGCGTCGTCGAACGTCCTTGGCGATGCAAAACGGGAGCTGGATGACCAGTGATAGCAGGCCGAAGAGTAGCGGGAGCTTGTAGAGATCGAAGAGGCCGTCGCTACTGTAGACCGCACTCCTGAGATAGGCACTCAGGGACGCGTCGATAAAGCTCTGCTCCGGTCCGAGGTAAAGGATCGTATAGCCGCTCTGGAAGGCGGGCTGCGAGAGCGCGAGCGGGATGGGCTTGCTGCCCGGTTGCGGCGTCGTGCCGTCCGTCACGTCGGTGTTCGTCGCCAGACGCGGTTGAATTCCGCGAGCGCCCAACATGAGCATCCGGTAGCTGTCTCGGCGGCTCGTTCCGATTGCTCCTGCAACGCTCGATCGGATGTAGATGGGCGTGTAGAACCTCTGTAGTGGGCTGTTGCCGAAGGTGAACCGACAGTAAAGGAAAAGTCCGGTAAGAACGATCGCCATGAATAGCGCCCCGTACGTATAAATCGGGCTATGTGGCGGCCAGATGATGGATTCCTTGCGTCCCCACTTTGTGATTGCCATCGCTATTTCCTTCCCGCGGAAGCGGCCAGCTTTCCAGCGAGCGTGTGCTTGGCCTCGCTGATTTCGTCGAGCAGTTTGTCGAACGCTTCCGGCGCCAGTCTCTGGCCAGCGGCCAGAGGCCGCAGGACGTTTACCAGGAGCAAACGAACCCCAAGGATCTCCGCCAGCGATGGATCGCTGGCCAACCCTCCACGCAGCTCCCTGAGGATCACATCGCGTATCCATTCCCCCCGCGCAAGTCCCTGCGACCTGGCAAACTCAGTGATGCTCGCCCGCTCCTCTTTCGTTAGCTTCGCGGTCACGGGGAATACGCGATTTAGGGTTCGGTCGCTCTCAGAAATCGCGGCTGGCTTGGTTTTCAAGATTGCCATGTTCCGTCAAATTCACAGGTGCACCCAAGTGCACCGGAAATCGTTATGTCCTTGAAACCGCTGAAAGTGCACCGTGGTGCACTTGCACGACCCTCGAAGGGGTGGAGTGTCAAAATTCTTCCGGTGCGAAGCACCGTTCTTGCACCACCACGAAATTGGATGGACGATCATGCCTTCACTGCGCGCACAGAAGCCGTGGACTCGATCCCGGCTGCAAGTTTCTTTGTCGGCTGCTCCGTCGCACCATTGCTCGGGCCTTTTCGCACACGCAAAGCGGGGGCAACCTGCTTGGCGTGTACCGTCTTCAGGAAGTCCTGGAAGTCGCGGTCCTTTGAGAAGACATAGTTGAGCGCCCTGTCCACAACATCGTCGGCGGATGCGTGGATGAAGGCGGCGTACTGATCGACCTGCGCGGCTGTGACCTCATCGAGCCGAACAGAAGCACAGATGTGGCGGACTTGGTTGATCTCAAGCAGTGGCATGTTTGTTCTCCTTTTATAGGTAGTGAAATTAAGCAATCTTTCTGTGGGCAACGGGGCTAGGCTCCCCACGTTGCACCTCGAATACCGGCTCGATCAGGAAGCGTTTCGCGTCGCGGTCGTATCCACGAAGCGCTAATACTTCGCGGAGGATGCGGCGCCCCGGCTGCCGCTCGACATGGGCGACCAAATCAACTGCCTCTCCGATCTCGGCTTCGGTGTCGGAGAAAGTCGTTTGCGCGTGGTTTCGCATAACCAGATTGGCGAAGCGCCGGAGGGCCTTCTCGGCTGAGTTCGCATGAATGGTGGCCAGCGAACCGGCATGGCCTGTGTTGAAGGAATCGAGCAGGGTCCGGGCTTCGATTCCACGCACTTCGCCCAGGATGATCCGGTCCGGTCTCCAGCGGAGAGCGGACTTCAAAAGGTCGTCGAATGAGATGTTGGCTTTGAACGTGTCGGTCTGGCATTCGACTGCCAGAATGTTCGGCTTCTGGATGTGAAGCTCCGAGGTATCTTCGATGACGACGATGCGATCCTGTTCGGGAATAAAATCAGCAAGAATCCGGAGCAGCGTGGTTTTTCCGGTCCCGGTTCCGCCACTGATAAGCAGTGTCTTTCCACTGCGAATTTGCTCTGCTAGGAAGTCCGCAAGAGGGCGGGTCAGTGTGCCGCGGCTAATGAGGTCATCGACTGTGTAATGGCGGCTGGTGAACTTCCGGATTGTCAGGGCAGGTGAAGGGCGCACAACGGGAGGGATTACTGCAGCAAGGCGGCTCCCATCTGGCAGTTGGGCGTTCAGGAGTGGGTTATCTTCGTCGAGTTTCTTGCCGAGCTGATTGGCAATGACTTCAAGGCCAGTACGGAGTTTGCCGGCGTCGAAGGAAATGGTCTTTTCCTGGCGGATAATTCCGTCGCGTTCGTACCACCATGAGGCATCAGGATTGCCCATGATTTCACTGATGCTTTCGTCCAGCAACAGCGGCTCAATCGGCCTAAGGAATGGCAGGATCAATTCGAAGCTCATAGCGGGAACCTCACAGCGATGGAAGCCCAGCGGATAGCCGGGCTTCCGAGAGTAAAGAGCAAGGCTTATGCGGCCGTTTCCTCCTGCGCCACTTCATCGTGATCCTGATCTTCCGGCGCAGCCTTTTCGGCCCGGTCGAGCTTCAGGATCGCCGCGACCCGAATTTCCCAGACGCGCTGCTTCGAGTCTGTCTTCTTGCTCTCGTACTCCCGGCTGCGCAGCTCGCCTTCCACCTGGATGTGTACGCCTTTGGTGAGCGTCTTGGCGAACTCCGAGAGCTTGCCGAAGACTACGCAACGGTGCCATTCGGTGTGCGAGATGTACTTGTCGTCCTTCTTGTAGGAGGACTTGGTTGCCAGCGAGAGTGTCGTGAAGCTGCGGTTGTTGGCAGTGCGAACTTCTGGGTTGCTACCGAGAAAGCCGATG
>Ga0210394_10004885_pt1 | contig 15347 bp, 15 predicted proteins | sample IncBWC12MmetaG_FD_160121 | JGI IMG/M metagenome (GOLD analysis project Ga0210394, IMG submission 160121) | Forest soil microbial communities from Barre Woods Harvard Forest LTER site, Petersham, Massachusetts, United States - Inc-BW-C-12-M | ecosystem: Environmental > Terrestrial > Soil >... | reverse complement strand
GTTGTAAGCAAAGGCGCCGCCTCGCCACTCGCCGCCGACGAAGCCGACGCCGCCGTAACCGAAGCCGTAGTTAATGCCGCCGTAGAATCCGACGTGCGGACCCCAGTAGCCCGCGTGCCAGACGTAAAGGCCGCCGCCGAAGCCCCAGTAGCCGGGTGTCCAGAGCACGCCCACACGCGGAGGAGCTATCCATACGCCGGGAACCCAGTAGTAACCGACCGGGCCATAGGCCCAGTATCCCGGCGTCCAGAGGTAGCCGTCGTGTGGACATGGCGGCTGTTCGTAAACCGGCAGGGCTGGGGGCCCGATGCGGATGGATACGCCAACCGCAACCTGCGCGAAAGACGTCAGTGGCGTTACGCATATCGCCACCAACAGTAGAAGCAAGAGATTGCGAATCTTAAAGAGGTTTCCCATGAATCGATCATCCTCCCCGGACGATGCCCTCGTCCGCGACGTGGCTGGGACCAAGGCAACATTGATCTAGTACTAGTATCGAATAGGATCAGGAGCCTGCGGGACAAATGAGGCGACCTGATTCCAATCGATCAAACCCGGCAGGCGGAAAGATGTTTTGAAGATTGTAGTCGGCTCGGGCGGATTGTGCCGTCCGCGCCAATGGGTCGCGGGCCAGCAAGTAGGTCTTGCCGGATGCGGCCAAAATGCGCACAATGCAGCAGTTTCGAAAAAGCCTTCCGGAGGAGCCTATGAAAATCGCGCGCTCAAGAATTGCGGGACTGACCTCGTTCGTAGTGGCTGCCATTGCGGTGGTGCTGCAGGCCGGCACGGCGCAGGCTGCCATAAAAACGAAGTGGATCGATTACAAACAGGGGGACAACGCGCTATCGGGTGTCCTTATTTATGACGACGCGGTGCAAGGGCGGCAGCCGGGGATCTTGATGATCCACGACCGCTCGGGATTCTCGGAGGGCACGCTGGCGGATGCGCAGATGATCGCGAAGCTCGGGTACGTAGTGTTTGCCGAGGACATGTTCGGCAAGGGCATCGTGCCGAAGGACGTTCCCGAGATGACGAAGCTGATCGGGATCTATGACAAAGATCGTCCGCTGATGCGCGAGCGCGCACTGGCGGGATTTGATGTGCTCAAAGCGCAGCCGATGGTCGACCCAACGAAGATTGCCGCTGTCGGCTACTGTTTTGGCGGCACCACGGGGATCGAGCTCGTGGAAACCGGCGCGCCGATTGTCGGCTACATTTCGGTGCACGGGGCGTTCAACAACTTCACGGCGGAACGCGCGAAAAATATCAAGGGACGCGTGCTGATTCTGCACGGCACCGAAGATCCGGTGGCGCCGCTGGAGCAGGTAAACGCGCTGGTCTCGCAATTGCGAGACGCCAAAGTGAATTTTGAGCTGAACCTTTATAGCGGATCGGCGCATGGGTTTACGCATCCGCAGAACCCTTCGGAAAAGCGCGCCGATGACGAATACAAGGTGGCGATGGCGCGTTTCTTCAAAGAGGTCTTGGCAAACTGAACGGCGATTGCGGTCCATATCAACGGAATCAGCGGAAAAGAAGTTGATGCGCTGGGGCAGAACATGAGTGTGGCGCAGAATTCTTCGGTCGCCAGCGTGGCGGCGCGCGCGGCGTTGGCTGACAAATCGCAGTGGTTGGCGATGCTGTGCGGCTGCGTTGTCGGCTTCGCCTATTCCGCCAATTACACCAACCACGCTCCTCTGGCACCCGCGCTGATGCATGAATTCGGGTTCAACCAGGCTCTGGCGGGATTTCTCACCACAGGCATTTTTGCGACCCACGCCGCCGGGCAGATTCCGGGCGGGCATCTGGTCGACCGCCTTGGCGCAAAGCGCGTGCTTTTGTGCGCGCTTATCTGGGTGATGCTCTGCAACCTGGGGCTGGCGGTCGCCGGCGCGTACTGGCAGCTGCTTCTGCTAAAGATTTTGACCGGCATGGGGACTGGCATTTGCTTTGTCGGTGGCGCGCGCTACGTGCACGCGGCGGCGTCGCGGGCGCGCATGAACCTGGCGCAGGGACTTTTTGGCGGCTCCGTACAACTCGGCGCGGGCTTCGTGATTCTGGCGGTGCCCAGGCTGAACCTCCTGGCCGGATGGCGGGCGACTTTTTTGGTGTCCGCGGGAATGGCGCTGGCGGCGGCGATCATCTGGCTGGCCGCGGCGCCGAACGTGATGTCAGGCGCGGCACCGCCGGGGCGGTTTGGCGAGATGCTGTGGGCGCCGCAACTCTGGCTGCTCGGGCTGGTGCAGATGGCGAGCTTCGGCCTCTCCATAATCGTGGGGTCATGGGTGGTCGTCATGCTGATCAAGGTGCTGAAAGTGCCCGCGACTCAGGCGGGGCTGATCGGCTCTCTGGTGCTGTTGCTGGGAATTATCTCGCGTCCGCTTGGAGGCATACTGCGGCGGCATCTTGGTATTCGGACGCTATTTATCAGCAGCATGCTAATGATCGCGCTGGGCTGCTTCGCGTTCGTGACCGCTTCGATTTCTTACGGTGTGGCTGTGACCGCGGTAGTGCTGATCGGCATCGGCGTCGGGCTGCCTTACGCAGCGATGTTTTCGCGCGCGGGGGCGCTTTTTCCGGGGCGAGCCGGAGCGGCGATGGGCTTGGTGAACATGCTGGGGATTCTGATGATTCTCGGGGGCGCGCCGCTAGTGGGGCATTTGGCGGATTTGTCCGGCAGCTTCCGCGTAAGCTTCGTCGTGCTTGGCGCGTTTGCGCTGCTGGTGTGCGCGGCAATCCCATTCATCCAGAGCGCCGAACCGGCACTTCCACAGACACGCGCGTAGGATTTCGGGGCCGCCGCCCAACGAAAGCAGCCGCAAACTAAAGGACTGATAATCCGCGCCTGTTTTCCGTGGCCGCTGTGAATTCAATTCCTTGATCGAGGCAATCTGAATTTTGCGTTTGCGTTTCTCAGTGCAACTCCGTAGGCTGTGCGCGTGAATTAGACGGCCATTTCTAAAACTCGTGCTGGCGTCCTTTCCATGCCGAAAGAGAAAACGCCACACATCTGGAAATGCGCCGGTAGTGACGATCGTTTTTAGTCTTCTGCGACACCCCGAAGTGTCCAACCGGTAGTACGCGCTCCGCGAAGAGCCAGGGCAGTTAGCTGGACCGAGTTTCCGTCCAGGGAAAGCATTGTGCCTGGTTTTTCGGGAACCGCGCCTGGCAACTTCCCACCAATTCGCACTCACGTTTTGATTTGAATGGCTGCCGCCATAAGGGCAGCGCTGGAACCGAAGCTTCATGACTCGAGGAGCCATGATTTTGCTGCAGGTGTTGCTGGCCGGCTTTTTACGCTGGGTTGGATTGCCGCCCGCGGATTTGAAACTCGTGAGAGACGCGCTTTGTTGTGTTCCCGGCGTCACGGAATCGGCGCAGTTCGCCCGTAGAAGGGCGGAGGAAAGGGAATGAAGCCGCTCTGGGAAGTCGCTGATTTCGTTCGTGGGCTGCGCAGAGAAATGCGCTTTGGCGAACTCTCTCGCGCTCCCTTGAAGCTTTTGCGCCTGGAGTTACGAGGAGATTCTTTGGCTTGTGATTGGATGGCGCGGCCTGCAGATATTTGGGATGCCGACCTGCGACAGCCAGTCAGGGATCGCAACGAATCACTGCAGGCTTTGGAAGATGCCATTGCCGTGCGCGACCTTGCCTTTGACGCATTGCCCAATTTGCAGACCGCGGTGCTGCGCGCCTTTCGTCCGTCGGCAGCGCGTGAACCACCCGAACTAATCATTGTCGGCTCGATTCACCGGGACGACCCCGAGGTGTACGGGCGGGCCTCCCTGTTGATGCGAGCCAAGCTGAGTGGATTCCATTTCTGTCTGGAGGGGCAACGATTGGAGTCGATACCCGTTGAAGAATTTGAAATGAGTTTTGACCGGGCGGCCGCCCCGAGTTGCGGCTAAGGATGCGGGATTCATGACAATTCGAAAGGAGAAAGAAAAACAAATGTCTGTGATCGCGCGACGTGAAAAGAGGCTGTCCATTGCAGAGAAATTCTCACGATTAAGGTTAAGGCTGCGACAACCGGAGTGGCGAAGATACGGGGGGACGATGCTGGCGGGCAAGGTGCTGGGAGTCGGTATCGTCCTGGCAATCATGGCCGTTGTCACCGGACTCTTCTTCACTCATGTATATGCGCAAACGGCGGCGGCACCAGAGGTGAAAGCGTCGGACGTAGTGAATCCTGTAAACACCGCGTGGACACTCGTCGCGGCATTTCTCGTGTTCGGCATGCAGGTCGGATTCACAATGCTGGAAGCGGGCTTCTGCCGTTCTCGCGAGACCGTCAACGTTCTCGTCGAATGCGTGGTGGACACCTGCCTTTGCGGCATTCTGTTCTACGCCATCGGATTCGCCTTCATGTTCAGCCATGGTAACGGGATTATTGGTTACCACTGGTTCTTCCTGCAAAACGCGCCCGCCACTTACGAAACTACCGGCGTAGCGTTTCTGGCAGTCTGGATTTTCCAATTCGCCTTCGCGGACACCTGTTCGACGATCACATCAGGCTCCATGATCGGCCGAACCGGATTCGTCGGCGACCTTCTGTACAGCATCTGCGTCACCGGTTTCATTTACCCAATCATCGGACACTGGGCATGGGGTCCGGATGGCTGGCTTGCGAACATGGGCAGTGCGGGGAACTTTTTCCCATCACTGGGAATGGGCTTCCATGATTTCGCCGGCTCCACTGTCGTACATACGATTGGGGGCTTCATTGCCATCGCCGGCGCGATTGTTCTGGGTCCACGGCTCGGCCGCACATTCAAACGCGATGGCGGCGCCCCCATGCTGCCTCACGACTTGACTATCGCCGTCAGTGGCGGACTGATCCTGTGGTTCGGCTGGTACGGCTTCAATCCTGGCAGCACGCTTTCGGCTATGGACTTTGTCGGCATCGGACGCGTAGCGACAAACACCACGCTCGCCGCCTGCGCGGCGGGTCTTTCTTCCATCATTTACGGCTACTTCATGACCAAGAAATGGGACGCTGGCTTCACTACCAACGGGTTCCTGGCCGGGCTGGTGGCCATCACCTGCCCCTGCTATTGGGTCAGCCCGACGGGCGCGGTGCTGCTTGGGGGCGTCGCGGGAGTACTCGTGATCCTGGGAGTCGATCTGCTGGAGTGGCTGCGGATTGACGATCCAATCGGCGCATGGCCGGTGCACGGGCTCTGTGGCATTTGGGGAACGTTGTCGCTCGGCTTGTTTGCCAGCGGTCAGTTTGGTTCGACCGGGCCGATAAGTCCCGACAATAGCGCCCCACTGAAAGGGCTGTTCTACGGCGGCGGCACACAAGTGCTCCTTGCGCAAGCCATTGGCAGCGCCTGCATCACCGCGGCGACCTTTGGCGTGGCCCTGGTGGTCATGCTCGCGGTCAACGCGACTGGGCTCTTAAGGTTGCCGAGGGAGGCCGAGTTGTATGGCATGGATCTGCACGAGCACGGGATCTCGGCGTACCCGGAGTACGAGATCTCACCTTTCGCCGCGCCCAGGGGCTTGTCCGTTCAATCCGAGGCTGCTGCAAAAGCCTCGAACTTTACACCGAGCAAAACGATGGCTCGGGTCAGTCTAGACAAGCTCACAACCTGAGAACTCCACGTCGAGCCTGGGATTTCGCTGGGCTTCCCGAATTTACAGGGGAGCCCGGCGAAAGCCCAAAATCGCGCACAGATTTCAAATGATGCCGAGAGCGGGCTCGGAACGTAACAAGAAGCCTTCTAACCGGTCTCCCTGGCTAACGGTGCTCTTTGAGGAAGGGGAGGCAAGCGAGAATGAAGAGGCAAGCGAAGAGAACGAAGAGCTGTCTGGCGGTGCGTCACAGCCTTCAGGGATAAGGAGAGAATAAAAGCCGATGATGATTAAAGTCGAAGCGGTGATTCAGCCCTCCAAGTTTGACTACGTCAAGCAGGCTCTGATTGATGTTGGCATAGATGGGATGACGGCTTCTGAAGTGCGTGGGCACGGCCGGCAAAAGGGCCATACGGAGACGTATCACGGACATGAATACAGCGTCGATCTCTTGCCCAAAATCAAGCTCGAAATCGTGATCGAGGACAAGATGGTAGATCGAGTTGTGGAGACCATCACAAGGGCCGCAGCTACGGGGAAAATCGGCGACGGGAAGATATTCCTTTTCAAGGTCGAGGAAGTGATTCGGATACGCAACCAGGAACGTGGCGTGGCGGCGCTCTAATCCGTTATTCGCCCCTGCATGGGCCGAGATGCCTTTCGTCGTGCCGTTCGGGACGGCGCTCAGCCTTGCTGTGTCGAAGACAAAAAATCGATGCTGCGCAGCGCAACTTTGAATTTGTCTGAAGAGGGAGCGCTGTCTAAAGTGAAGAGGAGGGTGGGGCCTTGCCGGAGAGCCGGGAAGGGAACGGTCGGTTTTCGTGTTCAGGGATAACCAAGGAGTTGCCGAACCCGTGGGAACGAGTATCGAAGCACCGTACTACCCGTTGAACAGCGGCACGTCAGAACCTGTCCGCCGAACTGCTCGAGTGAGCCTCGATGGTGCTCTGCGCCGTTACGGGCTGGCGCTGGGCTTTGTCTGCGCAGCGCTTTTGCTGACCTTGCCGCTTCAACAGCTATTTCCGCATCCGTTTCTGTTTCTGTTTTTCGCGGGCGTCGTGGCGGGCGCCTGGTTCGGCGGCATGCTTCCGGGACTTTTTGCGGTGCTGATTTCCACCGTTGTGGTGGACTACTTTTTCGTTCCGCCGCTGCATTCCCTGGCCATCAAGCCGACGGAGGTCAGCTACTTCGGGGCGTTCGTGATCTCGTCGCTGCTCGCCAGTTGGGTGAGCGCCTCCAAAAAGAAGAGCGAAGAGGCGCTAAAAGAAGCGCGAAGTGAGCTTCAGCTTCTCGTGGCTGAACGCACCGCCGCGCTGCAGCAATCCACCAGCGAGCTGCAAGAAAACGAGCAGCACATTCAGCTGCTGACAAGAGTCATCCCCCAGCAGCCGTCGAATCTGTTAGTCGAGCACGTCGGAGAAAATGCCACCGCCGCGCCACTGCCGAAAGTGCTTGCTGAACTCGTGGATTTCACGACGTCTGTGCTGAAGTGTGACTCCTGCTTCGTCTATGTGCTGGAGAACGACGAGCTCGTCTTGCGCGCGTCGAAGAATCCCCACCCCGAAGCGGTCGATCGGCTCAAGCTAAAGATGGGACAAGGAATCACCGGCTGGGTGGCAGAACACGGGCGGCCAGTGGCGGTGAACCAGAATGCGTCGCAGGACCCGCGGTTTCAACTCTTCAACGATTTGCCCGAGGATCGCTTTGAGGCTTTTCTGTCGGTTCCGCTGCTTAGCCGGGGCCGGATGGTGGGCGTAATCAATTTGCAGCATCGGGAGCCGCACCGCTACGGCGACCGGCAGATTCGGTTAATCTCGGCGGTCGGTCTCCTTGTTGGGGCGGAAATCGAACTGGCACGCCTGGAAAGCGAAAACGTGGAGCTATCGGCAAGGCTGGAGACGCGCAAAATCGTGGAGCGCGCCAAGGGAATTATGCAACGCGACCTGAAGATCAGCGAAAACGAAGCCTACCTGACACTCCAGCGCGAAAGCCGGCAGCGCCGGAAGTCCATGCGTGAAGTAGCCGAAGCGATTCTGCTCAACGACGAGATCCGCAATCGGCCGGCGTAGTCCCTGCCGCAATCTGAGCTGCGAATCCGAATGCCAGGTTCACGCGCCGTGCCCGGGCACCCGGCGTGGCTGATTGCGTGGCTGATTCGACCAACGTAGGAGAGATTCCTCGGTCGCCGGAGGAGGAGTCACGCGCGCCTCTTTTTGGAACGGTGCCTAGCGCCCAGGCGCGCGTGACGGCGACCTCGGAATGACAGAGTGAAACGCCGGAGGCCTTCGAAGGTAGCTCAGGCGACCTTTTTCACCAGGGAGCGGGCGGCGAGCGAGAACATCAGCCGCGTCGCGCCGCTGAAGATCATGCTGATTCCCACCAACGTTCCGATTGCCCACTCCGTGCTGGCGGGCCAGGTTCTCCAAATCATAAAGCCGAGAATGAGAGTGACAACGCCATCCAGCGCCAGCCATCCCCGAGCCTGCCGCGAGCGGACCTGAAAGGCTAAAATCAGCTCCAGCACGCCTTCGGCAAAAAGGTAGATTGCCAAAGCCAGAGTGAGCGTCGCCAGACCGGCAACCGGGTGCGCGAGCAGGTAGACGCCAATGCCGATATACAAGACGCCGAGCAGCACCTGCCAGACGATGCCGCCGATCGCGCGCAGATGCCAGGCGAACACCAGATGCGCCACGCCGGCGAAGAGGAGCAGCCAGGCGACGACGATGTTTACCGCGATGCCGGCCGCTACGGGCAGACCGATGGCGAGAACTCCGGCGAGGATCATGAGAATGCTTACTACAACAGACCAACCGGTGAAGTGTCTTGCTTCCGCTGCTATCGTGGAAGTGGCCATGGGTTTTCCTCCACGGAAGAGATTTTGGGTATGCGGCGAGCCTACGCCTGTGGGCGAGGAGTGTCAATCAGGCGCGGGCTGGGGTAGTGGGCTACTTTGATTTCCGAAGGCGCAACGAGAATAGGTATCCGAGTACCAGACCAATGACGGCACCACCAAAAATGTACGAAGCAATCTGTACAAAGGGTCCGTACCATGTTGCAGATAAAGTGTCTTTTGAACCAATGAGTGCGCCCACAAGAGCCATCCCCAGTGTCCACATGATCATTTTGCGTGTTCCGGCGCTCATGCTACCGCTCTTTCCGCCTCTCGCTCATATTGCTCCCACAGGGACACCAAGTCGCTGACTTCCCACAATACCCTCTTTCAAGAGGTGGGCCATTCAAAGTAGCCCACTACCCGGGCGGGAGACGGCTGGTAGTTGAGCATCGTCATTGAGCGTATAGAGGATAGCGAATAGAATGGGGCGGTCGAGGAGATCACGATGACCAGCTCACCGGTTTTGCAGGAGAACGCGAAAAACAAGCCGCAGAATCACGGCGCCGGGCCGCGCGGAATATCGGTTCTATCGGGGGTGTTGTGGATGGTAGGAGCGGCGGGAGTATGGATTCTCCTCTTGGTCCTATTGCATAACCTGATGGGCCGATTGCTTTCCTAGAAGCAATTGCATATAACTCGTCCAATCCTCATGAATGCTCATTCACGTGGTCGAACGGCTAGCCTGGTCTTGTGCATTGGCGCGTCGTTGCTTGCCCACGGGTGCGCGCAGTCCACGACACAATCCCCTGTGACACAATCGCCTACGACGCAATCGCCCCCGCCGATGAAGATTGAGACTTTGCAGTCGCCCGCCGCCGCGAACAGCTCCGAGCCGCAGCTCACCGTGCAGGGCGATCGCGTGATTTTGAGCTGGCTCGAAGTGAGTGGTGAGCGCGCCACTTTGAAATTTGCCGAGCGCACGGCTTCGGGCTGGTCGAATGCGCAGACCGTTGCCTCCGGGACTCACTTCTTTGTGAATTCATACGATGTTCCCTCGGTGCGCGCGCTGGCGGATGGCACTTTGGCGGCGCACTGGGAGGAAAAGCTGGGCGCCGACGAAGACTCCGATGCGTCGAAGGTGATGCTCTCGTGGTCCAAGGATCAGGGCAAAACGTGGTCGCGTCCAGTGAGCCCGCATCACGATGGCACCAACACGGAACATGGATTTGCGTCGCTGTTTCAGGCTCCGGGAGCCGGACTCGGCCTGGTGTGGATCGATGGGCGCGCGACCAATCCTGAAACCGAATCGGGAGACATGAGTCTGCGCGCGTCCGTCTACGATGGCACCGGCAAGCAGCTGCGCGAAACGGTGGTGGTCCCGCGCGTGTGCGAATGCTGTTCGACTGCGGCGGCGGAAACATCGGAGGGCGTGATTGTGGCGTTTCGAAATCGCAGCGCCACGGAAGTGCGCGACATTTACGTGACGCGCTTTGCCGAGGGGCGCTGGAGCGCGCCGGCCATCGTCCATGCAGACGGCTGGATGATCAACGCGTGCCCGATCAATGGTCCCTCGGTGAGCGCGCAGGGGCGCGAGGTCGCGGTCGCGTGGTTTATGGCGAAAGGCGATCAGGGGAGCGCGTTTGTGGCGTTTTCGCACGACGCCGGCCGGACGTTTGGAGCGCCGGTGCGCGTCGATGATGCCAGCTCGCTTGGGCGGCTGGGCGTGCAAATGCTCGAGAACGGGACCGCCGCGGTGATCTGGATCGAGAAGGGGAGCCAGGGCTCGCAGTTTCGCGTGCGGATCATTAATTCCGCAGGGATTCGTTCAGCGCCAGTGACCATTGCCAACACTGAAGGCAGCCGTTATCCGCGGATCATGGGTCTACGCGACGAGCTTCTGTTTTCGTGGGTCGACACTGATAAGGGATCATCGCAGTTGCGCACCGCGCGTGCCCGCATCGGCTCGCAGGCAACTGCACAGGCTGCGGCTGCAGGCGCCGGCGCGCACTGAGGCAGCACATTCAAGTGTTAAGAGGGCGTTGAGAGGGCGCGCAGCAGGGAAGTGCATCGGCCCGATAATCGCCTGGCACGGCGTCAGGTCTTGTACCGAAACCCGGGATCAAATTTCTGATGGATCGAAAAGGAGCGAACATGCGCACATTTTTCCTTGGGGTGATCAGTGCGGCCGCGCTTTTCGGCGTATGGGGAGTGGCACACGGCCGAGGTCAGGCGGGAGGACCTGCTGCACAGGCTGCGGCAGCGCCGAAGGACAAGGCAGCCTACTTCGCGACCGCGGATATTCACGGGATATGGAAAGACCTGGAGGCAAGGCAAGTGATCAACAAGCGGGTGCTGGAAGGCGGAGCCTATAGCATCAACATCCGAATCGTGAAGGAAGGCGACGCCCCGCTCGTGCATGCCAGTTCGGCGGACGTGTGGGTGATGATGGAGGGCACCGCAACGGCGATAACCGGCGGGGCGCTCGTCGATGGCAAAAAGCGGCCGAATGTTGACGATGAGGCCGGGAGCGCGATCCGCGGCGGGATGGAGCAGGCGCTAAAGCCAGGCGATGTCCTTTACGTTCCCCCGGGCGTGCCGCACGGCTTCAAGGACGTGAAGGGATTCAGGGCTTATTTGATCCGCTTCGATACGAAGTAGAGGCACATGTCTGAGCCGCGAGTGGCTTCACAAAATCCCCACCCTTTCCTACCACCCCAATCCACGCGACCTTTTTACCGCGCGAGTGCTCGCGCTCGAGAGGCGCGTCTTGGGGACCCCGGTCACAGAAAGGGTGGGCTACAAAAGGCATCCCCGTAAGGCTCACGTAATCCATTGCGCGACGGCGGCTAAACGCCTGGGAAGGAAAGGCCTGGCTGTGGAGATCAGCAGACGGGCAACACGCCACGAGCACGTCGGCAAATCCAGACGTACGCCAACGGCGGGAACATAGGATACATACCGCGAGAGAGGCCCCCGGGTGTCCGCCCAGATTACGAGCTCCTCCAGGCTTTGCCCGATGAGAGACTCAATAAGATAGGCACGAAGCACAATAGAGAGCGAGTCGGACCCGAAATCGCAGTCGTTATTACATTGAAAGCACAACAGACCTCCACGGGGCCTATACCATCCTCCTATTACACTTAGCCATTCGCCGTTTTGGTGCTTCAAGCCGATAGCAAGCGGCCGACTTGCAGCGGCCACCATGTTCAGACCGTTTTCAATTTCCAACTGTCGCCATGACGTAACAAATTTGGATTTGGAGGCCAGCTCGAGTGCTGCAGAGCGTAATTCGTCCAGCGAAAGACGATCGATGAATCGGTGACCGGAGGCTTCGAAGCGGCGGCGATAATATCGAAAGTTGTGCCGCGTCGTGCTGCCCAAACGGCTGAGAAACCGCTCGTAGTTGTCGGTCAGGGATAAATGTGCGTGATATTTCCAAAGTGGGGAATCGTCGTGTTCAATAAGGGAATACTGGACATCGAGAGATCTGGAAACGACCAACTGCCCGATGGCGTCAAGATCCCCACCGTCTCGGAGGACCCTCAGCCGAACACCCCGGATCCCCGGAGATGAAAGTAGAGTCTCGAGCGCAACGCGGAATACATCCTGGCGGTGCTGCTCCCTAACGAGCAGCATACCGCCCAGAGATCCGTCGGCATATACAACGCCCGTAGAAATACCAGAGATGACCCGCTCCTTTGCATACAGGATTCCAGCCACATCGGGCCCTGTGTAAACAACCACAGCCCTTGGCGCCCATCCTTTGGAAACGGAGCCGAGGAAAAACGCGGGATCCAGCATTGGTTCGTCCTGCTGGGCCAGCTGACCCGCGACTTCTTTCAAATCGCGGATTTTCGTGGCGGCCGATAATAAAACTCCTGAATATTCGCTCGCGAGCGAGCTTATGGTTTCGTGTGCTAGAGGCTCACTGTGAGGTGTGAACATTCCGGCTGGAAACGCTCTCGGCGCCGGAGTTATTGGTTCAGTTCCGACGATTGTCGTGCGGGCCGTTTCCAGCGAAGTTCTGGCGATAGGATTGTAAATGTTTCACCCTGCCTGAAAGGTCTGAGCTGTCAGCAGGATGCATCATCTCCTAAGCAAAACCCGTAACGAAATACCGTCTAACAAGTAGGAGGTGCTCAGAGTGTCTGTAAGGGCCATCGTTTATTGCCGTAAAACCAAAGCCTTCCGGGATGGGGAATAGCTCATTACGCTGATCTGCGATGTCGCGTGAGAGGTGAATTCGAAGACACCAGGACTTGGGAACGCCTCTCCTTGCGTCAATAACAGCAGTAAGCTTCGAAAGAGTCGTCGTGGCGTTTGGCAATCCATGCAAATTGGTACATTAGGCGGGATTGAAGTCCGACTGCCCAAGGGGCCGGACGGTGGCGGGAACATCGCCTCCAGGGAGGACCTCAATAAATCCCTGAACAATTATTCCCTTCTGCTGGCGCCCGGAGTTTTGGGCGGCATCTTCGCATTGATCGTCTATCCTCCCCTTGATCAGGGGCTGCTCGTCACCTGCGGGTTGTGCGTCGTCTTTCTGCCCATTGTTCTGCAGCTGAGGAGCGTGTTTCGAAAGCGGCTGAACCAAGAGGCCGAACGGTTGCGGACGGCGTACGTCTATTCGAGCATTGCACTGGCGACGGTTGCGTTTCTGCTGTTGCTAAACGGCAGGCTGGATCGGTCTCCCGTAGAGATGGTGAGAGCCACGCTGGTTCAGAAAACAGCGACGCTCTCTAAAGGTCGAACTCGATACGTTCTTACGGTCTCTTCCTGGCGGCCGGGCAGGAAGACGGAGGACTTTAGCGTAAGCTCGTACGAATATAGACGCGCTGTCGTCGGGAAAGGCGTCGCTGTCGAAGTGCATAAAGGCCGTTTCAGCTTGCCGTGGTCCAGTAAAGTCTCGCCGCAATGACGTTCTGTTTCGATTAAGCCGGTCCTTTCTCGGTAACTGAACTCTGCATAGTTAATATATCGTAGGACGATCTAAATAGGTCGGATCACGACAGTGTGTGTCGCTGATTGTGGCATTTCGAGTCAGTTTCAAACTGGTGCAACTCGTAATGCTGAGCCGAGTCTTTCACTGCGCACGCTCCAGCGTGCTCCTAATCGATTGAAAGGACGATGGTTCGGAGGTTTGTGACGAATATGCCACTCTTTCGCCGCCGCGATGGGCGCGGACATGCACATATAAGGCTGAGGTAAGACCATGCGCAATCGACAAAAAGGCTTCTCATTAATCGAGCTTTTGATCGTGGTGGCGATTATTCTGATAATCGCCGCCATCGCCATCCCCAACCTGTTGCGGGCGAAGATCGCCGCCAATCAGTCTTCTGCGGTGGGCTCGTTGCGTACGATAAACACGGCGTGCATCGCCTTCTCCACCAGCTACGGCCAATACCCGGCGGCGCTCACTAATTTGGGCCCGGTCGGGTCCGGAACGGCCAGCTCCACGTCAGCAGACTTGATTGACTCGGTGCTGTCAGCCGGCCAAAAGAGCGGTTACGTGTTTACGTTCACAGCGGGTACGGCCAATCAGTCGTATTCGATTACGGCTACGCCCATCACTGCGGCCACCACCGGACAGAACATGTATTACACCGATCAGTCCGGCGTGATCCGCGTGGATACTTCCGGCTCGGGTGCAAGCTCTAGCAGCACGCCGATTGGATAGTCCCTCCGAGTCACCTGAGGACAAAAGGGAGGACTCGTCCTCCTTTTTTTCTGTTTTGGCCACCCTCCGGTGGGCGCATTTGTCAGGAGCGGTTCTCAGCATCACGATTTTTTTTCGGGCTCTCCATTCTTCAGCTGTAATCTCCCATATCTCCGTGGGGAATCGTCCTGAAACGTAATCGGCTTCTTCTGTTGCCACCATGCGCATGCCCGTCTTCTCCGAGATGCGACGGGATGCGATGTTGGGAACAGCCTTCGGAGCGCGCAGCACCGGAAAATTGAGGACGTCGAACCAGTAGTCGGTGACTGCCTCGCAAGCTTCCGTCATCAAGCCCTGACCCTGCCAGGGCAGACCCAGCCAGAAACCGCGATTATTGTTGCTGTCTTTGCTCATCAGGGTGATGCATCCGATCATGGAGCCCGGTGAACTTTTCAGCCGCAAGGTCCAGTGCCATTCCTCGCCGCGGGCCATCGCGGGAAGAGCAAATTCGCGGCACCAGGTGTAGGCGCCGTCTGGGGGGTAGGGCCACGGAACGATCTTTTGCAAAAAACGGACGATCTCCCAGTGGGGGAAGAGCGCCTGAGTCTGGGGCGCGTCGTCTAATTCCAGAGGCCGCAGGAGAAGGCGCCTTGTTTGGAGTGTGGGTATCAAGATCCCATTCACGATTAGGGTTAGCAAATTATAAATTACTGGGGAAAAACATTTGGTGCCACGAAGGGGCTCGGGTTATAAGTGTGCCGGTTTAGCCTCGGCCGGTTCGAAGTGAAGTCCCCAGTTGAAGGGATATTCGGCATGAAATATTCTGCAATCCTTTTCGCAATCATTCTCGCAATGTTGGCCGGCATCGCCGCGTTGCCGACGATGGGCCAGAACGAGGAGGTGGGGAAGATCGTCCGCACGGACCCGGCCATCGATAAGCTCGTCGCACCGGGTACAAAGATCGAAAAGGTGCATGGCGGATTTGGCTTCACTGAAGGGCCCATATGGGTGCGAAGCGGGTCTTACTTGCTATTCAGCGATCTGCCGAACAACGCGATTATGAAGTGGAGCCCGGATGGCAGCGTTTCCGTTTTTCGCAAAGGCATTTTTCCGGGGAAATATCCCGAGGAGGTACAGATCGGAAGCAACGGGCTCACGCTGGATAAGCAGGGCCGCGTGATTGCCGCCGAACACGGCAATCGCCGCGTGAGCCGCATCGAGAAAGACGGCACGATCACCGTACTCGCCGAGCGCTACGAGGGCAAGCGACTGAACAGCCCCAAT
>Ga0210394_10004884_pt1 | contig 15350 bp, 29 predicted proteins | sample IncBWC12MmetaG_FD_160121 | JGI IMG/M metagenome (GOLD analysis project Ga0210394, IMG submission 160121) | Forest soil microbial communities from Barre Woods Harvard Forest LTER site, Petersham, Massachusetts, United States - Inc-BW-C-12-M | ecosystem: Environmental > Terrestrial > Soil >... | reverse complement strand
CGGTTTTTCTCCGCTCGGGTTCGCTGGCCGTTAGCCCTGATCTGGTCAAGCTTGCTCACGAGACAACAATTGCACAGGACACGGTCTGAGACAACAATTATTTTCTGTCTCACTCACTCGGAGGGTTCTTTATCGCCTCGGTCACAAGAGATTCCAGCGTCAATGTGCCGGAATGCGCAACGGTCGACGCCATCAAACGCGACGATTCGAATGGAATTGCAGCCTTTGCAGCGTCTTTCCGCGTTTCTATATCTAGCATAGGATTTTTGTATAGTGACATGAGATAGGCAAGGGCATTCCCATCAAATATGCCGCCATCATCTCCCAATAATTTACGTGCTTTTTCAGCAGCTTCGGCCAAAAGCACTTTCTTGCTGCGCTTATTGGGCGTTCCCTTTTGCCGGCCGCCTGTCTTTTTGCGTGGTTCTATCTGCATTTAGCCCTAAATTTAGAAACCTGGAGGCGGTCCTTGAGCAACGCGAGCGCGTATCCAATTCAAATATTCTTCCGCAAGAGAGTCTCCGTTGGGAATGTCAGGAAACGTAACGGCCGGCCATTTATCCCATATTGCCAACTGTTTGGCAAAGAATAGCCAAATGCGATAGCCAGCACGATCAGGCTTCGGCGGTCCTGATATTGCGCCGCAAAATCCAGTTCGAACAATATTCGTGAGGTTAGGCGTGTTCGAAATCAGATCGCCTTCAGCGTTTCTGGCGATAGCTTTGATAGGGCGCTAAAATCATCCAGCGCCGCCACTGGCGTCACACCATCGGTTCTAGTGAATTGCGGCGTGATGAACTCGATCGTTTTGCCGGGCTTCGCTCCGATAGCTTCGCGTAATTGATCAGCGAAGTCGGGATCGCCGGCATCAAGAACAACGTCGCATTTATCCAAAATGTCTTTCATGACCCGCTCTCCTGTGGACACCGTGCGAGTTCGATAGCGCGATCAAACATCGCCAACGCGCTCGCATGACCCTTATCGTTGAGATCGTGTGCGTATTCGCATCCCTGTTCGCGCGCGGCCATTACAAGATATTTGCCGGCACCCGAGTCCTCGGCTTCTCTCACAGCGACGCCCATAGCCACGGCAAGGGCGCCTACGGAGCAAAAACTGACCGCCGATGGGTTGGTAGTCCCCACCCACCTCCCGTAAGAATCTTTCGCATAATCTCCGCATGTCCATTTTTTCGGATCGGAGACAATGCCGCGCGCCGTCAACAAGGCGGTTACGGTTTCGTTATCGGATTTGACTTCCGGCTTGTCCCAACGCTTATCGTAAAGCATATCAATCTCCTTTAATTTCAGCGGTTTGTGTCTGGTGATGCGAAGTCACGCGACCGCCCTCAGTTTGAGGTGCGGCGCATTTGCCTGGAATATGGCTCGTGAAAATCCCATCGGCGCCGCGGCTCGAATGTCGGCGCGATCGTCGCCGGGCGAAGCAAAATGGATGCGGTTGTCCGGCTTGCCGAGGTCCGGCGCGGGGCATGCCTCCGGCATTACAAAGCCATTTCCGGTCCAGAGGCAGGTTTTCTTGGTGTAGTTGTCGGTAAGTTCAAAGCCGGCGTATTCGTGAGGATGAAAATAATAGTCCGGCTTACCGATGTGCGGGATGCTCGAAAGCACGCCGACCGGATTCTCCATCATGTAGGGAGCGCCGGACCACTCGCAAACCTGACGCGCCGCGGCGAACAGGACCAAGGAATCCACCAGCATGTACTCGCCCTTGGTCTCGAAGTCGCGGGCGCCGCTGACTGCAACGTGGGTGCAGGGGGTCTGAGCGATTGCAAAGACGATCGTCTTATCGGTTGGCCGGCGAACCGTCCTGGCATCGCCCCAGACGAAATTGATATTGCCTTCCTTGCGCGGGCGCCGGATCGAATGCTGGATATCGAAGCACCAGCACTCATAGCCAGCCTCGGCCCATGGTCTCACCATGTTGCCAGTCAGATCACAGAGGCTGATGACGGCGCCTAAACTCATCGGAGTGCCCAAAACTTGTCGGCGTAAAATTCCTTGTGGCGCTCAATCCATCGATCAAGAACATCCTCGCCATCGCAGGGATCGCACGTCAGGAAGTTGGTAACGCCCCATTTCTTGCCGTCCGTTTCAAAGCCGCGACCAGCGCCATAAACCCAGCGCCAGCCATCCCCCGACTTGAAGCGATGGCCACATAGCCCGCATCGGAAGCGCTTACCATCGGGCTCGCCAGCCCATTGGCGATGGCATTCCTCGTCCGTCGCAACGCGGCGCTTTTGATCCGTGAAGCTCATTTTGAGGCCTCGTCTTGTAGAGAGCATGGGCCTAGCTCGTCCTTGCGTGAGACGTGCCATGTCCATTCAGAAATTGGCCTACGGTTTTTCATTTGCTCTGAGCGAGTAGCCCAGCGGCAATTGGCCGGTTCGTAATTTCCGTTATTGTCGATGCGGTCTAGGCTATGACCCTTGCTTGGGCGAGGACCCATATCTGCGAGGAAGTTTTCATAGACATCCCAGCGCTCGCAAATCGATATTCCGCGACCGGCATACTTTGGGTAAGCTGGATCAGTCGGCCGAAGGCATCGGCTTCGCATATTCACCCATGTCTGATACTCAGGAGTCTCGCAGAGACCGTGGCGACGGTTCACATCGGCCAAGCAACAAGCCTTGCTGCAATAGACGCCGCGCCGGCTAGACCCGGTCTCGAAGCTGACACCACACTTCTTGCATATGCATGTCTTCATTTGGAGGTCTGTGGTTTAGAGGGCAACGGATATTTGGCGCTGAACTTTTCGTAAATAATTCCGAGGCCAAAAGACGCCCACATGCCGACGGCAATAATCACAGCGTCTGGCCACCATGGAATGACTGTCATCATTCGCTTCCGGAGGTCGAGTTGGTCTGAGAGACCGGGCGCACTTCATCGAAAATGGCCTTAAGGCTGCTATAAAGCGCCTTCACTTCGCAGACCATTTCGACGTAGGCGCCGGGATCGTCGCAGTCCGGTTCTGGCCCACGCTCAACAGCACTGTCGATCATGGATTTGAGCCAACTGAGCGGTTGGATTTCGCGCGGGATCTCGGCGTCGTCAAAGCATCCGAGCGCATTAAGAGCAGCATGCTCCTGCTCGGCCCGGACTGTCGATGAGACTGGGCACCACATCATATGCTGGCCATCGCGTTCGCTAGCCTTGCAGCTACAAAGTTTGGCAGGCCCCACCTCTTGGGGATTGCTGGCCGAGGCGGCGACCTCTTGGAATATTCCGTCAATCGTTTCTTCGTCGCTTAGGAAATCGTCCCGGAATAGTCTAAGCAGTTCCTTTAAAGACGCTCGAACCTGCTCCGGCGCATTGCCGGTGGGGGCGGGCTGGCCGATCAGGGCGCGGATGGCCGCCGCGATATTACGAGCGGCATCATTAGATCCTTCGACGTGACACCAATCCTCGCCATCGCATGTGTTCTCGATTATCTTCTTCTCAGCGACCGTCGCGCACGCCTCCACCGTCACCGGGTCCAGCGCGGCGCGATCACCATCGTTGGGCAACCGACCGGTCGCCTTTAGATGCGCATCAACAGCACGACCGGGAAAATCTTTAATCTGTGTCGGCTTGCGCTCCACCGGATCAATGACGGCTTTTGCCTCTTTTAGAGCGCGTTCCAAAAGGCCGCTAAGCATGGAAATTTTTGCTTGATTCTCGACAGCAAAAATTAAGCTACGAAGTGCTTTTGTCACCGGGTCTAGCGCGGCGGGGGATGGGGCGAGCGCCAGCACGTCAGACAGGGCGGCTTTGTAGCCGTAGTGCCAATAGGCGCGCTCCGGCGTGTTTTCGTCCAGATGCTTCTGATCAGCCACGACGTATGGCGCGTTATGGCCGAGCCATTTCGAGATTTCGTCGTGGCGAAGTTGCAGCGCCTCTTTCACCTTCATTGCGTCTGTCATGGGCGATCCTCCTGTGACGCGGCATCCATTCTCTTGATGACCTCAAGCGGCCCAAAAAGATTTACAGCATTGAGCGCCTTCGCGATGTCGCTGTCACTCTCGCCGCAATCACGAAGCGTCATCACGGCAGCTACAACGGTGCGAATGCAGCGATCTAATCCTGTTTCTTTCTCGCTCATTCCCCGTCTCCATCAAAATCATTTTTCGGGAGCCTGAGTTGCGGGAAGCGGGGCGGCGGGAAGGGGCGTATCGGTTTCATTGTTAATCACAAAGTCAGAAGGCAGAAGAATACGGAAAACATCGCCGGGCGAGCGGGAAGTGGTGCGAAGCGCAGCCACGATCATTGATCTCGCTTCAACTATTTCTTTGAAATGCGTGCCGTCATTTAGTCCAAGCAAAATCGCGAACTGTCCTACCGGAGTTTGTTCGATGCGTTTTGCCAGCGCCTCTGCCTTGTCGAGTTTTTCAGTCATATCCGTATGACCTGCAAATGCGCTTCCATTCGGCATAGCCAGCATGGCGCGGATCGCTCAAGTTGTTCGGATCGCCGGGTTGGTTTGAGAGTTCCGAAAGAGGCGTCCCTAATGGTCGATCACCGCGAAACTCCTTCGCTGTCATGATTGGCACTTCTCCTTCCATTGGCTCGCGCTGTACCTCGTGTTCGCTAATCGCTAGATCGCAAGCGTCGCAGTACCAGCCGCCGCAGATGCCAACCGACCAATCATCCGGCTCGTAGGAATCGCCAATGTCAGCGTCGCATTTTGGACAATTCATCGTGCTTCCCTCCCGTCATACCAGCCCTCGATATACTCTCGCGCCGCAAGCATCTTCGTTCGGCGCTCGGTATCGTCCTTGTAGGACCAGCCGCGAAGTTCCTTGTCGTTCAAGGTCACGGTAATCTCGCCAGCGTCGTTGTCGATCAGATGCGGGCGTATCGCCTCCACCGCGCCAGCATTGCCTGGCTCTAGGGCGCGGAGACGATCCGCAACGGCGCGCAAACTTACCGCTGCCTGTTCGGCGACTGCCTTGATGCCAAGTATCCCACCGTTCTGTTCTTGGCCGGCGGTATCGAAAACGATGTCGTCCACTCGCTCTGCATTTTCGATGATCACGCGTCGTATGTAATCTAGTTCTGCCGCGCCCGTTGATTGGGCATTGCCGGGCGCTAGGGCGGAAAGGATGCCGCGACATACGGCGGCTACGTAGTGCCTCGCGTAGGCATCTGGCGCATCCAGCATCATGACAACGTCTGCCAACTGCTCGGCTAGGCGTGTTCCCTCGCTAACCCCGAATGGCCAAATCAGACAAGATTGTTCATGGGGATAGTCAAGATGAGCCCTAATCCATCTCATGCGCTTGCCATCGCCGCTCAATGCCCTCATGACGCGGGAGACTGAAAAATCATCGCAGATGGTCATCGGCGCACCAATGCGGTTATGAGGGCAATCGCGCTGAGGCCCAAGGCGAGCCACACAGCGACGTCGGAGAACATGGCCCAGTTGAATACCGGGACAGGCGCACTGTCGATCAGGAAGATTGCCAGGATCATGTCGATGCCCTCACATCGGTGCTGTCCTGCAGAACCGCCTCGAGCCCAGCCGGCCAAGCCGAGGGAATCCCGTGCTGCCCCAGGAGCCAAGCCAATTTTGCGACTGGCAACGGAATGGGCCTCTCGCCAGTCTCGAACCGTTTCATGGTCGTGCGGTTTGAGTTCAAATTCCCCTCATAGCCAAGCTCGATCGCGAACGAATCCATGCTCAAGTCGAGCTGCTGGCGTATCTTCCGAAACGCCTTTCCGTCCATAGTGTGCCGAGGCTCGCGGTTCATAGCCGAAACCTCGTTAGCACTAGCGGCCGATCGTCCGAATACGCCAGTGTCAGCACGTCGCAGAATGCCCTAAAACTGAGCACGGCCGCATCAAGCCGATCATGCCCTAGAACCTTGGCGTTGCGCTTCTCCGCCTCGTATGCGAGCTCGGCCACGCGAATTGCTACGGACGTGCTCATGCAGCCTCCAGCGAATCAATATTGGCTAGCACTGGCCGAAAGGCGACCCGGACGACCCACGGATTATCTAACCATGACTGCGGGCCGTGGAGCGATCCCCACAGTCGCACAAAGCCAGTTCTGTACGTTCGAATCGGGCCGTGCTCACCTTGGCCCGCCTGCGCGAGCGGCGCACCCTCGGCCAGAGCAGAGGCTTCCGTGATGTCTTGCAGCCGCTCGATTCGCACGTCGGTGACGATCAGCGTGAGGCGGGACGCCCAGCGAGGCATGTGGATGGACGGTCGCGCCTTCACGGTGTGGTTGTCCTCGAACGGGTTGGGGCCGTCGGCAAAATAGCCCTCGGTTTTGGCTGGCTTGCCTGTACGTTGGTCGATCATGAAATAGGCGTTCTCTCGAATCCAAAGCCGATCGCCGGGCTTGCGGTTCTGCCAGCCGGTCAGCGTCCAGTAATGGCCGAACAGGCAGATCGGCGGGCGGTGGGCTTGCAGATACGTCGCCGAGCCCGGAATGATTCCGTTCTTGGCGACGCGTTCCGAGTACAGGAGTCGCCTTGTTTCCGTCTTTCCACTGCCCGGCTCGCGGACCTCGCGCAGGCAGGCCATAACCATAGGCGCCGACATGATAGCAGGGTGGTCGGTCATGCCCTGCACAGCCCCTCCTGTCCGATCCCTACGGCGCGCTTCCATGCCTGCCGCGCGGCGATCTTGGAAAGATAGCCAGGATCGGCCTGCACCATCATCTCGTGCCACCGCCACGCCTTCATGTGCTCGTCGTAACGGGGCTCGAACAGGCATTCGAGGATCAGCGCGGTCGGACCGATGAAAACTTGGGGTGTTGCGCGCATCAGCAGTCCTCTAGATCGGTTTCGGTGCTGGCCTCCCAGTAGCTCAGGCACAATTCACACAAAACCGCGTCGCTCATGGTAGGGTCGTCAACTTGCGGCCGGTAACCAACCGCCAGCTCGTACCAGTCATTCAATTCGGCGGGGTTCATTTCTGAGAAATTCGGCATTTGGTCCTCCTTGGAGCGGGCCACTGCGGCCCCGACGCACCCAACATAAGAAGCCAAATAGGCCGTGTCAACGGTTATTTTTACGTTGCGCAAAATATATCAAGGGCGGTACGTAGCCGCGATATGCCTGCTGAGCGGTAGAGGTATCTTTGCGATCATCGCGGCGGCCATTTTACGGCCGTTAGACTTGGAGCCGTGGCGACGTTGCAGAGAGCAATTCTCGCCAGCCCCGAACCAGTCGTTACCATTCTTTCGTCCCTCTAGCCCACAATCGCGTGTCGTGAGCCGCGCGCCCTTGCCAATATCGGTACGACGGCCGGTATCACTCGGGACCTTGCGACCGTCCGAGTTTCTTCCCTTCCCGCTCGTCGTATTGTGGGCGATATTGAACCAGGAGCCGCCTGTGTTCTTGGTATGCCGGTCAACGCTCTCGGATTGAAACGAGCGTCCAGAGCCATCAAATCTAAAGCCGGGATTTTTGTGAGCTTTAAACGTCGGCGGCATCAATGCCGGCACGTCGCCCCACAAGTAGAAGCTTCCATAGTTCCAGCGAGCTCTCCCGACCCATGGCTGGGCACCGCGGACGTTCTCCACGATCAACGGGATATGACGGCCAGCCGCTTCGCAGGCTTCGCGTTGGATACGAAAGCATGCCTCAAAGAGGCTATTATCGGGCGGGGGAAGGGCCTTGGCTCGCTTCCATGGCATCGCGCGGTAGCTATAAGCCTGACACGGCGGCGAAGCCACGATCAGCGCCGCGCCCTTAAACTGCGATCCATGGAGCGTCATGACATCCTGCAGCACAAGCTGGGCCGGATAGCTATGTTCGCCGTAGACATGCCGCTCGATGTCAAAACCGACCACGTAATACCCTTCGGCCAGCAACCCCTCAGTCCAACCGCCAAGGCCGCAAAAAAGGTCGATCGCGAGAGGCTTAATACCGTATTTCTCACAGCCTCAGCCAGCATCGCCCGAAGGTCAGCCTTGCTGATATTCTCCGGCAGCCTAGGCATCATCCGCCGTGCCGTGATCTTGTAGCACGGTAGATCGGATTTCTTGAGCTGCAACAGCGCTGGCTTGGCCCTTCGATCGCGGCGCCGCTGGCGTTTCTTCTCAAGTGCTTCAGGTGATTTGGCCGGCATCGGTGGATCCATCCAGAGTTAGATATTTTGACGATACGCGGTCGTAACTCATTTTCACTTCACCCTTTACCCCAGTCTCTTCAAACCGAACCTTCGCGATACGGACAACAGCTTCGTCAGCATACGAGTTAGGCCGATCTATCACTATGCCATGGTCGCATTTATTGAACCAGTGGGCCGACCCCTCGATATCGTACAGGTTCACCGCTCGGCTTTTCCCGTCCTTTGCAATGTCCTTGGTCGGATGGGCGACCACGATCACCGCGACGTCGTATTGCCTGGCAAACCTCTTGAGCATTCGAATGCCTCGGCCGATGTAGTCGGTCATTGATTCGTTGCGCTCGCGTGCGTGCTCAACCTCGTTCCACGGGTCGATCAGCAGGCATCGGATCCCGTCGCGCAACACCGCCTCGGTGGCTTTGTCGATAATCCAATTCAAATCAAAATCATCATCCTCGGCGCCCGTCGGGTCCGAATCGATAAATCTGAAATATTCGTCGATGAAAGCATCTCCGATACCGTCGTGGATATTGTTGATGCGCCGCAGCTTGTTCCTTAGATAAGGGACCGTGGGCATTTCCGGTGAGAATATTGCCGAGTGCCACCCATGCAGCTTGGCCGCATTGGAGAGCAAATTTAAAACCCACGTACTCTTGCCGTGGTTTGGGATGCCGGTCACCACCATGAACTCGCCGGGGAATAATTGCAGATGGTTGTCGAGTGTCCACCATCCTGTCGAATAGACTGAGACACCGGGCCGGGCCGGGTAATCTGAAAGGCGGTAAAGGCCTTTCACCGGATACGGTTTGGCTGCGTTGAGCACTGCGGTAACTGCCTCCGATCCTTTTTGCTGCAGGACATCGTTCAAATCCTTGCAACCTAGCGGGTATTCGACGAAATAGCACTTTGACGCCGATAGGCGCCTCAAAAGTTCGGCCGCTAGGCGTCTTCCTGGGCGGTCCGAATCGACTGCCAGAATAAACCGCCTAACCTTCTTCAGACGATCGCGGTTGTTCCAAACAAACTCAAATTTCCCCGATGTGTCGTCGCCGAGCGGCTTGAGATCTTCCGGGTCTTCGTCTTCCTGTACGCCAGGTGCGCCGTCGGGGACCGACACCGAAAGCGGGAAGCCACATTCGATCGCGGTCAGCGCGTCGATCTCCCCCTCGGTGATGACGAGCGGCATGCGACCCTCCTCGAGAGCGGGATCGTCGAGCGCGTCTGAGTTCCAGAAAGTTCGGCGGCCGCCAGTCGATTGCCAGAACTTCTTGCCTGGCGCGCGGTATTTTTCTTTGCCGGTCAGGCCCCGCTCTAAAAACGGGAAAACTACGATGCTACCAGACGGGTCTGGGACAACTTCACCGTCTAGGTGGCTGGCGGTATAAATCCCGAACCTCGCGGCCGTCTCGGCTTGGATTCCGCGCCGTTCGAACGCTTCCACCCCGATAGGGCCTAGTATCTTTGCTGTCATAGTATCCTCCTCCGGTAAAACCACAGTGATTGCAGCCCATTGAAACACCTTCGCCGTCGATCGTGACGCCGAGGCACTTGAGCCGTTGATGAGATTGTTTTCGCTTGTGCGAGCATTTTGGGCAGATCGCGTAATACCGACCCGGGGAGCTCGAGCGGATCTGCACGCCGAACTCGCGGAGGATGTCGTCGGCGGTTTTCATAGGCGGCCGTCGACGTAGGTAGAGGCCTGGCGCTGAGCCGTCTCAGCTTGTTGCGCGTATTGGACTGATCGGTCAGCCCAAGTCCTCCAACTCGCCATCCAGTCGGCCGACAGGGTTGCCTTCGAGCGGTGATAATCACAAAACCGGTCAAAGTCCTGTGGTATTCGAGCGGTGGAGACGCCGCGGTCCAGGGCAAGCTGCCGCATCGCATCGGTCAACTTGAAATCGGCTGGTAGCCCGTGACGCGGCTTGCGCCTTGGCTCTCTCTCTTTCTTTTCTTCTTTACCTTTTACTACCGTACTAGAATCTACAGAGAGAGAGAGCTGCGTCACATTGTGACGTTCTGTGACGCTTAGTGACGGTTTGTGACGGTCGTCTGTAGGTGTCACATTGTGACGTTCTGTGACGGTTTGTGACGCCTTCTTTTCGCGCCACCTCGCCGTTCTTTCTGCCCCTGAGGATCGCTTTTGTAAGTTCCCCTCAGCTACAGCCATAGCAACGAGGGCGGCCGCCTCGGCCGTGTCCATACCACCGGTGATGAGATAGGAAATAACTTCTTTGATCGCGTTCATGGGTTCCCCAACTAAAAATAGGAACCGATGATATTTGGCGGGATTATACGGGAGGCTCTTGACCGTCAGGCGTAGTTCGCCTAGATAGGTAATCGCCGCCGATGGCCCGTCAAAGCTACATCGGTATTAACGGAGTAACCCGCCACGCCCCCGGCGGGTTATTTCGTTTCGGGGGCAACTTACGCCCAGATTCCTCGTTTCGTCAAGCAATCGTCAAATATGCGGCGTCAACGGGTAGTGGCGAATAGCGGACCAGCGTCTACCGCTAGTTTGCCGAGATTTTTTATCATGTGGCGCTGGCCTTCTTCCTTGCCCATGAACGCTGCTTCGATCCTGGCGCGGGCCAAAGTGGCATACTCGGGGTTTAACTCAATCAGCGTGGCTTTGCGGCCCAGTGAGGCGGCAACCATTGCGGTTGTCCCGCTGCCGCCGAACGGATCTAAAATCTCGCCGCCGAGTGGTGAACCAGCCTTGATGCAGCGCTCGGGTATCTCAGGCGGGAAAGTCGCGAAGTGTGCCTCGGAGAATGCGGCCGTTCCTATCGTCCAAACATTGCGCGCATTGCGTAGTCCGTCCGCTCGGACGAGTTTATTGATATCAAGCGTCTGTGGATTTTGGGTAGACGATCTATCCCTATTGCCGTTCCAGATGGGATTGCCGTCGTTTTGTGAAACGCGCGCGATACTGGATGCTGTTACCGGCTCCGCAATAGCATCAGAATCGTAAAAATATCTCTCACTCTTGGCGAGTAACCATATTTTTTCGTGGCTCGTCCCAGGTCGATCTTTAATGCTTTCAGGCATCGGATTTGGCTTATGCCAGATGATTTCCGACCTAACCCACCAGCCCGCCTCTTGCAGAGCAATGGCGAGGCGGTTCGGGATCATACAGAGGTCTTTGGCTTTGAGCGACGGATCGCTATTTAGACCGCCGCCGCGCCGTCCGCCAGCGGCTCGGTTAAAAGGGTCATCGCCGGTTGGTGGGTAAATCTTGCCGATGGTCGAAAACGGCTTGTCGCGAAATGTCCGGTCGTCGTTGCCAACCGCTTTCGTATCAGCCGCAGATCGCCCATTCGGCGAAGTAGCGTAGCAATCGCCGTAATTTAGCCAGAGCGTGCCGGTAGGTTTCAGGACGCGGCGGACTTCCTCGAAAACCTCAACCATGACGGCCAGATGCTCGCCAAGGGTCGGCTCAAGGCCGATCTGCCTATCCACCTTAACGGCCCCGCACTTTCCACATGCTGAGCGATGAGCCAAAAGCAGTTGAGCTGAGTTCGTCGCGGCCGATCCATCAAGGGTCGCGCGGTCCTCATTCCGGCCTTCGCGCATGGTGGGCGAACGGTGGTCGCAATCAGGCTCTCCGCCTTCCCATGTTGCCGTGCCGTAGTCCCGCAGTCCCCAATAGGGTGGACTCGTTACCACGCAATCGAAATGGTCGGCCGGCATCGCCCGCAGTTTCTCGCGAACGTCGCCAATGTGCATAGTCACCCGGCCGTCGAGAAAGGTTTCCGTGGTCATCAAAATTCCTCAACAATCCACCCACCGCCGCGCTTCTTGGCCTCCGGCCGCAGTGCGATAAACCGGAACGGGTACATAGCCGCGGCGATCTTGGTCTTTGCTCGAGCGTCGTCGGCCCAATGGCCTTTTACCTCGTGCATTTCCAAGGTTCCATCCTTGACCATGACGGCAAAATCGACGGTCAGGAAGGTATTGTCGGCTAGGCGAAGCTTCAGCCCCTCAAATTTCCACCATAGGATCTCTCCCGAGGCTTTCTGGCGCTCTAATTCTACAGCATAGGCAGCTTCGCCCTTGTTCATTTCCCCCGTCCTGAGGCGCCCTAGCGCGAACTGAGGCCTATCCATGACGGCGCCGCTTCGACGAGTAAACAACAGCCTGATCTATCAGGAATTTCGGAGTGATTTTGGCGATGGTTTCCCATGCCGTTTTGGGCATTTCCGCCAAGACAGTCTCAGGACGTATAATCTCGGCCGGGATGTCGAGCAATCTGGCAACCTTGCTGACGTGTTCCTCGGGAAATCCCGCCCGCTCAGACCAATTGTCGATCGTCTGCCTCGTGACGCCAAGCTTACCGGCCAGCCAGGCGACGGCGCCATGATGCTTTCCCGTCCGCTCTTTGTGCAGATGCTTGGCCTTTTCGATGGCGAGGTCATACCCTGCGAGGACAGGCGGCCGGAGTTTTTCCATAAGGAACCGTCGTAAATATTTTTATGGAAAATGTCAACGGTTGACTTGACAGTAAGAATAACCGTTGACACTATAACCACCATGAGCCAAAGACACCCTCGCCACTTTGACCAAGCCTATCTAGCTTGGCTTCGGCTACGCCACTGCCTTGCTTGCGGTCGGCCGCCGAAGTCTGACGCAGCTCATATCCGCGCTGGCTGCTTAGTACTTGGTAAGCGCGAGACAGGCATGGCCGAGAAGCCAGATGATAAATGGGCGCTCCCTCTTTGTCGAGAATGCCACGACACCCAGCACAATGTTGGTGAGTTGTTTTTCTGGATTAACATCTGCAATCGCGATCCATTTCTGGAGGCAATCACTCTGTATCAAGAATTCGGCGGCACGGGCGGCAAGCCTCGGGCACCGCGCAAGATCAAGCCGCGCAAGCCGCCTCACCTAAGGCAGAAAATTCAATCGAGGGGATCCAGATGAGATCAATGCAATTCATCTCGCTCGTTTTCATCATCGCCACATGGGGTGTGATCAACTTGGCGGTCACCACCATAAATGCTCACGCGATACGAGACGAGATCATGGAGATGCGCCGATGAAGGCCGTTGAGAGTAGCACTATTTCGCACATCGGCTTTGAGGACGGCAAGCTGCACGTCCGGTTCAAGTCGTCGCCGAAGCATGTCTATGAGTACGACGCGACCGCGGAAGAGTACAAGGCATTCATGGCTGCTGACAGCAAAGGTTCGCATCACCACAAGAATTTCAAGGGCAGACCGTTCGAAAAGAGGGAAGAATAATGCCAAAGCCAATCGAAGCTTGTCACATTTCGGTCGGTATAAGAATTCGCATGATCCGGGAGATGCTTGGTCTCACACAGGATGAGTTGGCTAAGCGCGTCGGATTAAAGCGTGTTTCAGTCACGAATACAGAGATCGGCCGCCAGAGGCTCTTGCTTGATGGCATTGAGCGCTACGCGACGGCGCTTGGTACAACTCCGAAGCATCTTTTGAAAGGAATATGGTGGTGAACGCATATCAGTTCTGGCAGGAATCGCTTGACGGTTTGAAGCCAAAGATGTTCGTCGACGACCCGAGGCTCGGTTTCTATAGGCGCGGCGTTTACGAGCGCGACGCCAAGGGCAACAACCGCCGTGTCGGCTGGACACCGGTTGCCATCTTCATGGTTGGCGACGTGATGACGGCGCGGGTTGGCAGCGAGGCCGACGGCCGCGACGTCACGGGCGATGCGTTGAACGAGTTGTGGTCCTACGTGGCCGCCAACGCGATCAGCGAGGGTATGTATCGCGAGGTAGCTAGACATGGCAAGCCCTGGCCAGACGCACACGATCCCACCAAGAACAAGCCAATGGTGGTCGATGGGCTAATAAGCGAGCCTTCGTCTATGCTGCCGGGCCACATCACATATGTTGCTAATCCGGAACAGCAGTTGATCGCCGAAATAAACCAAGCCAAAGCTGGCGTCTCGCAGTACGACAAGATCGACTCAGACGAAATGGCCGGGCGCGCGCTGAGCCTAAAGAACGAGATCACAACGCTCGCTGGCAAGCTAGACAAAATCCGCGAGGGTTTGGTTAGGCCGCACGTCGATGCCCAGGCAGAGATCAACGGGAAGTACAACCCGATCATCAAGGATGCGAAGGCGCAGACTGTGCTTTTGCGGGATCGATGCGGCGCTTGGGAGGATTTCAAACGCGACGCCGCCCGGAAGGCACAAGCCGAGCAGGAAAGGAAAGATCTGGAGCACGCCGAGGCGGTGCGCAAGGCTGCTGCTGCGAATGCCCCTATCCCAGAAGCGCCCGCGCCTGTCGCCCCGAATGCCCCAGCGCCGAAGTCTCAGATCGCGGCCGCTGTTGGCCGCAAGGCGTCGGTCACTGTCAAGAAATTCGTGGTGTCGATCGACATCGACAAAACATTCGCCTTTTTCAGGGAAAAACCTGAGTTGCAGCAATTTCTTCTGCAGATGGCTCAACGGTCTGTTGATGCTGGAATTACCGTGCCTGACGCAATTGTGGAAGAACGGTCTGTGGTAAAATAACCTGTTGACATTGGTCGCGCCGCGCTCATATTACGGAAAAGAACGGGGAGAAAAATGAACCAGATCGCAGTCAGGCACGATACCAAAGCGCCAGTCCAATTCGACGACTCTCAGATCGACCTCATCAAACGCACGATCTGCAAGGGCGGTACCGACGACGAGTTGCAGATGTTTCTGCATCAGGCCAAGCGGACTGGACTTGATCCATTCGCGCGGCAAATCTATGCCGTTAAGCGATGGGATGCCCAAGCCCAACGCGAAGTTATGGGCGTCCAGACTAGCATCGACGGATTTCGGTTGATTGCCGAGCGCACTGGAAAGTACGCCGGCCAGGTCGGTCCATTCTGGTGCGGAAAGGACGGAAAGTGGGTTGATGTCTGGCTGGAGGATTCGCCTCCCGTTGCTGCCAAGGTTGGCGTTCTCCGTCATGACTTCACTGAGACTTGCTGGGGTGTGGCGCGCTACAAATCTTATGTTCAGACCAAGCGTGACGGCAATCCAACAAGCATATGGGTCAAGATGGCCGACATCATGATAGCGAAGTGCGCCGAGGCTCTAGCGCTTCGCAAGGGTTTCCCGCAGGAACTCAGCGGGCTTTATACTTCCGATGAGATGGCTCAAGCGTCGATTGCCAGCGATCATGATCTGTCAACTGGAGAAGTTAAGGAGCAAGTTAGTCGCCCGCGCGTCCCTAGTCCATCTGAGGTTTCCATTCAGACTGACAATGGCCCGGTCGAGTTAACTCCATTCAAAAACGAAAAATTCCCGGCATGGGCTG
>Ga0210394_10004883_pt1 | contig 15351 bp, 11 predicted proteins | sample IncBWC12MmetaG_FD_160121 | JGI IMG/M metagenome (GOLD analysis project Ga0210394, IMG submission 160121) | Forest soil microbial communities from Barre Woods Harvard Forest LTER site, Petersham, Massachusetts, United States - Inc-BW-C-12-M | ecosystem: Environmental > Terrestrial > Soil >... | reverse complement strand
CAACGTGTTGGCCATTCTCCTCGGACTGGCCGATGCGCGCGCGTGCAAACGAACGCTGGACGCGCTCACGCTCGCGCAGGTGAATCAACCCTACCCGGTGCGCGCAGTCACGCGTCCGATCAAGCGCGACAGCTCGCTGTGGCGGGCCTACATGGGCCGTCACCGGCAGAACCTCGTCTGGCAGTATCACAACGGCGGCATCTGGCCGATGGTGGGCGGCTTTTGGATTGCCGCGCTGGTGTCGGCGGGGCGGATCGAGCAGGCCAAAACCGACCTCGTCGGGCTGGCGCGCGCCTGCGCCCTGCGCGATTGGTCGTTCACGGAATGGCTGCACGGCAGGACGCTGGCGCCGCGGGGCATGCCCGGCCAGTCATGGAATGCCGCGGCGTTTTTGCTGGCGGAGCACGCGCTCGGCGCGCGCGCGAGTCTGTTCGGTCTCGAGCGTCGCGCGCAGCCGTGAAACGCCGCCGGCTCACCGGCCGGCGGCGCCGCTGGGGATCAATCGTTGACCGAGCTCACCGCGTACACGGTCTGAGCATTCGCCTTCACGTAGTCGACCGGCATGTACACATAACCCGCATCGCCGAACGATGCGCTCCAACTGTTCTTGATGATGAAGTAGCCACCACCCGAACCCGGGGTCGCGGCCGCGGTGTTGGGGTTGGCGGCCAGGTCGGCATTGCTGACGAAGCCCACGATGTGGACACAGTGCCCGCCGATCGAGGTCAGATTATCCGCCGCCGAATACTCGATGTATCCTCCCGGCGAGCCATACTCGAAATTGTTCGTGGCGTTGAAGCACATGGGAACAGCGTCGTTGAAAGCCAGCGCCAGATAGACGTAATCCACGGAGAGATCCGGATTCTTCGGATTCCAGACATTGTTCGCGCCCACCGCCGAATAGGGCGAGCTGCCGTGCAGAACCGCCGGCGAGTAGCCGCACACCTCCTCGGCAAAAGTTCCGAATCCCAGCAGCGTGCAGAATTTCAGCGCCTGCGGCGCGCTGTCGGAACAGCTCGGCTCCAGGGCGGGGTAGGGATAATTCTCGCAGGTATTTTGATATTCGTAGGCCGGCGGAGGCGGCTGATTCAATGACGGGTTGTAGTCCCACTGATTCTCGTAGGCGAACTTGTAGCCCTGCGCGGCGGCGGTTTGAATGTCGAACCCCGCATCGCCGTTGTCATTGTAGTAAGCGGGCGTCCACAGCAGCTTCAGGTGTTCCATGAAGTCCTGCTCCGCCAGATTCACCATGATTCCCGTGTCGCGCGCGATCAGCTCTTCGATGGCCGAAGTCGCCGCGAATATATGACAGGTACCGCGCTGGCCCTGATTCTTGATGCAGGAGAGCAGATTCTTGTTCACGAAATTGAAATTACCCACGATGCCCGACGTGGACGGCGTGGTATAGCCGGCGCTCTGGGTCTGGTCGCCGTAACCGGAGAAGGAATTGACCCCCGCCGCCGAACTTGCGCCCACTTGCTCATTGCATGGCACGGGACCCGTGCCGAGCGGCAGCGGAATCATGTGCAGCACGCCGAGGCCCAATGTGCCGATCGAGGTGAGGGCAGTCTGAATCTCCTGCAGGGGGGCGTCGCGCAGCGTGGCGGGGTTCGTCAACGCGGTGGGTGAGAGCAGGTTCGCGCAGCCGCCCTGTGCGGGGGCGTTGACGGTGCCCGCAGGGCTGCCGCAAAACTGGCTGTAGAAGGACAGATAGCGTGAATAGGCGGAGCGGTACAGGTCGAGCTGCCGCCCGGGATCGGACGACATGAGAATGGAGTTGGCCAGCTGCGCCAGTTTCGTGCTTTGGCCATTGGTTTCAATGGTCTCGGAAACCCCGTTGTTCAATGCCAGCAAGGTGCGGTAATTCCCGTCCAGAGTGCGATGCACATTGGGATTCGCCGGCACGAGGTCGACCAGCGCGGCGAAGCCCGTCAGATCCGGGTTCTTGCGTATGAATTCATCGATCACCCGGCGATTTCTGCGGTCGGCGCGCAGCGTGCGCAATTGTTGATCCAATACGACGGGCAGCGTGGCCGGCAGCAATTCGCCGCCGCGCACCAGCCGGTCGAATTCCCGTTTGCCGATCTGTTGCGCGGGGCCGGAGGTCGGCTTGGTGGCTTCTTGCGCCATCGTCAAGGCCGCGCTCTCCATCGAGCGGTCGCCGTCGTGATCGCCGCGGTCGCCGCTGCGATCGCCGCCGCGGTCATCGTCGGCGTAGGTCATTCCCGTCATGACCGAAAGGGCAGTGAACAAGACAAGGGTTTTCAAATTGAAATGCGTCATGGGCGTATGTCCTCCTGTAGCGCCGATCGCCGGTCATTTGAAAGCGTGGTGGGTCGCGATTTGACAAAAGGAGGCTACCGCGGAATATGTCATTCCCGATTCGCGCCAATTCTCATTTCCTGTACAAAAAATGATCAGTGCGCGGGAAAAATGCGCCAAATGGCAGGGAATTATTGAGCGCGCTGCGGCGCTTGAGAATATGTCACATCGGCGCATTCGAAGCACCGATGTGCGGGGTCGAATGCTTACCTCTTGCCGGCGGCCGGCGCGAGCGCTGCGTTGAGCGTCGCCGCATCGACCGGCTTCACCAGGTGATCATCGAAGCCGGCCGCCTTCGTGCGCTGCTGGTCCTCGCTCTTTCCGTAGCCGGTCAGAGCGACGAGACGCACGCCGGCCAACTCCGGTGTGGATCGAAATTTCCGGGCGAGTTCATAGCCATTCATGACCGGGAGACCGATGTCCAGCAGCACGACATCGGGCTTGAACGAGATTGCCCGCTCGATCGCCTCGGTGGACAGGTAAACCGCCTGAGTCTCGTGTCCCTCGAGCTCGAGCAGCAGCGCCAGGGTATCGGCCGCATCGACATTGTCGTCGACTATTAATATTTTTTGCCGAGGCTGGCGCGACTCCGGGCCTGGATCGGCCGGGGCGCGCGGGCGCTCAATCAGCGGCAGCCGAATCTCGAACATGGCGCCGCGGCCAAGCCCCTCACTGCTTGCCTGCACCTGGCCGCCGTGCATTTCGATGAGCCGCTTGACCACCGACAGGCCGATGCCCAATCCGCCCTGCGAGCGATCGAGGGTGCGCTCGCTTTGCACGAACAAGTCGAAAATTCGCGGCAGCAGCTCGGGCGAGATTCCCACGCCATTGTCGGCAATCTGCAAAACCGCGGTGTCGCCGCTGGTGTGGGAGCGAATCTTGATCTCGCCGTCGGGATCGGTGTACTTCGCCGCATTCGTGAGCACATTGCCGACGCACTGCACGAGACGCGCATTGTCGCCGAGCACATACAGAGGCCGGTACCCCGCGGCAATGGAAACCTTGTGCCGCTGTTCGCGAATGAGGGAATCGACGACCTCGATGGCCTGCGCAATGATGCTGCCGAGCTCGAGCGGCTCGCGCTTCAACTCGATTCGTCCCTGCGTGATTCGCGAGACGTCGAGCAGATCGTCGACGAGACGGGTGAGTTGCGTGACCTGCCTTTTGATCACACCGACGCTGAACTGCGCCCGCGGTTCATCGAGGGCGATGGCGGCCAGCAGGGCGCCGGCGTTCTGTATCGGCGCCAGCGGATTGCGCAACTCATGCGCCAACATGGCTAGGAACTCGTCCTTTTGCCGATCCGCATCCTGCAGCGCGTTGCGGGCGCGAACGTGCACGGAAATATCGCGGAAATAGCACACGACGCCATAGCGGCCGTCCGGCAATTCGATGCGATTGATCTGCCACTCATAGATCTCGGCGGTGCGTCGATCCAGACGTTCCTCGAGGCGCTCCGGCGCCAAATAAGGTTCTCCCGTCTCCAATGTGTGCCGGTACAGCCGCACGAGCTCGTCGGCGAACTCCGCGCGCCACAGGATCCGGATGACCTCGCCGAAATCCCGGCCGATCAGATTGGGAATATCGCCAAACAGGGATTGCGCCGTGGGATTGGCCTCCCGGATGCGAAATTCGGCATCCACGAGATAGACGCCGAGCGGGGCCTCGTTCAGCAGCGTTTGAAACTGCGCGGTCCGCAGGCGCAGCGCGTGCTCGGCCTCGCGGCGCATGTTGCCGAGTTCCAGCAGAGCGCCGACGCGCGCAATGAGTTCGCGCGCCGAGAAGGGCTTGACGAGATAGTCGTCGGCGCCGGCATCGAAGCCCTCGATTCTCGCCTCCTCGCCGGCGCGCGCCGAGAGGATGACGACCGGCACGCTGCGCAGCGACTCATCTTGGCGGATTGCCGCCAAGAGTCCGAAGCCGTCGAGGTGCGGCATCATGACGTCGGTCAGAATCAAGTCGGGCCGCTCGCGGCGGGCGGCGGCCAGCGCCTGCTCGCCATCGGCGACCGCCTCGACCGCGTACACCGGCGTCAGAAGCTCGCGCACATAGGCGCGCATGTCGGCGTTGTCGTCCGCGAGCAGCACGCGCGCGCCAAAGGTGGCCGCAAAGCGCGGATCCCGGACCGGATGCGGGGTATCGAGCAGGGCGGGCAGCGTCGCCGTAGTGTCGACTTTTGCGTCCGGCAGCCAGCGCAACGCCTCCTGCACGAAGGCCCGTGCACCGAGCGTCGCGATGCCGTGCGGGCGCGCCGCGCGCACGCTCTCCGGCGGCAGGTGCGCGGCGCCAAGCGGTACACGCACGCGAAATGTCGTCCCGCGCCCCGGTGCGCTCATCACGTCCACCGCCGCGCCGTGCAGTTTGACCAACTCCTGGACGAGCGCGAGCCCGATACCTGATCCTTCCCGAGTGCGCGCTTCGCCGCGCTCGACGCGGTGGAATCGCTCGAACAGACGCGGGATCTCCGCGTCGGCAATGCCGACGCCGGTATCGGCGACGGTCAGCACGGCGTGCGCATGGTCGCGGCGCAAGCCCACGGCGATCTGTCCCCGCAGCGTGAATTTGAAGGCGTTCGACAGCAGATTGAGGACTATTTTCTCCCACATCTCGCGGTCGATATACACCGGGTCGTGCAGGTCCTCGCAATCGACGACGTAAGCCAGGCCGGCACGCTCGATTGCGGAGCGGAACGTGCTCGCGAGATCGCGCGTCAGTGCGGCCATATCGGTCGGCTCGAACGACGCTTGAACGCGCCCCGCTTCGATGCGCGCGAAATCGAGCAACGAATTGACGAGTTTCAGAAGCCGCAACGAATTGCGATGGACCACGTGCAGCTGTTCGCGCGCGGCGAGCGGCAGACTGCCCTCGGCAATCATCTGCTCCAAGGGGCCGAGCATGAGGGTCAAAGGCGTTCGAAACTCGTGGCTGACGTTCGAAAAGAAGACCGTTTTGGCGCGATCGATCTCCGCCAACGCCTCGGCGCGCCGGCGCTGCGTTTCATAGGTCCGCGCACCGCCAATGGCGGTCGCCATTTGGCGCGCCGCAAGCTCGAGGAAGGAACGATATTCGCCGTCGAGCGGCCGCCGCGGACTGATTCCAACCAGGAGCAGACCGGTCAGGCCGTCTGAACCCGCGCCCTTCAGCGGCAGCAGCAGGGCGCGTTGCACGAGGTCGGGCCACGGGCCTGTGGGGATGGCGATTCCCATTCGCGGCAGGTCGTTCAACTCTTGAATGGCCTCGTGCTCAATCAATTGCCGAACCGGCCAGGCCGGATCGTCGATGTCGAGCGTTGCGGGCAGCGCGCGGCCCGCGCCCGTCGTTTGGGCCGCGCGGCGCAGGCGGGGTGCCTCGGCGTCGCTGAGGTAGAGGGCGGCAAAGGGCGTATCCAAGGCGGACTGTCCCAAGACCTCGCACAAACGTTCGCAGCTCTTGTCGACGCTTTCCAGGCCGACGGGGCGCGCCGCCAAGTCCCGCAGAACTCGGAGCCGCCGTTCGCCGATCACGCGGTTGGTTACTTCCGTGACGACGCACAGCATGCCGGCGATGCGGCTGTCGTCGTTATAGACGGGACTGTACGAGAACGTATGGTAGGTCTCTTCGGCGTAGCCGCTGCGTTCCAAGAAGAGCAGCAATCCCTCATCCCAGGTGGCCTGACCTAGCTCGAGGACCTGCGCGATGCGGGGCCCGATGTCGGGCCAAATCTCTTCCCACACCTTGTCCGAGCGGGCCCCAAGCACCCAACTGGCCTTGATGCCGACGGTGGGCAGATACGCATCATTGCAAAAGAAGGTTAATTCCGGTCCCCACAGCATCCACATCGCGTAGCGCGAATCGAGCATCACCCGCACGATGGTCTTCAGCGATTGCGGCCAGCGGCTGGGAACCCCCAGCGGCGTTCGGGTCCAGTCGAGAGCCCGCATTCGCGCCCCCATCTCGCCGCCCCCCGCGAGAAAGCCCAGCGCCGACGAAGTCGGTTGGTCGCGGGCAATCCCCATATCGATCGAATCAGGCATTCAACTCCTCACCGCTGCGCCTGCGGTCCGGTCTCGAGTGGACACGATTGAATCATATGTCGAGGCTAGAACAGGCAGACAGTCCGGGATCTCGCATAACGAATTATTTGAAGTGAATATTAATATTATTATCAATCAATTATAAGATATATTACGTGTTATTTCTAATCCCGGTTGAGCGGTATCGTGACGCGAAATACGGACCCACCCGCGGCGGGCGACATGACGGCTGCTTGCCCGTTCAGCTGCTTCACTCGATGAAATATCGATGACATGGGGTTCGATAGTCCATCCCGGCCGGCGGCGGCCGACGGTCGCCGGCGGTCGTCCGCGAGCTGCACCATGAGGTGTCCGCCCGTCGTTTCGACCGCGAGGCTGACCAAGCTCACCGATCCTTGTTGGAGCGCAACGTTGAACGCTTCCTGCGCGATGCGGAACAGGGCGATCAACCGATTGGCCTCCATCTCGGGCGCTGATTCTGGATACGTTTCCTGATAGCCGATCCCGGCATTGGCGCAGCCGCGCCTGAATTGCCAACTCAGCGCGGCGAATAAACCCACCGAGTCGAGCAGCGTGGGTCGCAGTTCCTCGACCATCGTCCTCGCCAAGTCGACTGCACCCCGCAATCCGTCCTTCACGCGTCCCAGCCGCATGGAGGTATCGGGGGTGAGCACGGAATCGTGCTGTTCTATCCAGGCCACGTCCATCATCGCGCCAATCACGGCGCCGCCTATCTCGTCATGCAGCTTGCGAGCAACCACGCTGCTCTTCTGTTCGAAGTCGGCTTGAAGAAAAGTCACCAGCGCATCGAGTTCGGCCACGCGATCGAGCAAGTCCGCATCAGGGACGGCGAGTAGCCGATCTCGGGGCGGCGACGCCGTAGAGGCTTCATTTTGCATGCCGACCGTCCCGACCGTCCCGACCGTTCGGCCGTTGACCCTGCCTACCGCGCCAACAACAGATCCAACATGCCATGTACGAAGCTTATGGGAGCCGGCGTGGTTTTCTAGGGCAAACAATCAGCGTCGGTCGTCAGACGCGTCCTACCCCGGGTGTAGGCACTTCCCGCGCGCCAATCAGCGCTGCACCGGTTCAGGTTCGCTTCGCGGCGCGCAATTCTGGGCCCGTGCCTTGAGCCAACGGTGACGAGGAGGGTTTTTGAATGAACGCTGCACTGGCATTCTTGAACGGCGTTGGCCGGGACCGCCCCGAGGCGAGCGACGCAGCCGATGAGGTTTGGATGATGAATGTCCTCCTGGCGAATTGTTCGCCGCCGCAGCGCTCGGCAGTACGCCAGGCACGCCGCAGCGGCGGTTGGACTGCGCCGCACGACGCCACGAAAGACACGCGCAACTCATGAGTACCGTTTCGCGCGCGAACGGTTTAATCGGCGCGAAAAAATAAATCTCACGAAGTCGGCGTGGGCAAAATGAGTGCTCGCATCGCGCGGTGTTGCACGAAAACAGTTCGCGCGTTGCGGCCTACTCTCTTTCCTACACCTCTGAGATACGTTGTTCCCTCGGGCCTCTATGGGGCATAGCGAGTATTGTGAGAAAAAAAACGACGACATACTTTGGTGTTCATGTCCGAGAACATCGAGTCGACAATGGCGCGAAGCGAGATATATCCGTGCGAGATATATGTCCGTCGCGCACGCCGCATTGACCGCCACTCCGTCGCAGAGCGGACCGCAATTCTGCTGGGAGCGGTAGCCGCGGGCGTTTTCTTGATGACCCCGTCCGCCCTCGCGGTGCCGAGTTTTGCACGCCAGACCGGCCTGTCGTGCGAAGCCTGCCATACCGTGTTTCCCGAACTCACCCATTTTGGCCGCATGTTCAAGGCGAATGGCTACACGCTCACGAGCCTGCCGCAAGTGCAGGGCATGACGGAGGAGAAGGAACAGCGATTGTCGCTCAATCAACTGCCGCCGCTTTCCATGATGGTGCAGGTATCAGATACGCAACTCGCCAAGGCTCTGCCTGACAGTAGCGGCCTGCCGGGCAGGGCGCAGAACGGCACGGTGGCTTTTCCACAGCAAGTGAGCATTTTCTATGCGGGGAAGATTGCGCCGCAACTCGGGGTCTTCGGACAACTGACGTACGACAACGGCAGCGGCACCGTTCAGATCGACAATACCGATTTCCGCTTTGCCGACTTGGTCGTCCTTCCGGATGAGAAGCCGCTCATCTACGGCCTGTCGTTGAACAACAACCCGACGCTGCAGGATCTTTGGAATAGTACGCCGGCGTTTGGCTTTCCGTACCAAGCATCGAATGCCAGTGTCTCGCCGCTCGCCGGTACCGCCATCGACGGCACCTTTGCGCAATCCGTTGCGGGCTTGAGCGCCTATGCGCTCTGGAATGAATCGGCGTATGCGGAACTCGGCGTTTATCGTTCGGCGATGCAAGGCTACTCAAATCCGATCACCGGAGCCGCCGGTCCGCTCGACGGAACCGCATCAAACGTAGTGAGCGGAGTCGCCCCGTACTGGCGCGTCGCTTATGAGCATCAATGGGCTCAGCATTCCCTGGAGATCGGCGCCTATGGCGCGACCTTCAGGCTGCTGCCGGGAGCTACATCCGCAACGGCACCGACGACTCTGCAGGGAGCAATCAACCGATTTCAGGATGTCGCGGAGGACGTCCAATACCAGTTCCTCGGCGACATGCACATCTTTTCGATGGCGGCCACCCATATCCACGAATCGCAAACGCTGGATGCAAGCTTCGCATCGGGCAACAGTGCCAATCCGAAAGATGATCTGACCACATCCCGGGTCACCGGCACGTATTTCTACCGCCGCAAATGGGGCGGATCCGCCAGCTATTTCTCGACCACGGGCAGCACTGATGCGGTGCTTTATGGGATTGGATCGAAGCCCGGCGTCACGACGAGTGCGAATGGCAGTCCGAACACCACAGGGTGGATCGTGGAGGCGAATTATGTGCCGTGGCTCAACGTGAAGCTGTCGCTGCAGTACACAAGTTATACGAAGTTCAATGGCGGCAGCACGAACTATGACGGCTACGGCCGCAATGCGCACGACAACAACACGATTTATATCTTGACGTGGTTTGCTTATTGAGACAGGGGCCCCGGGAGCGCGGGCGTCCCTCGGCTGACAGAAGATATTCGAGCGAAGAAAGGAGGGCAAGGCAATGAATATTCGTCGTCTCATTACAGCGGCGATTACGTTGGCGATGACGGCAGCGCTGGCGCAATCCGCCGAACTCACCCAGGAGGTCCGTTCCACTGCCGAGCGAATCGCAGTCAGCACCTGCGGAACCTGTCATGGCGCCCAGGGCACCAGCATCGTGCCCAAGTTCCCGAACCTCGCAGCCCAGCCGGCAAATTACCTGGCCGCACAGCTGAAGGCATTCAGGTCCCGCAGCCGCGGCGATCCCGATGCATTGGCCTTCATGTGGGGGATGGCTGCGGCGCTCGATGATGCGCAGATCGACGGGCTGGCCCAGTACTATTCGTCGGCAAAACCGGCGCGTTCCGGCACGGGTGGCGACCGGACGATGCAGGCACGCGGTAAAGAGATCTATGAACTGGGGGTCGACACGCTGCATGTGCCGCCCTGCCGCTCGTGCCATGGATCAAAGGGCGAGGGCATGCTGGATTTCCCCAGATTGGCCGGACAGCACTCGCAATATTTTTTGAATCAGATGCGCTCTTTTCAGAGCAACTTGCGCAGTACGGACATCATGCGCCCGTACGCCAGTGCGCTGAATAGATCGGACTTGGAGGCGCTCGCGGAATACATTCAATCGATGTGATTGGGGCCGCCCAACCACACCCGCGCATTCACGTGTACAGGTGCGTGGTAGGCAGGCCGAGCCGCAGACAGGACTGTGTCGCCGGACTTTCCAGAGGGATGATCCGATTCGACAGGTCGCCCGCCCATTTGACCAGCCACCTCTCGCGCGGGCGCAGTCCCTGCGACTCGGTCAGCCCGAGCAGCTGGCGGATCCACTCCGGCACCAAATCCACCGCAGCGCGCACCAATACGGGTTGCAGCCAGAGAAACGGACGTGGAAAGGTGGCGGTTTCGCGCATGATTTCGAGAAACTGAAACACGATGGGGGAGGGGTCTAAACGGCTGCGCTTGGATTCGAACAGATCCCGCATCGCGCCGACTGATTGCGGGGTGTCGACCGCACCGTAGAGCCGGGCGGCGGGTGTCCCCTCCCGATAGAAACCGTCGAACTCGCAGGGGCTCAAGGCAGCGACGTAGCGGTTGTACGCCTCGGCAAAGCTGAATGCCGCGGTGGCGTGCACCCACTCCAACAGGCGAGGATCGTTGGCCGCGTAGCGGATTCCCGACGGCGTTTCGCCATCGACAGCCGCGTGCCTGCGCACCACCCCGGCGATCATGGGCTCCGCAACGCTGCGGGCTCCATAAACCGTGACCATTGCCGCCAACCCGGTGCGCCGCAAGCGTCCGATCGGATCCTTGCGGAACGACGAATGCTCCCACACTCCCGCTCGAACCGACGGCTCAGCCAATTCAAGTACCACGGCCGCCACGCCGCCGACGAACAGAGCGATCGGGTTCTTGAAAATGCGCCACGACACGGAATCCGGGCCGACCAACGCCTCCTCCCGCAGCGGCTGACCGAAGTCGATAGTCCGGCTTTGTTGACTCGTCAAAAGCGTGCTGATGGTACCGTCGAGGCGACGCTGCAAGGCCGCCGGCAACCGGATGACTGTTCGCATAGAGCCGCAGTATAGGGCCTCGAGGTCACTCGAGCAGTGGAGTCACGACGCGCTTCAGACGCTCGGGCGTCCAGGTCGCGTCCTTATCCTTCCAGCCATCGTCGATCAATCGGCCTTCGCGGTTGATCGTGAAATTCACCGGGATGCGCCAAATACGTCCATAGCCCGGGAGACTTGAGTTCGCCAACAGACCCACGGGAAAACTCAATGAGTGCGCCACTTGCTGTACTTTGAGTGGGTCGTCCTCGGGTGAATCCAATGCGAATCCCAGCACCGTCACCCCCTCGGCCGCATGCTGTGCCGCATAGGCGGACAGCAGCGGCAATTCTTCGCGGCACGGCGCGCACCAGGTGGCCCAAAACGTGAGGATCACAACGCGGCCGAGGAGATCCGATGTGGCGATGCGTTGCCCATCGAGCGTGACGAGTGTCGCGGCGGGAGCCGGTGCACCGACGCGCAGTGCATTGGCGGATGCCGAAGGCGCGAACAGCGCACCGAGTCCCGTCACGCTCAATGCCGCGGCGCCGCGCAGCAGCGCGCGCCGCGTCGCCGACTCAACTTCCATGCTGCGGCCTCGGTCACCACTCGCGTGCGCCACTCGTACTGTTGTCGTGCCTGATTCAAAACGCATAGCTCAACCCTGCGGTCGCGGTGTAATGAGGGAACAACTGGTAGCCATCGAGATTGCTATAGATCGGCACCTGCACCACGCCGTAGGCGTGGAGCTTGCGGGTGACTTGCGCAGTGAGTCCGGGGCTTATGTAGGCGACCGTACCGACGGTGTCCGTCGTGTCCGCCAAAGCACCCTGGTCGGGGCTCTTGTGATACAGGTTGAGCTGCACCTGAGGAATCCAGCGCGGATTGGCTTCATAGCGTAGCCCGACGCCGAAGGTTGCGGAATTGCCCGGGCGAAAATCGTTGCCCGGCTGATTCTGTTTGTGCGCCACCGCGGACTGGAATTGGCCGTTCACAAAAATATCGAAGTTCTGGCTCACCGCTTGATAGTAATAGGCGCCCACGATGATATCGGTGCTGCCGGTCCCGGCCTGCAAGCTCGCGTCGAGAGGAGTTCCAACGTTCGGGCCGTTATAGAAATCCACCGCCGTCCCGTACTGTCCGGTCGGCAGTTTGATTCCCAATTGCAACCCGAGGTTATGCGTCGGCAGCAGTCCCTGGTAGTTGCCCAGCAGTTTGACATCGCCGAGGTTGTCGACGCGCGCGCCGCTGATCTGATCCGGTGCCGTTTCGGCAGACGTGTAGGGTTGCAGCTGCGTGCCGTACGTGGTGTGGGTGCGCACCACATAGGGCACCAGCAGATTGACATTCCAATCCGCGCTCGGCCGGTAGTTGATCCCTAAGGTGAGGTAGCGGTTGATCGTGCCTTTTTCGATTTCCCCGCCGCCCAGCGCCGGGTTCGACGGATTGTTGACGACCTCGGCCGGTGTTGCTGCATGGGTGCCAATGCGCAGCTCGTCTTGGTCGATGTAAGTGTACTCGAGGTTTACGCGCCAGCCCGTAGTCGCCGAATAGCCCATGGCTCCATCAGAATTGACTGTGCAGCCGCAGGTGGCACATGCCCAGGTCGATACCGGGGCAATCGCAAGGCACAGGGCCGCCACGCATGGACGGTTGACTGAATGAATCATCGGAAAACTCCCGCGACCGCCAAGGCGGCCGCCTCACGCAATGATTGAAAGGGCGTCAGGCTGCGGTAGCAGGCGCTTACCGCAGCAATCAGCCGCTGAAATTCAATTTAGGCGAGAGCTGGGGGACCGCGAGGCTGATGAGCGCGTGGGAGATCGACGCCCAGTCGCAGCGCTTCGAATGCGACGAGGGGCTGAGAAACGATGGGCGCCGGTGGTTCAAAGGCGATGATGTGAGAAATCGGTCCCGCGGCGGGAGCGCTGCCGAATGGGCAGTTCTCGAAATGACTGTGCGTTCCCGAATGGTGATGCCCAGAGTGCGCGGGCATCGGCACTTGGTAGGTCGCGGGACACAATTCCAGCAGAAACGGCGTGCCGCTCGCCGGCATGAAGCCAACCGGTACATAGGCGCGAAACAGCAGCGCTACCAGCAGCAGGCTGGTGAATATGTCGCGTCGTCCGGAATTAAATAGATGGTTCCGCATGTGGCTTCGCGGCTCTACCCTGCCATAGTGCGCCGCCGCGGGCTAGTGGGGTAAACGCCCCAGCCCAGGTGGATTGCGCCATTGTGCGAGGGGTCGCAATTCAACGGCTCACTGCATCGCACCATGCAGATTGACCCATGCGGCGCGGCAGCGGTCAGCCTTTTGACGCGCTTGCGCCCCGGTACCATCGCTCCAGCCAGTGATCCACGGAAACCGTGCCTGCCCCGGCGATGGCCAGCCACAGGAATAGCGCCAGATATTCGAACTCATCGAACCCGAGCAGGGTCTCGAGCGAGTCGACGTCGCCCCATTTCGCCGATCGAATGGCGACGATCATCGTGATCCCGAGGGCCCCTGCCGAAATGCGGGTCAGGAGACCGGCGAGCAAGAATAATCCGCCGAAAAACTCCACTCCGGAGACAAAGGGAGCGAGCAGATGCGGCAGCGGGATCCCCCAGCCGACGAAGTTCTCGGTCACCTGGGGCAGGGCCTGCAACTTGCCCCATCCGCTCCACATGAATACCCATCCGACGGTGATGCGTGCAAACAGCGGCGCCAACCAAGTCAAGTGTTGCGCGATCTGCCTCGGCCACTCGATGAGCCATCGTACGACTAGTTTCATGAACGCTCCCAAGGGACTTTTTTATGAACGCCGCGTCTTGCCCTTCGGCTCAGGCGGGCGCCCCAATGGTACACATGTCGAAGACCGGCAAGCTGGCAGGATTATTTCCGCCAAAGATGCTCCATAAGATCGCTCAAGCGACCGCCGCACGCCCGGAGCCAAAAAAAGTGGCATTTTTGGAACCCGCGACACGGAATCGCGTCAGTTTTCAGTTCAACTTGAGGTGAGAGAAGCACTTGATTCGCACGGATGGGCATTTCATGAACCAGGGTTTGGCGGCGCTGTGTGCCTCGGCCGTCGGGTTGTTATACGCGTCGGTCGCCCCGGGGAATGTTCGCCCGGAGCTGGCACACACCGCGCTCGCCGCGCTCGCGGATGCCAAGGCCGTGGCCGCCGCCGGCCGCGGGCAGCTTCTGTTGGTCGGTTCGACGCTGGCGACGGAGCAAACTCCGAGCGAAAACGTCGTGGTCGTTTTGGAGTACCCGACCATTCGGGATATGAAACCCGGAATGGTGCTCATTCTGGCAAAGAATGATTGCGAACCGATCGAGGCGTGCTTGATCGCCAGGCGCGTGGCCGAGATCGACTCAAAGGGCGAAGTGCAGACCGACCCCTACACGGGCCAGGAGCTGCTGTTTGCCAAGACCAAGGCGACGCTGCTCGGCGTAGTGTCGTATGCCATCGACCTGGAAACCGACTCCATCCGCGACCTGCGCGTGGACCGCGCGGGCGAATCGGTGACCCTCGCTCAAGCGATTGCCCAGCAAGAAGCGCAGATCCGGGCCGGCAGGAAGTGAAGTAGCGAGACGATTTCGTTCTTGTCTCAGCTCGCCAGCATTGCCGGGAGCAGGCGATCGTATTCTTTCTTCACCACGGCGTAACACTCGCACGTGCGGAGCTCGAGCTGCGGTCGATCGAGCACGGTGATATGACCCCGTTGGTAGTCGATCAGCCCCGCCCTATGCAAGCGGCCCGCGGCGGCCGTGACTCCCTCGCGGCGCACTCCCAGCATGTTGGCGATCAATTCCTGCGTCATCACCAGCTGGTTCGAGCGCAGCCGATCCAAGCTCAGCAACAGCCAACGGCATAGTTGCTGATCGAGCGTATGGTGGCGGTTGCAAACCGCCGTCTGTGCCATCTGCGTGATCAGCGCCTGGGTATAGCGCAATAACAGGTGCATCACCGGTCCCGCGCGGTTGAATTCCTCGAGCATCAAGCTGGCCTTCAGCCGATAGCCGGTACCGCCGCTTTGCACGACCGCGCGGCTCGGTGTCGATTCGCCGCCCATGAAACGCGAAATGCCGACGATCCCATCGAAGCCAACGACCGCGATCTCGGCGGAAGACCCGTCCTCCATCACATAGAGCAGCGAGATAATGGCTGAAGTGGGAAAGTAAACATGCAGCAGTGTGGCGCCGGGTTCATAGAGCACCTTGCCCAACGGCATGTCCACGGGCTCCAGGTGCGGCAACCAGCCTGTTAACGTTTCGTCGGGCAGGCTCGCGAGCAGCTGATTTTCTCCGGGGCCGAGCGCACATGCCATG
>Ga0210394_10004882_pt1 | contig 15351 bp, 6 predicted proteins | sample IncBWC12MmetaG_FD_160121 | JGI IMG/M metagenome (GOLD analysis project Ga0210394, IMG submission 160121) | Forest soil microbial communities from Barre Woods Harvard Forest LTER site, Petersham, Massachusetts, United States - Inc-BW-C-12-M | ecosystem: Environmental > Terrestrial > Soil >... | reverse complement strand
CTTAACAAAACAAAGGGGAAAAGTACCCTGGCTTCGTTTTTACAAAATCAGTAGCGGAGGCCTCCGGCCAGCGGGTCATCGATTTGGACTCCGGGCAGTTGTCTATAAAAACCAAGAAACCGGTCTAAATCCTCCCGCGATAAACTCTATAATTCAAGTTCGGATTTCAGGCGCTTCCACTCGTGTATACTCACATGAGTCTCAAAGGGTCGGGCAAGCTGAATTTGGGGATGGGAGGAGCTTATGCGCAAGAACTTCCTTGGCCGCGCAGCGGCGCTGATTAGTTTCGGGTTGGTCACAGCCGTGGCCGACGCTCAGACCTGGACCACGATCCTCAACCAGCCTCCCACGAGTCTCTTGCACTGCATGTTGCTGACCGACGGCACTGCGATGTGTCAAGGCGCTTCATTTTACGATTGGTACAAACTCACACCTGATACCACTGGCGGCTATCAGTACGGCAGGTGGTCGACCCTGGCGAGCATGCCTGCCGGTTATGCGCCCCTTTACTATGCTTCGGCGGTGTTATTGGACGGACGCGTGGTAATTGTCGGAGGCGAATACAACTCCAACAATTTTGTGCTCACCAACATGGGCGCTGTTTACGACCCCGCGGCCAACACCTGGACCATGATCGCTCCGCCAGCCAACAGTCAATTCCAGTGCATTGGAGACGCGCCCGCCGCGGTTTTGGCAGACGGCCGGCTGATCATCGGCAGTAAGCTGTACCAGTCCATGGCGATACTCAATCCCACAACATTAGCGTGGTCCATTGTTTCCGCCAGCGGCAAGAACGATACCATCAATGCGGAAGAAGGTTGGACGCTGCTTCCCGATGGCAGCATCCTCACGCTCGACGTAGCGAGCGCTCCGGCAGCGGAGCGTTTCCTTCTGACCGGCTCGACGAACGGCGTGTGGGTGAGTTCGGGTAGCAGCCTGCAAGATCTGCACTCGCCCACTACCGACCCGCCAATTACGGCGTCGGGCTGCCCGACGTACACTCCGCCTGGCGAAATGGGTCCCGCGGTGCTCCGTCCGAACGGCACGGTGTTCGCCATTGGGGCGGATGGCCATACTGGCGTCTATACGCCGCCGCCGGCTTTATCCACCGCGGCGGGTTCTTGGGCTTCGGGGCCGGCATTGCCCACGGGACTGAATGTCCAAGACGGCCCAGCCGCTCTTTTACCAAGCGGCCACGTGTTATTTGGCGCTAGCCCCGGAGCAAGCGGCCCCGGATTGCAGTATTTCGAATTTGACGGCTCCAGCCTCACTGCCGTTGCTGCGCCGGCCCGCGCTTCCAGTGACGCTACGTATTTCACAAGCTTGCTCGTCCTCCCCACGGGACAGGTGATGTTTACCGATTATTCCACCACGGTCCAACTTTATACACCCGCCGCCTCGCCCACGTACAATTCCGCTTGGGCGCCAGCGATCTCTTCGGTTCCGCCGACCATTGTAAACAGCACTACCTATCAGATCACCGGCACGCAGTTCAATGGCCTGAGCCAGGGATCGGTATTTGGCGACGAAAATCAGAACGCCACCAACTATCCCCTGGTTAAAATTATCAATGTAGCGTCGGGGCACGTCCTGTACGCAAAAACGCACAGTCATAGCACCATGGGGGTGGCAACGGGAACCACTCCCGTTTACACCTACTTCGACGTGCCGGTGAATATCGAGAGCGGCTCCAGCACTGTACAGATTATCGCCAATGGTATCCCGTCCGGGGCAGTGACGGTTAACGTCATCCAAAACAACCCGGTGACGATCGCAACGATGACGAGTCCGGTCAGCGGCGCCAGGCTACCTGGCTCGACGGTTACGTTCCAATGGACCACCGGTTCGGTGATTCAAGAATACTACCTGTACGTGGGCACTTCGCTCGGGAACAACAACATCTACGGCCAGAGCCAAGGTGCCAATACGTCGGTCACCTTGCCCGGTCTGCCCACGAATGGCGAGATCCTTTACGTTCGACTATGGTCGTTGAGCGGGGGCGGTTGGAACTTCAACGATTACACGTATACGGCGGCTGCTTCCGGATCCTCTGTGACCCCCGTTCTGGACTTTAATGGAAGCGGCTACCAGGATGTCTTCCTCTATGATCCCGTCGGCGGGGTCGGTTACGCGGGGCTGAGCAACGGCTCGGGTGGGTTCACGTATGTCTACAACGGATTTACACCCGGCTACGACATCATTCGTTATGGCAATTTCACCAACAGCGGCTTAAGTGGCCTGGTCGTCTACAACAGCACATCCACGCTGGGGTATGTTCTGCTGGGCAGCGGCAGCGGCACGTTCAGTTCGGCGGTGTCGATGTTCTGGGGACCGGGCTTCACCAAGGTCGCGGCGGGGGATCTGAATGGCGACGGGTTGACCGACTTCGTGATTTACCGCCCCACCGACGGCACCAGTTACACGGCGATCAGCAACGGGGATGGTACATTCCGTTATCAATACACGCTGGTAAACGGCGGCTACACAAACGTGGTGGTGGCCGACTTCAACGGCGACGGGAAAGCCGACGTGTTCTTCTACCGCTCCACCGACGGCCTGGCGTACCTGGGAATCGGCAACGGGACGGGCGGATTCACGTTCGCGCCGGTCTCGCTGTCGGCGGGGTACGGGGTCGTCGAATCGGGCGACATCAACGGAGATGGGAAGGCGGACCTGTTGTTGTATTCCAGCAACTCGGGCGCGGCGGCGGTGGGCTTGAGCACGGGGACGAACTTCACGTTCACGCCGTATGCCTACTCGCCGGGATTCACGACGGTGAGGCTGTTCGACTTCAACGGCGACGGCAAGTCCGACTTGGCGTTGTACAACATGAACACCGCCATCGGCTATCTGGGCATCAGCAACGGGACGAGCGCGTTCACGTTCAGCTCGCTGTTCTGGGGCCCCGGATTTAGTACCGTGGATGCGCTGGACTTGAACAATGACGGCAAGATCGACGTGGTGATTTACAACACCTCCAATGCCGCGGCGTATACGGGGATCAGCACGGGGAACGCGGCCAATCCGTTCACCTATCAATATTCGTTTTGGGGTACCGGAAAGGTGCTGGCAACCGCGGCCGCGCAGCCGTAAGGGTCCGCTCCTAGTCGCGGCTCTATTTCGAGCCTTGAAGATTCATTAAGATAATGCGTGCCCGCGGCCGAGGCGCGGCAACTTCGAATCTCGAACTCGTCGCTGCGGAAGTTGACCGCGACGCTGCTCTGAAACCAACAACATAAGCACTGGAAGAAACTGCCCCACTCCATTTTTGCCGCGAACTCCCGCTTGCGGTCGATATGGACCTAGGAGACCGTCCGGCGTCCGCACTAGACCGTTCGAAACAAGGCAATGGCTTTTAAATCATTCCGGTGGCTCGCTAACGGTTCTCCGGCGGTTGCAATCCTCTGCCTGCTCGCCGGCCTTCCCGCGTTTGCACAGCGTTACAGCTTCAAGTCCTATGGAGCGGATGAGGGTCTCACGACCGCCGTCAACCGGCTCTTGCAGGACCGCGACGGCTTTCTGTGGGTGGGCACCTCGAACGGCCTCATGCGCTACGGCGGCGGCGACCACTTTCAGCGCTTCGGAAAGGCCGAAGGCCTGCCCAGCGAACAGGTGTATCGCGTTCGGCAAAGCCCGGACGGCACATTGTGGACGGTCACATCCAAAGGACTCGCGCGCCTTCGCCAAGACCGGTTCGAGCATGTCGATACGGTTCTTGCCGAAGAGAGCGAGGCCATGTCCGACCTGGATTTCGACACCCAGAGACGGCTCTATCTCGGCACGGTAAAAGGTCTTCTGATTGGAGAGGCTTTTGCCGGCGGCGCATTTCGATTCCATTTCGCCGACGCGGTTCCTCGAGTCGGCATCACTGGCTTTCACTTTGAGCCCGCCGGCGACGTCTGGTTCGGATGCGGAAAGAGCCTGTGCCATCTCACCCCCGCCGGCCTTGAAACCTTCGGATCCCGGCAAGGCTTGCCGGAGGAGCAGTGGAGCGCCATTCTGCGCGATCGCCAGGGCACTCTCTGGATTCGCAGCCTCCAGCGGCTCTACATTTGCCCACCCGGCTCGCGAACCTTCTTCGCACGCGATGAAGGGCTGCCCCAATCGAGCAACTCCGCAGTCGATCTCGCCATGGATCGTGCCGGCACAGTGCTGGTTTCGACCGATCTCGGTCTCGCCCGCTGGATCGGTGGCAAGTGGAACCTGGTTGGAGCGGCTCAAGGCCTCGCCTCCGATACAGTCTCCTCCGTCCTTGAGGATCGCGAAGGTTCGCTTTGGATCGGAGTGTGGGGCGCAGGTTTGGCGCGCTGGCTGGGCTATGGCGAGTGGACTCAATGGACCACCAACGACGGACTGGGTAACAACATCGTCTGGTCGATCCGCCGTCAGCATTCTGGGGCAATGCTGGTGGGAACGGATAATGGACTGGCTCGCATCGACGAAAACGGCAGCCAACCGCCCAAGCTCTGGCGTGTCAAGGACGGTTTAGGCGGAAACAAGGTTAAGTCTCTGACCATCGCCGCGGACGGTGCGGTCTGGATTGGCACCCTCCCCGGCGGCGTCTCCCGGCTGGACCCGGAGACGGACCGGATTCAGACGTTCGGCCCGGAATCCGGTCTTGACGAAAACCGGGTGATTGCGGTCCAGGTGGATCGCGAGAATCGCTTATGGGTCACCACGCCCACGGGCGTGTTCCGCAGCGGGCCGCTGGACGGCAAAGTGCGATTTGAACGGCAAATACCAACCTCGTCGACCGGACACGAATTGTATTTCCGGATTTTCGTAGACCATCTGGGCCGCGTCTGGATTGGCAGCATGATCGGCGCTTTCTGCTGGGACGCCGGAAAGTGGACGCGTTACACCACCGCCGATGGTCTGAAGAGCAACGGCGTCACCAGCTTCGCCGAGACCCGTGACGGAGCTATCTGGATGGGATACCGCGAGCCGGTCGGGCTGTCGCGGATGACCTTCCCGGCCGGCAAGCCGCACTTGGACCACTTCAGCCGTTCCACCGGGCTGCGGTCCGATTACATCCTGTTTCTTGGCCTGGACGCGAAGGGAAATCTGTGGGCGGGAACGGACGACGGCATCGATGTGTACAAAGGCGCCTCCTGGACCCACTACGGCCGCGACGACGGGCTGGTTTGGGACGACTGCGCCGCGGCAGCGTTCCTGGCCGAGGCGGATGGTACGGTATGGGTCGGTACATTGAAAGGCTTGGCGCGCTATCACCCGTCCGCGCGCGAATTGCCCCATCCCGATCCGCGCGTCGTCATCACCTCGATCCAGCTGGGACATGCCGCCGCCGGTCATGATACGGCCAATCCCGGCCCGCCTCCGGAGATTCCGTTTCGCGAGCATTCTTTCTCCGTCAACTTCGCCGGACTGACCTTCCGCCGCGAGCACGATGTCGTATTTCGCTATCGCCTCATCGGGCTCGATGAAGGCTGGACCGAGACGACTGAGCGCCAGGCGCACTATCCAAGCCTTCCCGCCGGGCGCTATCGCTTCGAAGTAGTGGCGCGCAGCGCCGCTGGACAATGGAGCGCCGCGCCGGCCGCGTTCTCGTTCCGCGTCCTGCCGCCCTGGTGGCAAACCTGGTGGTTCCTCGGCGGCGTTGGCGTGTCGCTCATCCAACTGATCCTCATGATCTGGCGGTGGCGTATGCGGGCACTGGTGCAAGGGCGGCGGCAACTGGCCACCGCGGTCTCCGAGCGCACCGTCGAACTGCAATCCAAAAACCAACTCGTCGAGAGGCAGAAAGGAGAAATCGAGGTGCTGCTCCGGCAGGCGCGGGAGATCAGCCGCCTGAAAGGCGAGTTCCTCGCCAACATGAGTCACGAAATCCGCACTCCCATGAACGGGGTCATCGGAATGACGCAGTTGGCGCTCACCACTCGGCTGGACGAAGAGCAGCGCGACTATCTCAAAACCATCCAACGCTCCGGCGACTCACTGCTGCACATCATCGACGACATTCTCGACTTCTCCAAGATTGAAGCGGGCAAGCTGGAGCTTTCAAACGAGCCTTTCGATCTTCGCGACTGCCTGCGCGACGCCGTCGCAGCCGTCGAAGTCAAAGCCCGGGAAAAGAATCTGGGGTTGACCTGGCGGGTTGGGCCCGATGTTCCCGGCGTCCTGTCGGGTGACGCCGGCCGCCTGCGCCAGATTATCCTCAACCTCATCGGGAACGCCATCAAGTTCACCGAGTACGGGGAGGTCACGCTCGAAGCGAATATGCTCGAAACCAAGATGGAAGAATCGCCGGGGCTGGGCTGTCTGCTGCGATTCTCCGTCCGCGACACCGGGATTGGCATTCCCGCCGAAAAGCTGGCCTCGATCTTCGAAGCGTTTATGCAAGCCGATGGTTCAACCACGCGACGCTACGGAGGAACCGGACTCGGTCTTGCGATATGCTCGCAACTGGCCAGCCTTATGGAGGGAAGCACCTGGGTGGAAAGCGAGCCCGGCCACGGCAGCGTCTTCCATTTCACGGCGCGATTTAGCGTAATGGACAGCGAACCTGGCGAGGCTCGCCAACCCAAGCCGGCATCCATTGCCGCATCCGGCCGCTCGTTGCGAATCCTGGTAGCGGAGGACAACGCCGTCAATCAGCGGGTCGCGGTCCGAATGCTGGAAAAGATGGGGCATAACGTTTTGCTGGCTGGAAACGGACGGGAGGCCCTGGAGGCCACCCAGCGCGAACGTTTCGATATCGTCTTGATGGACTGTCAAATGCCGGAGATGGATGGTTTCGAGGCCACCGGCGCCATTCGCCAGTTTGAGGCCCGCCTTCGCCGGATCCAGGAAGGCCGCCCGCCCGTTCCCGTCATCGCCTTGACCGCGCACGCCATGAGCGGCGACCGCGACCGGTGCTTGTCCGCCGGGATGAACGATTATATTACCAAGCCGATCGACGCCGCGGCGCTGGCGGAAGTCATCGAGAAATACTCCAGCCGGGCAAATTGAGGGCTATCCAGGAATCCGCAGCGCCGCTTCATGTGCTGGCAGCCGACCTGCGTCATAAACCGAGACCCCAACCACGTGCCCGAAAATTTCGGTACTTTAGTGTTCACGAATGACACTCTTCCGCTCCGGCCTTTGTGGCGCGAACTTTAGTTTGCAGCATCGGCTTCAGCCGATGACCGGCCTGATGATACGCCGGCTGAAGCCGCCGCTGCAAACTAAAGCTCGCGCCACCAAAACACTCGTTTTTTTGGCTTGCTTCGCCCTTTGCGCGTATGGACAGGACGGAGCCAAACTGTTCGAGTCCCGCTGCGCGGGATGTCACGGAGCCGATGGAGCCGGGGGCGAGCATGCGCCCACGATGGTTGAAAACGGCCGCCGCCGAGCCGCGCCGAACCTGCGCGACACTATCAAGAACGGAATCAAAGAAGGAGGCATGCCGGCCTTCAATTTTACCGACCCGGAGCTGAATTCGTTGGTCGCTTACATAGACGAATTGCGTGCCCCCGCCGTCGACCATCCTGCAAACGGCAACGTGCAGGCAGGACAAAACTTCTACTTCCGAAACTGTACCGGCTGCCACATGATTAAAGGCCAAGGCGGCGTCCTCGGCCCCGACCTGACCAACGTCGGTCGCGACCGGCGCCTCGGCCAGATCGAGCAGGCTTTAAGACGTCCCGAAACGTTGACCACACCTGGCTATCGTCCCGTCACTGTCCTGCTCAAGGATGGAAAAACTCTCCGCGGCATTGCCAAGAACGAAAGCAACTACGATTTGCAGTTGCAGGGAGACGATGGCGCGCTGCACATGCTTTCGAAATCGCAAATCGCCAGCGAAACGCGCGAGCCCAAGTCGCTGATGCCGGCCGTGGAAGCCTCGAAGGTTCCCGACCTGCTGGCGTTTCTCTCCCGTCTCACGAACGAAACGGCACCATCGGTGAACGTTGCGGCCGCATCCGCGTCCGGCATTTCGTTCGAGCAGATCGTCCATCCGAACCCCGGCGACTGGCCGACGTATCACGGACAAATAACCGGCAATCGACACAGCGATCTCAAGCAGATCGATGTTTCAAACGTCGCGCATCTCGCGCCCGCCTGGATGTTCCCCATTGCCCGCGCCACGCGCCTCGAAGGGACGCCGGTGGTGGTCGACGGGATCATGTACGTCACCACCGCCAACGAATGCTACGCCCTGGACGCGAAGAGCGGACGGCAGATCTGGCATTACCAGCGTCCTCTCACCAAAGGCGTCATCGGCGATGCGGAATCCGCCATCAACCGCGGCGTTGCGGTGCTTCGCGACAAGGTGTTCATGATTACCGATCATGCGCACATCCTCGCGCTCAACCGCCTAACCGGGCATCTTCTTTGGGACACGGAAATGGCTGATTATCATCAGCACTATGGAGCGACCGGCGCTCCGTTGGTCGTCGGCAATCTGGTTCTTTCCGGGACCTCCGGCGGCGATGAGGGAGCGCCCGGATTCGTCGGCGCCTACAACGTGGATACAGGCGTGCAGGCGTGGCGCTTCTCGACCATCGCCGGACCGGAGACGTGGGTGGGCCGCGCGATCGAGCATGGCTGCGTCGACGCCTGGTTCACAGGTACCTACGACCCCACGACCGATCTCATTTTCTGGCCGACCGGCAATCCCTGCCCGGATTACAACGGCGACGAACGCAAGGGCGATAATCTTTATGCCAACTCCGTAGTCGCGCTGGAGCCAAAGACCGGAAACCTGCGCTGGCATTACCAATTCACTCCGCACGATCTGCACGATTGGGACGCGGTGGCACCATTACTGGCCATCGACGCATCGTTCAAAGGAAAGCCGCGCCAGTTGATGATTCAAGCCAACCGCAACGGCTTCTTCTACGTCCTCGATCGCGCCACGGGCGAGTTTCTGCTGGGCCAGCCGTTCGTAAAAAAAATGGATTGGGCCGACGGGATCGACGAAAAAGGCCGTCCGCAAGTTCGCTTGAGCGCGACGCCCACCCCGGCGGGCACCAAGACATGTCCGAATGTAGCGGGCGCGACGAACTGGTATTCCAGCGCTTATAATCCAGCCACTGGATTGTTCTACGTGATGGCTGTCGAATCGTGCAGCATCTATACCAAGTCCGACGCGTGGTGGGAGCCCGGCAAATCCTTCTACGGCGGCGGCACGCGGCGCGTCCCCGGCGAAACGCCAGAGCGGTTCCTGCGAGCTCTCGACATTCAGACCGGAAAAACCGTTTGGGAAATCCCGCAAATCGGCGGCGGAGGAGGCTGGGGCGGCGTGCTGTCGACGGCCGGCGGACTGGTTTTCTTCTGCGACGAAAGCGGCGCACTGGCCGCCGCGGATGCGAAGTCGGGGCAACTGTTGTGGCATTTTCACGCCAATCAGCAGTGGCATGCGTCGCCAATGACGTATGCGGTCGATGGCAAGCAATTTGTGGCCGTGGCGGCGGGATCGAACATTATTTCGTTTGCCCTGCCTTAAAGCGGACGGCGAGTCGAGCTTTAGCAAGGCTGATGAAAAAGTCTCTCGGCATGACCGCTCCCGATGGTCGCGGTTCCATTAAGTCGTTGATAACAGGTGCTTGCGACATGGAACCGCGACCCTCGGAAGCGGTCAACGCTGTCTCTGAAGATCTCAGCAAAAATCGCCAGCGGCTCGAAATTGCCGCCTCAGAGGCCGAGGCCGTATTTCCCCCGGCCTTCGCGCCGACTTGCTGTTGGCCATCGGACCATTAAAGCATCTGCGCGTTTTTCTGCCCCTGGAGAACCAGTTCTGTAGCCAGCAGGGCAGCGGCCTGATCCTGGGCGACGTGCGTGCGGTTCACGATATCTTGAACGAACTGCTGCCCGAACGGCAGCGGCAGATTCTTGCAGTCGATGTAGCGGGCCGACTTCCGGTCGACGATCAACACGTGGTTCCCGCCCGGCCGTCCGGTGATATCGATCGTCTTCCGCATTTCGATGTACCCTTCGGTTCCTAGAAGGAAGGTCCGCTCGTCACCGAACACTCCCAGGCCATCCGGGGTGAACCAATCCACGCGAAAATATCCGAGGCCTCTATCGCCGCGGATCATCATTTCGCCGAAATCCTGGAACTTCGGGCGATCGGGGTGATTCACGTTCCCCACGCGCGACATCGTAACCTCCGCGGAGGTCGATCCGGTAAAGTAAACAAACTCGTCGGCTTGGTGCGACCCGAGATCGCACAGCGTGCCGCCGTAGCGCTCCGGGTCCCAAAACCATTCGGGGCGGGTATCCGGGCTGACCAGATGAGGAGCGAGTTGGAGCGATTGCACCAGGCGCCCGATGGCGCCGCCCTTCACCAGCGCCCCGGCGTGCAACGTCCCCCTTGAATCCAGCCGGCCGTACATGATTCCGAAAATACGACCGGTTTCCTGAATCGCGCGACGCACATCGGCAAGCTGCTCCAGGGTGGTGATGGCGGGCTTATCGACCAGAAAGTCCTTCCCGTGGCGCATCACCCGCACGCCGAGCGGTCCGCGGAGATTGGGAACGGTGGCGGAACACACCAGATGTATGGACGAGTCATTCAGAATTTCATCCTCGCTCGAGGCCACCTTCACTCCAAAGCGCTTCCGAAACGCGGCGAGCGCCTGAGGGTCTGTGGAGTGTACGGTGACCAGTTCGCCGCCGCTACGCCGGATCGTATCGACGATGCTGTTGATGTGGCTATGGTCCAGCCCGATGACCGCGAACCTGATCGAGTGTTTCGGCGTGTCGTCCTGCCGGGGTGCTGCGGCCGCCTCGTGTTGAACCGGGCGCGTCGGCTCAAACGCCAACCCCGCCTCGGACAATCCCCCCATGATCCCAGCGACTTTCAGCACGGAACGCCGACTTACATTTTTGTTCACCATGCCGGTAGTGTACTCCGGTGCGCGGCTGCTCGTCCCATCCGCGGCCGGAACCGCGAAGCCCTTACTTCCGCGTGATCCACATGGGGCTGGACCACGCCATGTTGCGGTCGGCTTGGATCACCCGCACGTAATACCAGCTCTGCCCAGTGGCCGGCGCCGCGTCCGTGTAATCGAACTCCGCGGTTGCCGCGGTCGGCTCGGTTCGATAGACGAAAGCCCCGTCCTTGACGATCTCAACGCTCGCGATGCGGCTGGTCCCCAGCACCCTCACATGCAGCGTCGGCGCGCCTTCCATCTCGAACGAATCGCCCATCATCCATTCCCGGTCCTGCCGGTCCCGCGCGTGAAAATCCAGCACGATATTGTCGGTCGCGCCGTAAGCGTGGCGCTTGCGCATGCTCTCCACAATGTCGCCCCGTGCCGTCGAGGGCGTGTAGATCATGGTGTAGGAGGAGTGAGTCGAGACGTGATCGGAGCTGGATTCCGTGCCCAGCTTCAGGCCTTTTTTAAGCGCATTCCAGTAGAATCCGGCAGGCCTGTAGGGGCCGTGCGTTTCCACGTTGTAGTCCGATGATTCGGCGCGCAGCGCGCCCTCGTATTCGTAATTCGCGTGATAGCCCTGGTAAATTTCCACCAGCGGCTCCACTTCCGGATCGTTGTCGCGGAAGTCGCTGCCCTGGTCGGTGGCCAGCGAGTGCAGCATGCAAATGCCGCGGTTCTGCTTTAAATAGGGATACAGAATCGGTCCCGTGTTCACCTCGTTCCGGTTCTCCGCCTGCGAGATGGGCAGCACGTGCACGCCGCGCTGCGCGAACACGACGTTGCGGTGGCCGTTGGGATACGGCACGCTACGCTCGTATCCGAACAGCGGAGTATAGCCGCCCGGGATATGGAAAAGGTCGATGGCCTTCTCGGTACGCCACCAGGTGTACTCGTCAAGGCCAGCGTTGTGGTCCGACACGATGCCGGTGTCCATCCCGGCTGCGTCCAGCATGTACCGGAAGTAGTCTTCGAGCGAGCCATCGCCGGCGCCATCGGGCGAAATTTCGGTGTGGCGATGGAAGTCGCCGCGCAGAATCCGCAGCTCTGTTCGGCCAACCTGCACGCGGTAGCCGCGAGCCTGCCGAATGTCGGCCGCTTCGTGCGGATGAATGAAACCTGCATTGGCGGGCGGTTCGCTGAATGCTATCAACGCCGGCGCAGGCGCGGCCGCCCCGCCATCGAACCGCGCGAAGTCGATTTCATTCCTTCGCTTATTCGGCTCACCGGAGGCGGCGGGAAAAAGCCGATTGTCGTTGGTCCACAGCGCCCACACACCTGTTGCTGAAGGCACGAGTTGGAAGGGGCCATCGGGCCGGGTACTGGAATTGGGAATCTGCACGGCAGGCCGCCACCGGTCGCCCTCGTACGCCGTCAGAAACATATCCCAGCGCCCCTGGTTCGCCCAGAAATCGGTGCGATTCATCGCCGTCGATGTGCGAATCCGTAGAGCCATCCAGATGCGGCCCACGCCATCGCAGGCAAGCTGTGGGCCTTCCACATAGCGGTCGTAGCGCTTCGGAACCGCGCCCATCGCGTCAGCCGCTGGCGACGACCACTTATCGTTCTCCAGCACCGCAACCCTTGGGCGCCGGTTGGCGTAGAGTGTCGTGCCGCGCCAGGTATCGTCGCGGGAGTAATCCTTGCCCCAGTTTGAACCGGACTCGTCCCAAGCGAGCCATAGCCGATCGTTGCCGTCCACCGCCACCGAAGCGTGCGCCTGGAAACGCGACGATTTCGTCACCTGCTGAATGGCGTCCATGGCGCCATCGGCGCGGATGCGGCGGACGAAGATATCGTAATTGCCGGTGCGGTAGCTGTCCCAGGCGACGTAGAGATTGCCTTTGGAATCCGCCGCCGCGTCGGGCATCCACGCGTTGGCGCCACTGATTTCCTGGGGCGCCGACCATGTGCCTTCGGAAAGTTTGCTCCACCACACGTGCGACTCGGTGTTCTGGTAGCCGACCCATATCAAGTGAAGATTCCCGGCGCGGTCGCGCACCAGTTTGTGAAAAATGTTCGGACGATTGGCGGTGGTTAGTTTGCGCGGAGCGCTCCAGCCGCTGCCATCGCGAACGCGGGTCACCAGGTCCCAATTTTCTCCCTCCCTCTGCGACCAGACCACCCACAGGCGCCCTCGCGAATCCTCGGCAATCGCGGTGTGAAAAACGTCCTGCCCAGCGGCGGTGAGCGGCTCGGGATTGGACCAGCCGTCGGCTGTGGAGTGCGCCACCAGTACCCGATCGCCGCCGTTCTCATACACCTGCCAGGCAGCCCAGGCCGAGCCATTGGCCGAGATCGCCATGGTCGCGTAATCATGGTCGGCGGGCGCGCTAGGAACAAACGCGGGCGATACTCTGCCCGGAGCCGGCACGGCCTGAACCGTCACGTCGCCATTCTCGAATTCCAGCGTGCGGCCGCCGTTCAGATCGCTCAGCCGGAACTGCCACGTGCCCCGCCGGGTTTGGATTGTGGCCGTAGCTTCTTGGGGAGCATCCAACATCGCCGACACCGCCTTCGAGACGATGTTCTGGTTCTGCCCGGCGGTCGAGATAGGGCGCGGCTGGTCGGGCTGATCCTCGATGTTGCCGCGCCGGGTGACTACCTGCCAGGCGTTGTCGCCTTGTATCTGATCGTCGCCGTAAAAGCGCCACGGAATCACTCCTGTCACCCGCCCTTCGCTTAGGGTCAATGAGCCGGAATAATCGGTTTCACGCTCCTGCTTTTCCCCGAACAGGATGCGGATTGCGAGGTGTGGCGCCGGCACGGCTCCCGCTGCCTGCCGTGGCGGATTCTGTCCCAAAGCGTAGACCAGGAGGCCGAGCAAGCCGGCCGTTAGAGCGAATGGGATCCATTGCCTCATCCTCGGCAATCCTCCACCTGCTTATGCTGTCACAATCAAATCTGCTTTCCGGGAACGTCTCAATTGAGCATACTCAATCTCCGCGGAATGCACGGCACCGCGCGGGATTGGACGAGCTGCGGGCAAGCAGCCGGCGAACAACCAGTCCCGCCCGTCAAACCAGTCGAGTTGACGGCTGCTTCCGAACAGTCGCCCGGCAAGTTACCTCTTGCGTTTACTTCTTAGCCGCCGCAGCCTCTTCCGCCCGGGCTCCGGCCAGGATCCCGGCGAGGCCCTCGTTTCCCTCGTGGCAGGCGTACTCATATACGGGATCGGGAGATTGCCGTAACTGGATCATCAGGCTCCATGGCTTTGTCCAGGTCTCCGGGTCATCGATCCTGATTTCGTACTTTAGCGTCTCCGGGCCACTGCGGGAGAAGCGCTCAGTCACATGCAGCTTCTCACTGGACACCGACATGAAGGCTCTCGGCTTGTAGTTGGTCGTATCGACCACCAGCGTATCGCCTTCCCAATGACCGCGCGAATCCCCCAGCCACTGCTGCACCGCGGAGGACAGATGCGGACCGCCATCCAGCGGAATTTCGCGGGCGTCATGGATCATTTCCGTCATGATCATCACCCACTGGGGCGTCTGCACAATCTGGTAGTAGCTTTGGTATCCGGCGGTCAGTTGTGGCGAGCCGTACGTGAGGCAGCGTTCCGGCAGCGATCGATCCCCTGGCCCGGTGGCCGGACGGTTCATCGCCGCGCGCGCAGCCTCTCGTCTCTTTTGCGCTTCCGGCATCATGGCGGGCATTCGTCCGTCGGGCGGATCGGTAATCAGCGAGGTCCGATTCTCCCAATCCCTCTCGACTGTCCAGACCGAACTGTAATCGCCGGTCTCGCCATCGGTGCTTTTGAAACCCGTTTTAGTTCCGAGCACATTCGCGAGCACAGTAAGGTACACAGCGTCGCCGAACGCGGCGTCTCCGTTGCCGCCGAAGAGTTCGTGCGCCTTCTTCTTCATAGCCGCCAATTCCTCATCGGACAGGGTGGCTCGCCCCGCCAACTCTTTGGGTCGTTCAAGCGGCGTAGCGTTGTTATTGGCCCAAAAGCCCTGCATATCCGGATGTCCGTCACTGGTTCGAGGCGGTGCCCAGGTTTGCTTACTGCTAGTGGCCTTCGCCAGTGGTGTTTGCGACGCCACTTGCCCCTGCGCCACTGCAATCAGCGCCGCGAGGCCAAGTACGAAATAGAGGTATCGATCCTTCATATTCCCTCCTTGTTATCCGTTGAGTATACGCCTCGACGATGTGGACTGGTGATCGTGAATGTTTTGACGCCAACATCGCCGTCCCGCTCGAGGCAGATTTGAAGGTGGCCGCCACGCTCGAAAAAGACTTGAGGAAGGTAAGTCGTTAAATTAAAAAAGATGTTTTGGTAGGCGCGGCAGGACTCGAACCTGCGACCCTCAGCTTAGAAGGCTGATGCTCTATCCACCTGAGCTACGCGCCCGCAATTCGATGGTAGCAACGCAGCCCTATATTGTGGAAGAGTCGAGGGGCGATTGGATAAAATGAAGAAACCGGCGGCTGCCAAAATTGGCCGCCTTACCCAAAGCGTGTTAGC